>ERZ827104.277-NODE-277-length-59296-cov-6.612194_pt1 | contig 59296 bp, 50 predicted proteins | sample MGYA00519781_ERZ827104 | MGnify/ENA primary metagenome ERZ827104 (study PRJEB31778, sample SAMEA3449257) | human gut metagenome | biome: human gut; feature: human-associated habitat; material: faeces | place: United Kingdom | collected 2010/2012 ...
GTGTCGCCGATGGAGAAGATGCCGGGATCGAACACGCCGATGATATCGCCGGCGTAGGCCTCGTTGATGATCGCGCGCTCCTGCGCCATGAGCTGCTGCGGCTGCGCGAGCTTGAGCGTCTTGCCGCCCTGCACGTGCAGGTATTCATGGTCGCGCTCAAACTTGCCCGAGCAGATGCGCATGAAGGCGATGCGGTCGCGGTGTGCCTTGTTCATGTTCGCCTGGATCTTAAAGACGAACGCGGAAAACGCCGGCTGCACCGGGTCGACCACCCCGTCGGCCGTCATGCGCGGCAGGGGCGGCATCGTCATGTGCAGGAAGTTTTCCAGAAACGGCTCGACGCCGAAATTCGTCAGCGCGGAGCCGAAGAACACCGGGCTGAGCCGGCCGGCGCGCACCTCGTCGAGATCGAAGGCGTAGCCCGCGCCGTCGAGCAGCTCGATATCCTCGGTCAGCTTTTCGCGCTGGCGCGGCCCGATCAGCTCGTCGAGCCGGTCGGTGTCCGTGAGCTCGCACTCGATGGGGCGGATCCTGTTCTGCCCGCGGTGAAACTCCTGAAACGCCAGGATCTCGCGGCGGTCACGGTCGAACACGCCCTTGAAGTCGTGCCCGCAGCCGATCGGCCAGTTGACCGGGTAGGTGCCGATGCCGAACTCGTTTTCCAACTGCTCCATGAGCTCAAACGGATCGCGCGCCTCGCGGTCGAGCTTGTTGATAAAGGTAAAGATCGGGATGTGGCGCATGGCGCAGATCTTGAAGAGCTTGCGCGTCTGCGGCTCGATGCCCTTGGCCGCGTCGATGACCATGACGGCGCTGTCCGCCGCCATGAGCGTGCGGTAGGTGTCCTCTGAAAAGTCCTGGTGACCCGGCGTGTCGAGGATGTTGATGCAGTAGCCCTCATATTCAAACTGCATGACCGACGACGTGATGGAGATGCCACGCTGCTTTTCCAGCTCCATCCAGTCCGAGACCGCGTGGCGCGCGGTCGCCTTGCCCTTGACCGAGCCGGCGAGCTGGATGGCTCCGCCGTACAGCAGCAGCTTTTCCGTGAGCGTCGTCTTGCCGGCGTCCGGGTGCGAGATGATCGCAAATGTCCGGCGGCGCTCGATTTCCTGTTTCAGATCCATAGTCCGCTCCTCTGTTGTTCTTTCATGTATCAAACTTGGATAGTATACCCGATTTTCCCCGTGCGTGCAACAAAAATCTGCCCGTCAGGCCGTCTGTTCGCGCAGATAGAGCGTGAGCGTGGCGAGGAAGATATCCTTCGCGTCATAGCGCGGCGTGAGCGGGGCGAGCTGCGTGAAGAAATGCTCACTGCCCAGCGACGCGCACAGCGCGTGCGCGCGCTCGAGCGCCTGCGAATCTTCGTCCTCTGTCAGGCGCATGGCCAGCTCCGGCAGCAGGGGCTTGAGGTCGTAGACCTCCCCGCGCGGATAGCCATACGCCTCCAGCACGCACTCCACGCCCGCGAGCGCGCAGGACGTCAGGTCATTGCGCTGGCCGCTGAGGATGCGGTCGGTCAGCGGCGTGTCGCTGCGGAAAAAGTCCAGCATGGAGTCCGGCGGCGTCAGCTCCCGGCGCAGCAGCCAGAGCAGATAGTCGCGCGCGACGCCCTCAAGCAGCGTCTGCCCGTCGGGCGCGAACGTATAGGTATGGCCGATGTACCCGCCGAGCACGCGCAGCGTGTCCGTATAGCCGAGGGCGATGCTGTGGCGCAGCGCGTCCGGGTCAAACTCCAGCAGCTTGCCGAGCGGCTCCGCCGGAGCAATATAGGTCACGAGCGGGTGGTTGGTGTATTTTTTCTCCGGCGTCTCCGGCTTGAGGCCGATGGCGATGACGCGGTCGGCACCGAGGCGAAACGCCGTGCCGATCGGCAGATTGTCCGAGTACGCGCCGTCGAGATAATTCTGCCCGTCGATCTCGCACATCGGAAACATCGGGTAGCACGCCGACGACGCGAGGATCCACTGCGGCAGGTAGCCGGGCGCGATGTCCCGCTTGCGCACCTCGACCGGCTGGAACGACGGAAAGCGTGCCGTCATGAGCCCGAAATCCACCGGCGAGGCGAAAAAGCGCGCCTCGTCGAGATATTGGTGCACGAGCGCACGGTACGGCGTAATGTCCGCCGTGCGGCGGTTGAGATCCGCCCAGTCCCTGACACGCGCGATGAGCTGCTCCGGATGCTCGGCCAGCGCCGCCAGCTCGCGCTTTTCACGCGGCGTGGCGTCCTCACGTTCAAGCATGATCTGCTCCTCCGTGATGTTGTTCCACAGCTCCCACGCGCGGTCAAAATCGTCCTGCACCATCAGCGCCGCCGTGACCGAGCCGATGGACGTGCCCGTGACGATGTCAAACGGGATGCCCAGTTCCCGCATCGCCTTCCACGCGCCGACCTGATACGCGCCCTTCGTGCCGCCGCCGGCCAGCGCGATCGCCTGTTTCATGGTACATCCCTCCTTGATTCCTGAACTTATAGTTTATACACAGCGAGGGCAAAATGTCAATTCTCAGCACGGCACGCCGCCCGCCGGTACGCTTTTTTCACGCCCGCAGCAGGACGCGGCGCGCCTTCCAATCCGGCAGGTAGCGCGCGATGAGCGCGTAAAACTCCGCGCCGTGGTTCATGTAGCGCAGGTGCGCCAGCTCGTGCACAACAACGTAATCGATCGCCTCCGGCGGGTACTGCATCAGCCGCCACGAAAAGCAGATGTGCCCCTGCGAGCTGCAGCTTCCGAAGCGCGTGCGCGCCCCCGTGATGCGCACCTGCGTCGGATAGAGCCCCATCCGCTCGGCATAATACGCCACACGCTGCGGCAGATAGGCCTTCGCCTGCCGGATATAGGCCTCCCGCTCGGCGTCCGTCGGCTCCGGGTGCACAGCGGCGCGGGCTTCCTGTTTGGCCAGCCCGCGCGTGATCCAGTCTGTGTGCGCCGCGACAAAGCGGTCGATCGCCGCCTGGGATGTCCGGTACGGCGCGCGCACGATCACGCGCCCGCCGCGCAGCTCGAGCGCCAGCGTGCGGCGGCCGGAGCGAATGAGTTCATACGGCTGCATGGCCTGCCTCCCCTTCTGTGGTATGCCAAATCGGTCTTCCGGCAAGGTTATTCTGTCTGCTGCAAACAGCCGTCCATGTACTGACGGATGCGCGCTGCATCTTTCCTGCATTTCGCCTTGCTGCCGTAAGTCAGTGCAACAACCCACGGCTGTCCGGCATCTGTTTCAAACGTCTGCCGGTAATTTACGGTTTGGCCTCTTTCGATTGACTGTCCACTGATGTCCTGATTGGAAAAGCAGAGTATCGTATCATGAATCCAATGATGGCTATAGACGTCTCCTTCCATGCAAGTACACAGATGGATCTGCTCGCTCCATGGTACGAACACAGGTTCCGAACGCTTGGGATCTACAACCGCAAAACCCTGCTGGCTGACTTCAATCATCGTGCGGTATCCAGCTGATTTCATGGTATAAACCAATGCTGCGGCGTAACCAAAAACGACCACCGTCACCAGTACACACTCGAAAACCAGTTCCCCTTTTGTAAGAATCTTGTATCCATCCGGGAACATGGCATAGGCAAAGAAACCCAAAATAACAATAACCGGCATCGTGCAGCCGCTTATCACGCCCTTTTTATTGGGTCGAAAAGTCCATCGTTCCACGCCATCACATCCTCCACCATCAAAACGAATCTGTAAACAGCATACACCATCCGTGCCCCAATGACAAGCTTGGCAGCCGCCGCGCGGTGTGCTATGATGGGGGCATCCATTCCTTGAGGTGATCGTATGTTCCGGATCGGCTGTCATATTTCCTCCGCCGGCGGATATCTTGCCATGGCGCGGCGCGCCGAGGCGCTGGGTGCCAACACATTCGCATTCTTCACGCGCAATCCGCGCGGCGGCAGCGCCAAACCCATTGAGGAAGCGGATATTGCCGCCTTCCACGCCGAATGTGCCCACGCGGGCATCGACCGGCTGGTCGCGCACGCGCCCTACACGCTCAACCCCTGCGCGGCCAAGCCGAACGTGGCGGAGTTTGCGCGCATGGCCTTTTCGGATGACCTGCAGCGCATGGAGCACACGCCCAGACAACTCTATAATTTCCACCCCGGCAGCCACGTCGGGCAGGGCATCGACGCGGGCATCGAGAAGATCGCCGCGCTGCTCAATGAGGTGCTCTTCCCCGACATGACCACAACCGTCCTGCTTGAGACCATGGCCGGTAAAGGCAGCGAGGTCGGCGGCCGCTTCGAGGAGCTGCGCGCCATCATCGACCGCGTGGAACTGACGGAACACATCGGCGTCTGCCTCGACACGTGCCACGTCTGGGACGCGGGCTACGACATCGCAAACGACCTCGACGGCGTGCTCGCGGAGTTTGACCGCGTGATCGGGCTCGGACGCCTGCACGCCGTACACCTCAACAACAGTCTCAACCCCTGCGGCAGCCACAAGGATCGGCACGCGAAGATCCTCGACGGCTGCATCCCGCCGGAGGCGCTCGTGCGCGTCATGCGCCACCCGGCGTTCGCGGGGCTGCCGTTCATTCTCGAAACGCCGAACGATGACGCCGGGTACGCGCAGGAGATCGCATGGCTGCGCGCGGCGCAAAATTAACGGGATCTTTGCCTCCACTGTCCTGATTATCGGACTTTGCATGTGCTATGCTGTGATAAAAGGGAGAAAACAGAAACACAACATGGACATGGGAGGAGAAGAATCATGACTCTGCGAACGTACATTGACCACGCGATCCGCGACGGCGCCGCCTTTGACGCCGTCATCTGCGGCTGCGACGTGCAGCAGACCTTCTGCTGGCAGCCGGACATGTGCATCACGGACGCCTGCCAGGCGGAATACCGCCCGCTGCTCGACGCCGAGATCCGCATTCTGGCCGCCGCGCCGGACGAGCGGTTTTCCATCATTGAGATCTGCACGGACAGGCTCTTTCTCGGCGACGCCTTTTCGCAGTGCGCGGCGGGCTACTGCAGCCCGCGCGAATACCGGCGGCTGTTTCGCACCGGATGACAACTCGATAAAATACACACGCCCGGAGTGTTTCCCTCCGGGCGTGTGTATTTTTCGGCATGCCGGTGCTTGACTTCCGGCGCGCGTGAGATTACAATACTGAGCGAATTTTTAAAAAGGCGTGAGATACGATGCATCATCCGATCATCAAACCAAACCATATGCAGATCCCGTGGCACGACCCTATCCGGGATCAGAAAGAACTGCCCGTCTCCCAGGCGCCGCTGCCGATCCGTGCCGGCATGGTCGGCCGGGTCGGGCTGCTGCTGCTCTCGTGCGGCACCGGCGCATGGCGCGTGCGCAGCTCCATGAACGAGATCGCCGAGACGCTGGGACTCGTGTGCGCTGCCGACATCGGGCTGCTGTCCATTGAGTATAGCTGCTCCGACGGCGAGAACACCTTCTCCCAGACGCTGACGCTGACCGCGACGGGTGTCAACACCGCAAAGCTCGACCAGCTTGAGCGCTTTGTCAAGCGCTTCCCGCTCGACGGCGTGTACATGACGGCCGACGACCTGCACACACAGCTCGACAAGATCGCACAGACAGGCGGCAGCTACACCCCGCTCCAGCAGGGTGCGGCGGCGGCACTCGCCTGCGGCGGATTCACGTTTTTGCTCGGCGGCGGGCCGATCGAGATGCTGCTGGCCTTCCTGGGCGCGGGCGTCGGGCAATATGTGCGTGCGCGGCTGACGCGGCGAAAGCTGACACTGTTTGGCTGCACCGCCGTGTCCGTCGCTGCGGCGTGCCTGGTGTATGCGCTGCTGTTCCGGCTGGCGTCGCTGCTCTTCCCCATTGACCCGCAGCATCAGGCGGGGTACATCTGCGCGATGCTGTTTATCATCCCGGGCTTTCCGTTCATCACGAGCGGCATCGACATGTCCAAGCAGGACATGCGCTCCGGGCTTGAGCGCTTGGCCTACGCCGTCATGATCGTTGTCGTGGCGACACTGACCGCCTGGCTCATGGCGCTGCTGCTGCGGCTGCAGCCGATGGATTTTCTGCCGCTGGGTCTGCCTTTCTGGGCGCGGATCCTGCTGCGGCTGGCCATGAGCTTCTGCGGCGTGTTCGGCTTCTCGCTGATGTTCAACAGCCCCGTGAAGCTCGCGTCCGTCGCCGCCGTGATCGGCGCGCTGTCGAACACGCTGCGGCTCGAACTCGTCAGCTCGGCCGGCTTCCCGCCGGCAGCGGCGGCATTTTTCGGTGCACTGACAGCGGGTCTGCTCGCCTCTGTGTATAAACAGCGCTCGGGCTATCCGCGCATCACGATCACCGTGCCGTCGATCGTCATCATGGTGCCGGGGCTGTATTTTTACCGCGCCGTGTACGATCTGGGCACGATGAACCTGAGCGACAGCGCGTCGTGGCTCGTCGCCTCGCTGCTGATCGTCGTCGCCCTGCCGCTGGGGCTGATCTGCGCGCGCATCCTCACTGACAGCAGCTTCCGCCGCTGCACATGAACAGAAACAGCGCAAAAAAAGACCGCCGATCGGCGGCCTTTTTTCATGCAGGGATCAAAATTACAGGTGCTTCGTGTTGAGCGCGCGGGCGGCGTTGAGCACGCACAGAACCATGACGCCGACATCGGCGAAAATGGCGACCCACATGTTCGCAATGCCGAGTGCGCCGAGCACGAGGCAGACGGCCTTGACGGCCAGCGCAAAGACGATATTCTCCCAGACGAGGCGCATGGTCTTGCGCGAGATGCGCATGGCCAGCGAGAGCTTGCGCGGATCGTCGTCCATGAGCACGATGTCCGCCGCCTCAATGGCCGCGTCCGAGCCGATGCCGCCCATGGCTACGCCGAGATCGGCGCGCGCGAGTACCGGCGCGTCATTGATGCCGTCGCCGACGAAGGCAAGATATTTCCCGGGCGCGCCCTCGCCGAGCAGACGCTCGACCTGCGCGACCTTATCCTCCGGCAGCAGCTCGCTGTGCACCTCGGAGATACCCAGCTCCTCCGCGACGGCATCGGCCGCGCTCTTGCGGTCGCCGGTGAGCATGACGACGCGCACGCCGTCTGCCCGCAGGCGGGCCACCGCCTCGCGCGAGCCGTCCTTTGACTCGTCGGAGATGACGATGTAGCCGAGATACGCGCCGTCGGCCGCGACGTGGATGACCGTACCGATTGCATTGACCGCGGGCACCGTCAGGCCGAGCATATCCATCAGCTTCGTATTGCCGGCGGCAACTGCCCGGCCGCCGACCTTCGCGGTCACGCCGTGACCGGCGAGCTCTTTGGCGTCCGTCGTGACAAGGTCTTCCGGCAGCTCCCCGGCCGCGCGGCGCAGGCTCTGGCTGACCGGGTGGTCGGAAAATTGCTCCGCCGCCGCCGCAAGCTGCAGCAGCGCCTGCTCGGACAGATCCGGCTGCGCGGGGTGCACCGCCGTGACGACAAACGTGCCGCGCGTGAGCGTGCCGGTCTTGTCAAAGACAACGCGGTCAGTCTGCGCCAGCATTTCCAGATAGCTCGAGCCCTTGATGAGGATGCCGCGGGCAGACGCACCGCCGATGCCGCCGAAGAACGACAGCGGGATCGAGATCACGAGCGCACACGGGCAGCTAATGACGAGGAACGTCAGCGCGCGGTAGATCCATTCGCCCCAGTCGGCCGGGATGCCCATGATGAGCCGCACAACCGGCGGCAGGATCGCCAGCGCGAGCGCCGCGCCGCACACGGACGGCGTGTAGACACGGGCAAACTTCGTAATAAAGCGCTCGGTATGCGCCTTCTTGAGCGAGGAGTTTTCCACCAGCTCAAGGATGCGCGCGACCGTGGACTCGGCATACACCTTCTCCACGCGTAGACGCAGCACACCCGACAGGTTCACGCTGCCGCTGACGACGGCGCTGCCCTCCGTGACGTCCACGGGGGCGCTCTCGCCGGTCAGGGCGCTCATATTCAGCGCCGACGTACCCGTGAGCACCGTGCCGTCGAGCGGGACGCGCTCGCCGGGCTTGACGACGATCGTATCGCCGACGGCGACCTGCTCGGGTTTGACGCGCGCGATGCCGTCCGCCGTCTCCACGTTGGCATAGTCCGGGCGGATGTCCATCAGGTCGCCGATATTTTTGCGGCTGCGCCCGACGGCATAGCTCTCAAACAGCTCGCCGATCTGGTAAAACAGCATGACGGACACGGCCTCGGGGTAATCGCCGAGCACCATCGCGCCGATGGTGGCCACGGCCATGAGCAGGTTCTCATCGAACGGCTGGCGGTTATAGATGCCCTTGCAGGCATCGACGAGCGTCTCACCGCCGACGAGCAGATACGGAATGAGATACAGCACGAGCTTGACCCAGCCCGTGACCGGTACAAAGTGCAGCCCGATAAGCAACACGGCCGCTGCTGCTATGAGCAGCAGCGACCTTTTCTGTTCGCGCGACATGGTATTCAGTCCTCGAAGCGGAAGTCCGGCTCGACCTTGAGCGCGGTCTTGAGGATCTCCGCCTTGGCATCGCTCTCGTTCACACCGGGAGCATATTCCACAAGCATCTTCTGTGCCACATAGCTCACGGTCACTTCCTTGACACACTTGAGCTTTGCCACGTGCCGCTCGATGGTCGCCGCGCAGTTGGCGCAGTCCACTTCGATCTTATAAGTCTTTTCCATGATGATGTACGCTCCTTCATCTGTCATTGAATTTGGTTATTTGAAAACGGTGGCCGCAGCCATCATTTTTCCAGCACATGCTCCATGCCGAGAGCCAGCACGGACCGGACGTGATCGTCGTCCAGGGAATAAAACACCGTCTTGCCCTCCCGCCGGAAACGAACAAGGTTCGACGCCTTGAGAATGCGAAGCTGGTGGCTGACCGCCGACTGCGTCAGATTCAGCAGCCGGGCAATATCGCACACGCACAGCTCGCTCTCAAAGAGCACATAGAGGATCTTGATGCGCGTCGAATCGCCGAAGACGCGAAACAGCTCCGACAGGTCGTAGAGCGTCTCATCGTCCGGCAAAGCCGCGAGCACCTGCGCCACCGCGTCCTCGTGCACATTGAGATATTCGCACGCCGGTGCGCTGTCGGGTTTCAGTTCCGCCATGGGATCGCCTCGCTTTCATTTGAACATATGAATGATTGTTCATGTGTTTATATAACTACTTCCCGCTCCGTTTGTCAAGCGTATCTGCGCACTTTTTTAAAAAATTTTCCCGGATACGGCCGTATCCGGGAATGTGTCTCTGATTTGTGTGCGGATCGTCACGCGATCGTGCCGCCGCCGAGCACCGTGTCCCCGTCGTAAAACACGACGGCCTGCCCGCGCGTGATGGCACGCTGCGGGGTCTCAAACGACACGTGCACCGTGTCCGCCCCCGTGGCCGTGACCACGCACGGCTGCTCGGGCTGCCGGTAGCGGATGCGGGCCGTGACGTGCAGGGGCGATCCCGGCACGTCGCCGGAGATCCAGTTGCAGCCGCTCGCGTCCAGTTCGGTCGAGAACAGGTCTTCATTGCGGCCGAGCACGACCTCGTTGTTCGGTACGTCGATGCCGCAGACATACAGCGGTGTCTCGGCCGCGATGCCGAGGCCGCGGCGCTGGCCGATCGTATAGTGGATGATGCCGCGGTGCGTGCCGAGCGGCCTGCCCTGCGTGTCCACAAAGCGGCCGGGCGCGCTGTGCGCGCCGGTCAGCCGCTCAACGGCGGCGGCATAGTCGCCGTCCGGTACGAAGCAGATGTCCTGACTGTCGTGCTTGTGCGCGTTGCAAAAGCCGTGTGCCTCGGCGATGGCGCGCGCCTCGGTCTTGTGCAGGCCGCCGAGCGGAAAGCGCGTGTGCGCGAGCTGCTCCTGCGTGAGCCAGGCGAGCACGTAGCTCTGATCCTTCAAGGTGTCCACGGCCTTTTTGAGCGTGTAGCGCCCGTCCGGGAGCTGCTCGATGCGGGCATAGTGCCCGGTCGCCAGCACGTCGCACCCGAGCGCGCGGGCGCGCGTCTCGAGCAGGCCGAATTTCAGATACCGGTTGCAGTCCAGGCAGGGGTTCGGTGTCGCCCCGCGCTGGTAGGCCGCGGCAAAACGCGCCATGACCTGCTCGCGGAACGCATCCTTATAATTAAAAACATAGTACGGCATACCCAGCGCATAGGCCACGCGGCGGGCGTCCTCCACATCGTCGAGCGCGCAGCAGGTGTGGCCGCGCGGAATGCCGGCGTCCTCGTTTTCATAGAGCTTCATGGTCACGCCCATGCAGCCATAGCCCGCCTGCTGCATCAAAAACGCCGCCACGCTCGAATCCACCCCGCCGCTCATGGCGATCATCGCCTGCGGGCGGCCATCGTTTGCTGTCTGCATCCGTACACCTCGTTTCTCGGAGTTCTCTTTAGATTATACCGCACACCCCCGCCTTGTCAACGCAAAACACCCCGCCTGCGCGCGGCAGACGGGGTGCGGCGGGCAAAAGCCGTCAGGACTGCGGATCGTTCGGGATGTCCGTGAACGAGCCCTCATAAATGCGTGGGCCGCCCTGTGCGCCGACCAACTGATTATAATAGTTGGCGTTGGTGATGGTGCGGTACGGGTCAAGCCAGATCGACACGGGCGCGAACATGGCGCTCAGCAGCATCCAGCCAAGGAAGCTCAGATCGAGCACAAACAGCTCCCACTTGTGGCCGCGCATGAGCGCTCCACTCTCGCGCAGGCACTGCCAGGCGGATTTCTCCGGATGGTCGAGCAGCAGGTACAGCGCCTGCCGGTAGCGGTAGGCCGCAACAATGCCCGGCACGATCAGCAGCAGGCTCCACAAAAACACGAGCAGCCCCTGCAGGATCGCCAGCCACAGCGCACGGAAGAAAATACCGAACCCGTCAAAGAGGTTGCCGATCTCGGCCGTTTCATCCCGGCTGACGTGCAGCGAGAAGATCACGAAGCCGACGCTGACCATATAACTCATGATCTCGAGCGCGGCGACGAGCGCGACGGCAACGCCGGACACGCGGTAGTGTTCAAAGAAACTGATGTATGCCTGCTCGACCGCCTCGGTGCCGAACTGCGCGGCGTTTGTCAGCGCCGTGGTCAGGCGGTCGGCGCCCATGAGGTATGACGAGAGCGTCGAGATCAGCAGGCCGAGGGCAAAGACGATCAGCGCCGCGAGGATCGGGCTCGGGCGGTAGCCGGCGGCGCGCCGGCGGGCGTCTGCTTTGAGGGCAGCACGGTTCAAATTCATTTTGATCACAACTCCGTTCCCGGCACGGCCGGGTCTCATTTTTCATTAGTATAGTATACCAGATGCCGCCGGGTTTGAACACCCGGCGCGGGAAAAATTCACGTTTTCGACACACGTTGCGATTTTTTCGGAAAGTTGCGGAAAATACGCTTGACAATCCGCGCGCGGAATGCTATATTAAACAGGCTTTGAACAACAAAGCATATGCGCGAGTGGTGGAATTGGCAGACTCGCTAGATTCAGGTTCTAGTGTCCACTCCGGACGTGCGGGTTCAAGTCCCGCCTCGCGCACCACATCCCCGGGAGCTTCGGCTCCCGGGGATTTTTTTGCCCTTACGACGAAAGCGGCACCGGTCTCCCGCAGGAGACCGGTGCCGCTTTTTTACGCGCCGAAGCACGTGAACATGATGATCAGATAAACGATGTACAGTCCGCCGATGAAAAAGCCGACCCAGCGCTTGAATTTGCCCTGCACAAGCGCAGGGATGAGCGCACCTGCGCACACGACGAGACACGCCGGAATATCCAGCAGCATGCCCTGCCGCTCGACCGGCAGAGGCTTGCCGAGGATGAGTGCGCACAGCGGCATGATGAGCGTCAGATCCATGATATTCGCGCCGATGATGTTGCCCACCGACAGCGACGACTGCTTTTTGCGGATGGCCGTGATGGTCGTCACGAGCTCCGGCAGCGAGGTGCCGATGGCGATCATGGTCGCGCCGATGATGGCATCCGGCACGCCAACCATCTGTGCGAGCGCGGTGCCGTTGTCGATCAGCAGCTGCGCGCCGAGCACGATGGCCGCGGCGCCGAGCACGAACTTGCCGATGTTGAGTGCGATCGTCCGGCCGTCCGTCTTGGGGCGGGCATCCTGCTCCGGGGCCTCAAGCGACTGCTCACGCCGCGCGGCGACGAGGCTTTCGGCGATAAAGCACACGAAAATAACGAGGATCACAACGCTCTCGAGGACAGAAAGCTGCCCGTCGCGCGTGAAAGCAAACAAAACCGCGATCGCCGCCAGCAGCAGCACCGCCTTGACGCCGAATTGCCGGCGCGGCATGGTGCACTCCATACAGACCAGCGACAGACACATGATAAGGCCGGTATTGGCCGTCACGGAGCCGACCGCATTGCCCACGGCGATATCCGCATTGCCCTCAATGGCCGAAAACACGGACACGAGCATCTCCGGCATGGTCGTGGCAAAGCTCACGACGGTCGCGCCGATGATAAACTTCGGGATGCCGGAGGCCTCCGCGATCCACGTGGCGGCATCGACAAACAGATCACCGCCCTTGATGATGCACACAAGCCCCGCCGCAAACAGCAGCAGGACAAGAAAGAGGGTGCTCCCGGTGAGGTCCAGATTCATAAGACATTCTCCTTTGCGATCGTGCATAAAAAAATGAGACTTCCGGCACGATCATAAATATGATGTGCTAAAAGTCTCATTACCTATCACAATAGGCGCATGACCACCGGCCGGGAGCCGGGAGATTGTTGGCCATGCATTCGCAACTACTCCCTTTTAACGAGAAAGCATCATAACACACCGCGCCGGGCTTGTCAAGCATTTCCACGCTCGGCCGCCGCTCAGCGCAGCAGCTTCATGAGCAGGCGCTCAAACTCGCCGAGGATGCTCACGGAGTCGGCAAAGATCATGCTCTTTTCATACATGCGGCGGTAGGCGTCCACGTTTTCGTCCGTGCGCGCGGTGTAAATGATCGGGATGACGAGCAGCCCCCGGCGGCGCGCCGCCTGCACGGCCGTTCGCACGTCGTCGATCGCCTCCGCCTCACTGAAATAGCCGGACGGCAGCCCGTCGGAAAGCACCAGGAGGATCTTTCTGCGCTCGGTGCGCTTGGCCAGATCCAGCGCGGCGGCACGGATGGAATAGCCGTCCTTGTTGCCGTTGCCGGCAGCAATCTGCCCCATGGCGTCCATGCAGCGGTTGCCGCGCTCCTTCTGGTCAAAATCCTTGATGACGCAGTGCTCCACGGCGTTCGTGCCGCCGTCAAAGGCGATGATCTTCGTGTACGCAATGCCCTTGAGTGCCTCCTCGAGCACGGCCGCCGTGGCCAGCGCCGTGAAGAGCTTGGAGTTCCCGCCGCCGATGCCGGCGCCCATGCTGCCACTGCGGTCGATGAGCAGATAAAACGCCGTCTCGCGCTTCGACGGCGGCACCTTGCGGCGAAAGACGTCTTTGGCGTCGAGTGGGATCTTCCACAGCTCGCGCTGCGAGAGCGCGCCGGTGCGCTGGCTGGCGCTGCGTTCGCGCTGCTGGCGCAGGAGCTTGTCGAGCCGGTGGTGCAGCGCCTTTGCCCGCTCTGCAAACGCGGGCGGCAGGCGCTCGCCGCCCGGCGTGATATACGTCTCCGTGAACGTCAGGCCGGCATAGCGGTCGGCAAGGCTCTGCCGCTCGCCGGCATCAAGCCGGGCGGCGCGGGGCGCCGAGACGTGCAGCCGCTGCTCGAGCGTTCGCTCGCGCGTGAGCTCCTGTGCAGCCGCGGCGAGCATGGCGTCCGTCTCGACCGCGCTGAGCGCAAAGCCGCGGTGCGCGCCCCAGCCCGTGCCAAGCACCTCGCGCAGGCTCTCCGGCCCGCCGGAGGCCGCCTTCTGCGCGGCGGACACCGTGTCCGACGTGGTGGCGGTTGCCCCGCTCTGGCCGTGGTTGCCGCTGCGGCCGACGCTCGACGAGCGGCCGCGGTCTTCCCTGCCGTTCGTGCCGGCCGAGCCGCCGGGCTTGACCTCCTGACTGGCAAGACTGCCGCTCATGTCGCCGTGGCGCTCGGTGTTGTCACCACTGCCGCCGGCCGCACTGTCGCCCTTGTCCAGATCCGCGTCCTCCCCGTCGGCGGACCGGCCGCTGCGCCCGGCATCCTGCGCCTCGCTGTGCAGGCGCAGACGGCTGTCGCAGCCGTCGCCGAAGGCCTCCGCGCGCTCGGCATCGCTGAAAGCATAGTCCACAAGCTGCGCGGCGATGCGCGCAAAGGCATCCTTGTCCGCCGTGCGGCACAGGCGCGCCAGCTCCGGCGCGAGCACCGTGAGGATCTGCCGGCAAATGTCCGCGCACGCGGCGGCCGACGGCGCGAGGATCGCAGCCTCGACCTCCGCCCGCACGGCGGTGAGCGCAGCATCCCGGCACGGGATGCCCGTAAGGGCAAAGGCCTCCAGCGCACAGAGCAGCGCCTCGAGCGCGCTGCCGGGGCTGAAAGCATCGAGCTGCGCGTAACACACGAAGCGCAGCAGCGGCAGATAGCCGGGAAAGCGGCGGCAGAGGATGTTATCCGTGCGCGCCTGCTCCAGAATGTTCAAAATGCGGTGCCCCAACATTGCGCCGATCTCGGACGCAAGGTCAAAATGTTCATGAAAATACGCGCCGGTGTCCGCCGCGAACGCTGCGCAGACATCCCGGTCGGAGCTGCTGTCGTGCTGAATTTCCCGCGCGAGCAGCACGCGCAGCGCGGCCGTCCAGTGACGGGCATCAAAATCCGCGCGCAGCAGATACGCCGCCCCGCCGACGGTGACGGCCGTGCCGTCCGTCGTGCAGCGCAGGCTGTCGTCCGCCGTGACGGTGTCGACCCGGATATTCCCCGGCACGAGCAGCGCAAGGCTGCGCCGGAGCAGCGGCGTGATCGGCTCGCCGGCAAGAAACGCCCGGTAGCGCGTCAGCGCGGTGTCAGATCCGTCCATCCTGCGGCACCATGCTCTCGATGAGCTCGGTCAGTTGGAGGCGGGTGTAGGCGTCCTGCGGCTTGGAGGCCACGTTGTCGAGCAGCCCCCAGCGCAGACCCAGCAGCGGCTCCGCGCGCAGAGCGTCGATAAAGCCGCGGATCGTCATCGCGTCCGGCTCCAGTCCGCCGGCGCTGCGGATGCGGTCACGGATGGCACAGTAGACATAGTCGCAGACGTTCAGGCTCGCGCCGCTCGCCTCGGGCACGACGCGGTGCAGCACGTCGACGATGCTCTCCGGCTCCGCGATGTGGATGGGCGTGAAGCGGTCGATCGTCGCCTCGTTCATGAAGTTCGTGCCGGCGTAGTCCTCGTTCATCGTGATCGTGAACGCCGAGTGCGGGTGCATCTGCACGAGACCGTAGCCGGGCACCTGGATCTGGCGTGCGGCGTCGGTCAGCGAGTGGAGCACGTCGGCGCACTCGGGCTTGATGGTGTTGCCCTCGTCGAGCACGACGTCCGCGCCCGCCGCAAGATAGCGCAGCATATCGCTCAGGCGGTAGCGCATGGTGCCGTTTTCGATCGTCGGGCCACCGAGCAGGTCGAGCTTGTCGAGCTCGGCATTGCCCTGCATACGGTACTGCGGCACGTTGAGCAGCCAGTCCACCGTCTGGATGAGCGTGTTCTTGCCGCAGCCCTTGCTGCCGACCAGGCGCAGGTGCATGCCCGAGAGCCGGTAGGCAAGGCAGCGCGTGAGCGCACCGAAGCCGTCCGCCTGCACGTAGCGCACCGGCGGATCCGGCACCAGTTCGGGGTATTCCGGCAGGGAAAACATCTCCGCGAACACGCGCAGGATGATTGGCTCCGGTACCGCCTGCTCGAGCAGGTATTCCGCGCGCGCGGTCAGCGCCTCCGGGGACGCGCAGCCGCGCGCCGCGGCGCCGTCGATCGCCGCGCGCACCGCACCGCTGAGCGGATCGCCGCAGCGGTATTCGGCGAGAAAGCCCCAGACATCCGGCGCGTCGCCGTCGCACGGCTCCCCCGCGGCATCACACAGCGCCGTGACCCGCGCCCGGACGGGCGCCGTGCGCAACAGCGCCGTGAGCGCATCCGACGGCGCGGACACGATGCCCACGCGTGCGAACAGGTCGCCCGCCGCCGCCTCGGACAGGCAGCACACGGGCAGCGGCTCGCCCTCGGCGCGGCAGAGCACGACTTCCGGCCATGCATGGCGCTCCTGTGCGCAGAGTCTGCGCAGGAAGTCGAGCTTCATCGGTGCTTTCAGGTTGCTGCCGCCGCAGACGGCAGTCTCATATTGCCGAGTAGGATGCATATCGGGTTCCCGCCTTTCTCAATTTCCGCGCGTCGCGCCCCAGGGAAAGCCCTTCGCGCTGCCGTGATAGATCACGCGCCGCACATTCAAAAATGCGCAGCGCCCGATGCGCTCTACGCCGTCGGGGATCGTGACCGTGTCCAGATTGCTGCACTGGTAAAACGCCTCGTCCCGGATCTCCCGGACGCTGTCCGGAATGACGATGCTCGTCAGGCCGATGCAGCGCGAAAACATCCCCTCCGGGATGACGGTCAGATTGCGCGAAAGGTTCGTTCTGCGCAGATGTACCTTATCATAAAATGCATAGGGCTCGACCGTCTCAACGCTGTCCGGGATGGTGAGCGTGTCGAGATACGTGTAAGAGACCATGGCATACGACGCCAATGTGCGCACGCGCACGCCGTCGACCGACGAGGGCAGCCGGAGCTCCGTGGCGGCGTTGAAGCAGCCGTCCGTACCGATGCGGCCGGCCGCCGGGTCAAAGACAAAATTCTGCGCAGCCGCCTGCGCCGCCGTCACGGGGTGCGTGTCCCACGGGCGGTCGCGCAGCCAGGCCGCAATGTCCGCCTGCGTGCGGGTGCGCTTTTGCGTCAGATAGTCCTGCATCTGCTGCATGCCGCACTGCTGCGAAAAGAAAACCGCCAGATCCTCGGCCTCCAGCGGGATGGAAAAGCCCTCCGGCAGCGCAAGCCCGAGCTGCATGGTCAGGATGTGGCGGATGTCGGCGCACGCATCGTCATAACGCGAGAGCACCTTCTGGTCGCAGACGAAGGGCACGTCGAGCCGCGAGGCCTCGATGCCGCCGGCCGTCAAAAGTCCTGCAAAGCCATGGGCGCGGTCCAGGATCTTTTTCACATCACGAAACTGCGTGCTCTGATAAAGAAGCATCTCCATTGCGTGGCCCTCCGTCACATTGTTATAAAACTATCATACAGGCGTGCCCTGCTTTCTTCTGTAACCAATGATGCACAGATGGCGGTTTTCTTGTCCCTTTTCCGGCGCTTTGGACAATTTTTGTACACGCCGTACACAGTTTATTCACTGGACAGTTCTTTCCTGTTGTGGTAAGCTCAAGTTACGTTACACGAGTCCCAAAAGTGCACACATTTTATCAAGATAAAGGAAGCGGTCACATGAATGAAGTGAAAAGCCCCAAAAAGCCGATGCTGTATTATTACGCCATCGTCATTCTCGTGATCCTGGCGCTCAACTTTCTGGCGGTGCCCTGGCTGAGCCAGCGGCAGGTCAAGGAGGTCGACTACGGCACGTTTATGACCATGACGGAAAATCAGGAGATTGGCCGTGTGGAGGTGCAGAACAACCAGATCCTCTTCACGAACAAAGATGACACGCAGGTCTATAAGACCGGCCTGATGGACGATCCCGACCTGATCTACCGCCTGAAGGACTCCGGCGCGGAGTTCTCGAGCGAGATCGTCGAGCAGATGTCGCCGTTTTTGTCGTTCCTGCTGACGTGGCTGCTGCCGATCGTGGGTTTTGTCGCCCTCGGCCAGTTCATGCTCAAGCGCATGACGAGCAAGGCCGGCGGGCCGAACTCCATGATGTTCGGCCTCGGCGGCTCGAACGCGAAGGTCTATGTGAAGTCGGCCGAGGGCATCAAGTTCTCCGATGTCGCCGGTGAGGACGAGGCCAAGGAAAACCTGACCGAGATTGTCAACTACCTGCACGACCCGGCAAAGTATCAGGACATCGGTGCGTCCATGCCCAAGGGCATCCTGCTCGTCGGCCCTCCGGGAACCGGCAAGACGATGCTGGCCAAGGCCGTCGCCGGTGAGGCGAACGTTCCGTTTTTCTCCATCTCCGGCTCGGAATTCGTGGAGATGTTCGTCGGCATGGGCGCGAGCAAGGTGCGCGACCTGTTCCGCCAGGCCAAGGAAAAGGCGCCATGCATCGTGTTCATCGACGAGATCGACGCCATCGGCAAAAAGCGCGACGGGCAGATCGGCGGCAACGACGAGCGCGAGCAGACGCTCAACCAGCTGCTGACCGAGATGGACGGCTTTGAGGGCAACAACGGCGTCATCATCCTCGCCGCCACGAACCGCCCCGAATCGCTCGACCCGGCGCTGACGCGCCCCGGCCGCTTTGACCGGCGCGTGCCCGTGGAGCTGCCCGATCTCAAGGGGCGTGAGGAGATCCTCAAGGTGCACGCCCGGAAGATCAAGGCCGCCGAAGACGTGGACTACAACAAGATCGCGCGCATGGCCTCCGGCGCCTCGGGCGCGGAGCTGGCGAACATCGTCAACGAGGCCGCGCTGCGCGCCGTGCGCGACGGCCGCCGCTTTGCCACGCAGTCCGATCTCGAGGAGAGCATCGAGGTCGTCATCGCGGGCTATCAGAAGAAAAATGCCATCCTCACCGACAAGGAGAAGTGGACGGTCGCCTATCACGAGATCGGCCACGCGCTCGTTGCCGCGCTGCAGACACACTCCGCCCCCGTGCAGAAGATCACCATCATCCCCCGCACGTCCGGTGCACTGGGCTACACGATGCAGGTCGAGGAGGGCAACCACTACCTCTTGACCAAAGAGGAGCTGGAAAACAAGATTGCCACGCTCACCGGCGGCCGCGCGGCCGAGGAAGTGCGCTTCGGCGTCATCTCCACCGGCGCATCCAACGACATCGAGCAGGCGACGAAGCTCGCCCGCGGCATGATCACGCGCTACGGCATGAGCGAAGAATTCGACATGGTCGCGCTCGAAACGGTCACGAATCAGTACCTCGGCGGTGACACCTCCCTCGCCTGCTCGGCCGAAACGCAGACGCAGATCGACCATCAGGTCATCGCGCTCGTGAAAAAAGAGCACGCCAAGGCCGTCGGCATCCTCACGGAAAACCGCGCCAAGCTCGACGAGCTGGCCAAATATCTCTATGAAAAAGAGACCATTACCGGCGAGGAGTTCATGGCCATTCTCAACAAGACCTGATGAACTGCACATGCGGTCGTGCAGCGATCCGGAACCCCCTCACGAAAGGAGGCCCCCCCACTACCGTATGAATGAAAAACTGAAGGAAAAAGTCAAGGAATCTCTCTCCAGCGTACTGCCAATCACACTGATCGTGCTGGTGCTGAGCATCACGCTCGTCCCGATGGAGATCGGCACGCTGGCGCTGTTTCTGACCGGCGCCGTGCTGCTGATCGTCGGCATGGGATTTTTCCAGCTCGGCGCCGAAATGTCCATGACCCCGCTCGGCGAGGGCGTCGGCAAGACGCTGGCCCGGCGCGAAAAGGTGCTGCTGATCATTCTCGTGGCGTTTGCGCTCGGCACGATCATCACCATCGCGGAGCCGGATCTGCAGGTGCTGGCAAACCAGGTCGCGTCCATCCCCAACAGCGTCCTGATCTGGACCGTTGCCGTCGGCGTGGGCATTTTTCTGGCCATCGCCGTGCTGCGCACGCTGCTGCACCTCTCGCTGGCAAAGTCCCTGCTGATTACCTATGTGTTGCTGTTCGCGCTGACGCTGTTTTCCCCGAAGGAATTTCTCGCCGTTGCGTTCGATGCCGGCGGCGTCACGACCGGCCCCATCACCGTGCCGTTTATCATGGCGCTGGGCGTCGGCGTGTCCACCGTGCGCAGCACGCAGGGACACGGTGACGACAGCTTCGGTCTCGTGGCGCTGTGCAGCGCCGGACCGATTTTGATGGTGCTGCTGCTCGGCATTTTCTATCACCCGACGGATGCGGTCTACACCGCCGTGGAGATCGCCCCCGTTGTGACCACACGCGATGTGGCGCGCCAGTTCGCGCTCGGCTTCCCGGGCTATGCGAGGGAAGTACTGCTGAGCATTCTGCCGATCGTGGCCGTGTTCGTGCTGTTCCAGCTTCTGACCCGGTACTACCGGCGGCGGCAGCTATTGCGCACGGGCGTCGGCTTTCTGTACACGGTCATCGGCCTGATCCTGTTTCTGACCGGCGTGAACATCGGCTTCACCCCCGTGGGCAATCTGCTCGGGTCGGGGCTCGCCGCGAGTGCGTACCGCTGGGTGCTCATCCCGATCGGCGCGCTCATCGGCTACTACATCGTCAAGGCGGAGCCCGCCGTGCAGGTGCTCAACAAACAGGTCGAGGACGTCACCGGCGGCACCGTGTCGCAGAGCATGATGAACACGGCGCTGTCCATCGGCGTCGCCTGCGCGGTGATGCTGTCGATGGTGCGTGTGCTGACCGGCATCAGCATCTACTGGATCCTCGTGCCCGGCTACGCGCTCGCGCTCATCCTCGCCCGGTTCGTGCCGTCCGTGTTCGTCGGCATCGCCTTCGACTCCGGCGGTGTGGCGAGCGGCCCCATGACCTCGACGTTTCTGCTGCCGCTGGCCATGGGCGCGTGCACCGCGCTCGGTGGCAACGTCGTCACGGATGCGTTCGGCGTCGTGGCGCTCGTGGCGCTCGCGCCGCCCGTGGCGATCCAGATCATGGGCGTCATCTACGTATATAGATCCAAAGCCGTGGCGCAAAATAAAGCTGATCTGCTGTCCGATGACGGCGTCATCGACCTGGAGGACGAAGACTTATGATACATTCCGAAAACCACCTCGCACCACGCATGGTGCTCATCATCACCAACCACGAATACCGCCGCAAGCTCGAACAGACGTTTCAGAACTTCCGCATTCCGATCTACTACCAGTGTCAGGGGCACGGCACCGCCCCGTCGGAGATGCTCGACATCTTCGGCCTGAGCGGCAGCGGCCGCCTGCTCACGATCGGCCTGCTGCCGAAATTTCTCGTGCGTGACCTGCTCGATGCGCTGCAGCAGCGCATCCCGCTGCACAAGCGCGGCGGCGGCATCGTACTGACGATCCCGATCACGGGTCTGCAGCGGCCGATGCTCCAGCTCCTGAATGATCAGGTGCACGAGACCATAGAACAGAAGATCGAAGAAAGGGTGGATAGCGATATGTCCGATATGCAAACCAGCGCCGGTTACACCGCCATCTGGGTCGCGCTCAGCAACGGGTACAGCAGCGACGCGATCGACGCCGCCAGAAGCGCCGGCGCCATGGGCGGCACGATCCTCAAGGGGCGTCGGCAGAACTCCGAGCGCATCAGCCAGAAGCTCGGCATCTCCATGCAGGAGGAAGAGGAGTTCGTCGTCATCGTCACGCCGCGCGAGAAAAAGGCCGCCGTCATGAACGCGATCAGCGACGCCTGCGGTCTGCGCACGGACGCGCACGGCATCATCCTCTCGCTGCCGGTGGACGAGGTCATCGGCCTCGAGACCGGCGAGAACACGCTGTAACATTCCAACTCACAATCGCAAATGCCGCAGGCAGCCGCCTGCGGCATTTTGCGTCCGGATATCGCGTTTCAGGCCAGGGCACGGTCGACCGCCGCCATCGCGTGGGCATAGGTCGTGTCGATCAGCGGCACGGCGCAGTCCTCCGGCTTGACGAGCAGGCCGAATTCCGTGCAGCCGAGTATCACGGCCTGCGCGCCGCGGTCGGTCAGGTCCCGGATCGCGGCGCGAAACTTTTCCCGGGTCTCCGGGAGAAACACGTCTTTGACCAGTTCCTGATACAGGGCGTTATGGATGTTGTCAAAATGCGCGCCGGCCGGGGTCAGCACATGCAGGCCGTAGCGCTCCTGCAGGCGCTCCCGAAAGAATGTGCCGCGCATCGTATAGCCGCTGCCCAGCAGCCCGACCGTTTTTGCCCCCATGGCGACGGCAAGCTCCGCCGCGGGATCCACGATATGGATGTATGGCAGGTCAGTTCCGGCCTCCAGATATTCCGCAGCGGCATGCACGGTGTTGCACGCCAGCAGGAAGAAGTCCGCACCGGCCGCCTTCAGCCGGTTGGCCTGCCCGGCCAGAAGCGCACCGACCCGCTGCCAGTCGCCGCGCGCCTGCGCGTGCGCGATCTGTTCAAAATCCGTCTGGGCAAGGAGCAGACTGGCGCAGTGGAGTCCATCGCCTCCCAGACGCTTTGCGATCTCCTCATTGATCAATTTGTAGTATGTGATCGTGCTGGGCCATGCGAGGCCGCCGACGATGCCGATCGTTTTCATGCTGCTTCCTCCCCTGCAGACATGATTTTGTTTTCACGATTGCGTTTATGATACCAGCATCTCTCCGGCCATGCAATGCAAAAGCAGAGATTTTTTCCGCATTTTGCGCCCGCACACATATCCCGCCCAAAACGGCAAATCCTAAGGAAAAATGAAAAAGGAGCCAGAGCGTATGGACTTTCTTTGGACCGACGGCGTTTCGCCCCGGCAGGGCGCGCCGCTGCGGGAGGATGTGCACACCGACGTGTGCGTGATCGGCGGCGGCATGGCGGGCGTGCTGTGCGCGGCGCGGCTGACCGCGCAGGGCATCGACAACGTGCTGCTCGAGGCGCGGCAGATCGGCGAGGGCATCACGAAAGGCACGACCGCCGTGCTGACCGCGCAGCACGACACACTGTATCTGGACATTGCCAGGATGTACGGCACGGAATGTGCGCGGCAATACCTGCGCGCGAATCTGGACGCACTGGCGCAGTTTCGCGCGCTGGCACAGCACATCGACTGCGCACTCGAAACGCGCCCCTCGGTCATGTACTCCCGGACCGGGCGCGACCGGCTGCGCGAAGAGGCGGCATTTTTGCGCACGCTCGGCTTCCCCGCCGAATACACGACCGACCCGCGGCTGCCGCTGCCGGTCGCGGACGCCGTGATCTACCCGGACATGGCACAGTTTCACCCGCTGCGGTTTCTCAATGCGGTGGCCAAAGGGCTGCGCATTTACGAGCACACGTTCGTCACGGCGCTCGACGGCACGACGGCCGTCACCGCGCACGGGCGCGTGCACGCAAAGAAGGTCATCATCGCCACGCACTTCCCGTTTCTCAACCGGCACGGCGGATATTTTCTGAAGCTGTACCAGAAGCGCTCCTACGTCATCGTCTACGACCATGCGCCGCAGCCCGGCTGCACGGCCGAGGACGCGGGCAGCGGCTGCTATTTCCGCTGCTACGGCGACCTGCTGCTCATCGGCGGCGGCGACCACCGCACCGGCCGCAGCGGCGAAGGGTATGCAGCCGTGGAAGCCTTTGCACGCACCTGGTTTCCGGGCGCGCGTGAGCGGTACCGCTGGTCGAATCAGGACTGCATGTCGCTCGACGGCATTCCCTACATCGGCCGGTACAGCCCTGCCCTGCCGGACGTGTACGTGGCGACCGGGTTCAATCACTGGGGCATGACGACGTCCATGGCGGCGGCAGCGATCCTGTGCGACGCCGTCGCGGGGCGGGAGCACCCCTGCGCGCCGGTGTTCGCGCCCGGGCGGCGCATGCTGCACCCGCAGCTATTTTGCAACCTCGGCGCGACGCTCGCAGACTTCGTGATCCCGACCACAAAGCGCTGCACGCACCTCGGCTGCGCGCTGTGCTGGAACGCCGCCGAGCATAGCTGGGACTGCCCGTGCCACGGCTCACGCTTCGGCCCGGACGGGGCGCTCATCGACAACCCCGCCATGAGGGACGCCCATGTCTGACGGGCGGTTCCTGGGGTGGTACTACAAGCAGCGCGCCGGGGACTATATGCTTGCCTTCATCCCCGGCCGGGCGGCGGACGGCCCTTTCGTGCAGATGATCGACCTGCGCGGTGCGCGGCGCTTTGCCATGCCGGACTTTCACGTCCGCGGCGACACGGTGCGCACCGGCGACTGCGTCTTTTCCTCGGCGGGGCTGCACGTGCAGCTCCCCGGCGTAAACGGCGACCTGCACTACACCCGGCCGACGCCGCTGCGCACGGACATCATGGGGCCGTTTGCCCACCTGCCGATGCAGTGCCGCCACGGCATCGTGAGCATGGGGCACCGGGTCGACGGCCGCATCACAATCGACGGGCAGACGCATATCTTCGACGGCGGCAGCGGCTACGCGGAAAAGGACGCCGGGCGCTCGTTTCCGCAGTCCTATCTGTGGCTGCAGTGCAATGATTTTCCCGTGCCATGCTCGCTGATGCTCTCGATCGCGCACATCCCGTTTCTCGGCAGCGCGTTCACCGGCTGCATCTGCGCGCTCGTGCTCGCGGGGCACGAATATCGCCTCGCCACCTACCGGGGCGTGCGCATCCTGACGCTCACGGACGACACCGTCCGCCTCCGGCAGGGAAAGCTGCTGCTGGAAGTATACGTCCGCCCGCTCGGCGGCGGCCACCCGCTGCTGGTGCCGCAGCGCGGGCGCATGACCGAGACCATCCGCGAGTGCTGTGACGCGCACGTATCCCTGCGCCTGACGCAGGCAGGCCGCACGATTCTCACCTGCGCAAGCGACCGTGCGGCCTATGAGCGGCGGTAGCATGGCACCGGCCGGCAGTCCAGGAGCTGCCGGCCGGTGTTTCTTCATTTCCGGATCAGACGCACGAGCGCCATGACTGCGCCGTAGAGCACGCCCGCGACCGCCCAGAGGATCCATGTGTCCTGCGGCTGCGCGTCCCACCACGGGCCGAATGTCCAGAGCAGATATGCCGCCGCGGCCACGAGCCAGTAGATGCCGCTGACCGCGCCGACGACGCCGTTTTGCCGCTTGCGCGGCCGGGCATAGTCATCCTCTTCGAGCAGGCGATCCATCGCCGCCTGATACACGCCGCCATAGACGAACACCGCGCTGCCAACACCCGCCAGTACGAGCAGCAGGCAGACCGCCCCGACATACAGCAGATCCGACCCGTCCAGGCAGACGGCGATGAACAGCGGCACTGCCGACAGGATGCACAGCACCGTGCCCACGACCTTTCCGCGCGTGTGGCGCGGCGCAAACGCCGCCCGGCGCTCGCGTACCATGCCGGTCACGCCGCAGGCCGTCTCAAACGGTTCGCTCTCCAGAAAGGCATATGCTTTCACCTGCGCGGCACACGTGATGAACACCGCTACCGCGGCGCCAGATAGTCCGCCGCCTGCTCCATGGTCACGCGGCGCAGCGGTGCGTCCGTCTCGGCCGGAGCCGGTTCCGGCTCGCCGAGCTCTTCTCTTAATAAGTAATCGGTCGTGACGCCGAACAGGCGGCTCATCTGCACGACCTTCTGCATATCGGGCACGGACTGCGCGCCCTCCCACTTCGACACCGACTGGCGCGACACGCCCAGCTGTGCCGCCAGCTCCTCCTGTGACCAGCCGGCGCGCTTGCGCAGGGTCACGATCTTCTCTGCCAGTATCATAAACAGCTTCCTCCCGTGTGATTTTCCGTTTCCGGCTGAGGACAGGATACCAGATTGGCCGGTTGCGCACCACCAAGGCGACTGTCAAATGTGTCAACCGGCGGTTGCACCGGCCGCAAGATCAGCATATTCCGCCGCCGCGCAGCTGTCAAGCCGAACGGCGAAAACCTTTCAGGCACTGTAAGTGGATTTTGCGCGCCGGGTGTTGTACCATGGCAGCAGAAAGCAAAGGAGGTACATGCAATGGAACCCATTCTCGAAATTGCAGCCCTGAAGAAATATTACGGCAAGGAGCCGAACCAGACGAAAGCGCTCGACGGCATCTCGTTTCAGGTCATGCCTGGCGAGTTTCTCGGCATCATGGGCAGCAGCGGCTCGGGCAAATCGACGCTGCTCAACTGCATCGCCACCGTCATCGCACCGACCGGCGGTGCCATCGCCCTGCACGACACGTGCATCACGACGCTGCACGGCAAGGCGCTCGCCGACTACCGCGGCAAAGAGATCGGCTACCTGTTTCAGAACTTTGAACTCATCGACAACCTCACCGGGCGGGAGAACATCCTCCTGCCGCTGGCGCTGCACAGTGTGTCCGAGGCCGAGAGCCGCGAGCGGCTGACAAAGCTCGCAGACTATCTGGAAGTGACGGACGTGCTCGACAAGTTCCCGGCGCAGATGTCCGGCGGGCAGAAGCAGCGCATCGCGGCGGCGCGCGCGCTCATTCTCGATCCCGAGATTGTGCTGGCCGACGAGCCGACCGGCGCGCTCGACTCGAAAAACGCACGCTCGCTCATGGAAAAGCTCTCCGGCCTGAACGCGGACGCTGGCACGACGATCCTCATGGTCACGCACGACTGCAACGCGGCGAGCTACTGCAAGCGCATTCTCTTCATTCAGGACGGCGTGCTCTTCCACGAGCTGCGGCGCGACGTGCCGGATGAGACGCAGCAGGAGTTCTACGGGCGCATCCTGGCCGTCATGGCGCAGCTGGGAGGGGGCAGTGCAAATGTTCTCTGAACTTGTCGCGCGCAACAGCCGCCGCAGCCGCCGGGAAAACGGGCTGTTTTTCACATCCTTGCTCATCTCGATCATCGCGTTTTACATCATCCTCTCCCTGTCGCATCAGGACGTGATGGTGTTCCTCCAGCGCATGGAGAGCAGCGCCGTAGACCGGCTGCTGACGCTCGTCCCGGTGCTGTATGGGCTGACGCTGTTCATTTTGTTTTTCCTCGTATACTACGCCAACCGCTTTCAGCTCGCACGGCGGCGGCACGAATTCGGCGTGTACCTCATGCTGGGCATGCAGCGGCGCAAGCTCTTCGGCATGCTGCTGGCGGAGGATCTGCGCAGCAGCCTCATCGCACTGGCCATCGGCCTGCCGGCGGCGCTGCTGATCTCGGAGGTCATCAGTCTCGTCACGGCGCGGCTCGTGGGGCTGGGCATCGTGGGGCACCGGCTCACGCTCTCCCTGTCCGCCGTCGGCTGGACGGCCGTTGGCTTTCTGGCGATCAAGCTGCTGGCCTCGCTCATCCTCAGCGGGAAGATCGTGCGCGAGGAGATCGGCGCGCTGCTCACGGAGACACCCGAGGGCACGAAAAAGCAGCGCCCCGCCGCCGTCTACGCCGCGGCGCTCGTGCTGGGCATCGCGCTGCTCGCCGCTGCCTACACGCTCGCCATCGGCGGACGCGCATGGAGCGATCTGCGCTGCATGGCGCTCACGATCGCGCTTGGCGTGGCGGGCACGCTGCTGCTATTTTACGGCCTGCGCGTTATCATCGACCGGCTGGCGCGGCGCGGAGACCGCGCGGGCAAACTGCGGGTATTTAACTTCCGCCAGGTCGAGGAGACGGTCATCCACCGCTCCGGCGCGCTTGCGATCTGCTCGCTGCTGATTCTGGCGGCGCTGTGCTGCTTCGGCGCGGGCGTGGCGACCGCGCGCTCATCCCGCGCCGAGACGCACACGCTCGACTACACCTTCCCAACTGACAGCGAGGACAGCAGCGCCGTGCGCGACACGCTGGCCGCGCACGGGCTCGACGGTGCATTTTCCGACCTCTTTGAGATGCGCATCGGCCGCGTGCGCACGAGCACGGACTACCAAAACACCGTGAAATTCCCCGCCTTGCAGCGCACCATCGATGCCATGCCCGTCTCCGACGAGCAGCAGCAGCTGCAATACATGCTGGAGGCTGTGGGCTACCCGTACCTCATCGCGCTCAGCAGCTACAACCGCCTGCTGACGACCGCCGGTCTGCCGGAGCTGACGCTCGCGGACAACGAGGCCGCCGTCTACTGCGACAGCGAGGTCTCCCCGGACAGCCGCACGGCACTGCTCAACCGCCTGATCGCGGAGGGCTCGGCCATCACGATCGACGACGCGCCGTTCACGCTCCGCGGGCAGGTGCAGTCGGTCAGCGTCGTCACCGACCGGTCGATCACGATGTCATTCGCGCTCATCGTGCCGGACGCAGTGTTCGATCACTATACGCAGGGCGACTATGACGTCTACCTCGACGGCGTGCTCGCCCCGTCCATGACGGACGGCAAAAGCCTCATGAACGCCATTGCGGACATGAACGCACTGCTCGACCCGCTCGGTTTGAGATACGAGAGTTACCTGCAGAACCTCGGCCGCGAGCTGTTTTACATCGTCACGGCAAGCTACCTGACCATTTATCTGGCCATCATCTTCCTCGTCGTGGCCAACACCATCATCGGCGTGCAGTTTCTCATGGGGCAGCAAAAGGCCGCGCGCCGCTACCGGACGCTCGTGCGCCTCGGCGCAGAGCACGCCACGCTCTGCCGCGCGGCAAAGACGCAGATCAACTGGTATTTCGGCCTGCCGGTCGGTGTGGCGGCGGTCAGCAGCCTGTTTGGCGTGCGCGCGCTCTTTTCCGGCATTCTGACCGCCAGCGCGCAGAACGGCATGACGGAAATGATGATCGCTGCCGGTGCTATGATTTTGCTGCTGTGTGTGGTAGAATGGGTCTATATGGCGGCCGTCAAGCGCTCCAGCAGCCGGTATCTGCTGGGTCTGATGACGCCGGAACGCGAAGAATAACGCACGGAGAAAGGGGGCGGCGCGATGAAGCACATCGCCGTCGTAGAGGACGAGGCGCTCATGCGCGAGGAGCTCGCGGATATGCTGCGCCGGGCGGGCTACGCCGTCACGGAGATCACGGACTTTGCGGACGTGACCGCCCGGCTGCTCGCGCTGGCTCCCGATCTGGTGCTGCTGGATCTGAATCTGCCGGAGGTGAGCGGGTTTCAGATCTGCCGCGATCTCAAGCAGCGCAGCGCCCTGCCGGTGCTTGTGCTGACATCGCGCGATCAGCTGCGCGACGAGGTACACGCGCTCGAGCTCGGGGCGGACGAATACCTCACCAAGCCCTATCGAAAGGAGCGGCTGCTCGCGCGCATCGGCAACGTGCTCAAGCGCTACGAGGGGCGGCCGAACCTGCTCGAGGGCGCAGATTTTCTGCTCGACCGGCAGACCTACACGCTCTTTATCCACAATCGATCCGTCGTTCTGCCGCCGAATCAGGGCAAGCTGCTCGAGATTCTGCTGGCGCACGGCGGTCAGACGGTCACGAAAGACGACCTGAGCCGCGCGCTCTGGGGCACGACGGAGTTTATCGACGAAAACGCGCTGCAGGTCAACCTCACGCGGCTGAAAAAGACGATGGCGTCCCTCGGCATGCGCCAGCAGCTCGTGTCCGTGCGCGGCGTCGGCTACCGCTTGGAGGTGCCGCATGAAGCGTAACGGAAGCTATCTGCGGCAGTATCTGCCGTGGCTGGCGCTGCTGCTGGGTGTGGATGCGCTCGCCGCGCTGCTGGTCTGGCTGGCAGATGCGAAAGCGTTTGCCGCCATGGCGGGCGTGATCGTGCTGGCGACGGTGTTTCTGTTCGCCGGCGTGTGCGCGGTGCTCTGCGCGCGCTCGAAACGGCGGGAGCAGGCCTTCACGGCCTTTCTGACCACGCCGGACGCGGCGCACGAACAGGCGCTGTGCCGCCTGCTCTCTCCAAAGGATGCGCAGAGCGCGCGCCTGCTCGGCGAGACGCTGCGCCGCCAGCAGCAGGCCATCGCGCAGTTGCAGACGCAGATGGACGACTACGAGGACTACGTGGAGCTCTGGGCACACGAGGTGAAAACGCCGCTGGCGCTGCTCACCCTCACGCTCGACAACCGGCGCGGCACGCTGCCGGAGGCGGTCGGCTTCAAGCTTGACTACGTGCGCAACCGGATGCAGGCGTTCATCGACCAGATGCTCTACTACGCACGCCTGCGCGGCGCGCGGCGCGACTACCGCTTCGAGCGGCTGACGCTCCGCGGCTGCATCGACGAGGTGCTGGATGATTACCGCCCGCTGCTGGAGGAAAAGGGGTTCCGGGTCGAGCTTCGGCTCGCGGACGAGACCGTATATACCGACCGGCGGGGGCTGTGCTTTCTGCTCGGGCAGGTCGTGAGCAACAGCGTGAAATATGCGCTCGAAAAGCCGGTGCTGACCTTTTCCCTGGAAAGCGGCGGCACGGTGACCGTCCTGTCCATCCGCGACAATGGGCCGGGCGTGCGCGCGTGCGACCTGCCGTATGTGTTTGAGAAGGGCTTCACCGGCGACTCCGGGCACGAAAAAAGCAAGGCTACCGGCATGGGGCTCTATCTCGCGCGCGAGATCGCAAAAGCGCTCGGGCTCACGCTCACCGCCGCGTCCGAATGGGGCACGGGATTTGAGATCCGTGTCCGTTTCCCGGTCGTAGAAGAATAAACGTCGAAAAGACGGCGCCGCGAACAGCGGCGCCGTCTTTTGCTGTCATGCACGCCTCGATCTCCCCCCACTGCTCAGTCACCGTACACAGCAGCCACGCACCTGCTACGCAAGATGCCCCGGCAGCAATGCTGCCGGGGGGAAAGCTTGATAAATCAAGCTTTTCCCGTGGATTTCATTCGAGGCGGGCATTGCCCCCTCGAGCTCCCCTACTGCTCAGTCACCGTACACAGCAGCCACACACCTACTGCGCAAGATGCCCCGGCAGCAAAGCTGCCGGGGCAAAGGGGGATGCGACATCTAACGGGTGGTACGTCAGACGATATTATACTTCTTGAGCAGATCCACCACGACGTTGTTGAGCAGCGGCTCCTTGACGAGATCGAGCAGCGGCAGAACCGACGGGAGCAGGAACTCCAGCGGCTTCTTGCCGTCGAGCAGCTTGCTGGTCGCGTAGAGCAGGTCGCGGATATCATACACGCTGCCCCAGACTTCCGGCACGCCGCGGTCGACATTGCAGAGCGTGTAGACCGCTTCCATCGCGGTGCGGATGGAGTACTCGGTGGTGAACACGGTGTCGCGCGGGGTATCGGCAAACTGGCCGACGAACGCGAGGTTGACGGAACCGTCGGGCACGACCTTCGGGCGGTCGCCTTCGGCTCTGGGTTCAAAGAACGTGGTGACGTAAGGCATCATGCACGGCGTGGTGTTGCACTCGTTCGTGGCCAGATCCATGATCTGATCCTCGGGGATGCCGATGTGGTACAGCCACTCTGCCGCCAGCTCGATGCCGGTGCAGTCGCACATGTTCTTCTTGATGAAGTCGCCCTTGTCGTCCCAGCAGTTGAGGCCGTAGACCCAGATCAGGCAGTGATCCTTCGGCTGCTCCTGGAACTGCCCCTGACGGTTGATGGTCCAGCTAATGAGCCAGCTCGAGTCGCGGCAGGTGACGATGCCGCCGGTGACGACCTTGCCGGAGAGCGGGTCGCGCTTGCAGATCTTCTGGATCGCGTCGAGGATCTGCTTGTTGGCCGTATCGACCGTCCAGGACTCCCAGCTCGTCTCCTTGATGTCCTTGAAGAACTTCTCGGGACGGCCGAATGCCGGATCCTGCGCGGCGAGCTTCTTCCACATCTCGACGGACGGGCCTTCACCGTTTTTGACCTTGACGACCGGCGCGTGGGTGTTGTCGCCGTAAGCGGACGCGTCGCCCTGGCAGCCGTTGGTGCAGATGACGAGATCGTTCTCGGTCAGCTCGATGACCTTTTCCACGCCGCCCTGGGTGTACTCGATCTTCTTGGCAACCTTCTTGTCCTCGGTGCAGTCGCAGACGATGTTCGTGACCGTGGTGTCGAAGAGGACCTTTCCGCCGTGGTCGGTGATGTATTTGCACATCGGGAGGATCATTGACTCATACTGGTTGTAGCGGGTGAAACGCAGCGCGCTCAGATCCGGCAGGCCGTCGATGTGGTGGATGTAGCGCTGCAGATAGAGCTTCATCTCGAGGGCGCTGTGCCATTTCTCGAATGCGAACATGGTCTGCCAGTAGGTCCAGAAGTTCGTGGCGTAGAACTCATCGTCGAACACGTCGTCGATCTTCTTGTCCTCGAGGGACTTGTTGGTCGCCATGAACAGCTTCAGCAGCTGGGTGGCAGCGCCCGGCGTCAGGCCGTACTTGCGGTCGGTGTGGGCGTCCTGACCCTGCTTCTCGGTGACACGGCACAGGGAGAAGTTCGGGTCTTCCTTGTTGAGGTAGTAATACTCGGAGAAGATCGTCTCGCCCGGGTTCACGATCGACGGGATGGACTTGAACAGATCCCACATGCACTCGAAGTGGTTGTCCATCTCACGGCCGCCGCGCATGATGAAGCCCTTGGTCGCATCATAGATGCCGTCGCAGGAGCCGCCGGCCACGGGCAGGTGCTCAAAGAGCGTGATGTGCTCGCCGGGCATCTGCGCATCGCGGATCAGGAAGCAGGCCGCCGCCAGACCGGCCAGACCGGTGCCGACGACGTAAGCCGACTTGTTGTCGATGCCTTCGGGTTTTTTCGGCGTTGCAAACGCCTCATAGTTACCGCTGCTGTAATACATTCTGTGTACCTCCCATTCATGATGTGTTTTCCGTATTTTTTGTGCAGTCCGCTGCACGAGTTTCTTCTGTTATGGTCACTAACACTTGTCTCCAAAAAAAGAAACAACTTCGTTTGACAATTATCAATATAGCGCATTTCCGCAGCTTTACTGCACCATTTGTTACGCAAATGGCGGTAATTAAACATAACCACATGGTTTCGTTGAATGTTACCAAATTGACGATTTGCGTTTGTGCGTTTTGCCCATTTCGGTTCGAGAAGCTTCTTTTATAATGCAACAAATAGCACAAAAGAAAACTGCCGCAAGCCCCTTTCAAGGCCTGCGGCAGTTTTGAAAAAGTATGTATATGGAAATTTATTGGCTCACAAATTGGCCAAACCCTCAAGTGCGGCGCGGTCGAGCACATAGATCTTGCCGCGGCCGGTGCGCAGCAGCCCCATCTGGCGCATGCCCTCCAGCTCCCTGCTGATGACCTCGCGCGTCGTGCCGAGGTGGTTGGAGATCTCCTCATGCGTGATGCGCGCAAAGCCGTCCTCGGGGTGCGCATCCGCTTTTTCGAGCACGACGCGGGCGATGCAGCTACGCAGCGGATGGAAAAAATAATACTCTATGTTATTGAGCACGGTCTGCACATTGCGCGCCTGCGTCTGGTGCAGAAACTGCTGCACGGCGGGCGACTCGGCGCACAGAGGCCGCAGCGCAACGATGTTGATGTATGCAAACACGGCGTCGCTGCTCGCCTGCAGGATGGGGACCGTGTCCCCGGGCACCGCACTGTCGAGCGTGTTGAGCACACAGCAGCCGCCCTTGACGATCGACATGAGCGTGATCTCACGGCCGGTATCCGTCGCAATGAACACGCGCAGGCCGCCGGAGAGCACCAGAAACAGCCCATTTCGCTCCGGCATGGAAAACACCACATTGTCCCCCGCACGGTACGAGCGGACGATCGTATTCAGACGCAGCATCTGCTGTTGAGACCCCGTGAGCAAGTCCCAGAACGGCAGACACACCGTAAAATCATAGGAACGCTTGTTTTTTTCCGTGCTGCTCACCCCCGCCGCATTTATGTGTTAGCGTCACTAACATATTTGCATAAAAAAATAGAATTCGCTTGGATTTGCTGTTATTATCTTATCAAACCGGCGCTTTCACACCGTATCATTTGTTACATAAGCGGGCGTTTTTCCTGCATTATTGCACAGCGCCGGCGCGTCCGGTTTATTTTTGATGTAGTTCACCAGCAGCTCACCGGTAAACCGAACCACATCGACCGGAGAGACGCCAAACGACACGTTTTCATAGATCGTCGTGCCGGTATAGGCATTGAGCAGGCACTGGTAGACCGCATAGATATTCACATCCGGGCGGATGGAACCGTCGGCCACGCCCTCGCGCAGCGCTTTGAGCGCGGGCACGGGGATCTCCTTGTCGTAGTACTTCCAGAACACGTTGTTGACATCGTTTCCGGTGCCCTTCTCCGAATAGGCGGAAAACATCTCCCGCGTATAGGCATACCACTCCGGCTGATCGTCGTAGATGCGGAAGTAGATGTGCATGCAGGCGACGAATTTTTCATACCCGGTCTTGCAGGCGGCTGCCTCACGGGCATATTGCTCCATGAAGTCGGCATAAAACGTGGCCAATGCATCGCACCAGGCAGCAAAAACGAGCGCGTCCTTCGTACGGAAGTAGCGGTACAGGGAGGTCGGCGTCAGGCCGGCCGCCTCGGCAATGCGGCTGACGGGTGTTGCGGAGATGCCGTCGGCAATGAAGAGCATCTGTGCCGTATGGATCACCCGGCGGATGTTGTATTCGCGTTCCTCACTGCGTTTCATGGGCTGCCCCTCCCTGCGTGTATTTGCTCCAGTATGCCATGTTTCCGCACCGTTTGCAACCGGAAATGCGCGCCGTGTGGAAGAATTTGTGCCTTGCGCGCCGCAGTCGGCCGTGGTATGCTCACGGCAGACAGAGAGATTCCTCCCCCGCCGGAGCGGATGTCTTGACCCCGACAGCCGTCGGGGTCTTTTTTACGGCGGCAAAGCCGCCCATAAAAAGGCCGTATTCCATTCGAATCCGGCCGCCCCTTTTTCCCGGATACACCGCCTCCAATTGACGATACAACATGCAAAAAGAGCACTCTGCCGAAGCAGAGTGCTCTCTCCATTTATGTTGATCGTGCCTTTGGCAGATCCGAGCCTGTCCGAAACGGTCAGGCCTTCTCAGCCTTTCTGGCCTTTGCCTGCGCTGCGAGCGCCTTGCCGCCCTCAACAACGAGGTCAATGGCAAGGATAACAAGCAGGATGGCCAAGATCGCGCGGATGTAGCACCATGCAAGGCCGGTGCCGCCGGCGATGATGGCAGTGATCTGGGACTTAATGGTGAAGACCAGAGACGTCAGCGTCACGAGGATCATGAAGATCATCGGGAAGTAGAACATCTTGTTGTTTCTGCCCATCTTGCCGAGCCATGCGGCGACGGCCAGCAGGCCGAGGCCGGCCAGGAGCTGGTTGGCAGCGCCGAACAGGGGCCAGATCTTCGCATAACCGGTCATGCCGAGGGCAATGCCGAGCACGACGGTGATCGCGGTGGAGACGTACGGATTGCAGAGGACCTTGCGAGCGCCGGTAACGGTCGGATCGCTGGCCTTCTCACCGGGCTTGAGCCAGAATTCCTGGAACATGTAGCGAGCCAGACGGGTCGCGGTGTCCAGAGAGGTCAGGCAGAACACGGACACGGCCAGGACCATCAGCGTGTAGGTGATGGACACGGCGCCGGAGCCGAAGATCTTGCCGAGCATCTGGGACAAGCCGGTCGCGAACACGACGGTCGGGGTGACGGTCGTGCCGGCGGCGTAATCCTTCCAGATATACGCAACAGCGCACAGGGAGACGATGGCAAGCACGCACTCGATGAGCATGCCGCCGTAGGCGATGGGCTGCGCGTCCTTCTCATTGTTGAGCTGCTTGGCCGTCGTGCCGGAACCAACGAGGGAGTGGAAGCCGGAGATGGCGCCGCAGGCAATGGTAACGAACAGAGCCGGGAACATATAGCCAAGGGAGCTGCCCGTCGGGGCGATGGTGTCTTTGAAGCCGGTGAACGCAGGCATATTCAGCGTCGGGTGGCAGCCGATGACACCGATGATCGCGAGGATCATCATCGCGTACAGCAGGAACGAGCTGAGGTAGTCACGCGGCTGGAGCAGGATCCACACAGGCGTGACGGAAGCGACCAGAATGTAGATGCCGCAGATGATCATCCAGGTCTTGTAGCTCAAGTAGATCGGGTGCCACTCGATGCCGAGCCACATGATCAGAGCGATGCAGACAACGCCGATGACCGTGGACACGCCGATCGGCGCATTTCTGCGGTACACGAAGAAACCGAAGAAAATAGCCAGGACGATGAAAAACAGCGAGATGATCGCCGTCGTGGCGTTGGCAGCAGAAGCCGCCACATCCACAACACCGTCCACATAGGTGGCCTTGAATGTGTTGGCGACGATGGACGCAAACGCGGCCACGACCAAGATCAGGGTCAGGTAAGAGAAGATGAGGAACAGGCGCTTGGCCTTCTTGCTGATACTGGTCTCAACAACGGTGCCGATGGACTGGCCATCGTTGCGCACGGATGCGAACAGAGCGCCGTAGTCGTGCACGCCGCCGAAGAAGATACCGCCGATGAGGACCCACAGCAGCACCGGGACCCAGCCGAAAACAGCAGCCTGGATCGGGCCGTTGATCGGGCCGGCACCCGCGATGGAGGAGAAATGGTGTCCCATCAGAACAGGGGCCTTTGCGGGGCAGTAGTCCATACCGTCTTCCAGCTCGTGAGCCGGCGTCGGGCGGGACGGGTCGATGCCCCACTGTTTGGACAGCCATCCGCCGTAGAAAATGTAACCACAGGCGAGAATGACAATGCCAACAATGAGAATTACAGCAGCATTCATTGAATTAACTCCCTTCTTTCATATTCTTAAACAGTGTTGTCTTCAACAACTGTGCTGTACTGCGTCCGCTGCCGTTGGCAGCCGTTTTCCCGGTGCTGAGCTCCACGACGCCGGTGTGGTAATCCATCCAGCCGTGAAAAGCGAGCTTGAAGCTCTTATAGATGCGCGTGCGCTTCAGGGCGCGCAGGGCGTCGGGCTCACACGTATCGCACACGAAAATCGCCGTGATGTAGGAACACATGTGGTTCGGCCCCGGCTCGATCCGCTGCAGGCCGTCGGCACGTGCCTGCTCGCGGCACTGCTCGAAGATCTCCTTCGTGAGCACCGGCATCGAGAAAATGTAAACATATTCGTTGTTGTCCGCTTCCCAGAGCTTGGCCGATTTGACGAGCACATACTTCTCGGAGTGGATGTGCAGACCGGCCTCCGCGACCAGATGGCCCTTCGGCTCGTCATAACGCACAACATCGAAATATCCCGAATAACTGTGACACAGTTTGTCGAGCGCTTCCTCTCGGGTCATACGCTGTCCTCCCTGTTTGATGCAAAAATTTCATGGTATGATTTCATCAATTCCATGAACAAGCTAAGAACAAAATGTAAACATACCGCTAAGGTTATGATAGCGCGCCCCCCGGAATCTTTCAAGTGAAATAAATCACAAATATCACCATTTGTTTTTGTCAAATTTTCATAATTGACACACAAAAACGCCGAAGAATATGGTATTATGTAAACTATTTTCCGGGAAATCTGATGAAAACGTGGCAATATACAGCGTATGAAATTCCAACGAAAATGCAGCTAAATCTCGGATTTCACAATCATTTTCTTCCACCGCAGAATTGTTATGTAAACCGACAGAGCGTGTCCGGGCAGCGTCCCCACTCCGCACGATTTTTACGCGCGCAGTTTTTGTCGAAAAAGGATTGACAGGCCGGGGAAATCTTGCTACAATGAATCGTCTCAATTGGAATGATGTACAGAGTCTTTCCGAAGCAAGATGCGACCGCCGCCGTGTCCGCACGTCGGCCAAGGCCATACGGACAGCCGGGTCGAATGCCGCAAACCGCACTGTGTGCGGTGGCAACTTCTGTTGCCTTATTGATTGAGTTAAAAGCTCAAGTTTTATAAGTTGGTCACTTAAAACCAGGCTGCTTTCAGCATCCAAACTTGTGAAATGGTCAATAAGAGTAGTAAAAGTAATCTTTGCTATATAGACTCTCAAGACACGACATTCTGTTGGGAACGGTGCGCACGGGTCGATGTCGGCCGCTGCGTGCCCAATGGCATATGTTTGTTCACAGGCGCCGCTGCTGATCTGCAGCGGCGTTTTTTTGTGCACGAAGGGGGAAACACGGCCATGAAAAAAGTCATTGAGCTCCGGAACGTCAGCAAGCAATTTGATGGCGAGACCGTTCTCGACAGCATCGACCTCGACATTTACGACAACGAATTCCTGACGCTGCTCGGCCCGTCCGGCTGCGGCAAAACCACGACCCTGCGCATGATCGGCGGCTTTGAAACGCCGGATCAGGGCGACATTCTCTTTCTCGGCGAGCGCATCAACGACATTCCGCCGCACAAGCGCAACATCAACACCGTCTTTCAGCGCTATGCGCTCTTCCCCCACCTGAACGTGTTCGAAAACGTCGCGTTCCCGCTGCGGGAGCAGAAGCTGCCGCGCGACGAGATCGAGCGCAAGGTCAACGAGATGCTCGCGCTCGTGAAGCTCACGGGCTTTGAGCGCCGCAACGTCACGCGCCTGTCCGGCGGGCAGCAGCAGCGTGTCGCCATTGCGCGCGCCCTTGTCAGCCGCCCGCGCGTGCTGCTGCTCGACGAGCCGCTCGCCGCGCTCGACCTGAAGCTGCGCAAGGATATGCAGCAGGAGCTCAAAAACATCCAGAAGGCGACCGGCATCACGTTCGTGTTCGTCACGCACGACCAGGAGGAAGCCCTGAGCATGTCCGACACGATCGTCGTCATGTCCGAGGGCAAGATCCAGCAGATCGGCACACCGATCGATATTTATAATGAGCCGCAAAACGCCTTCGTGGCCGATTTCATCGGCGAGAGCAACATCGTCGACGGCATCATGCGTCAGGACTTCAGCGTGACGTTCTCCGGCCACACGTTCACGTGCGTGGACAAGGGCTTTGCCAAAAACGAGAACGTGGACGTCGTCGTCCGCCCTGAGGACGTGGACATCGTGCCCGTCGAGCAGGGCATGCTGCGCGGCACGGTCACGTCCATCACGTTCATGGGCGTGCACTATGAGATCATCATCGACATCAACGGCTTCAAGTGGATGATCCAGACGACGGACTACGTCGACGAGGGCGCCGAGGTCGGCCTGTACATCGAGCCCGACGCCATCCACATCATGAAAAAGTCCGAGTATTCGGGCATGTACGGCGACTACTCCTCGTTCAGCAACGAGCTTGACGAGCTTTCGGACGCGGAAAGCGAGCCGGACGAATGAGCAGCCGCATCCGCACCGAAAACCGCCGCGCCTCGCTGGCGCAGCGTCTGGCGCTCGCACCGTATTCCGTGTGGGCCGTCATCTTCGTGGCCGTGCCGCTCGTGTTCGTGGCCTACTATGCGTTCACAGACGAGAGCTTCCGGTTCACGACCGAAAACCTGACGAAATTCTTCACCGCCGTGAGCACGATCACCGACGACAGCGGCGCCACACGCGAGGTGCACACGTACCTGCTGATCTTCTGGCGGTCGGTGAAGCTCGCCGTCATCTCCACGGCCATCTGCCTGCTCATGGGCTACCCGATCGCGTATATCATCGCGCGCGCCGCCCCGCGCACGCAGAAAACGATCATCACGCTCATCATGATCCCAATGTGGATGAACTTCCTCATCCGCACCTATGCTTGGATGACCATCCTGCAGGACACGGGTCTGCTCAACATGCTCTTTTCCGCGCTGCATCTCGGCCAGGCGCACATCATCGGCACGGAGGGCGCCGTCATCGTCGGCATGGTGTACGACTACTTCCCGTATATGATCCTGCCGATCTACTCGGTCATGGCCAAGATGGACACGCGCCTGATCGAGGCCGCGCGCGACCTCGGCTGCAACAGTCTCGGCGTGCTGCGGCGGGTCATCTTCCCGCTGAGCCTGCCGGGCGTCGTGTCCGGCATCACGATGGTGCTCATCCCGTCGATCAGCACCTTTTATATCTCGCAGAAGCTCGGCAACGGCAAGTTCTTCCTCATCGGCGATGCGATCGAGGGACAGTATGTTGCCAACAACCTGCACTTTGCCGCCGCCATCGCCTTCATCCTCATGCTCATCCTGCTGGCCGCCATGGCGCTGATGAAGCGCGGCACGAACCGGCACGTCTACGGAGGTGTGTGACATGAAACGAGCTGCTAAAATCTACACCGCCCTCATCTTCGTGTTCCTGTTTGCACCGATCGTGATCCTGCTGGTGTTCTCGTTCAACGAGACGAAAAGCCTGTCGGTGCTCTCCGGCTTCTCATTTAAATGGTATCAGGAGCTGTTCCGCGACGGCGAAACGCTCAACGCCCTCAAGAACACGCTCATTCTCGCCGTGATCGCGTCGGTCGTCTCGACCGTGATGGGCACGGCCGCCGCCGTCGGCATGAACAAGATGCGCAGCAAATACCTGCGCGCCGCGCTCGACACCGCGACGGACATCCCCATGATGAACCCGGACATCATCACCGGCATCTCGCTGATGCTCATGTTCGTGTTCTTCGGCCGGCTGCTCGGCGCGTCCACGAGTCTCGGCTTCTGGTCGATGCTTGCGGCGCACATCACGTTCTGCCTGCCGTATGTCATCATGCAGGTGCTGCCGAAGCTGCAGCAGATGGATCGCTCGCTGCCGGAGGCCGCGATGGATCTCGGCTGCACGCCGGCGCGCGCGTTTTTCCGCGTGGAGGTGCCGGAGATCCTGCCCGGCATCATCACCGGCATGATCATGGCCTTCACGCTCTCGCTCGATGACTTCGTCATCAGCTACTTCACGCAGGGCAGCGGCTTCCAGACGCTCCCGATCCGCATCTACAACATGACGAAAAAGACCGTCACGCCGAAGATGTACGCACTGGCGACGATCATTTTCTTCGTCATTCTGGCGCTGCTGCTGCTGACGAACCTCGTCGACGAGGACGACACGCAGCGCATCCGCGACGCCCGCCGCGCCAAGCGCGAGCGCAAATCCGCCCGCGCCGTCACCCGCACCGGCGGCAGCGGCCACGGCCGCCGCCCCGTGCGCGCCGCCGTCGGTATCCTCACCGCCGCCGCGCTGCTCATCGCCGGCATCAGCATTTACAGCAGCCAGCAGGAGACGCGCGTGCTCAATGTCTACAACTGGGGCGAATACATCTCCGACGGCTCGGACGATTCGCTCGACACCATCGCCGCGTTCGAGGACTGGTACAAGGCGACCTACGGCGTGCCCGTCAAGGTCAACTACGATACCTACGCCAGCAACGAGGACATGTACGCCAAGCTCAAGAGCGGCGCCGTGAGCTACGACGTGGTCATCCCGTCGGACTACATGATTGCGCGCATGGAAGCGGAGGATATGCTCCTGCCGCTCAACTACGACAACATCCCGAACTACCAGTATATCTCCGAGGATTTCCGCAGCCTGTACTACGACCCGGACGACACCTACACCGTGCCGTACACCTACGGCATCGTGGGCGTGATCTACAACGCCAATGTCGTCGACGAGGCCGACGCCGGCAGTTGGGATCTGATGTGGAACCCGAAATACGCCGGTAACATCCTGCAGTTCAACAACGCGCGCGACGCGCTCGGCACGGCGATGTACCGCGCGGATATCGACGTCAACACTACCGACCATAGCCAATGGCAGCAGGCGCTGCAGGCGCTCATCGACCAGCGCCCGCTCGTCAAGAGCTACGTCATGGACGAGATCTACAACATGATGGAGTCCGGCGAGGCCGCTGTGGCTGCCTACTACGCAGGCGACTATTTCACGATGTGCGACGCACAGGCCGACAGCGTGGATCTGCAGTTTTACTACCCCGAGAACACGAACTACTTCATCGACGCCATGTGCATCCCGTCGTCCTGCCGGGATCAGGAGCTGGCCGAGTGCTTTATCAACTTCATGCTCAGCCGCGAGGCCGCCGTGGCCAACGCCGAGTATATCTACTACGCCTCGCCGAACCGGCTCGTGTACGACGATCCGGAGTATATCGACGATATGGGCGAGGACACAATGGCGATCCTCTACCCCGACATCGGCTCGTTCCGCGATGCGTATAACCGCAGCGCCTACCGCAGCCTGGACCAGGACACGCTGACCTACGTCAACAGTCTCTGGGAGACGCTCAAGATCAACTGAACACCGCCGCAATGGGCAGGCGCCGGATCCGGTGTCTGCCCATTTTTTCTCTGTTTTGGGGCTTGCCATCCGCAGAAGGGTATGCTATAATTTTTCGTCGGTTAGTGTACTCTAATTCTAAGCACGGGTTAGATGAATCTAATGAAATATCACATGACAGCACGCCGTTCCCCTTCCCGGCGCGCTTGCATAGAAAGAGGATGTCATGGCAGAAGAAAACAAATTCCTGGAGATCGTAGATCTGAAAAAAGGCTACGGCAGCGGTGAGACCCGGCAGGAGGTCCTGCGCGGAATGACGTTTTCGGTCGCGCGGGGCGAGATCTGCGTCCTGCTCGGCCCCTCCGGCTCGGGCAAGTCCACCCTGCTGAACATCATCGGCGGGATCGACAGCGCCGACGCGGGCTTCATCTCCATCGACGGCGACAAGCTCGAGGATATGAGTGAAAAAGCGCTCACGCAGTACCGCCGCAAGCACCTGGGCTACGTCTTTCAGCTCTATAACCTCATCGCCAACCTGAACGTCAAGGAAAACATCGAGGTCGGCGCCTATCTCTCCGACGCGCCGCTGGATATCGACGAGCTGCTGCACACGCTCGGTCTTTATGAGCACCGGCACAAGCTGCCCAACCAGCTCTCCGGCGGCCAGCAGCAGCGCGTGTCCATCGGCCGCGCCATCGTGAAAAACCCGGACATCCTTCTCTGTGACGAGCCGACCGGCGCACTGGACTACGCCACGTCCAAGGAGATCCTGCAGCTCATTGAGAACGTGAACAAGAAATACGGCAACACCGTCATCATGGTCACGCACAACGAGGCCATCCGCAGCATGGCAAACCACGTCATCAAGCTGCGCGACGGCACCGTGCGCAGCAACGAGCGCAACAGCCGCAGGATCCCGGCCGCCGAGCTCGAATGGTAAGGGGCGTGGCAGAATGAAAAAACAGAGCAATCCCCTGACCCGGCGCATCCCGCGTGAGCTTGCCGGCGACTGGCGCAAATATCTGGTCGTGTTTCTGTTTCTGGTGCTGACGATCGGCTTCGTGTCCGGCATGTACGTCGCCAACGAGAGCATGATGCGCGCATCCGCCGACGGGGTGACGACCTACAAGCTCGAATACGGCCACTTCGAGCTCAGCCATGCTGCCGACGACGCACTGCTCGCCGCGATCGAGACCGGCGACAAGGCCGATGTCCGGCAGTTTTACACCGACAAGGCGCGCCGGGAACTCGATGCGAAATTCCCCGGGGAATTCCGCAGCCGGTTCGACAAGGAATTCCGCGCGAAATTCGACGCGGAGTTTCAAAATCAGGTAAAGCAGACGCTGCTCGCCGGCGGGCTCGACGCCGACACGGCCGCCGCCATGCTCGGCACCGCCGTCGCGCAGGCAAAGGCCGACGGGACGTATCAGAGCGCCTATTCCTCCGCCTACCAGAGCGCGTACACGACCGCCTACCGCGAGGCCTATAACGAAGCGTGGGCAGAGATCACCGGCGAGATCGACGAAAAGTATGCCGACGCAGAGGAAAAATACGACCTCAACGACCCGGATTTTCAGGCCGTGCCGGTGACGGTGTATGAAAACTTCTACCGCAACGAGGACGAGGATCATGATAACGACGGCACGTCGGACGGGACCATCCGCGTCTACACGCAGACGGACGAGATCAATCTCGCCTGCCTCATTGACGGTGCGTTTCCGGTGCGCGACGATGAGATTGCCATCGACCGCATGCACGCCGACAACGTCGGTCTGCACACCGGCGACACGATCACCGTCGGCGGTGAGAGCTACCGCATCTCCGGCCTGATCGCCTATGTAAACTACGCGACGCTGCACGAAAAATCGACCGATCTCATGTTCGACGCGCTGAAATTCGACGTTGCCATGGTCACACCTGGCGGCTTTGATCGCCTGCAAAAGCCGGTGCACTATGTTTACGCCTGGCAGTACAACAACGCGCCGGCGGACGAGACGGCCGAGAAAGCGCTCTCGGACGATTTCCTGCGCGCGCTGCTCACCCAGACGGTGGTGGCAGAAAATGACCTCGAAGATTACACGCCGCGCTACGCCAACCCTGCCATCAACTTCGCGCCCGACGACATGGGCTCGGACGAGGCGATGGGCGGCGTGCTGCTGGACATCCTCATCGTCATCATCGCCTTCATCTTCGCCGTCACGATCAGCAACACCATCACGAAAGAGGCCTCCGCCATCGGCACGCTGCGCGCCTCCGGCTACACGCGCGGCGAACTCGTGCGGCATTATCTGGCCATGCCCGTCATCGTGACGCTGCTTGCCGCCTGCGTCGGCAACGCGCTCGGCTACACGGTGTTCAAAAACGTGGTCGTGTCCATGTACTACAACAGTTACAGCCTGCCGACGTACAAGACCGTCTGGAATCCGGAGGTATTCCTGCACACGACACTCATCCCGGTCGTGCTGATGTTTGTGGTCAACCTGCTCATCATCATGCGCATGATGTGCCACACGCCGCTGCAGTTTCTGCGCCACGACCTGAAAAAGGCCCGGCGCAAGAAAGCGGCCCGCCTGCCGAACTGGAGCTTCTTTGCCCGCTTCCGGCTGCGCATCATCTTCCAGAACATCTCTAACTACCTGATCCTGTTTGCCGGCGTCTTCTTCATCATGGTCATGCTGGCCATGGCCATCGGTATGCCCAGCACGCTCAAGTATTACCAAAGCCGGACGGCCGACATGATGTTCACCAAATACCAGTACGCGCTCAAGTCCAACGAGGACGAAAACGGTGATGTCATCACCACGCACAACCCGGACGCAGAGGCCTTCTGCATGACCGCTCTCGTGCGCAAGAGCGACGTGCTCGATGAGGAGGTCAGCGTCTACGGCATCGCGGACGACAGCCGCTATGTGCAGATCGCTGATCTCTCCGGGCTGCAGGGCAACGAGGTCTACATCTCCGCACCCTATGCCGACAAATACCGTCTGGCCGTCGGCGACACGTTCACGCTGGACGAAAAATACGAGCACAAGCAGTACACCTTCACGGTCGCGGGCATCTACGACCACTGTCAGAGCATCGCCGTGTTCCTGCCGGCAGACAATTACCGCGCTGTTTTCGACCTCGACGCGGACGCCTTCTCCGGCTTTTTGTCCGACACGGAGATCACGGACATCGACGAGGACAGCATCGCAACGGTCATCACCGAGCGCGACATCACAAAGATGGCCGATCAGCTCAACCACTCGATGGGCTCCTACATGACCTATTTCCAGTACCTGTGCATCCTGCTGTCGGCCGTGCTGATCTACCTGCTGACGAAGCTCATCATCGAAAAGAACGAAAACGCCATCTCCATGGTGAAGATCCTCGGCTATGAGACCCGGGAGATCGCGCGGCTGTATCTGCTGTCGACAACGATCGTGCTCGTGCTCATCGACGCGGTCAGCGTCTGGCTCGGTGCCGCCGCCATGAAGCTGGCATGGCGGGAGATCATGTTCTCGTACAGCGGCTGGTTTGCCTTCCATATGGAGCCGGTCGGATACGTCAAGATGTTCGTGTTCGTGCTCATCGGCTACGCCATTGTGACGATTTTCGATTTCCGGCGCATCCGGAAGATCCCCATGGACGAAGCACTCAAGAGCGCGGAATGAACAGCAGCGCCTGCCCCATCCACCCCGCCGAAAGCCTACGCCGGGCTTTCGGCGGCAAACAGCACCCGGACAAATGCGGCCGCATTTGTCCGGGCGTTTTTCTGCTGTACCGGCGCGGAAAAGGCCGCTAAGAAATTGTATATTTTTGCTCTTGATTCCCAGCCGCCTTTGGCATATTATGTGTCTTTAGAATGTTACAAGCACACAAGAAAAGGTGAAAAAAATCTATGCAGACAACGACCAAAACACGGCATCTGGACATGCTCAACGGCCCGATCTGGAACAAGCTCCCCCGCTATGCGCTACCGGTCGCGGCGACCGGCATCCTCGGGCAGCTATTCAACGCGGCCGATATCGCTGTCGTCGGCAATTTCACGGGCGAGATGCGCACGGCCGCCGTGGCCGCCGTCGGCGCCAACAGCCCGGTCATCGGCCTGATCCTGAACCTGTTTATCGGCATCGCGCTCGGCGCGAACGTCGTCATTGCCAACGCCATCGGCCGCGGTGACCGTGAGACCGTGCACCGCGCCGTACATACGTCCATCGTGACGTCCATCCTCGGCGGCATCCTCGTGGCCGTCTTCGGTCAGTTCATCGCGGCAAAGCTCATGGGCATGCTCAACGTCCCGGACGACGTGTACCCGCTCGCGCTCGCGTATCTGCGCATTTACCTGCTGGGCATGCCGGTCATTTTGCTCTATAACTTTGAGGCCGCCATCTTCCGCAGCATCGGCGACACGAAAGTTCCGCTGATCGCGCTGCTGGTCTCCGGCATCCTCAACGTCATTCTCAATCTGTTTTTCGTCATCGTGCTCAAGATGAACGTCAACGGCGTCGCAATTGCGACCGTGATCTCCAATGCGGTCAGCTCCGTGCTGCTGTTTCGCCGCCTGCTGCACACCGATCTGGTGCGTGTCGAGATCCAGAAGCTGCGCATCGACCCCGCCATCTTCCGCAAGATCATGCGCATCGGTCTGCCGGCCGGCATTCAGGGCGCGATCTTCTCGCTGTCAAACATCATCATCCAGTCGGCCATCAACAGTCTCGGCACCGTCGTCATGGCCGCCTCGAGCGCGGCGTTCAACATTGAGATCATCGCCTACGACGTGCTCAGCTCCTTCAGCCAGGCGTGCACGACCTTCGTCGGGCAAAACTACGGCGCCGGGCAGATCGAGCGGTGCAAGAAAACCATGCTTTTGTGCCTTGCCGAGGACATCATCGCCTCCGCCATCGCCATCCTCATCGTGCTGCTGACGGGCAAATACCTTCTCGCCATCTTCAACAACGATCCGCAGGTCATCGCCATCGGTTACAGCCGCCTGCTCATCCTCTTCGGGTCGTACATCTTCAGCCTGACGTATGAGATTCTGTCCGGCTACCTGCGCGGCTTCGGCATCTCGCTCGTGCCCGCGATCCTGACGCTGCTCGGCGTGTGCGGCGTGCGCATCGTCTGGATCAACACCGTCTTCCCGCTCCACCGCACGTTCCGGTCGATCATGTACGTGTATCCGATCAGTCTGGCAACGACGGCGCTGCTGATCTTCATTGCGCTGATGGTCTACCGGCCGTCGCGCCGCTTCGCAGCGCACGGCACCGGGCAAAAACAATAACCGGCCGGCGCGCACCGCATATGCGGTGCGCGCCGTCTGTTTTGCCCCATGCCGGCCGCATTTGCGATGTAAAAAAATTTACATTTGCGGCGCGAAGTGATACAATAGGCACGATGTTTTGTTTTTTCCCCCGTCTGGGGCTCATCTTGCGTGACCGGAGGATCGCTGCCATGCACAAGAGATTGTATCACCTGAGCCACGGCATCATGACGGTGCTGGCCTGCCTGTTCACGGTGCTGGTCTTTTTGCTCAACGTGCTGTACCAATCGGAAGTGAGCTACACCAAATATGAGGTGACAACCATTTCCGGCAGCCTGAAATTCAGCCTGCTCACGCTCGCCGTCTGGGCGGTGATGATCGCCGCGGCCGCGTTCCTGCGCGGGCGGCTTCGGGTGCGGGACATTGGGGAAAAGAAGCTGTTTTACCTGCTGACGGTGCTCTATGCGATCGCCGCCCTCTACCTGATCCTGAACGTGGATACCACACTGCGCGCGGACGCCGAAACGACCTTCAACACGGCAAAGGCGTTTCGGCTCGGCGACCGCTCCATGCTGCAAAAAGGCGGATATATGTACCGCTATCCGCATCAGCTCGGCCTGATGCTGTATGACTGCATCCTGACCTGCTTCAGCACAAATCCGGCGTTCAACTTCGTCATGAACTTTGCGTTTGTCATCGGCATCAACTACCTGAGCTACAAGATCTCGGACACGCTCTTTCACGACAAAGCCGTCAACCTGCTCACGATCGTCTGCGCGTTTGCGTTTTTGCCGCAACTGTTTTTCATCCTGTTCGCCTATGGGCTGACGCCGGGTTTTTTCTTTCTCATGCTCGCGTTTTACGCGGCGCTCGTGTTTACGCAGCGCCTGCGCGCGCGGGATCTGGTGGTGCTGGCGCTCAGCGCTGCCGCGGCCATCCTCCTGAAGCGCAACTACATGATCGGCGTGATGGCGCTGGCCATCTTCTTTCTGCTGAAACTGCTGGAGCGGAAAAACTGGCGCTATCTTCTGGCGGCCTGCGTGCTGGCAGTGTGCATGGTGGTACCGTCGCAGCTTCTGATCTCCGGCTTTGAAGCCGTTTCCGGCACGCAGCTCAATGAGGGCACCCCCTCCGTGCTGTGGTTTGCCATGGGGACGGATCTGGACAACACCAAGCGCGCGCCGGGCTGGTACGACTCATCCAATTACGACATTTACACAGACTGCGGCAGCAGCCGGGCAGCCTCCGCTGCGATCGGGAGGGAAAAGCTTGCGGAAAACTTCGCAGACATGCGGCAGGATCCCGCGCGCGCCTACCGCTTTTTCCGCGACAAGACCATTTCCCAGTGGTGCGAGCCCATGTATCAGTCCGTCTGGACCGGCCCGCTGGAAGCCTGCGGGCAGTATACGCACACAAGGATCCTGGTGTCGCTGTACAACGGAGGCACGGTCGAAAACATGGCCGAAGCTTTCAGCAAGTTCCTGACCCTGACGCTGTGGGGATGCGCGGCCGCATTTGTGCTGTTCTTCCGCAAGGGGCATTCCGGCTGGGAGATCCTGTTTCTGTTTTTCATGGGCGGCCTGCTGTTTCACACGGCGTGGGAGGGCAAAAGCCAGTACATTTATCCGTATGTGTTCTGCCTGATCCCGTGCGCCATGTATGCGCTGCACCGCGGCGTCACCAAAATTGCCGGCCGGATCCGCCCCGGTGCCTTTGCGCAGCCGGGTCATGAAGCAGCCGAATCGTAACGCGCCCGGCGCTGATCCCGGCACGAAAAAACGCACACGCTCTGCAGAGCGTGTGCGTTTTCTTGTCTGCTTCATGCACCGAGATAGGCCTTGCGGACCTTATCGTCATGCAGCAGGTCACGTGCGCCGCCGGACATGGTGATCCGGCCGTTTTCCAGCACATAGGCGCGATCGGCAATGGTGAGCGCCATTTTTGCATTCTGCTCCACCAGCAGGATCGTGATGCCCATCTCATGCATGGTCTGAATGATGGAGAACACCTCCTGCACGAGCACGGGCGACAGACCCATGGACGGCTCGTCCATGACGATGAGCTTCGGTGCACTCATGATGGCGCGCCCCATGGCCAGCATCTGCTGCTCGCCGCCGGAGAGCGTGCCCGCAAGCTGTCTGGCGCGCTCCTTCAGGCGCGGGAAGCGTGCATAGACCCGCTCAAGATCGTCCGCAATGGCTTTCTTGTCCTTGCGGAAATACGCCCCCATGGCCAGATTTTCCGACACGGTCATGCGCGTGAACACCTGCCGCCCCTCCGGCACGTGCGCAAGCCCCATGGTGACGATGCGGCTGGGGTCTGTTTTGCGCAGATCGTGTCCGTCATAGATCACGGAGCCGCTCTTGATTGGCACAAGGCCGGTGATGGCGTGCAGCGTCGTGGTCTTGCCGGCGCCGTTGGCGCCGATGAGCGAGACGATCTCGCCGTCATCGACCTCCATGCTGATGCCGCGCAGCGCCTGCACCGCGCCGTAGGACACCTCCAGATCTTCAATCTTCAGCATCGTCGTCCGCCTCCTCTTCGCCGAGATACGCCTCAATGACCTCCTGATTGCTTGCGATCTCCTCCGGAAGCCCGGCGGCGATCGTCTGGCCGAAGTTGATGACCTGGATGCGCTCACAGACGCGCATGACCAGGCTCATATCGTGCTCGATGAGCAGGATGGCCACATGAAACGTATCGCGGATGGTGTTGATGCACGAGAGCAGCTCCGCCGTCTCGGTCGGGTTCATGCCGGCTGCCGGCTCATCGAGCAGCAGCAGCTTCATGTTGGTCGCCAACGCGCGGGCGATCTCCAGCTTGCGCTGCTGGCCGTAGGGCAGGCTGGACGCGAGCTGTCCGGCCTTGTCGTCCAGATGGACGATGCGCAGGTATTCCATGGCCTTGTCAGTGAGCTCCTGCTCCGTGTTCCAGTACTTTTTCGTGCGCAGGAGACTGTCGGTCAGGTTGTAGTGGATGTCCTTCGTGAAGGCGATCTTCACGTTGTCGAGCACCGTCATGGCCTTGAACAGGCGGATGTTCTGAAACGTGCGGGCGATGCCGGCCTCCACGACCTGATAGGTCTGCTTGCCGTTGAGCTTCTGCCCGCTGAGATAAAACGCGCCCTCCGTCGGCACATACACGCCGGTGAGCAGGTTGAAGACCGTGGTCTTGCCGGCACCGTTCGGGCCGATGAGCCCTATGAGCTCTCCCTCGTGGATCTCCATATTGAAATCCGACACGGCCTTCAGGCCGCCGAAGGTAATACCGAGATGCTCCGCCTTGAGTACAACAGGTCTGGTATCCGTCATGCGTCTGCGCCTCCTTCTCCGGCCTTGGCCTTTTTCTTTTCCGCCAGACGGCCGTCAAACAGCAGCCGGTCGAGCGAGAATTCATAAGTACCCAGAATGCCTCTGGGACGGAAGATGATGATGACCAGCAGCACAAGCGCATAGATCAGCATCGGGAACTGGAACAGCGACTGCACGAAACCCGGCAGCGCCGATACCCATGCGCCGTTTTTGATCTCATAGTTGAGCAGATACATGGCGACGGCCGCCAGCACGGAGCCGGTCATGGAGCCCATGCCGCCGAGCACCACGATGACGACGATGAACGTAGAGTTCCAGATCGAGGCACTGGTGAACGTGAAACTCGCCGTCGTGAGTGAGGAAAAGCACGTGGCATACAGTCCACCGGCAAGCCCCGCGAAGAACGCCGAAATGACAAACGTGAGGATCTTGTAGTACGTCGTGTTCACGCCGGAAGCGGCCGCCGCGATCTCATCGTCGCGGATGGCCTCGATGGCGCGGCCGTATTTGGAGCGGATAAACATGCACATGAGTGCAATGCACAAAATGGTGATGCCCAGTACAAGCCACACATATTTCGCCTGCAGCGACGTCGACAGGCCGAGCCCGTTGGCATAGAGCGAAGAGCTTGCCGTGCCCTGCGCCAGACCGTCGCCGCCCGCAAACGGGAGGTTTGCAATGACGTTTTCCACAATGAGGCCGAAGCCCAGCGTCACGATGGCCAGATAGTCGCCGCGCAGACGCAGCGCCGGGATGCCCACGAGCAGGCCGAGCAGCCCCGCAAAGACGGCGCCGAGCAGGCAGCAGCCGAGGATGACCAGGATCAGTTGGCCGGGCGCCGCGTCCGACGCCTCAAACAGGCCCGCGCGCTCGAGCGCAAGCGAGGTCAGCGCGGCAGTGTAGGCGCCGATGCCGGCAAAGCCCATATGGCCGAGCGTGAGCTGACCCAGGTAGCCGAGCGTGAGATTGAGCGACGTGCCCAGCAGGATAAAAATGCACATCTGCCAGATGATCGGGACCAGCACACGGCGGTAGGTATTGTCCGGGAGCACCTGACCGAGCAGCAGCACCACGGCAAAGAGCAGGACGATCAGCCCGCAGTTGATGCCGGTGCCGCGCAGCTTTGTTTTTTGCAGCGTATTCATACCTTCTCACCTACATTCTTTCCGAGAATGCCGGCCGGCTTGACCAGCAGCATCACGATCAGGATCAGGAACACAACGGCGTTGGCAAGCGACGAGCTGATGTACGCCGTCACAAGTGCCTCGATGATGCCGACGACGATGCCGCCGAGCATCGCGCCCGGGATCAGGCCAATGCCGCCCATGACCGCCGCCACGAATGCCTTCAGCCCCAGCATGGAGCCCATGGTCGTCGTCACGGTGTGGTACTGCGCGCAGTACATCAGCGCTGCAACGGCCGCGAGACCCGAGCCGATGGCGAATGTCGTCACGATCGTGCGGTTGACGTTGATGCCTACGAGCGTGGACGCCTCCTTGTTCTCGGACACGGCGCGCATGGCGCGGCCGAGCCGCGTCTTCTGCACAAAGAGCTGCAGCGCCGCCATGACAACGGCCGCAATGACGATCGTGATCACGGCCGCCATGTTCACCGACACGCCGCCGAGGGAAATCGGCGCCGTGCTGAAGATCTCATCGGAGATCACGCGCGGGTTTGGCCCCATGGCCGGGATGGCCTGCGCGAGGTTTTCCAGCAGCAGGCTCATGGCAATGGCCGTGATGAGCGCGGACATGCTTGTGCCCTTGCGGCGCACGGGCCGGTAAGCGACCAGCTCGACCACGACGCCCACAAGCGCGCAGATCACAATGGCCGCGATCACGCCCGTCCATGCCGACAGCCCCATGCTGTGCAGCAGGATCGGCACGGTGAAATACAGCGTGTAGCCGCCGACCATGATGAAGTCGCCGTGTGCAAAGTTGATGAGTCGGATGATCCCGTAAACCATCGTGTAGCCCAGCGCCACGAGCGCATAGATGCTGCCGAGGCGGAGCCCGATGATGAGTTGCTGTAAAAAATCAGTCATATTCTCTCCCTGCCTTTCTGATTTGCGCGCAGGCCAGCCGCGCCGGAATGATCGATCGCGCGAAAGCGTCGGGCGGCGCTTTCGCGCGAAGGGGATTGCCTGTCTGGTCCGGTCCCGGCTGTATAGCCGGGGCAGATCAGCTCTGCGTCTTGACGAACTTCTGCACGAGCTTGCCGTCGGAGGGTGTGAAGGTCAGGATGGCCACGCTCTTTTCCGGCGTGCCGGTCTCGTCGAGGGTCATGTCGCCGGTGACGCCGACATAGTGCATGCCGCTCATCGCGTCGCGGACGGCATCGTGGTCGATGCTGCCGGCCTTCTCGATGGCCTGCTTGACCATGTACATGGCGTCATAGGCCAGCGCGCCGAGGGCGTTCATGGATTCGGAACCGTATTTCGCGGTGTAGTTCTTGACATAAGCCTGAACGATCTCGGAGCTGTCCTCCGGAGAGTAGTGGTTGGTGAAGTAAACGTTTTCGTAAGCGCTCAGATCGCCGGTGGTGTAGTCCTGCGTGCCGTCAAAGCCGTCGCAGCCCATGATCGCACCCTTGAAGCCGGCCTCACGTGCCTGCGGGATGATCTTCGGGCCGACCGCATCGTAGTAATACGGGGCAAAGAGCATGTCCGCGCCGGAAGCGGCGATGGTCGCGAGCTGCGAGGAGAAGTCCACGGCGCCAGTGTCGGACGAGGACTGCTCGCAGACGATCTCGATGCCGTATTTCTCGGCCGCCTTCACGAACGAATCGTGCAGGCCGGAGGAGTAGGTATCGCCGGTCGCATACAAAACGGCGGCTTTCGTCCAGCCCTGATCCTTGGCGTAGGCCGCGACCATTTCACCCTGGAAGCTATCCTTGAAGCAGGAACGGAAAACGTAGTCGTCCTTGGTGGTGATGGAGTCCGCCGTAGAGCTCGGCGTCACGAGCACGATGCCCTCATCGTCGGCCAGGCTCGTGATCGCGGACGTGCAGCTCGAGAGCGTTGCGCCGATGATGGCTGTCGCGCCCTCGCTCAGCAGCGAGTTGAAGCCGGAGACGGCCTCGGCCGGTGTGCCCTGGTCGTCCTTGGTGGAGAGCTTGACGGTCGCGCCGAGAATGCCGCCGGCAGCGTTGATCTCATCAATCGCCATCTGGATGGAGTTGGTGATGGCCAGGCCGTAGGCCGCCTGCGCGCCGGTCACCGGGGTGATATTGCCGATGATGATCGTCTTGCCCGACAGGTCGCCGGAGCCGGAATCCTCTTTTGCATCACCGCCGCCTCCGCATGCGGCCAGCGAGAGCACCATCATCACGAAAAGCAGCAATGCGGTCAGTCGTTTCAGTTTCATGTTCATATCCTCCTATGCTTGATTTTTTCGCCCGCGCCGGTGGGTCCGTTTACCGGTTTTTGTGTTTTTTCCGTTTTTTGTGGGCGAAAGAAATAAAAAAAGACAAGGGAGCGCACCTTCGCTTTTCGAAGATGTGCTCCCTTGCACGGTCTTATTATAGCGGAAATCCCGAAAGGAAATCAACGGCGATAACCGCCAAACTATTTGTTTTTTTAATCGATATCTTTAGCAAAATTCATAAATCTTTCGATTTCGACCCTGTTTCCGGCTCGAAGGCGTCCGTCTGCCCCGCTTCCGCCAAGCTGTGCCGCAGGCAGGTCAGACACGGTTCCGCGTCCCAGTCGCAGTACATATATTTGCAGGCAAAGCACAGCGTTTTGGCCGACGGATGCGCCTTGCGCGCCTCCGGGACAGCCGTCTTGGGCTGCGGCTGCGCCGCTCTCTGGTACCGGTCAACGCCCCGCTGCGCCAGCTTCGTGCTGCGCAGGCAGTCTGCGCACGGCTGCAGATCCCGGTCGTGGAATTTGTACTTGCAGGCAATACATAACGTCTTGTTTTCCGCCACAGAAATCACTCCCATTCTCAGTTGCCGGCTTCGGACCCAATTCCGGTAATTTCAGTATAAGCCGCGACTTTTCGAATGTAAAGTGTGAGAAGCACCCGAATTTTTCGGTTTCTTTTCATCTTTTTGTGTTTAAATGGCGAAATATCCTCGTGTGCGGCCGCCCGCATTTGTGGAAAGCGGAAAAAGTACATTAGCCCGCTTGACAAACCGCCTGTCCAGAGCGTATGCTTGCGCCAAGTTCAAAGCAGCAAACCACAGATGCAGAGAAGTAGGCAAGGGTTTGCGTCTTTCCCAGAGAGCTGCCGGCCGGTGCGATGGCAGCAGAGACGACCTTACCGAATGGACTGCGGAGGGCGGACGAGACGCCGTGAGGCGGTAAAGTCCGACGGGCCTTTCCCCCGTTACCAGAGAAAGACGTGTGATGGCACGTCGCCGAGCGGGCGCATTTGCGCCAATTTGGGTGGCACCGCAGAAGTTTTCCGGCTTTTGTCCCAAGGATCAAATTCATTTTTGGTCTTTCCGTGGACAGGGGTCGTTTTTTCTTGCCCGGGAAGACCCCGTTCGAAAGGAGCGAACACCATGGCAAACGAAAACATTCCCTACAAGATCTATCTGACCGAAGACGAAATGCCGCGCACGTGGTACAATGTCCGTGCCGATATGAAGGTCAAGCCCGCCCCGCTGCGCAACCCCGCCACCGGCGCGCCGATGACGTTCGACGACCTGCGCCCCGTGTTCTGCGACGAGCTGATCCGTCAGGAGCTCGACAACGACGACCGCGAGATCCCCATTCCGGACGAGATCCGCGATTTTTACAAGATGTACCGCCCGTCGCCGCTCGTGCGCGCCTATTGCCTGGAAAAGCAGCTCCAGACACCGGCGAAGATCTACTACAAGTTTGAGGGCAACAACACCTCCGGCTCGCACAAGCTCAACAGCGCCATCGCGCAGGCGTATTACGCCAAGCAGCAGGGGCTGCGCGGCGTCACGACCGAGACCGGCGCCGGCCAGTGGGGCACGGCATTGTCGATGGCCTGTGCCTACCTCGGGCTCGACTGCAAGGTCTATATGGTCAAGTGCTCGTATGAGCAGAAGCCCTTCCGCCGCGAGGTCATGCGCACCTACGGCGCGTCCGTGACGCCGAGCCCGTCCACGGAGACGGAGATCGGCCGGCGCATCCTCGCCGAGCACCCCGGCACGACCGGCTCGCTCGGCTGCGCGATCAGCGAGGCCGTCGAGGTCGCCACCTCGACCCCCGGCTATCGCTACGTGCTCGGCAGCGTGCTCAATCAGGTGCTGCTGCACCAGTCGGTCATCGGTCTGGAGACGAAAACGGCGCTGGACAAATACGGCGTCGTGCCGGATATCATCATCGGCTGCGCCGGCGGCGGCAGCAACCTAGGCGGCCTCATCTCCCCGTTCATGGGCGAGAAGCTGCGCGGCGAGCGCGACTATCGGTTCATCGCCGTCGAGCCCGCATCCTGCCCGAGCCTCACGCGCGGCAGGTTTGCCTACGACTTCTGCGACACCGGCAAGGTCTGCCCGCTGGCCAAGATGTACACGCTCGGCAGCGGCTTCATCCCCTCGCCGAACCACGCCGGCGGCCTGCGCTACCACGGCATGAGCTCCATCGTCTCGCAGCTATATCATGACGGCTACATGGAAGCGCGCGCCGTCGAACAGACGAAGGTGTTCGAGGCGGCCGAGCAGTTTGCGCGCATCGAGGGCATCCTGCCCGCGCCGGAGTCCAGCCACGCCATCCGCGTCGCCATCGACGAGGCCGTCAAGTGCCGCGAGACCGGCGAAGAAAAGACCATCGTCTTCGGCCTGACCGGCACCGGCTACTTCGACATGGCTGCCTATGAGAAGTTCCACAACGGCGAAATGAGCGACTTCATCCCCACCGACGCGCAGCTCGCCGAGAGCTTTGCGACCCTGCCGCAGGTGCCGGGCCTCGACGACTGACCGAACGTATACGACCGCCGCACAGCGGGTAAAATTTCAACAGTCAAGAACAAAGGAGATCGGATCATGGGTCTGAAAAACATCGAAAAAGCACAGGTGCTGCGCCTCGGCGACGAGGTCGAATACCAGCAGGGGCAGATCGTGAGCAAGACGCTCGCACAAAACCGCGCCCTGAGCATGACGCTCTTCGCCTTCGAGCAGGACGAGGAAATCAGCACGCACACCGCCGACGGCGACGCGCTCGTCACCGTGCTCGACGGCACGGGCCGCTTCACCATCGACGGTGAGGCGCACCTCGTCTCCGCCGGGGAAAGCATCATCATGCCGGCGCACGTGCCGCACGCGGTCTATGGGCAGACGCGCTTTAAGATGCTGCTGACCGTGATCGCGTAACGCGGGACATCCCCGCATATAAAACCCCCGCACCGTTCGGTTTTTCGAACGGTGCGGGGGGGGTTGTTAATCAAGATAAAAGTCAAAGCTGACTGCCGCTCCCACGGACGCCCAAAATGCGACGCTGCCGTCCGGAAGGACCAGCTCCGGCAGATCGTTGGATGCCGCAAACACCCGCACAGTCAGATCGGCATACAAATTGTATTCCTCACATAAGCGACGAACTTCCGCCTCTTTCCCGCACAGCATTTGCTCAAGCTGCTGCAGCGGCTCATCCAAAGCTTGGCAGTCCATTTTCGGCAGTTCTGCGCTCCAGTACGCGTGCCGCAGCGTCGGGTAAGGCGGCGCTTCCGCCGGAAGAACTGTAAAGCCGGGCAGCACTTGCTCATCCGGCTCATGAATCTCCTTACCGCAGTGCTGCACCTTCCCTTTCCCGGGCGTCGGCGGGCATGACATCGTGGGCGAAATGCCAAGGCCACGCGTGACCGCGTCCCGCTCAAAATCTGTACCGTCGCGCTTTGTGAGCGTAAAAACCAGCCGAATCTGTGGTGTTTGTTTCATGTTCGCCTCCGTACATACGCTTTGCGCGCGTTCCGGAGCATAAGAACGCTCACAAGATAATACAGCGCAGCCGCAAGAAAAACAGATGCGAGGAATGCAAACATCGCTGTGTCCACTGCTTCAAACACAAAATAGAGCAGAAATTCGACCGCTGCCAAAAACAGCGTCACGATCAGCATCTGCACATGGAAGTGCTGGAAGAAGGCATTGCGCTCATCCTTTACGCGCGCATATGCAGCATCCATTTTCTCAGGGGCAGCTTCAAAGGCCGAAATACTCTTTGACACGATCTTCGAGCCCGACTTGCGATATCGCTGCTCTGCGTGGAAATAATCATTGAAGGCATAGTCATAGCGACGTCCGACCACACTCCAAAACAGGAAAAATTCCTTGTGCGCGGGGGCTGATTTTCGAAAAATGAACTGCCACCGGCGCAGCTCGCAAAGCGTCCGCCCCTGCTCCGCCATGGCAGAAAGCCAGCGCTCGACCTGATTGACCGTGGCCCGCGTATATGGATGAAAACATTTCTTTTTCGTCACGGGCATATCCGCTTCCCCCTGTCGCGCAATTGATTATGCTACGTGCAATCAATTTAGAATCATTATACGCAGCCAGACATGGTCTGTCAAACATATGGAAATGCAACCCCCGGGCACACAGCTGAAAAGCTGTGTGCCCGGGGGTTGTCATTGAGCGATCATCCCACGCACGGCTGCGCCGGGGATCAGGTCTCCTCGCGGATGGCAGCCTGTGCAGCAGCGAGGCGCGCGATCGGCACGCGGAACGGCGAGCAGGACACGTAGTCCAGGCCGACCTTGTGGCAGAACGCGATGGACGACGGATCGCCGCCGTGCTCGCCGCAGATGCCGAGCTCCAGATCCGGGTTCGTCTGGCGGCCGAGCTTGCAGGCCATCTCCACGAGCTTGCCGACGCCGTTGACGTCGAGATGCTGGAACGGGTCGCTCTCGTAGATCTTCGTATCGTAGTACGCGCCGAGGAACTTCGCGGCGTCGTCACGGCTGAAGCCGAAGGTCATCTGCGTCAGGTCGTTCGTGCCGAAGCTGAAGAAGTCCGCCTCCTTGGCGATCTCGTCGGCCGTGAGCGCAGCACGCGGGATCTCGATCATGGTGCCGACGTGATACTTCATGTCCACGCCAGCATCGGCAATCAGTGCGTCCGCCGTGCGGACAACGATGTCCTTGATGAACTTGAGCTCCTTGCGCTCGCCGACCAGCGGGATCATGATGTAGGGCGTGATCATCGCGCCGGTCTCCGCGCTGACCTTGAGGGCTGCCTTGATGACGGCGTTGGTCTGCATCTCGGCGATCTCCGGATAAGTGACGCACAGGCGGCAGCCGCGGTGACCCATCATGGGGTTGAACTCATGCAGGGACACGACAACATCCTGCAGCTCGTCAAACGTCATGCCCATCTCCTGCGCCAGCTCCTCGATGTCCGCCTTCTGGGTGGGCAGGAACTCGTGCAGCGGGGGATCGAGATAACGGATGGTCATCGGACGGTCGCCCATGATGCGGTACATGGCCTCAAAGTCACTCTGCTGGAACGGCTCGACCTTCGCCAGTGCGACCTTGCGCTCCTCGACGGTACGGGCGCAGATCATCTCGCGGACGGCCTTGATGCGATCCTCGGCGAAGAACATGTGCTCGGTGCGGCACAGGCCGATGCCCTCGGCGCCGAGATCGACCGCCTGCTGCGCATCGCGCGGATTGTCGGCGTTGGCCTCAACGTTCAGGCGGCGAGCCGCGTCGGCCCAGCCCATGAGGCGGTTGAAGTTCTTGTTGCCGGTGGCGGCGACGGTCGGGATCTGACCGGCGTAGATGTTGCCGGTGCTGCCGTCGAGGGAGATCCAGTCGCCCTCCGTGAAGCGGTGGCCGTTGATCTCAAAGACTTTATCCGCATAGCTGATGCGGACATTGTTGTCATTGCCGCAGCCGGAGACGCAGCAGGTGCCCATGCCGCGGGCAACGACGGCCGCGTGGCTGGTCATGCCGCCGCGCACGGTCAGAATGCCCTGCGAGACCTGCATGCCCACAATGTCCTCGGGGCTGGTCTCGAGACGGACGAGCACGACCTTCGGCATGGTCTTGTTCTTAACGGCTTCCTCGGCCTCCTCGGCGGAGAACACGATCTGGCCGCAGGCGGAGCCGGGGGACGCGGCAAGACCCTTGCCGATGGCGTCGGCTTTCTTGAGTGCCTCGGCGTCAAACTGCGGGTGCAGGAGCGTGTCGAGCTGCTTGGGCTCGACGCGCAGCACGGCCTCGCGCTCGGTGATCATGCCCTCATCGACGAGATCGCACGCGATCTGCAGTGCGGCCTGCGCGGTGCGCTTGCCGTTGCGGGTCTGGAGCATGTAGAGCTTGCCG
>ERZ827104.287-NODE-287-length-58577-cov-40.556184_pt1 | contig 58577 bp, 43 predicted proteins | sample MGYA00519781_ERZ827104 | MGnify/ENA primary metagenome ERZ827104 (study PRJEB31778, sample SAMEA3449257) | human gut metagenome | biome: human gut; feature: human-associated habitat; material: faeces | place: United Kingdom | collected 2010/2012 ...
TAAACAATTAAGGTTAATACTTTATTCTTGATTTAAGGTTATGATTTATTTAAAGTATGTACCTCGTATAGTTTTTGTATTTGTAGCAAGCGGATGATCTCGTATAGTCTTTGTTTTTTGCTGTGTGTAGCTACAGATGTGTTTTTTTCGTATATTTTTATTTTGTTATCTTTCTACTAAGATATATATTATTATTTTAAATGAATAGAAGCTGAATAAAAAATATATTGCTTATAATGTTTTTTAACGTTCTCCTCTCTCTCTTCGGCTTTTATTTATTCAGGAAAGTCAATCTGTCGGATTTTATTTCTATGCCATGTGATGGTTTGAATAGCTGTAGAATTTCTGATAACTATTGAGGTGCTTTCTCAACAAGCTTTACAGAACTACTTTATTTTTTGTACAAAAAATCTAATGATTTGTACAAATTTTCAGAAAATGTCGGGACGTTTTTCTGTATTTGCCTTCATGTTTTATAGAGACGTTGCCTGTTTGGGGCAAAGAAACTTCCGGTGGCATAAAGATACGTACACTTTGTGGCTAAAATAAATTCACTATATTTGTAAACCTGTCAACTATTGGGCGGGGATATGCGTTGTAATCTGTACTTGCAGGCAAATAATATCATTAGGTAAATTCAGAGAGTATGCAGACAATACTGATTGTAGAAGATGAAAAGCGAGTGGCCGACCTGCTGAAAGCCGGACTGGAAGAGAACGGTTATCAGACAATGGTGGCATACGACGGAGCTATGGGGCTGCGTCTTTTTCAGGCTTATTCTTTCCAGCTGGTTATATCAGACATTATCTTGCCGAAGATGGACGGATTCGAGCTTTGCAAGGAGATTCGCCGCCTGAATGAAAAGGTACCTATACTGATGCTGACCGCTTTGGGTTCTACCGATGACAAACTGGATGGTTTCGATGCGGGAGCAGACGACTATATGACGAAACCATTCGATTTCCGGGAACTGACGGCACGTGTAAAGGTATTGCTGAAACGAAATAAAGAAGTGGTAGCCGATATGCCTGAGCAGATTGAGTATGCTGACTTGACAATCAATCGGAACCTCAGGGAGGTGAAACGGCAGGGGAAAGCGATAAAGCTGTCGCCGAAAGAATACAACCTGTTGCTGTATATGGTTGAAAACGCAGAGAAAGTCATCAGTCGCGTAGAGATTGCCGAAAAAGTATGGAATACGCATTTCGATACAGGAACGAATTTTATCGATGTGTATATCAATTACCTGCGAAAGAAAATCGACAAGGAGTTTGATGTCAAGCTCATTCATACGAAACCCGGTATCGGTTTCATTTTAACGGATAAGTTATGAAAATAAAGACGAAACTGACTTTACAGAATACGTGTGTTACGGCAGCCGTTTTTCTGCTGTGCATGGTGTTGATTTATCTGGTAAGCGAACATACGCGCAGCAAGACGTTTTTCCACGACCTGAAGAGTGAGGCAGTGACAAAGGCGCATTTGTTTCTTCAGAATCAGGTCGATGCACAGACCATGCAGTCTATTTATCTGAACAACAAGAAGTTTATCAACGAGGTGGAAGTGGCTGTCTATTCTGCCGACTTCCAGATGCTTTATCACGATGCGGTACAGAACGATATTATCAAGGAAGACCGTGCCATGATAGACCGTATTCTGAAAGAAAAGGAGATGGAGTTCTATATTGGCAAGTATCAGGCTGTGGAAATACGCTATTCGTTCGGAGGGAAAGACTACATTGTAACGGCTGCTGCTTACGACGGATATGGCTACGATAATTTGCTGGAGCTGCAGAAAACGTTGGTCGTCTTGTTTGTTGTCGGATTGTCGTTGCTGTTTGCAGCAGGGTATTTTCTTGCCCGTGCGTCGCTGAAACCGATTCGGGATATTGTGAAAGAAGCAGAAACCATTACGGCATTGCATATTAACCGGCGGCTTCCTGTGAAAAACGAAAAAGACGAACTGGGAGAACTGAGTACGGCTTTCAATGCTTTGCTGGAGCGCTTGGAGGTATCGTTCAACTCGCAGAAAATGTTTGTCAGCAATGTGTCGCACGAACTGCGTACGCCGCTGGCAGCCCTGATAGCAGAGCTGGATTTGTCGTTGCAGAAGGAACGAAGCGGGGAGCAGTACAGGCAGGCAATGCAGAACGTGTTGCTCGATGCTCGCAGAATGACGAAGCTGATAGACGGCTTGTTGAATCTGGCGAAGGCCGACTATCAGAAGGAGCATATCAAGATGCAGGAAATCCGGCTAGACGAATTGTTGCTGGATGCCCGGGAATTTATTTTGCGTGCTCATCCGGATTATCATATCGATTTGTTGTTCGAACAGGAGGAGGCAGAGGATGACCGTCTGATTACGGTGAAAGGAAATCTGTATCTGCTGAACATTGCTTTCTCGAACCTGATTGAAAATAACTGTAAGTATTCTGCCGACAAGTCTTCGTTTATCCAGATCTCTTACTGGGACAAGTGGACCATCGTACGTTTGTCGGATGCGGGCATCGGAATGTCGGAAGCCGACAAGCAGCATCTGTTTACCTTGTTCTATAGAGGGGAACAGGAGAAAATGGCGGAAGGACATGGTATCGGCATGACACTGTCGCAGAAGATTATTCATCTGCATCAGGGAAATATCAGTGTACATTCGGAGCAGGGCAAGGGAACGACTTTCGTCATTGAACTTCTGCATATATAGGATTTATATTTTAACAATGAGGCGCGAAAAAGGAAATAAACACGCCCATTTAAGTTGCATAACTGGCTGTTTTCTAATGGCTAAGTATCTGTTTGTGTATTTTTCTAATAGTTTTCTAATACCACTCTAATTGTTTTCTAACTGTCTTTTTGCAGTGTCCGTTCTACTTTTGCAGCGTGAAAAAGATACATGGTAGTAACTTGTAAACGAAGTATGACAATGTGGAAGGACAAGAAGCGTAAGACACAGTTCGCTTTTAATGCCGAGAAGGTATTTTTGGCGGCAGCTCAGCCACTGGACGCTGTATTCAGTTATTTTCAGACTACTCCAGCGGGAATCAGTGTGGAAGAAGTAGAGGAAAGACAGTCGCTTTATGGCAAGAATGAAGTGGAACATGAAAAGAAGAAGAATCCGGTTTCTACCTTCATCAAGACGTTTATTAATCCGTTTATCGGTGTACTGACGATTTTGGTTATCATCTCGTTCGTGCTGGATGTGCTGCTTGCCGATCCGGGAGAGCAAGACTGGACGGCTATTATCATCATTTCTGTGATGGTAGTGTGCAGCGCCATTCTCCGTTTTCGTCAGGAGTGGAAGGCAAACATGTCGAGTGAAGCGTTGCTGAAGATGGTGACCAACACGTGTTATGTGAAACGTGCCGGAAGTCACGACGAAGAAATCAGCATTGCCGAACTGGTACCCGGAGATATTGTGATGATAGCTGCCGGTGACATGATTCCGGCGGATATCCGTATCGTTGAGGCAAAGGATTTGTTTGTCAGCCAGTCTTCGCTTACCGGAGAGTCGGATCCGATTGAAAAGTGTCCGATACCGAAAGGAGAGAAGTACAGCAAGGGTAGCGTGGTAGAGCTGGACAACATTTGCTTTATGGGGTCGAATGTGGTGAGCGGTTCGGCTACGGGAATTGTTTTTGCTACGGGAAACAATACGTATCTGGGAACGATTGCCAAGGGGATTATCGGACATCGGGCGGCAACGGCTTTCGACAAAGGCATCAGTAAGGTGAGTTTTCTGCTGATCCGTTTCATGCTGGTCATGATTCCTTTTGTCTTTTTGGTGAACGGACTGACAAAAGGTGACTGGCTGGAGGCTTTTATCTTTGCGGTATCGGTAGCTGTCGGACTGACTCCGGAGATGCTTCCGATGATTGTGACAGCCAATCTGTCGAAAGGGGCGGTAGCCATGTCGAAGAAAAAAACGATAGTGAAGGATTTGAATGCAATTCAGAATTTCGGCGCTATGAATATTTTGTGTACCGACAAGACGGGTACGCTGACATGCGATCAGATTGTTTTGGAAAAATACATCAACGCCGATGGCTCAAGCGACAACGATAAGCGTATTTTGCGCCACGCGTACTTTAACAGTTTCTTTCAGACTGGTTTGAAGAATTTGATGGATAAGGCCATCCTTTCGCATGTGAAGGATCTTGATCTGGAACACTTGAAGGATAATTACAAGAAAGTTGACGAAATCCCGTTCGATTTTACTCGCCGGCGTATGTCGGTTGTGGTGGAAGATAAACAGGGAAAACGGCAGATTATCACCAAGGGAGCGGTAGAAGAAATGCTCGAAATTTGTTCGTATGCCGAATTTGAGGGGAAGGTGCAGCCCTTTAAGCCCGAACTGAAACAGAAGGCAAAGGAAATCAGTGAGCAGATGAACAAGCAGGGAATGCGGGTCATTGCCGTGGCACAGAAGAGTTATCTGGACAAGGAATGTAATTTCTGTGTGAAGGATGAGAACGAAATGGTGCTTATCGGGTATCTGGCGTTTCTCGATCCTCCTAAGCAGTCGGCGGCAAGTGCCATCCGGCAGTTGCACGAGCATGGTATTGAAGTAAAAATCTTGTCGGGAGATAACGATGCCGTGGTACGCACCATTGCCCGTCAGGTAGGCATTGAAACGGGAAATGCGCTTACCGGACCGGAACTGGCTGCAATGAGTAGCGAAGAGCAGCATAAGGCTGTCCGTGAAACGACGGTTTTCTCTAAGCTGACTCCTATTCAGAAAACGCAGATTATTTCTATCTTGCAGGATCAGCAGAATACAGTTGGCTTTTTAGGTGACGGCATTAATGATGCATCGGCATTGCGTCAGTCGGATATTGGTATCTCTGTTGATTCGGCTGTGGATATTGCAAAGGAGAGTGCGGACATTATTCTGCTGGAAAAGGATTTGATGGTGCTGGAAGATGGTGTACTGGAAGGTCGCAAGACGTTTGGAAATATCACGAAGTATATCAAGATGACGGCTAGTTCCAATTTTGGAAATATGTTCAGCGTCATGGCTGCCAGTGCTTTCTTGCCTTTCCTGCCCATGTTGCCTATTCACTTGCTTATACAGAATCTGTTGTACGATATTTCGCAGACTACCATTCCGTTCGACCGTATGGATGCCGAGTATCTGCGCAAGCCTCGTAAGTGGGATGCATCCGATTTGAGCCGGTTCATGATCTTTATCGGTCCGATCAGTTCGGTTTTCGATATTGTGACGTATCTGGTGATGTGGTATGTGTTCGACTGTAACTCGCTGGCGCATCAGACTCTTTTTCAGTCGGGATGGTTCATCGAAGGACTACTTTCGCAGACATTGATTGTGCACATGATTCGTACGCGGAAAATTCCGTTCATACAGAGCTGTGCATCCTGGCAGGTTACCGGTCTGACCTTCCTGATTATGGCTATCGGCATTATCATTCCGTTTACTCCTTTTGGAAGTTCTATCGGGCTGGGAGCATTGCCGTTAAGCTATTTCCCATGGCTGTTCGGTATTTTACTTTCTTATTGCATACTGACACAGCTTGTGAAGAACTGGTATATCAGGCGATTTGTGAAATGGTTATAGTAAAAAAAATTCGTACTAATATTTTTTATGCTGCAATGTCAATGATTACTTTCTATAGTCATTGTCTTGCAGCACAGGAAACGGGTATAGCCTATACATCTGAATTCCAGACCGATTTCAGGAAAGGAACAAAGTGGGTGAATCTGCTCCGGGCAGAGTTTGAGTTTCCTATAGGAAAAAATTTCGGCATGGAGATGGCTTCAATCAGTATTGCCGAAACACATGAGAGGCCTTTGATAGACGACTGGCAGGGATTTTCTAATATTGAGGAAGAAAATACTCCATTGGCGTTGGCTGTATTGGGTATAAGGTGGCAGTTGAAAAAATCGTTTCTGTTTGTAGGAGTTCGTAATTTGAATGAAGACTATTTTACATCTCCTTATACTTCCTTGTTTACCAATAGTTCGTGTGGCATTTTCCCTACATTATCTGTAAATTATCCCATTGCCAATTATCCTCTGGCTTCGATAGGGATAGACTATAAGTATAAAGGGAACAGATGGAGTTTTGAGGCTTCTGCTTACAATGGAGTGGGGTATAAAAGACTGACCGGGCGTGAGAATGTCTTTCGTTTCTGTCCTGAAAGTGATGGCATACTGGGGATATCAACAATTAATTATCAGAACAATGGCAGCAGTTATTATATGGGTTTTGCTTTACGTAACGGGATGTCTGCTTGTTATGAGAAGGGAACTGAAGAGTCGAAAGAAAAAAAAGAATGGAATGCGTTAGTATGGGGATATGCAGAGCAGAAATTGTCAGCTCATTGGCATGCATTGATTCAATACTCGGTTAATCCTACAGTCTTAAAAGGTTGCCGGAGCTATGCTGGTGGTGCTCTGGTATTGCATTGTGGCAAACTGGAAAGTGGGGTGTTTGCCGGTTATGCAGGTTTTGCTGAAGGAAACGAATGGAGTGGTGAACTGACCTGCCGGATTGCTTGTTGGCATAACATGTATATACAGCCGGCTTTTCATGTGATAAAAAACAGTCGGGTACATGGCTGTATCGGATTACTCAGATTAGGGTACGAGATACGAAAGCCGTAAAGTTGTTTACTTGGCTATTTTTAAAAATTTCTCTATATCCTGCTGGATTTTCTTGTATAGAGGCGATGACTGGTAATGAGGATTTTTTCGGATTACTACTTCCACGTCGATCTGGCTGCGCTGATATGCCGTGAGTTCGTTGTGGAGTTGTACATCGTGCAGCGCCAGATCGTGTATTTGCTGCTCTCGTTCACGACGCAATACCGTACATACTGGAACCAGCAGACGCAGGACTACATTGTCCATGATGTGATGCCCTTGGATGAACATGTAGGTATTGTCCGGATAGACTCCCAGCGTACGGAATTCTTTTTTCATATCTTCTATTTCATCGAGGGCAGCCGCATGACGCTTTTCCAGTTCATGAAGTTTACGGTTGACTTTCTTCGACATGATTTCGAGGCTTTTCTCCGGATGACGTGTACTGACCTGATCCAGTTTTACGAAGGAACAGAAATCAAGCAGTGAAAATTCCGACAGGTTGTGCTGACGATAGAACCATACCGACCAGACAAAAAGAGGATAGGCTATTTCCGAATACAGCTTCATGAAAGCCGGAAAGTCAATCAGTTTATGGTCGTTCAGGGTAGCTGTGACACATACTTCGTGTAATCCTTCGGCATAGCAATGGTAATTTTCGATGGCGTATGCATAGGTTTGCAGTACGTAAGGACTGTTGATAATGTAACGTGATGTTTGTGTCCTTCCCTGAAGCAGGTAGTCATAATCACTGTCTACACAGGCTATCATGTTTTCTCCGAGGTGACTACCTAGTTCATTCATCAGAACGGTCTTTTTCCCTTTGGCTAGAGAGCTGCGTGAGGGCAACATAACCTCAAAATAACGTTTGTCGTTTTCATATTCGGCCAAAAGGGAACGCCAGAAAGAAACATCGTCGTAACTTTCTACATAGGCAACGATTTTCCTTCGTGCCTGTTTTGGCTTCAGACTATTGGCGGCTCCAATATAGAGTGAAGTAAGATTGTCTGTGAGTCTTTTTCCCATAGCCGTAATTGTTTTAACGAGTTGTTATATCACTTACTTCGGTTACTGCATCCAGCCATCCGTTCATGATGAGAGCAGGGGAGTGTGTGGTAAGGATGATTTGTACATTTGGGTTCAAGCTCCGGATAAGTGCGATAAGCCGCTGCTGCCATTCTACATGAAGTGAGATTTCTGGCTCATCCATGAATAAGGCAAAGGGCTGGTTGTCTTGCACTAGTACAGTCAACAGAATGACAAGCATTTGTTTCTCTCCGGATGAAAGTTGGTACGGAGTCAGTGTATCACCGTCCTGTTCGAATAATATTTCGTTGCTTTTGCGGTTTATCTTCTTGCCTGTTTCGCTGAACAAATCGTCTATCAGATCCTGGAATTTGGTTTTAGGACGTGAAACATCTGCTGCGCGTGCCTGGCTTTCTGCAACTCCACTGGTGAGCAGCTCAATAATCCGGTTTCCGATATTTACCTGATAGTCGAGATACCGGCGCTGTAACTGATACAGTTGCCAGTCTAATTCTGTCTTGACATTTGCATTTCCAATTTTTTCCAGTAAGTCGGAATTTATAAGCGGACGGTCGAAACTGCGAATCACATCGAAGCGGATGAAGTTGGCATCCTCGGGAGAAAAGATAAACGAAACACCCGGTTGAACTCCGTTGGTGAGCGCATGTCCTTCCAGTTCGTTGAGGTAACGTACAGAATTATTCAGAATCGTACTTTTGCCGATTCCGTTTATACCACTCAGAATATTGACATCCGCACGCAAGTTCCACGAAATATTCTTTCTTCCCCACAGGCCTTTAATCTCAATACGTTTAATATAGTCAGCTTGTTTCCTCATGGTTACATTATTTTTATAGCCTCTAAACAAAAGTACGCATTATCCGGGAATAAATCAATGTTTCCGCCGCTCTTTTTTCGAAGAACTCTTACCTTTGCAAAAGGAAAAAATCAAGATTGACGTCGCGTATGGCTATAACCTATGTGACGGATGTGTAAGATGATTGGTGTATGAAAGAAAATACGACTATAAAATCTCCGATACTTTATTTGCAGCATCAGTATGAATTGTTGCAGATGGAGTACGAATATGAAAAGGAACAGTTCAAGCAACAGACAGAGCTGATGGGAATAGGACGGAAAATCAAACGGGGAATGTGCTGGTATCCGTTGAATTTGGGTCGGAATTATTACAATGCCCTTAATCAGTTGGTCGTAGAGGTTGAACGGCGGGAGGATAAGGAAATTGAGCATCAGTTTGAGTATGGTCGTCCGGTCTGTTTCTTCACACAGGATATATCGGGTAAGCTGAATTACCTGAATTTCGTAGCGACGGTGAATTATGTGGATGAAGACCGTATGGTGGTGATTCTTCCTTCTGTAGACGCTTTGCTTGCCTTGCAGAGTAAGGAGGTACTGGGGGTGCAGTTGTATTTCGATGAAACCAGTTACCGGCTGATGTTTGAAGCCTTGAAGCAAGTAATAAGTGCCAAGAACAACCGTCTGGCAGAATTGCGTGATATTTTTCATGGAACTCAGCCCGTTTCCACTTTTTCGTTTCAGCCGGTACGTTTCCCGTGGTTGAACCGTACGCAGGAGGAGGCAGTAAACAAGGTACTTCATGCCAAGGATGTGGCAATCGTACACGGACCTCCCGGAACGGGTAAAACCACTACGCTGGTAGAAGCTGTCTACGAAACGCTACATCGTGAAAATCAGGTACTGGTGTGTGCACAGAGTAACATGGCAGTCGACTGGATCAGCGAGAAGCTGGTCGACCGTGGAGTGAGTGTGCTGCGTATCGGAAATCCCAGTCGGGTAAACGACAAGATGCTTTCGTTTACTTACGAGCGGCGTTTCGAGTCGCATCCGGATTATCCGCAACTGTGGAGTATGCGTAAGGCTATTCGTGAACTGTATGCCCGAATGCGGAAGGGAACGGACCGTGAAGCCATTCGGCAAAAGATAAATTCTCTGAAAGATCGTGCCACGGAACTGGAAATACGTATCAATGAGTCGCTGTTTGCAGAGGCTCGAGTCATAGCGTGTACATTGGTAGGCAGTGCCAACCGTCTGCTGATGGGACAGAAATTCGGTACGTTGTTTATTGATGAGGCTGCACAGGCGTTGGAACCGGCATGTTGGATTGCCATCCGAAAGGCAGACCGTGTAATTCTGGCCGGCGATCATTGCCAGCTTCCTCCTACGGTAAAAGCTCCGGAAGCGCTTCGGGCAGGGTTGGGGCATACGTTGATGCAGACCATTGTGAAAAACAAGCCTGAAACGGTTTCTCTGTTGAAACTTCAGTATCGGATGAATGATGAAATCATGCGCTTTTCGTCTGAATGGTTTTATGGAGGCATGTTACAATCGGCTCCCGAAGTAAAATATCGGAGTATACTCGATTTCGATACTCCCATCGAATGGATAAATACGGAGGGAATGGACTGTAATGAGGAGTTTGTCGGTGAGAATTATGGACGTATCAATAAACCCGAGGCAGAGTTGTCTATTGCCCAGTTAAAGGAGTATATTACCAAAATTGGTCGGGAGCGGTTTCTGAGTGAACGGATTGATGTCGGTTTGATTTCGCCTTACAAGGCACAAGTGCAGTATTTGCGCCGGCTGGTTCGGAATGATGCCTTTTTCAAGCCTTACCGGCAGGCGATAACCATCAATACGGTCGATGGCTTTCAGGGGCAGGAGCGTGATGTTATTCTCATCAGTCTGGTGCGTGCCAATGAAGAAGGGCAGATTGGTTTTTTGAATGATTTGCGTCGTATGAATGTAGCTATTACTCGTGCCCGTATGAAGCTGATTATATTGGGAGATGCTTCTACACTGACCAGACATGCTTTCTACAAAAAGTTGTATGGATATATCGAGAGCCTGCATGAATCGTATTGATACAGGTAAGTTTCTTATCGTATAAAAAGGCTCTTCTTTCTACTTCCGTTTAATAAATGGAAGCGAGAGAAGAGCCTTTTGCTGTATGAAAGAGTTTGATTTTAGTTGACTAGAAGTCGTTTCTTCTTCCTGTATGCTTTCAGACGGTCCATAGCATGCTTACGGCTCAGCATAATCTGGCGCCGGTATACAAAACAGGTTGTGAAAAAGTAAACGACGGCCTGTATCCATAATGCTCTGATTTGCGGTAAGGTATCGTGTAATGTCGCTCCCATGGTATTGATATGAACGTAACCGTTTATACCAAAAGTGGATGGGAATATCCAGGAGAAGATTTCCCAAAACTTGGGTACGGCCGCTCCTGGCCACGATATACCTGATATGAACAACAGAGGTACGGAGGTGAATACGAAAATCAGCATGCACGATTCTCTGTGGTGGATGAAAATCGAGCAAGTCATGGCAAAGAAAATACATGCCAGCAAGTAAGGCAGTGTAAACCAGAACAGCGTTGCAGCTTGTGCAAGCTGTACCAGACTGAACAGTTTGGGAACGACGCACAGAATATATGCCGCCATGACAGCGTAAATCATCAGGTAGGCCAAAGACTTGCCCATGACGATGCGTAAGGTTCCCTGATATTGTCGGCTGATAGGAACGAGATCGCGGAAACGGTTCGTTTCACGTGCCGTACCTGCCGACAGACCTACTCCCAACAGCAGTGTTTGCTGTATGATCAGTATCAGTACAGCCGGAATCAGAAAGCTGGCAAATCCGTCTTGTGGATTGAATAGCGAAACCGATTCATATTCTATAGGAGTTGTACTGATTTCATCTTGCCGCTCAGTCGTATTCCCTAAGCGTTTTATCTGAATGTCTTTGTTTATTTTCAGAGATGTTTCTGTATTTGCCAGCAGAATAGCTTTATAGTACAGCATGCCACTCATGTCGCAATAGATGCTTACATGTGTCTGCTTTCCTTCGGCTATATCGCGGCTGAAGCTTTCGGGTATATAAATAATACCATATATTTTCTGCTCTTTCAGCAGTTGTTTGGCTTCCTCCATGTCGGCACAATAAGATTGTATGTGTACGTCCGGTGTTCCGTCTACCATGCGGATGTATTTTCGGCTGAGGGAACTGTTGCTTGCATCTACTACAGCAGTGGGGACTTCACGAACCACTTCATTGGTGTAGATAAAAGCATATATCAGCGGATAAGCCAACGGTACCAGCAGGAAGAAAATCAGTACTCCCTGATCTTTGATGGTAGCTTTAAGCTCTTTTCTGAAAATATAGAATAATCCGTTGAACCCTTGCTGTATTGTATGTCGGAGTGAATATTTTTCCATGAATCAAGCTTTTAAGGAATATAGATATAGTGTAACATAATCGTACGTAATCTTTTCAGTACGAAGAATGGAAGCAGCATAAATATCAGTAGTGCTACCACAGAATGCCATGCATAAATGAGCGGATAACCGTTTAGAGCAAGATTGGCATATAGCAGAAAATAATGCCGTAAAGGAAACAGCATGCACAGTGCTTGAAGCGTCGGGTGCATCGCCATTACTGGATAGGTGAATCCTGAAATGGAGAACGACAGAACTCCCCACAATGAGGCGGCACTGAGTGCCAGACGGAGTGTTCCGAATAATCCGAAAAAGAATATGCCTACTGCCTGCGAAGCAAGAACAAGTAACAGTCCCGCCAAAAGCATGGGGAATATGCCGCTGTTACACGGATAATGCAGAAATCCATAAAGATATACATTATAGAATACAGCGATGATGAAGAAAATGATGGTCTGTGGCAATAGTTTCCCTACCAGTGCTGTGACGATGGAATTATTTGCCATGTGCATCAGTTCTTTTGCTGTATTTTCTTTCACTTCTACGCCTATGGTGTAGGCTGTAACCAGGAAGATGAGCAGCATCAATATTCCTGGGAAAAGTGTATTGCACAAATATACGGAATAGTTCAGCCACGGATTGTTCAGGGCATGTGTATCTATCACAATGGGTTGCAGAAAGGCCATAGCCTGGTCTTCTGTAGCGCCCTTAGCCAGTAAGGTACTTTGTCCGATGGCCGCCGAAGCCAGTTCGCTCATGGTACGTTGGTCTCGGTAAAGCAGTGAGCCGGCTATCAGGTACGAAAAGTTTGTGTAAAAAGAAACTTTAGGCTGTCTGCCTGCGATTGCTTTTTCTGTCGTCCCTTGTGGTATGTAATAGAATGAGTAAATCTCTCCGCGCTGTACAGCTTCTCTGGCTTCGTTAAAGCTATTGTAATGAGCTACAATTTTTGTCTGCTGAAAAGCGTCCAGGTTACGTATGATTGCACGAGTTGTTGAGGTGTTATCTAAATCCACTACACCTGCCGGCATATTGGTAGGTAGTCCGCTGCTCATCAGTGTTGTGAAGAATATATAACTGAAGACAGGGGCTATTACCATGCAGAACAGATACATTGGTTTGGTTGCAATGCGCATTACTTCTCGCTTTGCAATCTGTAACAGGCGTTTATGGATGGTTATTGACATGACTGTTTTTTATTTTTCAATGATAGCCGACATTCCCGGGCGTAAGTTTTCTACAGGCTGTACTGGTTTAGCTTTTACTTCGAATGTTTTCAGGTCAAACTGTCCGGTTGTTTTTGTTGCTTTCCAGGCAGCATAAGTACCTAGGTCTTTCATATAAGTGACCTTGAATGTAACGTTCTTTTCCAAAGCCGGTACATAGGCGCTGATTTCACCTCCTACGGTGAAGTCTTTCAGGTAATCTTCCCGTACGTTGAAAGTTACCCACATGTCATTCATTTGGGCCACATTCATGATGGGAGCACCCGTACCGACCAGTTCGCCTACCTTGGGGAAAATCTCTGTCACTTCTCCGTCGGCAGAAGCGATCAGATAAGTTTCATTGATGTAAGATGTAACTTCGGCTACGGCACCTTTGGCACGTTCTACCTGAGCTGCTGCCATGGCTTTATCTTCGCGTTGAGCACCATTCTTGGCCATGGTATATTGTGCATTTGCAGCTCGTTCGGTAGCAGCCATCGCATCATATTGGGCTTTTGCTTCGTCACGTTTTTGGGCCGACATGACTCCTTCTTCATACAGTCTGTTGACACGGTTGTATGATTTCTCGGCTATTTCCAGTCCGGCTTTTGCTTTTTGCCACATTTCGAAGGCAGCCTGGAGTTGTTCGGAACGAGTGCCTCGTATTGCTTTTTCATTTAGGGCTTGTGCCGCTTCTTCAGCAGCTTGTGCTTGCGACAATTTGGCCTGAACATCGGGGGCCTCGAGTATGGCAAGTGTATCGCCTGCCTTAACCTTGTCACCTTCGTCTACCAGGAATTTAAGAATACGTCCCGGTACTTTGCTTGATACACGATATTCGGTCGCTTCTGCTTGTCCTTGAATGATTTCAGGACCTTTTCCGAGGGTAAAGAACCCGATAATGCTTACAATAACAATTACTGCTGCAAGTGTAAAGAATGCCAGCATGATATTGCTGCGTTGAGATTTTTCGGTCATATTGGTTTGTTATTTTAATGTTCCCATTGATTTGTTTAAATATATTTCACTCATTTTCAAATCGATTTGAGCATCGATTTTTCCAGATTGTGCCGAGAGCCAGGCTGTCTGTGCTTCGAGTACGTTACTGGTAGGAATGACTCCTTCCTTAAAGCCCAGGTTGGCATATCGGAGATTTTCTTCAGCTTTTTCCATATTCTTTTCTGCCATGTTCAGCTTTTTGACGGCTTCGTTTACTTTATATGAGCTTTGGGTAACTTGTAGTTCCACTTTCTCCTTTACATCTTCCAGCTGGTAGCGGGCTATATTGGCTTCTGCTTTGGCTGCCTTTACTTTATAAATACCTTCTCCCCAGTGGAATACAGGTATTTTTACAATGACTCCGATTCCCCACATTCCTCTGAATTTATTTTCAAATCCGTTGACAAGTGACGGGTTGGAAAACAAGTAGTTGGCTGTCAGTCCGACAGAAGGAAGAAATTCTGCACGCGTAACATTGACTTTCTGACGGTAAATCTTTTCTGCAAGCTCCAGTGATTTCAATTCCTCGCGGTTGGCGAAGGCTGTACTTACATTACTTTCTGTATACATATCAGGTAAGGTAAGATTTTCCATATTCTCGTCTGCCAGTCGGATATCTGTGTTTAAGGGGATGTCGCAGAGTTGACAAAGTACCATTTTCGATAGGCTGAGTCCATCTTCTACTTGTGTCAGGGTCATTTCGGCTTCATTTACTTTTACTTTAACACTAAGTTCGTCGGCAGTGGTTGCTACACCTTCTGCAACCATCTTACTTACATCGGAGTCCAGCTTCTGTACTAGTTTTAAGAAACTTTCGGCCAGCTTCTTTTTATTTACGAGGGAAATGACTTGCCAGTAAGCCTGGTCTGTACTCAATATGACATCCTGCATTCCTGTAGCATGTTGCGATTGAGCAAGCTGTTCCGCATATTTGGTAATCTTGTTGTATGCGATGATTTTTCCTCCCATGAAAATGGGCTGGGTCAGTGTAGCTGCTCCGACATACAGATTTCTTGTATCGGTGCGGAATGCGTCAAGAATACTTTGTCCGGCTTGATTGAGTGCTCCTGGTATTTTACCCATCACATTATTCAAAGGGGTAAGGAGAGGAAGGAGTTCAGGATGTTGCATAGCTACCTGTTGCAACTCCTGTCCCAATTGTTGCAGTCCGTTTCCTACGCTTGTACCCATGTTACCGATAACCTGTTTCTGGTCATCGTTTAGTAACGATATTTCTTTTTGGGTACGCATGTAACTCCCTGTAACATCTATCTTGGGCAGAAAGTTGGTAAATGCTGCTTTCTGCTGATAATGTGCGGCATTTACTTTCTCTTGTGCGATGCGTAGTTCTTTGTTGTTCGAGAGAGCCAATGCACGACAACTGTCCAGGTTTAGGATTCGTTGGGCATAACTGCTCAGAGCCAGCCCGAACAATAAAATGAAACTTAAAACTCTTTTCATTACCGATTCTACTTTAGGTTTTAGTTGCTTATGCAACATTGCAAATGTATCACAATATAAACAATCCACCAAGTAAAAAGGTTGAAAAGGATTATTGCATTAATGCTTTTTTGCTTTTTTAGCTTATTGGCCTGAGTTAATTAATATTTGGTTATTTTAGAGTACTTGGGTTTATGTGCAATGGAATTGAATATGACCCGCGGAGTTTGGTTCATTCCGAAGTTGCGACTGACAGCAGATTGCGTTTCAGGAGTTTCTACGGCTGGGAAACTGCCATTTTCGATGTGATGCAATACGGCAGCCATTAATGCATCTTGTTCAGTGCCTAATTCTCCCAAATATCCTGATACGTCTTCACTGACGGTATAATCGGATTTTAATCCATCGGTGTAGTAATCGTAGTAGTTTTCTGAATTGCTGATATATGCAGTAGTCAGCCAAAATTCCAGTTTTGAGTATGAAGCATTCGTAAACAAGCTTTGGGCTACATTCTTGCCGAAGGTATTTTCTCCTACTTGAAGCAGTTTGTCACCCAGGTACGGGCGCAGGCAATTGATAACCAGCTCCGAGGCCGAAGCGGTATTGCTTGTCGTCAGAATATACAGATGTTCGTACGAGGCATTGGAAACTCCTTGCAGTAATGCCGGATCGAATGCATAATTCTCCACTTTATTCAACTTGTCGTTAAAGATCAGGTTAAAGCAGTTTTGTCCCATTGCATTGGATGGAGCAAGTATTGTGCTAAGCAATTGAGCGGTAGAAACATATCCTCCCGGATTGTATCTTAGATCCAGGACAATATCATTGGGAGAAGAGGCCAGTCCTTCTGCAAATTTGCTTTTCAGGTCTGATTCTTCAGAAGTTTCGAAACTATTATACATGATATAGAAAACCTTCTTCCCGTTTGATGTTGTAAAATTCCGTGTCAGATAGACACTGGGTTCTTCAATTATACGTGGCTGAGGCATGGATATCTCTAGCGTATCGGGTGTAGTACTTTCACCTTTTCTGGTTACCTTGTATGTATAAGTCGTCGTCGGTGTCTGGATATATCCAGCATAGTTACTGCTGCTGAGCTTGATTCCGTTAGCCATACAGATGTGGTCACCTCGCTTCAGTCCTGCTTCGCTTGCCGGTGATTCAGGCTGAACATATAAAATGGTATAATAATAGTCGCCGTCGGTACCACGAACCAATGTCCCTTCAATTCCATAAGTAGGATTATTGCTTAGTACACGTGTCGTTTTTACGGAGTCAATGTGTGAGAAGGTTACTCCGTTTTTTTTATCCTGATCGGATACAACCGACTCCAGAAAGTCGGCAGGCTTATCGAAAAAATCAAGGCCATCTTCAGCAGGAAGGTCTTCATAGAACAAATAGTTCTGTTGCATGGTCTCATAAATCCATGTCTTGCTTCCAATCAAGGCATAATATTCTCCGGAACGATCTTCTCCACACGACAACATGAATACTGTCGAGAGCATAAGACCTAGTATGAAATAGATCGGTTTTTTTCTCATAAAGGTATTATTCCATTTCAAATGAATTCTGGCCAATCATATTGCCGTCGGCAAATATATAAACATTGTATGTTCCCGAAGGAAGGAACTCTTCTACGTCCCAGTATACAGTAACACTTTGTTCCTCACCGGTATATTCAATATATTTCTTTATTGAATAAGTAATCTGGCGATCTTCATATTGGAATGTTGTATTACCTTTTGATAGAATTTCATTGTTCGGTTTGGCGATACGCACATAAATCGTCTTGTTACCAGTCTTAGCCGTAATGTTTTTGACGATGGTAAATGATATAGCAATCTTTTTCACGTCTTTTACCTTACGTGCTTTCTTGCCTCGCTTGTTCATCGGAAGTGCAGAGATATTCGTTGCATCAAGCTGTGCAGCCAGCGATACTCTTTCGTTCAAATTCTTTTTCTCTGCCGCGAGCGTGTTGATTTGTGCAGTTGCGGCTGTATACTTGCTTTTCACTTCCTGATTTTCTACCATTAAGGCTGCGTTCAGACGATTGAGTGAGTCTATTTGCATGACATAACTTCTCAATACGGCACGTACCGTCTTCAGCTCTTTCTTAAGACGTATGATTTCTGCTGCATTGCTGCTTTTTACTTGTCGCAGTTCTTCCAGCAAGCGCTGTGTCTTCAACTTTTCACTTTCCAGTTTTTCGCGCAGGGAGTCATTATTTATTTGTACTTGAAGCTCATCATATTGAGTGGCGAAAGTACTGTATTCGTTTTCCATTTCTTCCTTTTCGACAGCGAATACCTCGGTCATTTCTCTATTTTTGCGAAACTCGTTGAACGCTAAAAATGAAACTCCGGCAACCACAACGATTAAGGCCGCTATAATAATCACTAATTTTTTATTTTTTTCCATGAGAAACAGATTTTGCGGCAAAAATACAACATTTTATGCATACGTATTGTCCTTGAGTATAAAAAAAACATAATCTATGGTTGTTGTATGATGATAGGAGGGGTATCTCCTGTAATCCAGTCATAGAAAGTATATTGAGGGTAAAGAGAAGCATTGTTCTCAATCCAATTATTGAGTATATCCATGACTAATATTCCATTTTGAGTTTTCATGGTCTGTGCATCATAAGTATATATCTCTTTGAGGGTAGTTTGATAGCTACCGTAAACCGTTTTTATGTCATCGTCACAAGATAATCCGCATTCTATTATACAGTTGTTTGCGGAGTAGACAAGTGCAGCATATTTTTTCTTTGACGGATATCCGGCGGTCGTATAAGCATAGCAATTTTTCATTTCACTCCTAGGTTCCATTGTATAGCAGATGCCTGCTCCAGCCTGAGTATGAAGAAAATTACATCCACTTGTATAGCAATTCAGTATTTTACCTGAATTGCCGTAAGAAATCCCACCAACTTTCCCGTTTGGATGCTGAAAATCAATGTTCTCAGATGAACAGTTTATGATGCATCCTTTGTTGATACCAACCATTCCTCCAGGTTTGTTGTCATTCATTTCTACAAAAGTATTATTGCCCTTGATATGACATCCGATTATAGTGCCATTATTTCTTCCTGCAAGTATAGCTTCGTATTTGCAAATATGACTTCCGGTGAATGAAGCATTTATTATATTCAAGTCTTTGACAATGCCTGTTGTATCTATGCAAGAAAACAGAGCATATGAATCCATATCTTCTTTTGGGATGAGATATAAATTGTATAGTGAATGATTCTGTCCGTCCAGGCAGTCCTTAAATCCCATATAATTGGCTTCCTGTGACTCAATGCGTCCGATAGGTTGTAGTCGTTCACATTGTTCGGGAGTGAAGTAAATATCATTGAGCAAGTAATATGTCCAGTTACCATTATTGGAAGTTCCAAATTCATCTAACGTTCTGTTGGAATAAACTTCTCCGTTGATTAAATGGGTAAAAGCAATAAAATCTTCTGCTGTACTTATGCCACATTCGTTATTGGACTTAAGATTATATTTATATTGATATCCCTGTTGGAAAGTTGTTGGTGTGAGCTGCGCTGTATAATTACCTTCAGAAGTTTTTAAGGTAATATTTATCGAGATATTTGATGCGGGTGGGACTATCAGCTTATAAATTCCATTTTCTTGTTTCGTGAATTTTTGTGTATGCAACTTATCTGATGTATATGTCAGTTGTGCATGTCGCCAATCAATATTATTTATTGAAATAGAAGGGGTAAAGCTTATTTGTTCTAAATGAGAATTTAGGCGAGCGTTAACTTGAAAAATAAGTTGTGAGAATATATGATTGAATTGCAGAGTAATAGGACTTTGGTATTTGAAAATGCCAGTACTATACAATATATCTTTTAGACTTCCGTCTTTTTCATAGGGACAAAAGTCTTTTTCTATATATGGGTAATAGGCGGTGACAGTAGCTTCGGATCGTTCTGGATTCCATTGTAGTTCAGTAGGGAAATTCCATCCTTCCTTTTCATAGGTTAGTAATAAATTGTCGGCAGATATTCCTCCTGAACTATAGAATGATATGCAACTTCCATCTGGTAGGTAATTGGACCTGATACCTCTGGCTGTATTGTCCTGAAACGGGACTGATAAATTTCCTACGATGGAAACTGTACTATCTGTAGGAGAAAACAAATATTCTTGAGTGCAACTGTTCAAAATGGCCAAAAGGGTAATGGCGATGGACAAATATTTCATAGCGTTCGATTTTATATTTATAATTTACTTTTTATTAAGATTAACGCCAATTTTGAGATTTGTATACCCGAAATCTGAAAAAAATACGCTGCCGAACCTTCTCAGGCAGGCAGCGCAAGCTACAATACAAAATACAAATACAACTAAACGAGATATATTGTAAAATTAAGAAATAGAAATCACAAACAAAAATTTGGGAACAAAAAAATGTAATTCCTATTCTTATTTTTCTTTACAAATAAAGTCTATTACACAATGCCTTGTGCCATCATGGCATGTGCAACTTTCATAAATCCGGCTATGTTCGCACCTTTCACGTAGTTAATGTAGCCGTCAGGTTCTGTACCGTATTTCACGCATTGTTCGTGAATGTTATGCATAATCTGATGCAGCTTTTCATCCACTTCCTGAGCAGACCAGCTCAAGTGCATTGCGTTCTGGCTCATTTCCAATCCAGAAGTTGCTACACCACCGGCATTGACAGCCTTACCTGGAGCATACATCAGTTTATGTTCGATGAAGGCATCAATAGCTTCAGGTGTACAGCCCATATTCGAAATTTCTCCTACACAGAGTACATGGTTGTCAATCAGATGCTGAGCATCTTCTCCGTTCAATTCGTTCTGTGTAGCGCATGGCAGTGCGATGTCTACTTTGACTTCCCACGGACGACGTCCTTCTACAAATGTAGAATTAGGGAATCTTTCTGCGTAAGGTGCTACGATATCGTTGCCCGAAGCACGTAGTTCAAGCATGTAATCGATCTTTTCTCCACTGATACCCTCCGGATCGTAAATGTATCCGTCAGGACCGGAAATAGTTACGACTTTAGCTCCCAGTTGAGTAGCTTTGGTAGCTGCTCCCCATGCAACATTTCCGAAGCCGGAAATCGCAACAGTCTTTCCTTTTATGTCGATACCTTTCTTATCGAGCATGTGCTTTACAAAATACAAGCCGCCGAATCCTGTAGCTTCAGGACGGATTAATGAACCGCCGAACTCCAGACCTTTACCGGTAAATGTACCTGTAAATTCATGAGTCAGTTTCTTGTACATGCCAAACATGTATCCAACTTCACGGCCACCTACACCGATATCACCGGCCGGAACATCCATATCAGGACCCAGATGGCGCCACAATTCCAGCATGAAGGCTTGGCAGAAACGCATGACTTCCGCATCGCTCTTTCCGCGCGGAGAGAAGTCGGAACCACCTTTACCACCACCCATAGGCAATGTGGTAAGGGCATTCTTGAAGGTTTGTTCGAATCCTAAGAATTTCAAGATAGAAAGGTTTACCGATGCGTGGAAACGGATACCACCTTTATACGGGCCAATGGCATTGTTGAATTGAACACGGTAACCTAAGTTTACTTGTACTTTACCTTTATCGTCTACCCAGGGTACGCGGAAAGTAATAATACGGTCAGGCTCTACCAGGCGTTCAATTAACGAAACTTTTTCAAATTCAGGATGTTGGTTGTAGATATCTTCAATGGATAAGAGAACTTCTTTAACTGCTTGCAAATACTCTGATTCACCCGGATGCTTAGCTTCCAAAGATGACATAATTTGATTAATATCCATGATCTTTTTGTTTAAGGTCTGACAAAATGAAATTATTTGTTATTGCAAAGATAGGATTTTACCTAGAATGGCAAAATATTTTGGCTTGTTTTTGCCTCTAAAAAGTGATAAAAAGTTAAAGCGCGGTAATACATTTTTTGTCCGAAAGTAATTTTTCTCTGCCGGTAAGTTGCACAAATCAATAGAAATCCCGTTATTTGTTAAATAAATAAAGCGTAAACCTTGAAGCTATGCTCAGTAAGTTAAAATTAAATCAGCTCTATTTTAAGGATACACAGTTTGTCAACCTGATGACGAAACGAATCTTTAACGTACTTCTTGTTGCCAATCCTTACGATGCTTTCATGCTGGAAGACGACGGACGTATCGATGAAAAGATATTTATCGAATACATGAATCTCAGTCTTCGTTATCCGCCTCGTTTCACACAGGTTTCTACCGAAGAAGATGCCTGGAAGCAGTTGGGAAATACCATGTTCGATCTGGTTATTTGTATGCCGGGATCGGACAACAGCGATACGTTCGATATTGCACGGCAGATTAAAGAGAAGTACCCTCACATTCCGCTGGTGGTACTGACTCCGTTCTCTCATGGTATCAAAGAACGTATGGAGCACGAAGATTTGAGCATTTTCGAGTATGTATTCTGCTGGTTGGGAAACACCGACTTACTGGTATCTATCATCAAGCTGATAGAGGACAAGATGAATCTGGAACACGATATAAAGGAAGTCGGTGTACAGATGATTCTGTTGGTGGAAGATTCCATCCGTTTCTATTCGTCCGTACTGCCCGATTTGTATAAGTTTGTCCTTCGTCAGAGTCAGGAGTTTGCAACCGAAGCTTTGAATGAGCACCAGCGTACGTTGCGTATGCGTGGTCGTCCGAAGATTGTGCTGGCACGTTCGTATGAAGAAGCCATGAATTTATATAATAGGTATCAGCATAACATGCTGGGTATTATATCGGATGCACGTTTTCCACGTGAAGGTCAGATTGATCCGAAGGCAGGCATCCGTTTCCTGACCGAAGTACGTAGCCGTGATCCTTTTATCCCGTTGATCCTTCAGTCGGCAGAGGTTACCAATAAGAACTTTGCAGAGAGTTGTGGGGCACAGTTCATCGATAAGAATTCCAAGAAAATGAATATTGACTTGCGGGAGGCCGTTTCCGAAAATTTCGGTTTTGGCGATTTTATTTTCCGCAATCCCAATACCATGGAGGAAGTAGTCCGGGTACATAATCTGAAGGAGTTGCAAAATGTCATCTTTTCTATTCCGGCAGAATCACTCCTTTATCATATTACCCGAAATCATATTTCACGCTGGTTGTATTCACGTGCTATCTTTCCGGTAGCCGAGTTCCTGAAGCAGATTTCATGGAAAGACTTGCAGGACATCGACGCACATCGTCAGATTATTTTCGAAGCGATTGTGAAATACCGTAAGATGAAGAATCAGGGAGTGGTGGCTGTGTTTGAGCGCGACCGTTTCGACCGGTATTCTAATTTCGCTCGTATCGGCGACGGCTCACTGGGAGGAAAAGGACGTGGACTGGCGTTTATCGACAACATGGTAAAACGGCATGCCGAGTTTGAAGAATTTGAAAATGCCTCCGTTGTTATTCCGAAAACGGTAGTACTTTGTACCGATATCTTCGATGAGTTCATGGATATGAACCAGTTGTATCAGGTTGCGTTAAGCGATGCCGACGATGAGACGATCCTGCGTGCCTTCCTGCGTGCCAAGTTGCCCGACCGGCTGGTTGAGGACTTTTTCGCCTTTTTCGATGTGGTGAAGTCTCCTATAGCCATACGCTCATCCAGTTTGCTGGAAGACTCTCATTATCAGCCGTTCGCTGGTATCTACTCTACTTATATGATACCTTATCTGACAGACAAATATGAAATGCTGCGTATGTTGAGCGATTCAATAAAGGGAGTCTATGCTTCGGTATATTATAAGGATAGTAAGGCGTATATGCAGGCTACCAGCAACGTGATCGATCAGGAAAAGATGGCGGTGATTCTTCAGGAAGTGGTGGGTACACAGTATGGCGACCGTTTTTATCCTTCTATTTCGGGAGTGGCGCGTTCCATCAATTATTATCCCATCAACGACGAACTGGCAGAAGAAGGAACGGTCAGCCTGGCACTGGGACTCGGAAAATATATCGTCGACGGAGGACTGACGTTGAGGGTTTGTCCTTATCATCCGGATAAAGTGCTTCAGACCAGCGAGATGGAGATGGCTTTACGCGAAACACAGACGCGTTTCTATGCGCTCGACCTGAAGAATCTGGGACAGAACTTTTCGCTCGACGACGGCTTTAACTTGTTGAAACTTCCGGTAAAGGAAGCCGAGAACGATGGAGCTTTGACCTACATCGCCTCTACCTACGATCCGTATGATATGGTTATACGCGATGGTATTTATCCGGGAGGCCGTAAGGTCATCACTTTTGCCAATATTCTTCAGCACGATGTTTTTCCGCTGGCACGTATTCTCCAGCTTGCTCAGAAGTACGGACAAGGCGAAATGCGTCGTCCTGTGGAGATAGAGTTTGCTGTAAATCTGGATGCGAAAGAGAAAAAGGGTGTTTTTTATCTGTTGCAGATACGTCCGATGGTGGATATGAAGGCCGATTTGAATGAGGACTTGAATACTATACCCGAAGATCAGCTTCTGCTCAAGAGCGTCAATTCGTTGGGGCAGGGGATTATGGATGATATTCAGGATGTGATTTATGTGAAGACCGACGGATATTCAGCGTCCAATAATCAGTTGATTGCTTATGATATAGAAAAGCTGAACAAGCGTTTCCTCGACGAAGGTAAGCATTACATATTAGTCGGACCGGGACGCTGGGGAAGCAGCGATACATGGTTGGGTATTCCCGTAAAATGGCCGAACATATCGGCGGCCCGCGTCATCGTGGAAGCAGGGCTGACCAATTATCGTGTCGATCCGAGTCAGGGAACACACTTCTTCCAGAACCTGACCTCTTTCGGAGTAGGGTATTTTACGATCAATGCTTACATGAACGACGGCTTGTACAATCAGGAGTTGCTGAACAGCATGCCGGCCGTAGAAGAAACAAAATTCTTGCGGTGGGTTCATTTCGACAAGCCTTTGACTGTCAAGATGGATGGAAAAAAGAAAATAGGTGTGGTTTGCATGGCTTAATCGCACTATATTGCAGAAAAACAGGCAGAAAGATTACACGAAGAAGCCTTTGTCAAATATGTTCTTTGTTCTTTCTGCCTGTTCTTTTTTGTACTTATCCGTTGTTTCTGTATTCCAGCGGACTCATACCGACATAGCGTTTGAAATATTTTCCGAAAAAGGACATATTGGCAAAATTCAGCGAGTCGGAAATTTCCTGAATAGACAATTTTGTTGATTTTAATTGTGATTTTGCATCCATGATGACCATCCGTGAGATGATTTCCATACATGTATTTCCCGTGGCTTGTTTCACAGTTGTACAAAGATGTGTATGAGTGATACCTAATTTTTCTGCATACCAAGATACATTGCGTGTCTTGTTGTAATTTTGCATCACTAGCTGGGTGAAATTTTTACACAATATCTCACTTTTCGAAAGACTGCTTTTATTATCGTTTGCCCGGTTGTTGTACATAGCAGCTATACCCGTATGAATGTCACTATATAAGTGAGACGTGATAAGTTTGCGTGTATTTTCATTAAAGAATTCATATAGTTTGATGAGGAAACAAAAGTAATCTTTCAGCAGTGTAGCACCCTCTGGACGAAGAGTGATGAGAGGACGTCCCAAGGGTATGTATAATGTGTTGATGGTAGAAGGGTTTAAATTGGCTTGTTCTACATACTTTGAAGAAAATCCGCCAAAATATAACTCCAGTTCTCCTTTTACACTGTGTATCTGAAGGATGGTTCCCGGCATGATAGATACAAAATCATTTTTCCTTACAGTGATTTTATTCAAATTGACCGAAGCTTCCACTTCTCCTCCCAAACATAGAACAAAAATTTCCGATTTTATCCGGCAGGGGAAATTTGTATACAAACTGAGTAGTTCCTTACTGATTCCGGTTCCTACAATCCATTCCTCCGGCAAATCTATCTTGGGTAGTTCTTTTTCCATATGTATTGATTTTTTGCAAAGGTAACGGTTTTTAGAATATAGACGATTATGCTATTCGCGAAAATACTTGTTAAGTTTTGTAAATTAATTATTTAGGTATGTAGGGTGAATCAAATATTAAAAAAAAGAACAAAAATAATAAGATTAGACCTTGTAGAATACACTAAAAGGTAGTTACTTTGCAACCGCTAAAAATAACTTAACTTAATTAATAGATGAAAAAGAATTTGTTTTTATGCTTATTCGCTGCATTATGTACAATGGGTACATTTACTGCTTGTAGCAGCGATGATGAATCGGGTGTAATTACACCTGCAGCAGCTGATGTAACAGGTAACTATAAGGGTAATCTGGATGTAAAGATTACTCAAGGTGAAATGGAAATACCGGGTGGTAAGGTTGAAAATCAATTGGTGTCAGTAACCAAGGCTGGTGAGTCTACTGTAAGTCTGTCGATATCTGATTTTTCTTTCATGGGTATTCAAATTGGTGATATCAATTTGAACGATTGTCAGTTAAGTGGAAGTGGTGACAAATATACTTTCACTGGAACAACAAAAGTTAATGCTGTTATACTAACAGCTGATGTAGAAGCTGAAGGTACTTTTGAAGGAGATAAACTGACTATCAATATGGATATAGATGCTTCTGTTGCTGGCCAAAAACAAACTGTAAAGGTTGTTTATACAGGTACCAAGTTGACTGGCTCTGAAAGCAGTGAAGCTAAGATTCTTTCTTTTGTTTTCGATCAGGAAGTATCTGCAGCTAATGCAGTCGTATTGGAACAGCCGGTAGTTGATGAAACGGCAAAGACCATTAAGTTTGCTGTAAGTGCTGATGCTACTAGCGATGATTTGTCAAAACTGATGCCGACTATTGAGGTTTCTGAAAAAGCAACTGTAACTCCAGCGAGCGGAGCTGTTCAGGACTTTTCAAACGGTAAAACCGTAACTTATACCGTAACAGCTGAAAATGGTACAAAGGTTACATACACAGCTTCTGTTTATGGTAATGTTACTTCTTATGATTTTGAAAACTGGGTAGCAGGTGTAGAAGATACAGAAGGTCTGACACCCGATATGATTTTCTATAATCCGGAAGGATGGTGTTCTAGCAATGCGGGAGCTCAGTTGTTAAAAGCATTCAAGTTGGCTGATAGCTATGTTGTTGAGGCTACAAATGATGCACATTCTGGTGAAAATGCTGTTTCAATTACTTCTATCGATACGAAAGGAAAAGATATGATTTTTGCAAAAGTTCCTAAGGTAACAACAGGTTCCTTGTTCTTGGGTTCTTTTATTACGGATATGTCTAGTACACTAAATAGTACAAAATTCGGTATTCCGTATTCTGCTAAAGCTGTTTCTTTGAAAGGCTGGTATAAGTATACTCCGGGTGCAGAATTTTATGTAGTAAACGAACAACCGTATGCTCAACATTGCCATGAAGCTGTATTGGATGAAACAAAGACTGATGAATTCATGATTAGCATTGTCGTATATGAAACCAATGAATTTGATACAGAAGGATGGTCTGATTGTTTGACTGGAGATCCTGATTCTGAGAAAAATATCTATACATCCAGCCGTGTTGCCGCTATTGCTCAGTTGACAGGTGGTAAGCAGGATGAATGGAAAGAATTTGAGTTGCCTCTTGAATGGAAGAAGGAATATAGCGCTGATAAAAAATATCGTATGGCAATAATCTGTTCTGCAAGTAAGGATGGTGATAAGTTCTGGGGAGCTCCGGGTAGCAAATTGATTGTAGACGACTTTAAATTGATTGCTGAATAAAAATATATAAGAAATTTATTTTCGGAGAATGCGAAGGGCAGGCATCGATGATTGTAATTGATGCCTGCCCTTAGTTTTTTCGATTAAACAATACCCTGAGCCATCATGGCCTTGGCTACCTTCATGAAACCAGCCACGTTCGCACCCTTCACATAGTTGATGTAACCGTCCGGTTCTGTACCGTACTGTACACAAGCTTCGTGAATGTTCTTCATGATGCTCTTCAGCTTTTCGTCCACTTCTTCCTGGCTCCAGCTCAACTTGATAGAGTTCTGAGTCATTTCCAGACCCGATACAGATACACCACCTGCGTTGGCAGCCTTACCCGGAGCATACAGAATCTTAGCTTCCTGGAATACGCGGATTGCTTCAGGAGTAGATGGCATGTTGGCACCTTCAGAAACTGCGATGACACCGTTGGCAATCAGTGCTCTGGCATCGTCGCCGTTGATTTCATTCTGAGTTGCAGAAGGAAGGGCGATATCAGCCTTTTCATTCCACGGACGTGCGCCTGCCACATATTTGCAGCCGTATTTTTCTGCGTATTCGCGGATACGTCCACGGTACAAGTTCTTCAGTTCCATGATGTAATCCAGCTTTTCGCGGTCGATACCGTCCGGATCATAGATGTAACCGTCAGAATCGGACATGGTTACAACCTTAGCTCCCAACTGAATCAGTTTCTCTACGGTATATTGAGCTACGTTACCCGAACCAGATACCAAACAAGTCTTGCCTTTCAGTTCGATGTTACGTGTTTTCAGCATTTCCAGCAGGAAGTAGATGTTTCCGTAACCTGTTGCTTCCGGACGAATCAGCGAACCACCGAATTCACGTCCTTTTCCGGTCAGTACACCGGTAAATTCGTGAGCCAGCTTCTTGTACATACCGAACATATAACCCACTTCACGACCTCCTACACCGATATCTCCGGCAGGAACGTCTGTTTCAGGACCGATGTGACGCCACAGTTCCAGCATAAATGCCTGACAGAAACGCATGACTTCCGCATTCGATTTGCCACGCGGAGAGAAGTCAGAACCACCTTTACCGCCACCCATCGGAAGAGTGGTCAGTGAGTTTTTGAATGTCTGCTCGAAAGCAAGGAACTTCAAGATTCCCAAGTTTACTGAACTGTGAAAACGAATACCACCTTTATAAGGGCCGATAGCGTTGTTGTGCTGAACGCGGTAACCCATATTGGTCTGGATATTGCCTTTATCGTCCATCCAGGTTACACGGAACTGATAAACTCTATCTGGAATACACAAACGTTCAATCAGATTTACTTTGTCGAATTCCGGGTGTTTGTTGTATTCTTCTTCAATAGTGCCGAGCACTTCTTCTACTGCCTGATGATATTCAGGTTCATTTGGAAATCTTCTTTTCAGATCTTCCAGTACTTTAGCTGCATTCATAAATTATCTATATTAATTATTGGATTGTTTTGATTTCTTTGTATGTGACAAAAATATAGATAATTTTTTATTTGCGCAACACCTTGATAAATAAAAACAAGAAAAAGCCTTAAAAATGATTGAATTTATAATTTAAATATGCGTAAATAGTTATTATTTGTCATTCCTTAATGATTTGATTACAGGAATAAATACAAGAGCTCCTGAAATAAGAATCATTACGACGAGGGGGCCGTCAATGCGTGGGGCGGAGGTCAGAATCACAAAGCAAAGTGCTGCCCAAAACAGGGTAAGAATGACACATTGGGTTTTGGTAAGTGGTTTTCTCATGGCTTTTAAACAGGTAAGGTTTATCAAATAAAAAAGCTGAAAATAAAGAATAAAGTATCTCTTTGCCAGAGATGTTTCTTCACTCTTTATTTCCAGCTTTTCGTTTATTCAGAAATTAGCATTGTTTCTTTTTCTTGTCTACAATGGCATCGATGCAGGCAATGGCTGTGATATTGACGATGTCACGTACAGAGCTTTCGATGTCTGTAAAGTGAATCGGTTTGTTCAGTCCCATCTGGATCGGGCCGATGACTTCTGTTTCACTCATGCTCTGAATGAGCTGATAAGTGGCATTGGCAGAACTCAGGTTCGGGAATACCAGCGTATTGACTTCTTTGCCTTTCAGACGTGTGAACGGATATTTTTCGTCGCGCAGTGCATTGTTCAAGGCAAATTTAACCTGCATTTCTCCGTCGATGGCCAGTTCCGGATATTCACGGTGCATGTAGCTGATGGCTTCGTGTACCTTTGCCGGACTTCCTTCCGTATCGGAACCGAAGTTGGAGTACGAAAGCATGGCTATCACTGGCTCCTGATTGAAGAAACGTACTGCCTTGACAGACAGTTTGGCGATGTCAATCAGCGTATCGGTATCCGGATGACGGTTGATCAGGGTATCGGCAATGAAATATGTTCCTTTTTTCGAGTTGAGGATGTGCATGGTACCGAAGTGGTTGTATCCCGGCTGTATGCCGATCACTTCCTTGGCCACCTTGATGGTATTCGAGTATTTGGTGTACAGACCGGTTACGAAGGCATCGGCTTCACCGGTTTCTACCATCATCATACCGAAGTAGTTGCGTTCGAACATCTTGTCGTTTGCCTCTGCGAAGTTCGCTCCCTCACGGGCACGCTTTTCACACAAGATGCGTGCATAGCGTTCGCGGCGTTCAGCCTCACGGTCGTGACGGAGGTTGACGATTTCAATGCCTTCCAGGTTCAGGTCAAGTTCTTTGGCCAGTTTGGCTATTCTTTCTTCGTTGCCCAGCAGAATCGGGTTACAGATACCTTCTGCCTTCGCTTCTACAGCCGCTTTCAGCATATTGGGGTGAGTACCTTCGGCAAAGACAACGCGCTGCGGGCAGCGGCGGGCTGTTTCGTACAACTGGCGGGTCAGCTTGTTTTCCTGTCCCATCAGTTCGCGCAGGTGATTCTTGTATGCGTCCCAGTCGGTAATCTGCTTGCGTGCTACACCCGATTCCATTGCAGCCTTCGCTACCGCCATGGAAACTTCTGTAATCAGTCGGGGATCGACCGGTTTCGGAATGAAATATTCCGGACCGAAAGTCAGGTTGTTTACATGGTATGCCTCATTCACTACATCCGGAACCGGTTTCTTGGCAAGTCCGGCAATGGCGCGTACGGCAGCCAGTTTCATTTCTTCGTTGATAGCTGTGGCACGGGTATCCAGTGCACCGCGGAAGATATACGGGAATCCGATAACGTTATTAATCTGGTTCGGATAGTCGGAACGGCCGGTTGACATCAGCACGTCGGGACGTGATGCCATGGCATCTTCATACGAAATTTCCGGAGTAGGATTGGCTAGTGCGAATACAATCGGATGATCGGCCATGCTTCGTACCATGTCCTGAGTCAGTACGTTGCCTCTCGACAAGCCAAGGAATACATCAGCTCCTTTGATGGCTTCTGCCAGTGTATGCACATCCGTACGGTCGGTTGCGAAGAATTTCTTCTGTTCGTTCAGGTCTGTACGCTGTTTGGAGATTACCCCTTTGCTGTCCAGCATGACGATGTTTTCCAGACGGGCACCCAGTGAAACGTATAGCTTGGTACACGATACAGCCGAGGCACCGGCACCGTTTACTACAATCTTCACATCTTCTATCTTCTTTCCTGCTACCTCCAGCGCGTTGAGCAGTCCGGCACTTGAGATGATGGCTGTACCATGCTGGTCGTCATGCATGACCGGAATGTCGAGTTCCTCTTTCAGACGCTGTTCTATTTTGAAGCATTCAGGAGCCTTTATATCTTCCAGGTTGATACCTCCGAAAGTCGGAGCAATGGCTTTCACTGCTTCGATAAACTTATCCGGATCTTTCTCGTTAACTTCAATATCGAATACATCAATACCTGCATAAATCTTAAAGAGCAGTCCTTTACCTTCCATTACAGGCTTTCCACTCATGGCACCTATGTCGCCTAAGCCCAGTACAGCCGTACCGTTCGATATAACGGCGACCAGGTTCCCCTTGGCTGTATAATCGTAAGCTGTATCAGGATTTTTTTGAATTTCGAGACAAGGCTCGGCAACTCCCGGGGAATATGCCAGCGATAAATCTCTCTGCGTTTGATAGGGTTTGGTAGGAACTACCTCTATTTTGCCGGGCTTGCCCTGTGAGTGATAGAGCAAAGCGGCTTCTTTTGTTATTTTGGCCATGTTTTTATAGTTTTTATAGTTTCTCAATAAATGTGTATCGCAAATGTAGGAATAAAATAACAAATGGAAGATTATTTCTTTTAAAAAACTATAAATTGTAGAAAGCCTCGATTTCGTTGGTCGATAATATTTGCCAATTAGTCGGATTAATATGGCTATATGTAATAACTGGCTTGTTTTATGGTTATTGTTAGTTAAACGGTGCTTTTTTTGACCGATTTTTTCATTATATTTGCATGGCTAAAAACTAAACATGTCGAAAAAGTTTTCTGAAAAGAAGAGGGTTACGAAAAACATTAATTATTATAATATGAATATGAATGTAAAAAGAAACAGAAGTTTTTCTTCTAGCCGGATTGCCCTTATGGCTTTAGGGGTATCGGTGTTGACTGCCTGTGGCGGTGGCCAGGGCGGCATGAAAATGGGTGATAATGAATTTGCTGTACAAACGGTTACAACAACTTCCAGTAATCAATCCACTCAGTATCCGGCTACTATCAAAGGCTTGCAGGATATCGAGATTCGTCCGCAGGTATCGGGCTTTATTGTGAAATTGTGTGTCGATGAAGGTGCCACAGTTCATAAAGGTCAGGCACTGTTCCAGATTGATCCTACTCAGTATAAGGCTGCATACGATCAGGCTAAGGCCAGCGTAGAATCTGCAAAGGCAAACCTGAAAACCGTTTCCGAAACAGAAGCGAACAAAAAGATGCTGCATGAACAGAAAATCATCAGCGATTTCGAATATCAGACTGCTATCAATAATCTGTTGACTGCCAAGGCTAGTCTGGCACAGGCTGAGGCTGCTTATTCGGCTGCTAAGCAGAACTTAGGTTTCTGTACAGTAACCAGTCCGTCGGATGGTGTCATCGGGACATTCCCGTACCGTGTAGGTGCGCTGGTTAGCCCTTCTGTAGCAGAACCGTTGACTACTGTTTCTCAGATCGGTGATATGTATGTATATTTCTCTATGACAGAAAAACAGTTGCTGGCTCTGACAAAGGCGGGTGGTACGCTGAAAGAACAGTTGGAAAAAATGCCGGCAGTTAAATTGCAGTTGTCGGATGGTACAATGTACGACGCTGAAGGTAAGATTGATGCTGTCAGCGGCGTTATCGACCAGAGCACAGGTTCTGTAAGTATGCGTGCTATTTTCCCGAACAAGCAGAATATCCTGCGCAGTGGTGGTATGGCGAACGTCGTATTCCCTTACGCTATGAATAATGTTATATTGCTTCCTCAGTCGGCTACACAGGAAATTCAGGACAAGAAATTCGTGTATGTCTTGCAGGCCGACAGTACACTGAAACATACCGAAATCCAGGTTTCCAATTTGAACGACGGTAAGAACTATATCGTAACCGGCGGATTGAAAGAAGGCGATAAGGTAGTAGTTGAAGGTGTTCAGACTTTGCAGGATGGACAGAAAATCGTTCCTATTACTGTAGCTCAGAAAGAAGCTAAGTATCAGAAAGCCCTCCAGGATCAGCGCGATGGAAATATCCAGACTGCTTTCAATTGATTTGTGTGAGGTGAACAATTTATTCGTATAATATAATATTATTCAAGGAATAGAATGAAACTAGATAAATTTATTAATCGTCCGGTACTATCAACGGTAATCTCTATCTTGATAGTTATTCTGGGTATTATCGGCCTTGCTACACTGCCGGTAACACAGTATCCGGATATTGCGCCTCCTACCGTATCGGTAAGAGCTACCTATACGGGTGCCAACGCGCAAACAGTATTGAACTCCGTTATTGCACCGCTGGAAGACCAGATCAATGGTGTAGAAAACATGATGTATATCCAGTCTAGTGCGTCGAATAACGGTTCTGCTGATATTAGTGTATATTTCAACCAGGGTACTGACCCTGATATGGCAGCGGTCAACGTACAGAACCGTGTTTCTATGGCACAGGGTCTGTTGCCTGCCGAAGTAACAAAAGTCGGTGTCACTACTCAGAAACGTCAGAACTCTATGTTGCTGATCTTCTCTCTGTACGATGCGGAAGACAAGTATAACATCGAGTTCATTGAAAACTATGCCAAGATCAACTTGATTCCGGAAGTTCAGCGTGTAAAAGGTGTGGGTGATGCCAACGTGATGGGTCAGGATTATTCTATGCGTATCTGGCTGAAGCCGGATGTCATGGCACAGTATAAGCTGGTACCGGGTGATATTTCCGGTGTATTGGCAGAACAGAACATCGAAGCCGCACCCGGACAATTCGGTGAACGTGGTAATCAGACGTTCCAATATACCATCCGTTATAAGGGACGTTTGCAGCAGACGGAAGAATTCGAAGACATCGTTATTAAAGCGTTGCCTAATGGAGAAGTTCTCCGTTTGGGAGATGTTGCCCGTATCGAGCTGGGACGTTTGGCCTATACCTTTAATAATACGGTAAACGGACATAAGGCTGTAACCTGTATCGTATTCCAGATGGCTGGAACCAACGCTACAGAAACCATCAACAACTTGCTGGATGTAATTCATAAAGCAGAAGAAAGCTTGCCGGCAGGTTTGAAAATCAACGTGGCTCAGAATGCCAACGACTTCTTGTACGCCTCTATCCACGAAGTTATCAAGACTTTGATCGAGGCATTTATCCTCGTGTTCATCGTAGTATACGTCTTCTTGCAGGATATGCGTTCTACTTTGATTCCGGCCATCGCTATTCCGGTTGCCTTGATTGCGACATTCTTCGTCCTGAAGCTGATCGGTTTTAGTGTGAACTTGCTGACTTTGTCGGCGATGGTGCTTGCCATTGCGATTGTGGTCGATGATGCCATCGTTGTGGTGGAAGGTGTTCATGCGAAACTGGACCAGGGATATAAATCTTCCCGCGAGGCTTCTATCGATGCCATGAGCGAACTAGGTGGTGCATTGGTTTCCATTACACTGGTCATGATGTCCGTGTTTATCCCGGTAAGTTTCATGGGTGGTACGGCAGGTACATTCTACCGTCAGTTCGGTATCACCATGGCGATCTCTATTGCATTCTCCGCATTGAACGCGTTGACTTTGTCGCCTGCGTTGTGTGCCCTCTTCCTGAAACCGCACGATTCAGAACATCAGCCTAAGAAGATGAGCGTGGTCGACCGTTTCCATGCTTCCTTCAACGCCGCATACGACTCTTTGTTGAAGAGCTATAAGAAACGTGTTGTCTTCTTCATTCACAAGAAATGGCTGGCATTGGGAATGGTAGCAGCTTCTATCGTTCTGCTGGTATTCTTCATGAAGATTACTCCGACCGGTATGGTGCCGAACGAAGATACCGGTACCATCATGGGTGCTGTGACATTGCCTCCTGGAACTTCACAGGAACGTGCCATGGAAGTATTGGCCAAGGTAGACAGTCTGGTAGCTGCCGAACCTGCCGTACAGTCACGTACTATTATCTCCGGTTATAGCTTCATCGGTGGTCAGGGACCTTCTTACGGTTCTGTCATCATCAAGCTGAAAGACTGGGAAGAACGTTCACTGATGCAGAATTCCGATATCATTTATGCTACGTTGTTCATGCGTGCGCAGAAAGTCATCAAGGACGCACAGGTATTGTTCTTCGCTCCTCCTATGATTCCGGGTTATTCAGTATCAAGCGATATCGAATTGAATATGCAAGATAAGACCGGTGGTAGCCTGGATCACTTCTTCGAAGTAGTAAACAGCTATACCGCAGCTTTGGAAGCACGTCCGGAAATCAACTCAGCGAAGACCACCTTCAACCCGAGCTTCCCGCAGTATCAGTTGGATATCGATGCAGCAGCTTGTAAGAAAGCAGGTATCAGTCCGAGCGACATCCTTTCTACTATGCAAGGATATTTCGGAGGTCTGTACGCTTCTAACTTCAACCGTTTCGGTAAGATGTACCGTGTAATGATTCAGGCTGAACCTGACGCAACCAAGAACATGGAATCGCTGAACGGAGTAAAGGTTCGTGGAAGCAACGGAGAAATGGCTCCTATCACACAGTTTGTCAGCTTGAAGAAAGTATACGGTCCGGATATCATCAGCCGTTTCAACCTGTATACTTCTATGAAGGTCATGGTTGCTCCGGCATCAGGATATACTTCCGGTCAGGCTTTGCAGGCCATCGCCGAAGTAGCGAAAGAAAATCTTCCTACCGGATTCGGTTATGAACTGGGAGGTATGGCGCGTGAGGAAGCTTCTTCAAGCGGTAGTACTACCGGTATCATTTTCGTGCTCTGTTTCGTATTCGTATACTTGCTGTTGAGTGCTCAGTATGAAAGTTACATCCTTCCGCTTGCCGTACTGTTGTCAGTACCGTTCGGTTTGATGGGTAGCTTCCTCTTCGTCAACGGCTTCGGTGCACTGGGAAGCATTCCGGCATTGAAGATGATCGTAGGATCCATGTCAAACGATATCTACATGCAGATTGCATTGATTATGTTGATGGGTCTGTTGGCAAAGAACGCTATCTTGATTGTAGAGTTCGCCCTCGACCGTCGTAAGCAGGGTATGAGTATTTCGTGGGCAGCCGTGTTAGGTGCTGCTGCTCGTTTGCGACCTATCTTGATGACCTCTCTGGCAATGATCGTCGGTTTGCTTCCGTTGATGTTTGCCTTCGGTGTAGGTGCTCACGGTAACCGTACATTGGGTTCTTCAGCTATCGGTGGTATGTTGATCGGTATGATTTTGCAGATCTTCATTGTCCCTGTATTGTTTGTGATCTTCCAGTGGTTGCAAGAGAAAGTTAAACCGATGCAATGGGATAGCCTCGATGAAAGCGAAGTTGAATCTGAAATTGAACAGTATTCTCCTGCTAGTAAAACTCATAAATGATAAAGACGATAATGAAAAAACAAATATTAGGTGCAATGTGTGTAGCTGCTATGATGAGCAGCTGCCACATTTATAAAGCTTATGACCGTCCGGAATCGATAGATGCTTCAGGCATCTATCGTGATCCGGCCTCGGCGACCGATACGTTGGTCTCGGATACGGCCAACATGGGAAATCTGCCGTGGAAAGAAGTTTTCCGTGATGCCAAACTACAGGCTTTGATTGAAGAAGGGCTGGCCAACAACGTAGACATGCAGGCCGCTATTCTGCGTGTAGAAGAAGCAAAGGTGATGCTGACCGCTGCTCGTCTTTCTTACCTTCCTTCCATCAATCTGGCTCCTCAGGGAACACTGAGCAGTTTCGATAAGTCGAAACCTACACAGACTTACCAGCTTCCGGTTGCCGCAAGCTGGGAAATTGACCTGTTTGGCAAGCTGCTGAACGCGAAACGTGGACAACAGGCTGCTTACCTGCAGAGCAAGTATTCCCGTCAGGCTGTACGTTCTCAGATTATCTGTGGCATAGCCAACACATATTATTCGCTTCTGATGCTCGACCGTCAGGTGGAAATCACTACCGAAACGGCTGCCATCTACAAAGAAAACGTACGTGTAATGGAAGCCATGAAGATAGCCGGTATGACTACCGAAGCTGGAGTTGCACAGATGCGTGCTGCCAGTCATCAGGTAGAGGCTTCTCTGCTGGACTTGAAACGTCAGGTACGTGAAACCGAAAATTCACTTGCTGTTCTACTGGCCAAGGCTCCGCAGACTATCGACCGCAGCACCCTTGATGAACAGGTGATGCCGGAAGAACTGACAGCTGGAGTTCCGATGCAGTTGCTGGAAAATCGTCCGGACGTGAAGATTGCCGAAATGACGCTGGCCAGTGCTTATTATACAACCAATCAGGCACGTTCCGCATTCTATCCGGGACTGAATATCACCGGTACTGCCGGATGGACCAACAGTGCAGGTGTTGCGGTATTGAATCCGGGCAAGCTGATTTTGAATGCGGTTGCTTCGTTGACTCAGCCTATCTTCAACAACGGAAAGCTGGTTGCTAACCTGAAGGTATCGAAGGCAGAAGAAAAGATTGCCCAGATGAATTACCAGCAGACCATTCTGGAAGCCGGAAAAGAAGTTAGCGACGCTTTGTTCTTGTACGATACACAGAACAAGAAGCTGATTGAAGACCGCGGTCAGGTAGACCAGTTGGATAAAGCGGTAACTTATACCAAGTCCTTGTTCCAGAGCGGTGACGCTACTTATCTGGAAATCCTTACTGCACAGCAAAATCTGCTGAGCGCACAGTTGAGCGAAGTATCCGATAACTTCCAGCGTATTCAGGCTGTCATCAACCTGTACAGTGCACTGGGAGGAGGTAGAGAATAATTAACCTTAAATATGAAAGAAACTATGATTAGTCCATTAGCTTACGTTGACCCCTCTGCCAAGATCGGAAAAAACGTTACGGTACATCCGTTTGCCTATATCGACAAAAATGTGGAGATAGGCGACGATAATGTGATTATGCCTTATGCCAGCCTGATGAGCGGTACCCGTATGGGAAACGGCAACACAGTTTATCAGGGTGCGGTCATTGCAGCCGTTCCCCAGGATTTTGCCTATACGGGCGAAGATACGCTGGCTTGCATCGGCAATAACAATGTGATCCGTGAAAATGCGGTCATTATCCGTGGAACACATGCCGGACATGCTACGTCTATAGGCGATGGTAACTTCATCATGACAGGTGTACGTTTGTCGCATGATGTGACAGTGGGTAACCGCTGTATTATCGGAAACGGCTCACAGGTATCAGGAAACTGTATTATCTACGACTGTGCCATCCTTACATCCAACGTACTGATGCAGGGAAACACCCGTCTGGGAAGCTATTCTCTGGTACAGGGTGGCTGCCGCTTTATCAAGGATATTCCTCCTTATATCGTTGCGGCTCACGAACCGATTGCTTTCTACAGCATCAATACCAAGGTGCTCGAGATAGCAGGATTCTCTGAAACCCTGATCAAGCACATTGCTCAGGCATACCGTATCCTGTATAAGGCAAACACTTCACAGCACGATGCCCTGCTTCGTATCAAGGAACAGGTTCCGCCAAGTGAGGAAATCAGTCGCATTGTCGAGTTTGTTGAAACATCTAAATTGGGAATCATTCATTAACGGTACTTATGGCAGGCGTAAAGAGGAACAAATGCGATCGTGAAGAGCTGAGAAAACGGGTGATAGAAGAAGCATCCCGGGCTTTTGGCAAATATGGAATTAGAAACGTACACATGGACAATCTGGCATGTGCCCTTTCTATCTCCAAGCGTACTCTTTACGAATTATTCTGCGATAAGGAGCAGCTCTTGCTGGAAGTCTTGATTATGCACCAGCAGAAGATGGGTACCTATATAAGCGAGGTTGCTTCCAGAGCTCAGAATGCTCTGGAAGTAATCTTTGCTTTTTACAAGCGAAAGCTCAATGAGCTGACCGAGCTGAATCCGCTTTTCCTGCGCGACCTGCGCAAATACCCCAACGTGTTGTCTTGCATACGCGAACGTCAGAAACAGAGTGATGCGGCGGCATTGATTCATTTTCAGAAAGGCGTAGAAGAAGGCATCTTCCGCGACGACATCAATTTCGACATCATCAATCAGGCTATATCCATGCAGTTCGAAATGTTTGTTTACTCCGATATAACCGAAAATTATCCCCTGTCTGAAATATACAGTGAGGTGACTTTTCTGCACATGCGGGGAATTACGACTCCCAAGGGAATGCAGATGGTAGATGCTTTTTTACAGTCTGTAAAAGAAAAGCGCTGAGAATACGCCTCATAATCTTTGAAAAACCGCTATCTTTGCAACTGTTTTGCAAAGATTTGTCGATGAAAAATAAAATAACATTCACTTTTATCTTTACCCTGCTGGTTGTGGCGGGACTGCTGGCTTTGTATTATCTGCCGCCCGTCAATTTGAACGGTACTCCTTTGCGCAAAGTCGATTTGCTGTCCGACCTGCGTCCCGATCCGGTTGTGGAAGAAGTTTCCGATTCCGACTCTATCCCTTTGCCGGTTGTGGCAAAGCCCGTATTTGTAGATACCTGCAAGACCGGCATGACCTGCATTGAAGATTATACCGATTCCCTCGGTCTGGGAATGGGAGCATTTTACGAAGCCCTGGAGAACAGAGCCTCTCTGGGGCGACCGGTACGTATCGCCTATTTCGGCGATTCCTTTATCGAAGGCGATATCCTGACAGCCGACCTGCGGTCCTTGCTTCAGCAGAAGTTCGGAGGTAGGGGAGTAGGCTATGTGCCGGTAACCTCCCGTGTAGCCGGATTCCGTCCGACAATAAAACATACCTTCGAAGGTTGGGAGAGCCATGCCGTAACCGACTCGTCGGGCTTCAAGCGCGCTTTTCAGGATATTTCCAACCATTACTTTATTCCTCGTGCGGGAGCGTCGGTTACTCTGAAGGGCGGGAAAAATTATACAGCTTGTCTGGATACCTGCGAAACGTCCTCCTTCTATTTCTTCTCGCCCGATTCCGTTATCCTGTCTGCCCAGATCAATGGGGGCGAAAGTAAGGAATATATATTCCCCGGCGACAGTACCCGTATGCAAGTGGCACAGGCAGATGGCCGCATCGGTACCATCCGCTGGCGTGTACAGCAGGCAGGAAAGCATACCCGTTGCTTTGCGGCTACCATGGATTCGCACGAAGGAGTGATTCTCGATAACTTCAGTACCCGTGGCAGCAGCGGACAGCAGCTTGCCGGCATCCCGATGTCGGTGCTGAAAGCCTACAACCGCTTGCGTACCTACGACCTGATTGTCCTGCAATACGGACTGAATGTTGCTTCGGAAAAAGTGATGAACTATTCCTATTATACAGTCGAGATGGAGAAAGTCATCGCCCACCTGAAGGAAGCTTTCCCCGAAGCCGCCATTCTGATCGTCAGCATCGGCGACCGTGAGAGCAAGACCGAAACCGGCGAACTGCATACCATGCCCGGTGTGAAGAACCTTGTCCGCTACCAGCAGGCACTTGCCGCCAAGACTCACGTTGCCTTCTGGAACATGTTCGAGGCCATGGGAGGCGAGGGCAGTATGGTCGAAATGGTTAACAGCAAGCCCGCCATGGCAAACTACGACTATACCCATATCAACTTCCGGGGCGGAAAGCATCTGGCGAACATCCTGTTCGATGCCCTGATGTACGGCAAGGAACAATACGAGAAACGCAAGGCATACGAAAATTAACGTACGATGAAACTGAAACAACTAGTCTTTTACATAGCCTGCCTGACAGCACTTGTCGCCATGCCCGGATATGCGCAGGATGTCCTTCCCGAGTGTCCGAAACCCGACAAGCACTCATCGCCTGTTTATTCCAGTCACGAGATGAAACAGCTGATGCAGTTTGTATCCGTCGACAGTCCCATGCCTGCTGTCTTCCGCAATACGACCGAAAACGAGCTGACCGATCCGGCAGGTTCGTTACATCCCTTTTGGGAAAAGTTAGGGGCTCTCGACCGTCCGTTGCGTATCGTGCACATAGGCGATTCACATGTCAGGGGCCATGTCTTTCCTTACGTTATGCGCTGCTGTCTGGAAGACGATTTCGGCTCCAAAGCCGTCGAAAACATCCCCGTCACCTACCAGACATCCGGCATCGCCCGTGAAACCGGTTCCAACGGAGTGGTATATCACATATTGGGGGTAAACGGCGCAACCTGCCAGAGTTTTTCCACACCGGAACATATCCGGCAGATAGCCGACCTGCATCCCGACCTCGTCATCTTGTCGTTCGGAACCAACGAAGCACACGGGCGGCGCTACAACGCCTCCGAGCATACCGCTGCCATGAACTATCTGATAGAGGAACTGAAAGCCTCCTGTCCCGATGTCGCCTTTCTGATGACCACCCCTCCGGGAGCCTATGTGCGGAATGGTAGGAGAGGGAAGATTATCAACCCCCGTACCCCGCTGGTCGTAGAAAACGAACTGAAATTCGCCCGCGAGCACGGCATTGCCATCTGGGACATGTACGATATTGTCGGCGGCAAGCAGCGTGCCTGCCTGAACTGGAACGCAGCCAAAATGTACCAGCGCGATAAGATACACTTTACCCACGAAGGATATACTTTACAAGGATTATTATTACACGAAGCATTTATAAAAGCATACAATCATTATGTGGCAACTAGATTGGACTAAACTGGCAGATATACTTACGTACGACCCCCGTCAGCCGATGATTTTCAGCAGCGGACTGTTCCTGTTCCTCTTTCTGGGGTTCAGCCTGGTATACGTACTTTTGCAGAAACATACTACGGCACGTCTGCTGTTTGTATCTGCCTTTTCCTATTATTTCTATTACAAGAGCAGCGGCATTTATTTTTTCCTGCTGGGAATTGTCACCGTGAGCGACTTCCTGCTGGCGGGACGGATGGACCGTACCGAAACCCTCTGGAAGCGTAAGCTGCTGGTCGTGATAAGTTTGTGTATTAATCTGGGACTGTTGTGCTATTTCAAATACACTAACTTCTTTTACGAAATGCTCTGTCCGCTGTGGTACGGCCATTACGAAGCCTTCGACATCTTCCTGCCGGTCGGTATTTCCTTCTTCACCTTCCAGTCACTGAGTTATACCCTCGACGTATATCGCCGCGACTTGAAACCGCTCGACAACCTGCTGGATTACGTCTTTTATGTATCCTTCTTCCCCCAGCTGGTAGCAGGACCTATTGTGCGTGCCCGCGACTTCATCCCTCAGATTCGCCAGCCCCTTTTTGTTTCGAAGGAAATGTTCGGCGAAGGAGTTTTCTTCATTGTAAGCGGTCTGTTCAAGAAAGCCGTTATCTCCGACTATATCAGCATTAACTTTGTAGAACGCATTTTCGACAATCCCAGTTTGTATTCCGGAGTGGAGAACCTCTTTGGCGTATACGGCTACGCCTTGCAGATATACTGCGACTTCTCGGGTTACAGCGACATGGCCATCGGTATCGCCCTGCTGTTGGGCTTCCGTTTCCCCATCAACTTCAATTCCCCCTACAAGTCGGACAGCGTGACCGATTTCTGGCACCGCTGGCACATCTCCCTGTCCACCTGGCTGCGCGATTACCTCTACATTTCGCTGAGCGGTAACCGGAAAGGCAAGATACGTACCTACATCAATCTGATCCTGACCATGCTGCTGGGCGGACTCTGGCACGGCGCTTCGTGGAATTTCATCGTATGGGGCGGCCTGCACGGCGTAGCACTTGCCGTACACAAGTTCTTCCGCAGCCTGCTTCATCGTCCCAAGACCTACCGCAGTACCGGATGGCGCCGCGTGTTTGCCGTGATTATCACCTTTCACTTCGTGTGCTTCTGCTGGATTTTCTTCCGCAACACCGAGTTTGCCGGTTCAGTTTCCATGATCCGTCAGATCTTCACCTCGTTCCATCCCGAACTGTTCTCGCAGCTCGTTGCCGGGTACTGGAAAGTATTCGCCCTGATGGCAGTCGGCTACCTGCTCCACTGGTGCCCCGATAGCTGGCAGAATGCTTGCAGCCGCGGCATGACACGCCTGCCGCTGGTCGGTCAGGCATTCATCCTGATAGCCCTCATCTTTTTAGTCATTCAGGTAAAGAGCAGCGACATTCAGCCGTTTATCTATTTCCAGTTCTAAAATAAAAGAAAAAATACCCTTTTTTGCCCTTCACGCCCTTCACATACGGCTTTTCCGGCATGCTCAACGCATCATCGAAACCCGCTGTGTGAAGGGTGTGAATAGCAAATAAGCCTATTGAATGTCTGTTTATAACCCCAATTTCCTCATAAACCTCCGGAAACGTCCCGATGTTTTTGGAAAATTTGTACAAAAAATAAAATGATTTGTACAAATTTTCGGGAAGACTTATTGATACTTTATTTCTTTCGTCTGCACGATGTTTATGCCTCTATACGAATAGTTTATATCTTATCTTCCTCATTTTTCTTTCGAAGAACATATCCTAATGTTATGAAATCTAAATATAAAATCTGAAATCTTTTATTTGCGTAACTTGTTTGTTGAATATAAAATTCAATGAATATGACTAGAATAAAGATTAAGTTACGTTTATCTACAGTTTCAGGCAGGGCTGGGACTGTATATTATCAGATTTCTCGTAAAAAAGAAGTAAGGCAAATAACTACAGACATCCATTTATTGCCGGAGGAATGGGATGCCTCTGCCGGATGTGTTTGTAAATCTGTCTATTCTGGTTATTTCCGTCTTTCTGCAATTCAACATCGTATTGACCGGGAAGTGGAACAGCTCAGGCAAATCATTCGTACCCTGGAATTGTCCGGAGGAGATTTTAGTGCCCGTACCGTTGTCGAGTATTTTTGTTCTTCGCGGAAAGTAGTATCTGTCCTTTCCTATGGTCAACATTTGATATCCCGTTTGACAGAAAAAGGGAAATTGGGTACTGCCCGAAATCTGCGGAGCACCCTTACCAGTTTTACGGAATTTCTTCACGGTAGAGACATAGCTTTTTCTCTGCTCGATGAGGTTGTAATCGGAGAGTACGCAGACTGGCTGGCAAAGCGTGGTATTACCTCCAACTCCTCATCTTTCTATATGCGCAACTTACGTTCGGTCTATAATCGAGCTGTCCGTGAGGAAGGCATTAAACAGACTTTTCCTTTTCGCTACGTCTATACAGGCATTGACAAAACCGCAAAGCGTTCGGTCGATGAAGAAATAATTATTCGTTTGAAGGAACTGGAGTTGAACGATATATCCGGTCTGGGTTTTGCCCGCGATCTCTTCCTGTTCAGTTACTGCACGCGTGGCATGTCGTTTGTCGATATGGCCTATCTTCGCCACAAGGATATCCGCAACGGCTATATCTGTTACAAGCGAAAGAAAACCGGTCGTCCCCTGTCGATACGTATCGAGCAGATTGTGCAGGAAATAATCAATCGCTATCAGAAAAGGACAACAGGCAGTTGTTATCTCTTCCCCATACTGCATACGGAAGACGATGAACAGTCGTATAAACAATATCAAACAGGTTTGCGTTATTACAATAAGCAATTGAAAAAACTTGCATCTTTATTGGGAGAAGATATTGTACTGACTTCTTACACTTCCCGTCATACTTGGGCAAGCACGGCACGTAAGCATAATGTACCTGTAGCAGTCATCAGCGATGGAATGGGGCATACTTCCGAAAAAACGACTTTAATTTATCTTTCTTCTATTGATACTTCTGTTATCGATCGTGCGAATGCCGAATTGGTTGCATCGCTAAATAGAAAAAGTGAGTAGGAATGGTCCTTCTCTAAGTAAGAAGCGGTATCTATTAATTGGGGCAAAGATATTGACTTCAAATGAATTAAGCAATAAATATTAGGGTTATTTTATTGTTTTTTCACAAATAACTAGATTTGACTGATTCTCATATATTTACAAATTCAACTGTTAATATTTATTTAAGATTAGCATCTTTTATTTACAAAGGAGCACTATCATGTTGTGTAAATAATAGATGACACAGGGAACAGAAAAAGAAAGAAAAGATAAAAAATTAAGCGATATAAGTCTCTTTTTTCTTCTTTACTTCCAGCTATTTGAGTATTGGTACCGCTTCTTACTTAGAAAAGGTATATTATTCAGTAAAAACTAGGCATTTATTATATAATATATTGAAACACAATACTTTACTAGGGTTTCAAGGAGCTATTGCTATACATTTTCAGAAAATAATGTTTTAAATTGGGGGAGGTTATGGCTACTGTAAGCAGTAGTTTTATAGGGCTAGAGGAACCAATGCATTGGTATGCAATGAGTGTTCCTTATAATCGGGTGCTGAAAGTAAAAAGCATGCTGGATGAAAAACAGATTTCGTGTTTTGTGCCCATGCATTATGTGGTACGTACTGTCAGAGGGCGGAAGGTACGATTGTATGTTCCAGCTGTCAGCAATCTGATTTTTGTTCATACAACGGATTCCTGTCTGAAATTGTTTAAGCAAACCACCTCTTTTTTGCAATATTTGGTTTATAAGGTAGACGGCGTTTCCCAAAAGGTTATCGTACCCGATGATCAGATGGAGCAGTTTATGCGTGTATGTCGTACAAACGACGAGCATTTGATTTACTTGAAACCGGAGGAAATCAATTTCTCTAAGGGAACTCGTGTACGTATTCTCGGTGGAATATTCAATGGAGTAGAAGGCATTTTCGTAAAGGTAAAGGGCAAGCGTAACCGACGGGTAGTTGTGCTCATTGATCATGTTTCTGCTATAGTTGTGTCTGAACTATCTCCTGATTTGATTGAAATTATTCATACTTAATTATAAATAGATGATTGCATTATTTTTGGCAGGCAGTTTCTTGATAGCCCTGCTGCTGGGAATAGTGATGATTCCCAACATTCTGTTAGTGTCCTACCGAAAACGTTTGTTCGATTTGCCTGATTCTCGTAAGGTACATACTTGTCCTGTACCTCGTTTGGGAGGGATTTCCTTCTTACCGGCCATTGTCATCACTTTCGCGTTGATAATGGGATTCCGTATTCTCCATGGTATACCTGTAGAAAATCTTCCGCTGTCGCGTACCCTGTATGAATTCCTGTTTTACATTGTCGGTGCCATGCTGCTGTATCTGACGGGTGTGCAGGATGACCTGATTGGTGTGGGTTACCGCCGGAAGTTCCTGATACAGATACTGGCAGCCTTGCTGCTCGTTTCTTGCGGCGACTGGATCCGTTCGCTGGGTGGATTGTTCGGTATTTACGACCTTCCGGCATGCCTGGGCATTCCACTTACCGTTTTCCTTGTCGTTTATATCACCAACGCCATCAACCTGATAGACGGCATCGACGGACTGGCTTCCGGTTTGTGCTGCATCTCTCTTGCCATGCTCGCCTACATGCATATCTATGTGGGACAGTATGTTTACGCCTTTTTGGCACTGGCTACCTTGGGTATCCTGATTCCTTTTTGGTGTTACAATGTATTCGGCAATGCCCAGAAAGGCCATAAGTTGTTTATGGGCGACACAGGTAGCCTTACCCTGGGCTATATCCTGAGTTTTTTGGTTATCCACCTGAGTTTTGTTCACTTTGACGAAGTCGAACATACCAATCCGTCACTGGCGATTGCCCTCAGTACCCTGATTGTTCCTCTGTTCGATGTAGTGCGTGTGGTGTTACATCGTGTGCGCAACGGAAAAAGTCCTTTCCTGCCCGACAAGAATCATTTCCATCACAAGCTGCTGCGTACCGGCATGCGGGTACGCTGGGTGATGATAACTATTCTGGCTATTTCACTCTTCTTTATTGGGTTGACTTTTGTATTGTTACCTTATTGCAACGTTACCTTTATCCTGATTATTGATATCATTCTGTGGATAGCATTGCATCTCTATCTGAATATGCTGATTGCCCATAAAGTAAAAGAAACTACACTTGTAAATCATTAATCTTAAAAATATAATCAACATCTTTTAATACCATTGTTATGAGATTATCTATCCGCTCTTTGTCGCTACAGGCAGCGTTTTTCCTCTTTGCCGTATGGGCAACCTTTTCGTGTTCGGCTCCTTCTCAAGTAACGTATTTTCAGGATTTGCGTCCCGGTGAGAGTGAGCAGAAAGTGGTGGCGGCTACCGAAATCAAAGTCCGTCCGGGTGACAAACTGTCTATCATCGTAAATAGCCGTGACCCTCAGTTAAGTCAGTTGTTTAATTTGCCGTATGTCTCTCGACAGATTGGACAGGTATCTGCATCCAGTAGTTCTGTTTCAGGCTCCAGTCAAGGAATATCTGGTTATACGGTCGATGAAAAGGGAATGATTGATTTCCCAGTGTTGGGTAAGATTGAGATAGCCGGTAAGAACCGAGAAGAAATTGCTACGTTTATTAAGGGAGAACTACTTGCCAAGAATTTGGTAAAAGATCCGGTAGTGACTGTGGAATATATGAACCTTTGTATTTCTGTTTTGGGCGAAGTGACGCAACCTGGTCGTTACAGTATCGACCGAGATAAGGTAACGGTACTCGATGCTATCAGTATGGCAGGGGATTTGACCATTTACGGTAAGCGTGAAAAAGTGTTGGTACTTCGCGAAGAGAACGGGGTACAACATGTGTATGGCATTAATCTCTGTTCGGCAGAACATTTGTATACCTCGCCAGTTTACTATTTGCGTCAGAATGATGTGGTATATGTGGAACCGAACAATGTTCGTGCCCGTCAGTCTACTGTCAACGGCAACAACGTGCGTTCTACTTCCTTTTGGTTGTCACTTGCTTCTTTCCTGACTACGATTGGGGTACTTATCTTTAAGTAATAATTAATTTTTTTGTTTTAATAGAATAGTCATTTATGTCCGAAACTCAACAACATACCCGTCCGGCTGCCAAGGCGGACGATTTTATCCGTATTCAGGATTTGTATTACCTCTGCCTTGCCAAATGGAGATGGTTTGTGTTATCTTTAGTTGTTTGCTTAGGCGTTGCTGTTATATACCTGCTGATGACTCCACCTGTCTATACCCGTACGGCTTCTTTGTTGATTAAAGAAGAGTCGAAAGGGCAGTCTCTTTCTGGGGATGTAGGAACTTCATTTTCTGACTTGGGACTTTTCCAGTCCAATACCAATGTAAACAACGAACTGATTTCTCTGCAATCTCCTGCCGTGATGTTCGATGTGGTAAAGCGTTTGCATTTGGAAGTGGATTATGCTACTGACGGAAGTTTTTATCCGCAGGTCCGTTACGGACAGAACTTGCCCTTGACAGTTAGTTTTGCCGGTTTGGGAGATAACGAAACTGCGGCGCTAACGGTAGAATCTGTTCGTCCGCAAGGAATCAAACTGACTTCGTTTGTGCATAACGGAGAAAAGGTAGACGGAGAAGTGGTTGGAACTTTGAACGATAGTTTGGTTACTCCGATAGGAAAGATTGTAATCCGTCCGGCTGGAGCTTTTGTGGACTGGCAAAAAAGTTTGGAACCGCTGACTGTTTCTCGTTCTGGATTAAATTCGGCTGTCAGCCGATATTCCGCAGGATTGAGTGTTGCTTTGCAAAGTGAAAAAACTACCATTGTGGATTTGACATTTCGAGATGTCTGCATCCAGCGTGCGGAAGATATTCTGAATACGGTCATTGCTGTATACAATGAAAACTGGATAAAGGACAAGAACCAGATTGCAGTCAGCACTTCCATGTTTATCAATGACCGTTTGGGAGTGATTGAAAGCGAGTTGGGCCATGTGGATGAAAACATTTCTACTTTCAAGAGTGAGAACCTGCTGCCCGATGTACAGGCAGCTTCGCAGCTTTACATGACGGAGCGGAGCCAGGCACAGTCACAGATTCTGACCTTGAATACCCAGCTTTCCATGGCGCGCTACATCCGTAACTACCTGACTGCCTCTTCCAGTCGTAACCAGTTATTGCCTGCCAATTCCGGTTTGGAAAGTGCGAATATCGAAAGTCAGATTTCCGAATACAATACTTTGCAACTTCAGCGTAATAACTTGGTAGCGAATAGTAGTGAACAGAACCCCTTGGTTGTGGATATGGACGAGTCGTTACGCTCCATGCGTCGGAGCATTGTATCCTCTGTGGATAATCTGATTACGACCTTGAACACCCAAATTCGTAGTCTGGAAAAGAGCGACCAGCGGGCAACGGAACGTATTGCGGCCAATCCTTCGCAAGCCAAATACCTGTTGTCGGTAGAACGCCAGCAGAAAGTAAAGGAATCCCTTTACCTTTTCCTGCTCCAGAAGCGTGAGGAAAATGAACTCTCACAAGCCTTTACCGCTTACAACACCCGTGTCATTACTCCGCCGACTGGTTCTATGATACCAACAGCACCAGTGAAGAAAAATATTCTGTTGGTTGGTTTTGCTTTAGGGCTTTTGATTCCAATCGTGATTGTCTTCTTACAGGAAACGATGAATACTCGTGTACGTGGCAAAAAAGATTTGGAGAACCTTTCCATTCCTTTTGTAGGAGAAATCCCTTTGTATGGCAAAGTCCGTCGTTCCGGTCTGTTCCATAAAAAAGTGACTCCGCTTACCGAAACTAAGGTAGTAGTAAAAGAAGGCAGTCGTGATGTGGTGAACGAAGCCTTCCGTGTGTTGCGTACCAACTTGGAATTTGTATCCGGCGAAAACGGAAAGGGACAGGTTATTCTGATGACTTCTTTCAATCCCGGCAGCGGTAAAACCTTTCTGACCGTCAACATCGCTGCTACGCTTGCTATTAAAGAGAAACGCGTATTGGTCATCGACGGTGACTTGCGCCGCGGTTCCACTTCGGTCTATGTGGGTTCACCCCATCATGGATTGAGTAATTATCTGGCGGGTAAAGTACAGCGTATTGAAGACGTCATCGTACCGGCTTCCGAAATCGTCCGTTTCGATGTGTTGCCGGTCGGTACCATTCCTCCCAATCCTACGGAGTTGTTGTCGGGTGAACGTTTGCAGACATTGCTTGCCGACTTCCGTACCCGTTACGATTATATTCTGATAGACTGTCCGCCGATAGAACTGGTTGCCGATACCCATATCATCGAAAAGCATGCCGACCGAACCATCTTTGTGGTACGTGCAGGACTGTTGGAGCGCAGCATGCTGCCTGAACTGGAAGCTCTCTATACCGAACATAAATTCAAAAATATGGCGGTATTGCTGAATGGAACCGAAGGAAATGGTTCGTATCGTTACGGTTACCATTACGGCTATGGATCGAGCTATTATTACGGAAACGAAAGGCAGAAATAAGAATGAGCTGGTGGTGGCCTTTTCAGCAAAAGCATACGTTGGCGGAGAGCGGAATCCTGCGGGGAATGACCGACTATCATTCCCATCTGCTTCCCGGTGTGGACGACGGTGTACAGACCGCTGATGAATCTCTGGAAATTTTGCGACTGTATGAACAGTTAGGAATCCGTGAAGTCTGGTTTACCCCCCACATCATGGAAGATATTCCCAATACTACAGCTGGACTGCGCTGCCGCTTCGAGCAGTTTCAAAAACACTATACCGGAAACATCCGTCTGCATTTAGCAGCCGAATACATGCTCGATAACCTGTTTAAGGAACGACTTGCCCATCGTGATTTATTGCCGATAGGAGAGGAAGGTAATCATCTGCTGGTAGAAACCTCCTATTTCAATCCGCCGATGGATCTGTATGGAATGATGGAAAAAATCAAATCGGCAGGATTCATTCCCGTATTGGCGCATCCCGAACGCTATACCTATATGGGAGAGAAAGATTATCATCGGCTGAAAGAGGCTGGAGTCATGTTTCAGTCGAACTTGCCTTCCTTAGCCGGCAATTATGGGAAGCATGTCCTTCAAAAGGTTCGTCATTTTTCAGTACAAGGATATGCCGATATATGGGGGAGTGATACCCATCGGTTACAAGTTGTGAACTCATTAATCGCATCCCCTTGTCTGATCAAAGAAATTTCTATAAAAAATACAATATGAAAGGAATCGTATTAGCAGGAGGTAGCGGTACACGTTTGTATCCTATTACAAAAGGAGTCAGCAAGCAGCTACTCCCTGTGTTCGATAAACCGATGATCTATTACCCGATCTCGGTACTGATGCTTGCAGGCATCCGTGAAATTCTGATTATCTCTACTCCATTCGACCTGCCGGGATTTAAGCGCCTGCTGGGTGACGGAAGCGACTTCGGAGTGCGCTTTGAGTATGCAGAGCAGCCTTCACCGGACGGACTGGCTCAGGCTTTTATTATCGGAGAAAAATTTATCGGCAACGACAGTGCCTGTCTGGTATTGGGCGATAATATTTTCCACGGCGCAGGTCTGACCGGATTGCTGAAGGAAGCGGTTCGCATGGCAGAGGAAGACAAGAAAGCTACGGTATTCGGTTACTGGGTAAGTGATCCGGAACGCTACGGTGTAGCAGAGTTTGATCAGGATGGGAACTGCCTTTCGATTGAAGAAAAACCGGCACAGCCGAAATCGAACTATGCAGTGGTTGGCCTTTATTTCTACCCGAACAAAGTGGTGGAAGTTGCCAAAAACATCAAGCCGTCGGCACGTGGGGAACTGGAAATTACGACTGTAAACCAGCAGTTCTTGGCAGACAAGGAGTTGAAAGTGCAGACTCTGGGACGCGGCTTTGCATGGCTTGATACGGGTACACACGATTCACTGAGTGAAGCTTCTACCTTTATTGAAGTGATTGAAAAACGTCAGGGATTGAAGATTGCCTGTCTGGAAGGCATTGCTTTTCGCCAGGGATGGATTACGGCAGACAAGTTGAGAGAACTGGCACAACCCATGCTGAAGAATCAATACGGCAAATATCTACTGCAGGTGATAGATGAGGTAGAACATACGGGTAAAAGTAATCTGGACTATTAAAATGGAAGTGATTAAAACTGCTATAGAGGGTGTAGTCATTATCGAACCACGCCTTTTTAAAGATGACAGAGGATATTTCTTTGAGTCGTTTTCGGAACGTGATTTCAATGCGCAGGTACGTATCGTAAAGTTCGTGCAGGATAATGAAAGCAAGTCATGCTACGGTGTGCTGCGTGGTCTGCATTTTCAGAAGCCGCCTTTTGCACAGAGCAAGCTGGTACGGGTAATCAAAGGTGCCGTATTGGATGTAGCCGTAGACATCCGCAAGGGTTCTCCTACTTTCGGAAAGCATGTAGCGGTAGAGCTGACGGAAGACAATCACCGACAGTTCTTCATTCCGCGCGGTTTTGCACACGGGTTCAGCGTACTGACTCCGGAAGTGATTTTCCAGTATAAGTGTGATAATTTCTATGCGCCACAAAGCGAAGGTGCCCTTGCATGGGATGATCCGGACTTGGGCATTGACTGGAAGATCCCGGCCGATAAGGTGATTTTATCGGAAAAGGACAAGCACCATTCACGCCTGAAAGATGCGGAATGGCTGTTCGACTACAAGGAAGATTTGTATAAATAAGGAAAGGAGTAATCATGAATATTTTAGTGACAGGCACAAACGGCCAGTTGGGTAACGAGATGCGTATCATCAGCAAGCAGACTTCCTATAATTACCTGTTTTCCGATGTAGTGGAAGCCGGAGGAGTGGAAACTATCCTGCTGGACATTACCGACGCGGAAGCGGTGGAGAAAATGGTACAGGAACAACATATCAACTGCATCGTAAACTGTGCGGCTTATACCAACGTAGACAAGGCTGAAAGTGATGCAGCTCTCTGCCGCAAGCTGAATGCTGCAGCTCCTAAGATTCTGGCGGAAGCCATGAAAAAGGCAGGCGGTCTGCTTGTTCAGATTTCTACCGATTATGTTTTTGGAGGTGATCCGTATAATACGCCTTGCCGTGAAGACCAGAAGGGTACGCCTACAGGTGTGTATGGTGAAACAAAGCTGGAAGGAGAACGGTACATTGAGGCTACGGGATGCGACTACGTGATTATACGTACAGCCTGGCTGTATTCGGAATTTGGAAAGAACTTCGTAAAGACCATGCTGAACTTGACAACTTCGAAATCGGCTCTGAATGTGGTATTCGACCAGGCAGGTACGCCGACGTATGCACTCGATCTGGCTGTTGCCATCGAAGCGGTTCTGAACGACTATGCTGTAGAAAAGCCGCAAAATGGGTACAGCAAGAAGGGAATCTATCATTTCAGCAACGAAGGTGTATGCTCGTGGTACGACTTTACCAAAGTGATAGCCGAGCTTGCCGGACACACGACATGCGATATCCAGCCCTGCCACAGCAACGAGTTCCCCAGTCCGGTAAAACGTCCGGCTTATTCCGTACTGGATAAGACCAAGATAAAGCAGACTTTCGGACTAAAAATTCCTTACTGGACCGACTCGCTGAAAGTATGTATGAGCAACATGGGAGTGCTTAAATAAATCATCGCAAACAAAAACAATTATGAAAAATTTTAAACGCAATATAATCGTTACCGGTGGAGCAGGTTTCATCGGCAGTCACGTAGTACGTCTATTTGTCAACAAGTATCCGGAGTATCGTATTATCAATCTGGACAAGCTGACATATGCGGGAAATCTCGCTAACCTGAAGGATATAGAGGATAAGCCGAACTATACGTTTGTAAAGGCTGATATCTGCGACTATGAGAAGATGCTGGAGCTGATGCAGCAGTATCACATAGATGGTATTATTCATCTGGCTGCCGAAAGTCATGTAGACCGCAGCATCAAGGATCCATTTACCTTTGCACGTACCAACGTAATGGGTACACTGAGCCTGCTTCAGGCCGCAAAGGTGTACTGGGAAAGTCTGCCTGAAAAATACGAGGGTAAGCGTTTCTATCACATTTCTACCGACGAGGTTTACGGTGCCCTGGAACTGACACATCCGGAAGGCGTGAAGCCGCCGTTCACCACAAAGGCCTCATCGGAAAAGCATCATCTGGCTTATGGAACGGAGTTTTTCTATGAAAATACAAGGTATAATCCGCACAGTCCGTATTCTGCATCGAAAGCCAGCAGCGACCATTTTGTACGTGCTTTTCACGATACATACGGCATGCCGACCATCGTAACGAACTGTTCGAACAACTACGGTCCATATCAATTCCCAGAAAAGCTAATTCCGCTGTTTATCAACAATATTCGTCACCGCAAACCGTTGCCTGTATACGGCAAGGGTGAAAATGTACGCGACTGGCTATACGTGGTAGACCATGCGCATGCCATCGACGTGATTTTCCACAACGGAAAGATTGCCGAGACTTATAACATCGGCGGTTTCAACGAATGGAAGAATATCGACATCATCAAGATGGTAATCAATACGGTAGACCGTCTGCTGGGCAGAAAGGAAGGTGAGGATATGGATTTGATTACCTACGTAACCGACCGTCCGGGACACGACATGCGTTATGCCATCGACTCTACTAAACTACAGAAGGAACTGGGATGGGAACCAAGCCTGCAATTTGAAGAAGGTATCGAGAAGACTGTACAGTGGTATTTGGATAATCAGGAATGGACAGATAATCTCATTAAAAGAGAAAAATTAAATTAATTCTCATTATTAGAAGTAAATGTATAATTGATGTTAGAAAATAGTTCTATAACAAAAGGATTTGCTTGGACAGCTTTTGAAACCTATTCGACTCAATGTATAATGTTTTTGGTAAGTATTGTAATGGCTCGCTTGTTATCTCCGAGTGATTATGGACTTATTGGAATGATTACTGTCTTTTTATGTATTGCTGATATTCTAATTGATTCAGGATTTACACAAGCTTTAATTCGTAAACAAGAGTGTCAAAAACAAGATTATTCCACAGTCTTTTATTTCAATATAATTATTAGCTGTTTTATTTTTACTATATTGTATTTTACAGCCCCTTTAATTGCTAGTTTCTATAAAATTTCGTTATTAACAAATATAACACGTGTTATGGGATTGACTTTTGTCATTTCTTCCCTAGGAGCTGTCAGTAATACAATTTTGATAAAAGAGTTAATGTTTAAAAAAAAGGCTCTTATCACTTTTGTTTGTTCTGTTTTTTCTGGCATAATTGGTATTTACTTTGCATATAATGGGTGGGGAGTGTACGCTTTAGTTTTACAAGCTGTTTTATCAGCAATGTTGCGAATGATTATTACTTTATTAGTTGTAAAATGGTTCCCTTCTTTTGTCTTTTCTGCAAAATCATTTAGTGAAATGTTTGATTTTGGTTCTAAAATTTTAGTTTCAAACTTAATCTATACTGTTTATCAAAATATATATAATATTGTTGTTGGTAGGTTCTTTTCACCATCAGATTTAGGATATTTCACTCGTGCTGATGGATATTCTAAATTGATTCCTACTAATATTAATGGAGTTCTAATGAAAGTAATGTTGCCTTACCTTGCTAAAGTACAAGATAATGATAATGAGTTAGTACAGATGAATCTTAGGATAGTACGGCTTACATCTTTTATTATATTTCCTGCTACAATGTTTTTGGCTGGTGCAGCATATCCTATTATTTCAATTATGATTTCAGATAAATGGTTACCATCAGCTCCATTACTTCAGATTTTATGTGTTTCTGTAATGTTTGATCATATATCTACTATAAATTGGGAGTTCTTATTAGCAAAGGGACGTTCTGATATAATATTACAACAACAATTATATACCAAGTGTATTTCTATTCTTGTTCTTGTAATAACTCTTTTTATGGGTCTAAAAGCTGTTGCTATAGGAAAAGGTATAAGTTCTTTGTTTTTTATGGCTTCAAGTTTTATTTGTTTATGTAAAGTGTTACCTGTATCAGTGAAGGCTATTATGTTATTATTACATAGAATTTTGTATGTTGCTATAATTCTTGGAGTTGGTGTATTTATGGCTTTTTGCTTTTTGGATTTTTCTCTAAAAAATGTTATTATAATTTTTATAGTATCAATTGTTTATTATATAGTCATGGCTAAAATTTTATTTCCTGAAACATTAAAACATTTTGTTCTTTTTTTTAAGAGATAAATGTTTTGTTTAGTTAATTTCCTTGTGTAATATATAAATCAACTTTTTATTTAGAAATGAAATAATTATGAATATTCTTTTATCAGGAGGCTGGGGATATGGAAATTTAGGAGATGATGCAATTCTTATAGTATCTTTATCATTAATAACTAAACGTTTTCCTTCTGCCTCTATAATATTATTATCTTATGATCCAGATAGAACTCCACCATTGGATAACAAAAATGTGATTAAAGTAGTACCATCAGCTCACAGAGTCCTATTTAATAAGAGTGCATTTAAGCAATTAGGAACTTATGACGAAGTCAAAGATATTCATCTATATTTAGTAAGACGGATTATTGATAAGATACAAAGAACATTTGATAATGTGTATATTAAGCGTGAGATAATAGATGTTGAAAAGTGGAATGAACTTGAAAATTATTTTCGTGTTGCTGATTTATTTATCATGTCAGGAGGTGGATATTTTAATAATTGGCAAGAAAGTTTTCAAGCTCGTTGTACTGAGTTAGAATTAGCGGCTCAATATAATGTACCTTCCTATATTGTTGGACAATCATTAGATTCTTTTAAAGATTTCTTTAAACCTAGGTTAAGGCTTGTCTTAAGTACTTGTAAAAAAATATCAGTAAGAGATGAAGTTGCGGTAAAGGTTTTAAAAGAGTTACATATAGATTGCATATATTCTCCAGATTTAGTTTTATCACATCAAGAAAAGAGAACTGTTTTACAAAATGAAATAGTGTTTATACCTGCAACTTTGAATCCATTGAATAGGGTTGAGGTTGCTAAGGGAATAACTGAAATTTCAAAAAAGTATAACTTAAAGATAAATCTTATTATAACACGTTTGTATATTGGTGATATAAATGAAGCTCAATGGTTCTATACTTTCTTTAGAAATAATAATGTTGTTGTTTCAATGAATATACCAAATAATATTAATGATGTTATTAAAAATATATCGAATAAACGGTATATTTTAAGTCGTAACTTACATGGATTAATTCTTGGATTGGTATATGGTGGTGAGAAATTACTATGCCTTAATAATCAGCCTAAGTTTATTTCTTTTATGAAACAAATAGGACAATCAGAATATATAGTTGATTTGAATACAATCTCATCATCAGAATTAGTAGAGATATTTGGCCGATTAGTTTTTAATGAATCTTCGTTATGTGAGATTAAAAAGGAATTGGCTAATGATGTAAGTAATAGTTTCAATAATCTTTTCAATTGAAATATGGTATCTGTAGTATTACCTGCTTATAAGGCAATATATTTAGAATCTTCTATTAGAAGTATACTCCAGCAATCATTTACTGATTTTGAGCTGATTATTGTCAATGATGCTTCTCCAGAGGATTTAAAAAGTATAGTATCATCATTTAATGATACTAGAATTCGTTACTATGAGAATGAAATAAATATTGGTGGTAAAAATTTAGTTAAGAACTGGAATAAATGCCTTGAATATGCTACAGGTGAGTTCGTTGTATTAGCATCTGATGATGATATTTATCATCCTAATTTTTTGAGAGAGATGGTGAAACTTGCTAAAAAATATCCTACATTAGATTTGTTTCATTGTCGTGTAGGGATTATAAATGAGAAGGATGAACCAATATATTGGGGGGCTTCGATAGCTGAATATGAATCAGATATTGATTTTATTTTTCAGAGAGCTATAATGCGCCGTGTTCAATTAGTTTCTGACTTTATGATAAGACGAGAAGCTTTAAAAAAAATCAATGGATTTATAGATTATCCTAAGGCATGGTATTCTGATGAAATGACAATGTACCTTCTTGCTCGAAATAAAGGTGTTGTTTGTGCGCAAGAAACACTATTCTATTGGAGATCTTCGTTGGTTAATATTTCGTCCTCTATTACTGACACGTTACAGAAAGCTGAGGCCTCGTACTTATATGAAAAAGATATGGATCTATTAATCCGAGAATTAATCCCAAATGATGAGAAGGACATATATTATTTGGCGGTTTTGCAGAAAAAGATTCATGGAGCAATAGGTCAGCAATTATGTTATGATCTAGTAAAAACTAAATTCTCAACCTTAATTAAGATAATACGCAATAAAAGATATAGAGATTTATTATCAAAAAAGCAATATATAGAACTTGTGCTAAGAAGAATGTTGTGAACTATCTTAAAGCTATTATTTATGTTCTCTAATAGTAATAGTATATGATATATTGGGGTATTGTTTATAGCTATTCAGGTGAATGATAGACTTATTCTTGTTATAGTTTGTTGTTGATATTTTTCTTTTGCATGGATGTAGATATTATTTAGTACATTTAATTTATTATATGAGTATGTCGAGAATTGTATGGATTGATTATGCCAAAGCAATAGGGATACTTTTAGTTGTTATGGGGCATAGCTATTATTCACATCCAAGTGTAGTATATATAATATTCCTTTTCCATATGCCTCTATTTTTCTTTATTAGTGGATATCTATACAATGTTAATAAAAATTGCCGGGAGCAAATCCATAATAATATAAAAACACTCCTTGTACCGTTTCTCTTATTTAATCTTATCGGTTTGGTGAATAACTGTTTATTGGGGGGGGCACGTTTATTATTAGGGTTGGATACAGAGTGGAATCATCGCTTATTGATACCATTGTGTAATACGTTAATTGGGAAAGCTGAGGGTATGTTTATTGGACCAACCTGGTTTTTATTATCGTTGTTCTGGTGTAAGAATATTGTATTTGCCTTTGTTAAGGGTGGAAGTGGGCGTCGTATAATAATTATTATAATAGTCCTAGTATTGCTATGCTGAATTCAACTTGCAAATGCAACAGAATTCTGATTAATAATTTGTTTAAAT
>ERZ827104.296-NODE-296-length-57505-cov-3.550339_pt1 | contig 57505 bp, 43 predicted proteins | sample MGYA00519781_ERZ827104 | MGnify/ENA primary metagenome ERZ827104 (study PRJEB31778, sample SAMEA3449257) | human gut metagenome | biome: human gut; feature: human-associated habitat; material: faeces | place: United Kingdom | collected 2010/2012 ...
CAGCCCAGCTGGTACAGGTCTTCCCCCTCCACGCCCCGGCCATAATAGCGCCGCACCACGCTCCAAATCAGGCCGCTGTTCTCCTCCAGCACCCGCTGGCAGGCTTCTTCATCTCCCAGCCGGGCAGCTTCCCGGGCGGCTTCCAGAGCCGTGCGCATATAGGTTTCATGTGCGGTCATGGGAAGGCCTCCGTCAGATCACAAGGAAGTATTTGCTGGTGGTAAAGGCCAGCAGGGCCAGCAAAGCGAGCATCAGACCGGTGGAGAAGAACGCTGTGAGCTTCCCGCGTATGGACATGACGGTATTGGAAGCATGCAGCTGGAACATATTGCTGTACCGGGTGAGCAGCCAGCCCATGGCGATGAAACCGCTCAGCAGGTATACCACATAGACAATGCTGGTGATGGTCTGCTGACCGTTGATGGAAAAGCTGGCGCTGATGGCAGAGAGCACCACTGCCAGGGCGTTATTGACAAAGTGGATCGCCATACCGGTGCGCAGGGAACCGGTGCGCAGGACAAAATAGCCGATGGCAAGGCCGGTGACAAAGGCCATGGGAGCCTGGACCAGATTGCCGTGCACCAGGCCGAAGAGCAGCGAGGAGACAAAGAGGGCGAAGGTATCGCCGAACCGGCGCAGCGACTGCATGATAGCGCCGCGGAACACCAGTTCTTCCACGATGGCAGGCAGCACAGCCGAGCTGAGGAAGTAGAGGACAAAGGGCACCACACCGGTGGGCACAGCCGATACCGGGCTGGTGGGATAGAGTCCGAAGGCCGCAAAGAAGACGCTCATGGCAGAGGCGGTATAGGCACCCACCACCACAGTCATCAGGGTGATGGGAATGGCTGCCAGGGCAATGCGGGCATCCCGGGGCTGGCTCAGGGGGAAGGCATTGTAGGTGGGAATGCGGATGCGGCGGCAGTAGAGTACAGCCGGCAGCAGCAGGGCCAGCACATAGGCGCCCATATTGGCGATTTCAGCGGCAGCGGTGTAGCCATCATAGGTCATGAACTGCCCGAACAGCATGGTTTCCAGGGTCAGGATCAGCTGATAGACCGGCCCTGAGAGCAGCAGGAAACACAGCAGCATCATGGCAATGCCGCTGGAATAGGTGCGGATCATCCGGCGCTCATAATCGGCACGGGGCGGCGGAGAAAATCCATATCCTGCCACATAGGTATATCCGCGGGGTTCACTGTTCCCTGTGAAAGGGTTGTGATACAGATCATAGAACCCGTTGGAATTGTGTTTATCCTGCATCAGGCAAAACCTCCATAGAAAACGGCCTGTCCGTTCAGACCGGGATCATCTTTTTTGACTGAGCTTATTATAGCATACTCCCCCCGGTTAAAAAAACCGCTGTTTTGTGAACGATCTGTAATGATTGTCCGTTTTCTGGAAAACCTTCTCAGCCTATCCTGTTCCACAGCGCATAAACACCCATCGATCCGCACAGGATAAAGGCAGCGCAGAGCGTGATTTTATTATGAAAGGCGGTGGAGGCATGTCGCTCACTGAATCGGAGTACGACGCGCTCACCAAACGATATTCCCAGAATTCCAAACCCTGGATCAATGTACCCAAAGCCTTCCTCATCGGCGGCGGGATCTGTGCCTTGGGACAAGGCCTCATCGAAGGCTATACCCGGCTGGGTCTCCCGGCGGATCTGGCTTCGGGGGCCTGCAGCATGACGCTGGTTGTCCTCTCGGCCCTGTGCACCGGACTGGGCATCTACGACCAGATTGCCCGCCATGCCGGCGCCGGTACCCTGGTACCCATCACCGGCTTTGCCAATGCCATGGTTTCACCGGCCCTGGAATTCAAAAGCGAAGGCCTGATCCTTGGCACCGGCGCCAAGATGTTTGCCATTGCCGGGCCGGTACTGGTCTATGGAATCAGCGCTTCGGTGCTGTATGGACTGATCCGGTTCCTGTTCGGTCAGGCATAGAGAGGAGGAAAACGGTTTGGCACTCAAACGCGGAAAACAGACCTATCTGTTCCAGCATCCGGCGGCGATCCGGAGCTTTGCCGCCATCGGCTCCAAACGGGAAGGCGAAGGCCCGCTGGGAGAATTCTTTGACACCATTGACCCGGACAGCACCTTTGGTCAGAAGAGCTGGGAACGGGCTGAAAGCCGTCTGCACCATGACACTGTGGAACTGGCGGTGAAAAAAGCCGGGCTCTCCTATGCGGACCTCGACTGCCTGCTGGCCGGGGACCTGCTCAACCAGTGCATCGGCGCCACCTTTGGAGTACGGGAGCTGGGAATCCCCTATCTGGGCATCTACGGCGCCTGCTCCAATATGGCAGAAGGACTGCTGCTCTCCGCCTTCCTGGCGGAATCGGGACTGCGGTACCTGGGGGTATCCACGGCGTCCCATTTCTGTACGGCGGAGCGGCAGTACCGGTTCCCGCTGGAATACGGCGGACAGCGCACCCCCACCAGCCAGTGGACCGTCACCGGCGGCGGGGCTGTGGTGGTAGCCGGGGCTGCGGCCCAGACGCCCGACCAGGCCGGGCCGTGGATTCAGGCGGCAGCCATCGGCACCATTGAGGACAAGGGCATCAAGGACGCCGCCAACATGGGCGCTGCCATGGCTCCGGCAGCTGCGGCAACCATTCTGGGCTTCCTGTCCGACACCGGCACCACCCCCGAGGACTATGACCTGATCCTCACCGGCGACCTGGGCCAGGTGGGCAGCGACCTGCTCTACGAGCTGGCAATCCGGGAGGGCGTGGATCTGCGCTCCCGTCACACCGACTGCGGCCTGCTCATCTATGACCGCGACCGGCAGGATGTCCACGCCGGCGGGTCGGGCTGCGGCTGCTGCGCCTCGGTGCTGTGCAGCTATATCCTGCCCTCCCTGCGGGAAGGACGGGTCAAGCGGGTGCTGTTTGCAGCCACCGGGGCTTTGCTCAGCCCCACCAGCACCCAGCAGGGGGAATCCATTCCCTCCATTGCCCATGCCGTATGCCTGACTTCCCGGAAGGAGGATCTGCCATGGAACTGATCGAAGCACTGCTCCGTGCCTTTTTTGTGGGCGGACTGATCTGCGCTGTGGGTCAGCTGCTCATCGACTATACCCCCTTGACCCCTGCCCGTATCCTGGTATCCTTTGTGGTGCTGGGAGTGGTGCTGGGCGGCATCGGGATCTATCAGCCGCTGCTGGACTTTGCCGGGGCCGGGGCATCGGTGCCGCTCACCGGCTTCGGCGCCCTGCTGGCAAAGGGGGTCCGGGACGCCATGGCGGAACAGGGCGCCATCGGAATCCTCACCGGCGGGCTCACTGCCTCCGCGGGCGGCATTACCACTGCCATCACAGCGGCGCTGCTGGTGGCACTGCTCTGCCGTTCCCGGGACAAGGCATGAGCGTTTGTCATGCCCATTCCCGCACCGGAAGGCTGTTCCGGGGAAAGAATTCTATCCCCGGCGCTACATAGTACTTTGGATTTGAAAGGAATTTTTCAGTTCCCCTTGACAGGGTGCAATAGATATGCTATTATAGTATAGCAATAGAGATTGACGCGGAGTGGAGCAGATGGTAGCTCGTCGGGCTCATAACCCGAAGGTCGTTGGTTCAAGTCCAGCCTCCGCAACCAAACAAAAAAGGCACCCGAGAGGGTGCTTTTTTATTTGGTTCGAACTGGCTTCCGATGGAAGCCAGCCGCCTGCGGGCGGGACGTCCGCTTCGCTCAAATGTGGTAGGAACCTGCGGTTCCCCCACAAACGCCCCCTCCCTTCCCGTGAAAAAAGGGGGATACAGCGGGAGATCCACAGCGTTCCGATTGCTCACTAAAACCCGATGAAACCGTTGTTTCATCGGTTTTTTCTTTTTGTCCGGAATCGCTTCTGTCCCAGACGCGGAAAGGTCCGGAGCGATTCAGAAAGCGCCCGAGAGGACATTCCCCATCACATCGGCTGCCTGCCGCTGGGCTGCGGTGGTCACATGGGCGTAGGTATCCAGGGTAAATCCAGCAGAATAGTGGCCCAGCATACCCGAGACCGTCTTGATGTCCAGTCTACGCGGATTCCAGAATTTTCCTGCTCTCGGATGGCCTGTTTTCAGAGGGAAAATGGACTTCGGATTTTCCCGGCTCCTGACCCAAATCCAGGCCCCATACAGGGGGAGCCGGAAAGAATGGCCGGCACGCCTTCCCATGCCGCAGACCACAGTTCACAATCCAAAGGCCGCCCGTTCAGGTGCGGAAGTTTTCCATTGTACAGACCTCTGCATTCTGGTATTCTAAAAGCAACAGGCCGGGAATTTCCGGAAATCCGGCTTACTGCCAGCAGGGGAAGGGACAGAAATGATTGAATTTGGCATGATGGAATATATGACCGTTCTGGGAATGAACATGGTCCTGCTCTTTCTGGACAGCCGGTACTCCTGCCGCCGGACTGTTCTGGCAGTTTACAGCACCATGTTCGCTGCCATGATTGCTGTGGCGGTTGTCTACCGGACAGCCGGCCTGAAAGCCACTCTCTGGCTCTATCCCCTGCTCGCCCATGTGCCATCACTGCTGCTCATTCTGGTACTCAGCCGCTTCCGGGGATGGCGGCTGATCTTCCAGCTGCTCTCTGCCATTCTGTTCTGTACTGTGATTCTGCATGGCTCTGCGCTCGCCTTCTACTTCTCCGGTCGGAACCTCCTGGTATTGATCCTGTCCTGTGCGGTTCTCACCATCGGAGTACTGCTGCTCCTGATCCGGGTACTGCGTCCCCTGTTCTTCCAGATTCTGATGGAACTGCAGCACGGCTGGTGGCTGATGTGTCTGGTAATGGTTGGTTACTATACGATCGTGATCTACCTGATCCCCGGCTATGTCGGTTCAGAGCTCACCAGCACCATTCTCAAGCCTGCGATCTCCCTGCTGATGGTGGGATTCTATGCCATTCTGTTGTTTTTCTTCTCCCGCATCCGCAAGGAGGCGGAAGCCCGGAACAACGCACAGCTTGCCGCATTGCAGCTGTCCGCGCTCCAGAGCCGGATGGAAGCGGTAAAAGCCGCAGAGGACATCATCCGCGCCGAACGCCATGACCTGCGCCATCGCATCCAGGCTGTGATGGAGATGGTAGCCCGGGGGGAAGAAAAATCCGCCCTGGACTTCCTGGATGCCACCCAGAGACGGCTGGATGAACACAAACTGATCCGATGGTGCCGTCCGCCTGTTCTGAATGCTGTGTTTTCCTCCTATTTTGACCAGGCGCAGAATCAGGATATTCCGGTGGAAGCAGATATTTCCCTGCCCGACACCCTCCCGGTGGACGAAGGAGAGCTTGCGATTGTCCTGGCAAACGCCCTGGAAAATGCCATCCATGCCAATCTCCTGCTGCCCACGAAGCAGCGGAAGATCCGGTGCAGGATGGTGGGGACTCCCGGCGTTATGCTGGAGCTTTCCAATCCATGCGCTGACGATGTAGTCTTTGACAGCAACGGCCTCCCCATTGCCCAGAGGAAGGGGCATGGTCTGGGAGTACAGTCCATCTCCGCGTTTTGCCATAAAAACGGAGCGGTCTGTCAGTTCGACCTGACAGATGGCTGGTTCCGGCTGCGTCTGATCCTGTGAGATCTCCCCTCTGTCTGGCCCGGACATGCTTCTCCCGAACCGCCTCTTGCCAACAAGCGACTTTTTTTGTAAGATGGAACCGGATATTTTATCACAAAGAGAGGGCTTAGATATGACAGAGGAAAAGATGCAGGGAGAGGCCCGGCAGGTCTTTCTGGTGGATACACTGCAGAAGCTGCTGGGACAGGACAGTCCCACCGGCTTTACCGAACGGGTCGTGACTGTGGCGGAAAATATCGCCCGGGAACTGGGATTTGACGCCCATCGCACCAACAAGGGCAATCTGGTCATCACAGTGCCCGGTCGGAAGAGCGGACACAAGGTGGGGCTCTGCGCCCATGTGGATACCCTGGGCCTGATGGTGCGTTCGGTCACCGCGGACGGCATGCTGATGGTCACCAAGGTCGGCGGCCCGCTGCTGCCCACCCTGGACGGTGAATACTGCCGCATCTACACCCGGGAAGGCAAGGTATATACCGGTACTGTACTCAGCCTGTCGCCGTCGGTTCATGTGCAGGACGACGCCGCCACCCGCCCCCGGGACGAAAAGAATATGGCAGTGCGCATCGATGAGAAGGTACACAACAAGGAGGACGTCCTGGCTCTGGGCATTGCCGCCGGCGACTATGTCTGCTATGATCCCAAGACGGTTGTCACCGGGAGCGGCTTTGTCAAGTCCCGGTTCCTGGACGACAAGGCCAGTGCTGCCTGTCTGCTGACCCTGCTGTGGCAGATGCGTGAAACCAGAACCCTGCCCCGGTACGAAACCTATCTCACCTTTACTGTCCATGAGGAGGTGGGACACGGCGGCGCCACCCTGCCTGTTGTGGACGAGCTGCTGGCAGTGGATATGGGCTGCATCGGCGAGGATCTGGGCTGCACCGAATATCAGGTTTCCATCTGCGCCAAGGACAATGGCGGCCCCTATGACTATGACATGGTCAGCCGGCTGGTGAAGCTGGCAAAGGAACATCAGGTGGACTATTCGGTGGACATTTACCCCCACTATGGCTCGGATGTCGGCGCTGCCTGGCACGCCGGTATGGACTGCCGGGCTGCTCTCATCGGCCCGGGCGTACACGCCTCCCATGGCATGGAGCGCACCCATCTGGATGCCCTGCACGCCACCCTGGATCTGGCGGCGCTCTATCTGGAACTGGCCTGAAACAGCCGGAGAGCCGCTCCCGGCGAAACCGAGGCGCACAGCCGCTGCCTGTAAACTCACAGAAAATACTTCAGACAAAAGGCATCCGCACGGGTGCCTTTTTCTTTTTGCACGGACTGGTCTTCTGTATGAAACCATCTGGGAACAGGGGCTTTGCTCCTCCGGGGCGGACAGCTCTGCGCAGCAAAAAACCAGCCGGGATTTTACCCGGCTGGTTTTTACGGATTTTACGCCAGAAGGCTCTGAAGCTCCTGATAGAAGGAGGGATCGGCCTGGTAGAGAACCCACTCCCCATCGGCGTAGAGAGTATCCCACACACGACCGTCCGGCGCCACCGACATGTGATAGACTGCGCCATCGTCCACTGCCTCTATGGCAATGCAGTCCTGGGCCGGCGCCTCCTGGACGACGGTTCCCAGGGTCAGTTCCCTCAGACGGGCAACAATCTGTTCCTTTTCGGCGGCATCCGAAAGGGTTGTTTCCTGCTCCCCGTCTGTGAGCTTTACCCGGATCTCCTCGGTGATGGTGAACTCCTCAGGATAGCTCGCCTCCGGGAAGTTATAACTGTCCACCTTCCAGCGGTTGTCCTCCCGCTTCAGAACCAGAGTCGTAAAGGCTTCGGGGCACTCCCCTTCCCAGTCCAGTGGGGCTGCGATTCTCCAGGATACCTCCACCTGGGCGCTGTCCGGACTGCTGCTGACAACCCGATAGCCAGTCATGGCATTCTGATAGGAATAACCGGTCTTATACGGCCCGCGGTGATAGACCTCTCCATTCTCCGCCTGATAGATATAGGGCTCTCCTGCCATCTCGGCCGAGAGCAGCTGCTCCAAACCATGGCTGGTGAAAAGATACCGGGTGGCTTCATCAAAATCCACGAACTTGGACAGAATACCGGCGGGAACACCTTCGGGCGGTGCTGCCATCTCATCTGCAAAGGCCACATCATCGGCATCATAGATGGTATTGACCAGGTACCACAGCCGGGTCACATCCGCTTCGGTCAGCTCGCCGTCCGAAACTCCGTCCCGCTGCTCGATGAAATACTCTGCCGCAGTTTCTATGATCTGAGCCATGCCCTCCGACCAGCCGGTGCTGTCCTGGATAGGCAGAGCCGGTTTCTCTTCCGCCGGTTCGGAGGTCTGGGAACCGGATTCAGAAGACTGGGAGCCGGGCTCAGAAGCCTGAGAGCTGAGTTCAGAAGATTGGGACGACTCAGGCTCTCCCCGCTGCGCGGAGCAGCCCGCAAGCAGCAGGCAAAGCACCAGTCCCAGACAGAGCAGACGATTTTTCCACATAAGATCCTCTCCTTCCCAAATGGCGCAGGCAGCGCTTCTCTACCCCTATTATAGCAGTTTCCCAGGGGACTGCAACGGCAGGAGGCTGGGAATACAGGCAGACGCCGCCGGATCATTCCGAACCAGGGCGAATCATCGCAGCCGCAGGCCGCAATGCCGTCCGGAAACGTCGGAGATCTGCTTCATGCAAAGGCAGGATTTATGGAAAATCCCGACGCTGATACTCTCCAATTGCTTTACCCTGTCCGTGCAGGAGATCTCTTCCATCACAAAAAAGGCTCCGCAGAAATCCCTGCGGAACCCTTTATCACTGCTTTTCTGTTTTTTCTCAGAGAATCAGGCGGAACACAAACTGCTCGTCTTTTGTCTCCCAATGGCATACGGCTCCATACTTCCGGCAGAAGTACCGGATGGACTGGGTCCCCAGGCCATGCCCCTCCTTCGGGGAGACAGGGAAGCCCTCCTCATCAAACCGCACCGCCGTGCAGAACGGGTTGACAATCTCCAGCATGAGGTCGGGATAGCCGATCATCCGGCAGGAGATCCTGCGGTTCTCCCGGGGCAGGGCCAGATTGGCATGGAGGGCATTCTCCAGGGCATTGGCGATCACAATGGCAAGCTCTCCTTCGTCCACCGGCAGCTGTTCCGGCAGGGAGATCTTTGCCTCCACCAGAACCCCCTGACCCTGTGCCTGCGCAAAATAGGAGGAAAATACAGCATCCAGCACCGGCGACCGGCACCAGTGGATCTCCCTGCGCTCGTCCAGCCACTTCCGGGCTGTATCCAGGAAATTCAGCGCCGATTCCCGGTCTCCCCGGGACAGCAGTTCGGCAGCGGTCTGGAGCTGATGGCGCAGATCATGCCGCTGCACCCGGATTCTCTCCTCCACCTCTTCCATCTCATGCAGCTTCTCCCGGAGAGCCGAGATCTGCACCGTCAGCAGCGCCGCATTCTGCCGTTCCATCTGGATGCGGTACTGTCCCAGAAGGCTCCGGAACACCGCAATATACACAACCACCAGCGGAACTACCGCGGCATAGGCATAGATCATCTGCACCGGGTTGTCCAGATAGCTGCCCGGCCAGGACGCCACAAAGATGAGATAGGCACAGAATACACAGGGGATCAGGGTCAGGATTCCCCAATGGGCGGGAATTGCCTTGATCAGCACCCGGAACGGTTTGCGCAGGAAGCGCCATTCCAGATAGATGGCTGTGCCATAGAATATTCCCATCAGCAGGATATTCATCAGCGCCGACAGGCCCAGTACGCTGGTGATATGACGGATCACCGATGCCGCCAGCACCGACAGCAGGATCTGGGTCATATAGTTGAAAACCGCCTGGGTCGGGGTATCATTGGCTGCCCAGTAGGTGAGGAAGGTCGCCGGAGCCGAGATGGTAATCAAAAACAGCCGGAGCAGCAGCAGTTCTCCCCCGAAATACAGCAGCGCCAGACTGGAACCCACCACCCAGGCACTGTATACTGCCATAATTCCCAGCAGCTTCCGGCGCCCGAAACGGAACTCGGTCAGACTCGCCATCATTCCCACTGTCATCAGGGTGATGAAATAGGCCCGGAACAACAGGAACATCACATGATCCATCTGGCATTCTCCTTCAGCCAATAGTCTCCCCAGGCCCGTTTGAACTCCACTGCCGCTGTCCGGGGCAGGGTCAGGGCCTCACCATTGTCCAGCAGGGCCTCCTGCCCCTTGATACCGGTGACATGCCGGAAGTTCAGCACAAAACTGGCGCCGCACAGATAAAACCGCGGGTCTGCCAGCAGCGGCGCCGCGGCTTCCCGGAAGGGCATCCGCAGGGTCTGGGAATCCAGAACCTCATCGGTGCAGTGACAGCGCATCACCCGTCCGGCCCGCTCCGCATAGAGAATCCGGTCCAGCGGAATACATCGGGTTCCCTCCCGGGTCTCCAGCAGCATGGTCTTTTTCTGCTGCTGGGTCAGCTTTTCCACCGCCTGATCCAGCACCCGGAACAGCTTTTCCTCCTCCACCGGCTTGAGCAGATAGAAAAAGGCCCGGACCTCATAACTGTCAGCGGCATAGTCGTTGGAACTGGTGAGGAAGATCAGTTCTCCCTGCTTTCCCATCTGACGCAGCCGCTTCCCCACCGAGATCCCATTCTCCCCCGGCATGAGAATATCCAGAAGATAGAGGTCATATCCGCCCCGTTCCTCCGCCTGGTCCAGAAGCTCTGCTCCGCTGAGAAAATACTCTGCCTGGCTCTCCAGTCCCGGACGGGTCTGCTGATATTTTTCCAGAAGTTCCCGGATTTTTTTGAGATGTTCCGGGCGGTCATCACAGACTGCTATTTTCATCGGGCCGGCTGCCTCCTTCCATACCGTCAAATATGACGCAAATTCAGATCAATTTTGCACAAACCATACAAAATTTTCACCCTGAAGCTAAACTTAAAATAGCATAAGGCTAACAAGCCGTCAAGTGCAGCTGATCCTCTCAGTTTAAGCAGAGGACTGCTGCCTTTTTTATCTGCGAGGAGGCTTTTATGAACAAGTTGCGCCATCGAATCCTGTCTGTTTTGCTTGCGGCGGTGATCGCAGGGTCTTCCTGCTGTCCCAGTGTGTATGCCCAGTCCGGCAGTCATGCGGAACTGTCCGGCGGGGCTGTACCGGAACAGACCGGGGAACTCCCGTCTGACGCCCCGGACAGCGGCTGCACCCACATCTGCGGCGAGAACTGCATCCGTCTGGAACTGACCTGCCCCCTGGAGGAATCCGGGGAACACACCCATTCCGAAAGCTGCTATACCGCCGTGACCGAATGCACCCATGTCCATGATGAATCCTGCGGCGGTCTGTCCTCCCAGGAGAACCCGCCTGTGGAAACCCCTGCTCCGGACGGGGAGACTGACCCCGGTACAGAGCCGCTCCCGGATGGGGAGACTGTCCCCGGGGAAGAGGGTGAGGCAGAACTGGATTCTCCGGAGGAGATGGAATCCGACCCGGCAGCTGCCAGTGACCCCGACCCGGAGCTGCTCAGTCTGGAGACGCTGGTGGACGAGGGCTATTCCTCGCTGCAGAGCGCCATGCTGCTCACCCGGGGGCTCAGCGGCAGCACCATCCTGCTGGGGGAGGACAATGAGGACAACGCCCACCGCGGCAAACCGGATGACGACATGGATCGTATTCTCGGCCCGAAATACAGCCAGCACCCCATCGAAGTGCGTCTGGAGGTGCCCACTGAAAAACTTCCCCAGGAAAACGCCTACCTTGCCATCAAGGCCTACGATGTGGACGAGGAGGGCGGCGAAACCGACATTGTCACCTGGAATGGAACTCCCATCGGGCAGCTCTCGGGTACCAATGCCTCCTGGAACACCACTGTGCTGGAAGTGCCGGTGGACCTGATCCAAAGCGGCAGCAACTATGTGGAGATCACCGTCAGCGAGGGCTGGGTGGTGAAGATCGACTGGTTCCAGCTGCTGCTGGACGGCGGTGAAAAACCGGATACCCTGGAGTCTTTTTCGCTGGAACTGGGCACCCCCATCATCGCCCGGGGGCCGGACGATGAACCGGATGTAAGCCTGCCGGTTTACCTGCAGATCCAGGCCCAGGGCGACCAGGACTACAAGACTGAATACACCCTGCTTGACCAGAAGGGCAACTCACTGGCAGCAGCCTTCGGCAGTCCCAGCGGCAGCGGGGCCCTCACCGACCAGGCGCTGCTCACCCTGCCCACCGGCACCGGAAGCGGCACCTATCGGGTAGTGGGCCTGCTCAAGGACCCCGTCACCGAACAGATCCTCGCCCGGGACGAGGCTTCCTGGTACTATGCCGGCCCGGACGCCGCGGCGGAACAGTATCCCCTGATCCAGTACGGCGTCACCCCCACCAACAAAGCCGTTCAGGAAGTCACCTTCACAGCTGAAGCCACTATGCTCGAGGGCATGACCGCCAAAAGCCTCACCATCAGCGGGCTGACCGATGCCACGGCTTCCGGCACCGACCGGGCGGAAGTGGCGCTCACCGAAAATGTTGCGGATCAACCGGCGGAGATCACCGTTGCCTATACCCTGGACGGCGTGGAAAAGACCATCACCATTCCCATACAGGCCAGCGTTTCCAACATCGACCGGGAACCGCCGGTGGTAACCGTTTCCTCCGATACGCTGAAAGTCCCTGGAGGAGCCTCCCAGGAGGAGATCCGGGCACAGGTACTGGCCCTGGCCTCCGCCTCCGACACTGTCTCCCCAGGCGGAGATGAGGCCTTTGCCGGTATTGCCGCAATCCAGTGCGAACTGGCAGCGGACGGCAGCTCTGCCGCCCTCACCGCCACCGACCACGCCGGGAACACCTCGGAACCCAGAACCGTGACGCTGCTCTCCGCCGTCCAGCCATTGCAGCTGGGAACTCCTTCGGCTGCGCGCCAGGGGGAGAGCAATACCTTTGACCTCAGCGCTGTCCTCATTTCGGACGGCGGCCTCACCGTGACCGAAACCGGCTTTGTATGGGGCGTCATGCAGAACCCCACCCTCACCGTCAACAATGGCGCTTCCCATACCTCTGCCCCGGCGGGCAAGGGGGAGAACATCACCGCCCGGGCTGAGATCGCGGACGGGGTTTCCTACTATGCCCGGGCCTATCTCATCGCCGACGGCACCACCTATTACAGCCAGCAGATCACCTTCTCCATCGGCGCCAAAAACTACGGCACCGTCACCATCAAGAATAACGGCGGCAACACCTTTACCGTCTCCCGGGACGGCACCGACGGGGTACAGACGGTCTCGTACCGCACGGTGAACGGCTCTGCCGTGGGCGGCACCCACTTTGAGCACCAGTCCGGCACCGTCACCCTTCAGGAGGGGCAGACAAGCGCCGTCATCACCATCAACGAAATGGGCGCCAACACCGCATACAGCGCCGATGAGCCCGCTACCGCATACACGAATGCCGACCGCACCTACCAGGTGGAGATCTTCCGGGTGGAGGGCGGCGCCGCGCTGGGCGATACCCGCTTTGCCGCGCGCACCCTGCCCACCGGCAGGAAAGCCGACTCCGCGTGGTTCGAGGAATACACGAAAAAGGGCACTCCGTGGGAACGGTCCCGGGGCGATAAGGGCACAGACGGGTGGGGCTGGTATAAGGATGGCGTCGGCAACGACACATCCGCCCGGGAGACAGCCTCGGTAGCCCGTGACGGAGCGGACTACTGGACCCATACCGCCCAGAGCCTGCGGTACTATGTCACCTTCCAGGCCAAGGAAGAGGAGTCCGGCTACCAGGCCATCCAGATCCTGCCCGGCGATGCGCTGGATCTCGGGATCTATCCGGAAGAGGTAGATGAGAAAGGCAAGCTGCTCTACAACAGCGGCATCTCCTCCATCGACCAGACCGGCATGTACTATGTTGCCCTGTTCGAGCATGGAAAAAACAAAAAAGTGACCGACTGGTATGATTACAGCTTCCCCGCCAGCAGCTTTTCCATCAACAGCACCATGACCGACTATCACTACCGCAGCGGTCAGTCGGGGGACGCTCTTTTCCTCCCGCTGGACACCGAACAGGTCACCGTGGGCTTCAGCGCCTGCGGCTCCGGCAGCGACAAATGGGCAACCAAGGAGGTAAAGCATCATATCCAGGTCTATGACGCCGTGGAGCCCCAGCTCCTGGGCATTGCCCCCATGGCAGAGACCACCTATAAGCCCGGCGACAAGGTGACCGTCTCGCTGATCTTTGATGAGATCGTGGACGGCATCAACAGCAGTCTGGATCAAGTCAGCCTGCGCACCAGCTGGGGCAGCTTCCAGTACGCCGGCGGCGCAAACACCAATGTGCTCTACTTCACCGGCACCGTACCGGAGAACGCAGCCTCTGACTTCCGGGTTGATTCCATTGAAGGCACGGACTTCATCAAGGATATGTGCGATGTTTCCGGCGCCGGCACCTCCTCGGGGGGCGGTTCCATTGATACCTCGGTGGACACCAGAGTACCGGTCATCTCCATCGAGAACAAGGGCGTGACCGACGGCACCGCCAGCGCCGCTGTCAGTGTGCAGAATGCCACCGTGCAGAAGTTTGTCTGGACCCGGAGCGAAACCCTCCCGGTGAACGGCTGGCAGGAGTTCCGGAGCGGCGAAACCCTCTCCACCCGGCAGGCCGGCGGCGAAACCTGGTACCTGCATATCCTGGCGGAGTATGACGGCACCGGTGCCGCCGCCCATGCGTATACCTCCTTCACCTTCCCGGCAGACACAGTGCTGCCCACCCTCACCGCCTCGGCGGACAATACCGGCTGGGCAAGGGAGCGCACCATTGTCCTTGCCTATACCCCGGCGGACGCCGCTGTCACCATGACCGGCCCGGACGGACAGGAACAGCCTGTCACCGGCAGCCGGACGGTCACAGAGAACGGCTGGTACTCCTTCACCCTTACCCATGGAGAGGAGACCCTCACCCAGGCGGTGGAAATCACCGGCATCGACACTGCCGCCCCCGTTCTGGAGGAACTGCGCGAGCCCAACCAGGCCACACCTCCGGCGGCAGGCCTGGTATTCAGCGCCGTGATCAGCGATGCCCTCTCGGGCGTCCAGTCGGTGCAGTACTGCTTCACCGGCTCGGCCTCGGCGCCCTCCGCCGGCTGGCAGACTGTCGCCGAGAGCGGCGGACGGTACCTCTTTGATTACCAGAGCCAGAATCCCGATGCCGAAACCGTCTACCTCCACCTGAAGGCGTCCGACCGGGCGGGCAATACCCTCACCTGGGATTCCGGCGCCTACACCGTCCAGGCCGCCCCGGACGGCAGCCTGACCCTGACCCTCTCCGGAGCGCCCACTGCCTGGACCAGCGGCGATGTCACCCTGGAGTGGAGGCTCACCGGCAGAACCGAAGATACCCCCTATACCCTCTACGGCCTGCCCACGGCGGCAGAGACCCAGACCAGCGACCTCTCCGGCAGCTTTGCGGTGAACCAGAACGGTCTCTACACCATCACAGTGCTGGATAACCGGGGACGCTCTGCCGAAAGCTCGGTGCTGGTAAACTGGATCGACCGGCAGGGCCCGATGGTCACCGGCATTTCGGTGCCCTCCGGCTGGATCAACGGCGAAAAGACCGTCACCCTCCAGGGCCTCACCGATGACCTCACCCCGCTCTACAATACAGCCGGGGAAGTGACCGGCTACGGCGGCAGCGGTGTGGCTTCGGCGCACTATAAGAAGCTGGGAAGCGAGGACGAAATCCCTGTCACCGGCAGCACCTTTGCCGTCCCGGAAAACGGCAGCTATATCCTGATCCTCACCGATCAGGCCGGCAACCAGACCCGGCAGAGCTTCACCGTGTCGGGCATCGACACCGCACCGCCGGAAGTACAGCTCTCCGAAGTGCCCTCCGACTGGCAGCCGAAGGCGGAGATCACCCTCACCCTCTCGGACAGGGACAGCGGCATCGGCAGCGTCCGGACCCGCTTCACCAGCGACAACGCCTCCTATCCCACTGACGGCCTCACCGAACATGCCGCCGCGGAATCGGTGACCGTCTCCACCGCCAGCAGCAGCGACCGCTACCTCTACTATGAGGTCACCGACCAGGCGGGCAATGTCACCCGGGGCTTCTCCGGGGAGATCCATGCCGACGGCACGGTTCCGGCTGCCCCCACTGTCACCCAGGCCGAGGGGCTTGAAAACCAGCAGGAGCAGGCTGTCCTGACCATCTCCGCCGGACCGGCGGGGGCTTCGGGGCTCACCCTCTGGTACGCTCAGAACGGCGGCGGGTATCAGCAGCTGGATTCGGACACCCTCACCCTCACCGAAACGGGGACCTACTCCTTCAAGGCGGTCACCGGCGCCGAAAGCGAAAGCCCCGTGCGCACCGTGACCCTCCACCGGGTCAGCTTCCGGTCGGACGGCATTGACCCGCTTCCCGACCGTCTGGTGCTCTCGGGCGGCACCCTCACCCGGACCGCCGATCCCCACCGCACCGGCTATACCTTCACCGGCTGGCAGAAGGACGGCGCTGTCTGGGACTTTGCCCAGCCGGTCACCGGAGATTTCACCCTCACCGCCGGCTGGACCCTGTCGGCGCCCTCGGTTTCGGTATCTGCCTCCTACTCCGGCAGTGAAACCGCGCCCTTTGTCTACAACGGCGGAGATCTGACCCTCACCGCCAGCGCCACCCATGCCGCGGACGGCGTCGCCTTCTCCTACCAGTGGTACGACGCGGACGGGCAGCTCCTTGGGGACACCTCCGTCCATACCTTCCCTGCCGCCAGTGCCGGGGAATATCCCTGCACCTGCACCGTCACAGCCGTGGACAGCTACGGGCTTTCGGCCCGGGCGGACGGCGCTGTCACCGCTGTCATCACCAAAGCCCCGGTGACCTGCACCGTGAGCGGTACCCGGCATGAATATGACGCCGGGGAGAAGCAGGCACAGGTGACGGTGGACACCGCTGTCCCGGGGCTGACCATCCGGGAGAGTGACTACACCGTCCGCTATGAGCAGAGCGGAACGCCTGTCACCCCGGTGAACACCGGCAGCTATGACATTATACTCACGCTGGAAAATGACAACCTCCGGTTTGACGGCATGGACGACAGTCTGCGGGAACAGAAGGCCGGTACGCTGGAGATCACCGGCACAGCCTATCCCGAGGCCGACACCATGACCTGGCCCAAAGCCGGGGCGCTCACCTATGGCGAAACCCTGCGGGAAAGCGTCCTCACTGGCGGCGACCAGCAGGGGAAGGGCACCTATGCCTGGAAAACTCCCGAGGCCATTCCCACGGTGGAAAACACAGGCTGTACGGTGGTATTTACCCCGGACGACCCCAATTACGCCCCGGTGGAGCACACCGTTTCTGTGGAGGTGGCTCCCAGGGAGCTGACCATTGCGGGCGTCACTGCCCAGAACCGGGTCTATGACCCGGACAGCACTGCCGTAACCCTGACCGGCGGCAGCCTAGACGAATCTGCCATCGTCATCCGGGACGGGGTTCCGGACGATGCGGCACTGGACAGCACCCGGGCCCGGGGCACCATTGCCGTGCCGGACGCCGGGACCGCTCTGCGGGTAACGGTGAGCGGCTATGCCCTGACTGGAGCGGACGCCGTCAACTACACCCTGGCGCAGCCGGACTATGTCACGGTGGACATTGCCAGAGCAGCGGGAAGCGGTTCCGTGACCATAGCGGGCTGGACCTACGGGGACACCCCCTCCCAGCCGGTGGTGGTTTCGGATACCAACGGCACCGGATCGCTCACCTTCCGCTACACCGGCACCCTCTCTGACGGCACCGCCTATGACTCACCCGACCTCCCCTCTGAAGCCGGAAGCTATCAGGCAGTTGTGACCTTCGCCGCCACCGAAAACTATGAGGCTGTCACCGTACAGTCCGGGCCGTTCACTGTGGCGCAGCGGCGGATCACCGCCACCTGGAAGGGGCTGGATACCGTCTACAACGGGCTTCCCCAGTCCCCGGAAATTGCCGGACTGGTGGGCGTTGTCCCGGCGGATCAGGGCAAGGTCACCGTCCTGACCCAGACTACCGAACAGACCGACGCCGGCAGTTATCCCGGCGTCACTGCCCGGCTTTCGGGCGAGAGAAGCCGCAACTATCTCCTTGGAAACGGTACGGTCACCTTTGTGATCCGCCCGGCGGCGGTTCTCTTCCAGTCGTCGGAAAACAGCGTCCCCTATGACGGACAGCCCCATACCGCCCGGGTCACCGCCCAGGCCCTGGGACAGGAGTTTGACCGGTTCACCCTCAGCTATCAGAGCACAGACGGTCCGGCAACCGACGCCCCCACCGAGCCGGGACGTTATACCATCCTGGCGGAGATCACCGACCCCAACTACCGCCACACCGGCAGCGCCGATGGCTCCCCCGAGCCGGTGGGAATCCTGGAGATCTATCAGACTGCCGCACCGGCGGTCTATCCCATCACCTTCCTGCCCGGCGCTGAGGAGGTCACCGGAACCCCGCCCTCCCTGCCGGACAGCCTTGCCGGGAACCTTCTGTTCCTGCCCGGCTCCGGCACTCTGGAACGCACCGGATACCAGTTTATCGGCTGGGAATCCGGCGGCAGAATCTATCAGCCCGGCGCCAGCTTTACCATGCCGGCATCCGCGGTGACTTTCACCGCTGTCTGGGCCGAAGCCTCCGGCGAGATCGGCGGCTCAGTGGTCTGGGACGATGAATCCGACCCCCAGCCTGCGGGACAGGTCCTGATCACCCTGACGCGGGGCAATCAGAAACTGGACGAAGTCCTCACCGATGCGGACGGCAGCTTTGCGTTCCGTCAGCTTCCGCCCGGAGCCTACAACCTGGTGGCCTCCTATGGCGAGATCACCCAGACCGAAAAAATCCTGCTCACCGGCTCTGAAACGGCCCAGTGCACCATCCGGCTGCCCCGGGGCAAGACCAATTCGGTGCTGAAAGTCCTGGACGGCGCACCGGATGTGGTGCTGGGCAATCTGGACCGGCTCTTTGACCAGCAGCCCGACCAGGTCTATACCGAAGCCGACCGCACCCTGGTGGAAAGCGGCGGCAAGGTGGAGATCTGCATGACCGTACAGGATTCCAGTCCGGCACCGGGCGGCGCCCTGGAAGAGGCGGTACAGAACGCCGGCAGCTTCCGGGAGGGGCTCACCCTGGCGCTCACCCTGGAGAAATCCCGGTTTGAAGCCAGCGGCGCTTCGCTGGGCGGAGCCGAACCCATCTCCGAGAGCAATCTGCTCATGGAGATCGTGATCCCTCTGGACGGCGGACTGCAGAACTGCCGGGAATACCGGGTGCTGCGGGAGCATGACGGCGGGATCGAGGAAATCCCCGCCGCCGGGAACCAGTGGGGCGAGTATTTCGTCCTCAATGAGGACCGGACGGTGCTCACCATCTTTGCGAATCGGTTCTCGGATTATGCGGTGCTCTATTCCAACGCCCAGCCGGACCATGGCGGCGATGACAGTGATGACAGCGATTCAGACGACAGTTCTGACTCCCCGGCCCCAGCTGTGACCGAGCCGTCGGAGCCTGCAGAACTGCCGCCGGAGAATACGGTCACCCCGGCTCCGGAGACAGCATCGGAACCGGATACCTCCGCTGTCCCTGAGTCCCCGGAAGAGCCGGAATCGCCGGCTCCGGAACAGCCGGCAGAACCCAGCGGCACCACAGATATTCCGGCTGGGAAGCCCTTTGTGCTGCTCAGTGCCGTGGGCGCCGCCGTCGCTGTCCTGCTGGCTGCCCTGCGTCATCCGAACCGGGGCAGGTCCCGCCTGCCTGCTGTGCTCACCGCCGCAGGCGCCGTGGGCGTTGCCCTGCTCACCACCGGCTGGAACGGCTTTGTCCTCGCCTCTCCCTGGACCCTGGCAGTGGCAGGACTTGCGCTCCTCACCGGCTGGCTGACCCGCCCGGACGGCAAATAATCCCCTGGCATCAGGCAGCCCTTTCCCGGGCTGATTTCTGATACACCCCATAACAAAAAGCAAAGCCCCCTGGAACAGAACCGCACTTGGTTCTATCCAGGGGGCTTTGCTGTACGCTGTTTTTGATTCAGACGAAGACGGCTCTCCCGCTATCCCAGCAGCAGAATCCGGCGGAAGAAATCATACTCCCCGTCCAGGCCGTCCATGAGCAGCATTTCAATGCTCTCCCGGTTCTCGTCCCAGCTGCTGCCGAACCACCCCAGGAAATGAGCCGACCCCACCACAGGGCCCAGTGCCGGGAGGTGATCCGGGACTGTCCCTGCCCGCTCCCGTTCGGCGATGGCACAGACCTGCTCCAGAATCCGATGCATTGCTGTTTTCCCTCCCTGTTTTCCGGTTTCTGCCCCTGCTTTTGCAGGAGCTTCCTCCTCTATTATAAAAGCTGCCGGAGCCTGCTTCAATCCCGGTTTTATACAAAAATCCCCCGGTGGATTTCTCCATGGAGCGCCCGGAAAGGTGGAGGGAGGTCTGTGGGGATGTGTGCCGGAGGGGTGGAAGAGTGCGCCTGCGGTCTGCTGAGAACCCCGGCAGTCTAACCCACTCCGGGGCAGGTGTGGGAAGGGCGTTCTGCGAGAGCGGACGCCGGGAAAGCCAGGGCGGTGGCTCGGGCCTTGCCAGGCTTCCGCAGGCAAAAAATCCCCCTCCCGGTCAGGCGCGGGAGAGGGATTTCATTTTGCTGCAATCAGAGTTCCGAGAGAATCCGGGCGGAACGGCTGCGGGCCTCCGCCATGACCTTTTCCTCATCGATGCGGGTGAGCACGCCGTCCCGGTAGACCACTTCGCCATCGATCATATTGAGGCAGATGTCCGAGGCATCGGCGGCATAGAAGAGATTGGGCAGCGCCTCATACACCGGCTGGAGATGGGGCTTGTCCAGGTCGTAGACCACGATGTCCGCCCGGCTGCCCACCTCTAGGGCGCCGCAGTCGGTACGGCCCTGGGCCAGGGCGCCGTTGCGGCAGCTCAGTTCCAGCAGCTGGCGCGGCCCCAGGAAGGTGGGATCACCGGTGATGCCCTTGCCGATCATCGAAGCCAGGGTGACTTCCTCCAGCATATTGAGGTTGTTGTTGCTGGCGGCGCCGTCGGTGCCGATGCCCACCCGGATGCCCGCTTCCAGCATCTTCTTCACCGGGGCAAAGCCGCTGCCCAGCTTCATATTGCTGGAGGGGTTGTGCGCCACAGTCACGCCCTTGTCCCGGAGAATATCAAAGTCCTCCCCTTCGATCCAGACACAGTGGGCGGCAATGGACGGGACATCAAAGAGCCCCACCCGCTCGAACAGTGCCGCCGGGGTCAGGCCGTTATGCCGGGTCTTGCACTCCTCATGCTCCTTGCGGGTCTCGGAGAGGTGCAGGTGCACCCGCAGGCCCGCTTCCCGGGCATAGTCCGCCACGTCCCGCATCAGTCCCTCATGGGAGGTGTACTCGGCATGGAGTCCCACATCCACCCGGACACGGTCGTCCCCTGCCTCTGCCAGACGCCGGCGCAGGGCTTCAGTCTCCGCATAGGCGGCATACTCCCGGTAACTGCCCAGTCCCGGCAGTGCCGATACGCCAAAGCTGAGATTGGCCTTGAGACCGCTGTCCCGGACGGCCCGCTCGATCCACTCCAGCTTATAGAACATATCATTGAAGGAAGCCGCACCGCTGCGGATCAGTTCACAGGCACCCAGCATCGAGCTCCAGTAGACATCTTCCTCGGTGAGCTTTGCCTCAAAGGGGAACATCTTCTCGGTGAGCCACCGGTGCAGGGGCAGACCCTCGCCATACCCCCGGAGCAGGGTATCGGGAATATGACAGTGGATATTGTAAAACCCCGGCAGTGCCACTTTGTTCCGTCCGTCATAGGTCTCCCCGGTGTAACCCTCCGGGCGTTCGGTTCCGATATAGACAATCCGGTTTCCCTCCGTCTCGAGGTACATATCCCGTTTTTCCTCATAATTCCCATCGATCAGTGTGATCTTCTCAAACAGCATTCTCTGCTCTCCTTTCCGCTCAAGTCCGATATGGTAATTGGTACAATTATAGCGGTCTGACTGCCGGTTTGCAAGGACTTTTTCTGCCCGGATGCAGCTACCCGAAAAAAGAGCCGCCCCGCAGGGCGGCTCTCCTGAGCGGAAGGATTTTTTATTTGGCAAAGTGGTTCTGGAAGAAGTCGGTGAAGGCTGCCAGCTCCTTCTCCTGCTCCACATAGACATAGAGGCTCTCGTCCTCCAGCCAGTCATAGGCATTGATGGCAAGATAGCCCTTCTTGTCCGGATAGATCACAAAGGCATCGGTGGGGTACTTGTTCCGGCTGGCCTTGAGAATCTCCGACCGGCGGTAGAAGGTGGGCTCCCCGCAGCCCGACAGATCCGGTACTGTGGGCACTGCCACGATGGTTTCCGCTGCCTCGTCCCAGCCCACAATCAGATTGCCGATTTTGGTCTTGCTGCCGTGTACAAAGCCGTAGTTGAACCGGCTGACATCTTCGGTATAGCCGAAGATCAGGCGGTACTTGCCGCCCTCCGGCACCACTGCATCAAACAGCTCCCGCATCCGGGCCGCATTGGCAGCACTCTTTTCCAGGTCGATCTCCGGGCCCTTGAACAGCTTCGAGAAAAATCCCATTGTCCTTGTCCTCCTCACAGCATCTATAAAGATTGTTTTCAGATTTTGTCTTTATCCTGGCTGAAAACCAGGCCGGAACAGTGGGTCTGCCCCGGCCTTATAAAGACAATTATACCGATTTGTATTTATTCTATCACAGCACCGGCTCCAATACAAGTGCTGTCCGCTGCCGCCACAGAAAAAAGCCTCCCCCGGAGGGAAGGCTTTTGGAGGGATTGTTCAGGGGGTTATTCCACTGTGAGCTCGATGGCAACCTGGTTGTTCAGCGAATCCCGGATGGCTGCCAGAATATCGCCGTGGCTGTCGTTGAGGCTCATGGTGGCGGCGGTGGTCACATCGGCAAGCATGGCCTTTTCCTCATCGGTGAGGGCGTCATACTTGGCCTTGTCCTCTTCCTTGTCGCTGCCGTCCTTGAGCGGGCGTCCGTTGAGGTCGGAGCAGTACTTCTCAAACCAGTCCTCTACCTCGTCCACTGTCTTGCCCACAAAGAGCTGCTGGAACTTGTCCATCTGCTCTTCCCAGGTGCCGGTGCCCATCACATAATCAGCACCACGCTCCCGCTTGGTCTGCCAGGAGGCAACCTCGGCAGTGAAGTTCTCCTCGGTGTCCTCGGTCTTGCCGTCTACCTTGGCATCGTGGTCGGAATCCAGATTGTAGCCGCCCTGTCCCGGGAAGCCGCTGAAATGAGGCATCGAAGCGCCGTCATAGTTGGGGGTGGATACTTCCAGCTGATCCACATTCAGGGTGAGAATGCGTCCCTCGGCATCAAACAGCGCATTGGCATAGACCTGGTTGAAGCTGTAAACCGGGGTTTCAGTGTCATCGCTGCCAGGGCCGATACGGCTGGTATTCACCACACCCTGTCCCATATAGAGATCCGATGCGGCAATCTGCTGGGGTTCCTTCTCCTCTTCTTCGCCGTTCTCAGCGGTGGAGGGATAGGTCTCGGGGTCCAGCGCGTTGTTCACGGCGTACAGAATGGCTTCACTGGTAATGGTGGCGCCAGCGATTACATCCACATCGGTGGAGTTGGCTTCCACAATCTTCGCCGGAAGCTCTGCGGCTGCCTTATCGCCGATGCCGGCGGTTTCATTGGGGGCATCTACCTTTACATCGGTGATCTTGTCCCCTTCCCGGGTCACAGTGACAGTCACGGTGCCGCCAAAGCCCTTGGCTGTACCGGTGAGGGTCTCGGAACTGGAGCAGCCAGCCAGGCTGGTGAGCAGTGCTGCCACAATCAGTGCGGATACAATTCGTTTCATACCATCGCTCTCTCTTTCTGTGGGAGTGTCTGTGGTTTTTCCCTGTGCAGCGTCCTGACAGGGGCTTATCAAAATTTTAACAAGCCTTCTGTACCATTGTCAATCATGTATGCCCAGTTTTCGCCTCTCCTGTAGAATTTTGGTATAATTCACAATCAGCCCGGGAAATTTTTTCTGATTTGCCCTATGGTTTTTGTGCCAGGGAAAGGAATTTGCCTGGGGCAAAGCGATGTGCTATGATAGGATTAACAGAGAGATACCAAGCCCTGTCCGGTGCCGGGCAGGAGAATCCGATCAGGAGGGGATTTTCATGCGAAAAACCATGTTGGGACTGGTACTGGCTGCCCTGATGACCGCCGGACTGGGCTCTGCCGCCTGGGCAGAACCCGCCCCGGCGGTGCAGTACCCGGCCTCCGCCGTGGAGGCAGTCGCTGCCGGAAGTGATTACACCTATGAAGAACTGCTCGCCTGTCTGACCGGGGCGGGCTGTACCGAAGCCGAAGCGCTCGCCTATGCGGGAGAGCCGGTGGAAGCCCCGGAGGGAGCGATGGTGCGGTACAGCCTGCTGCGTGTGGAGGACTACGACGGCACCGAAGACCTGCCGGTGCGGTGCCTGGTGCTGGCGGCCCTGGAATATGCGCCCGGAGAACCTGTACCCCGGTCGATTCTGGCGCTGCGCAGTCCCATGGCCCTGACCGGGGACGGTTCCGCCTTTGAAGGCCAGGTCTTTGCCGCCCTCTACTCGGGCCGGAATTTTACCTGTATCGTATCCGGGAACAGCCTGCCGGAAGAGGATACCCTCTGGACCGGCACCGACTGGATCGGGATTGATGAGAATGGGGAAGGCTATGCCCTGGGCGGCGAACCTGTCCCCGATTCCCTGGTCCGGGCCGGGGAGGCCGGAAAAGCGGCTCCTGTTACATCGGTGAGCTATTCCGCACAGGCCACCCTCTTCTTCCCCGCCCTGGAAGCCTGAGCCCCCTCCGCATCAGAATAAAAAAAGAGCCGTTGCCGGCTCCTTTTTTTGTGGGCATCTTTTCCGGGAATCCCCCGGAGCGCAGACAGCTCCCGGGGAGATTCCCTCCTTTAGCATCGTTCTCAGATTCTATACAGGCAGATACTATCTGTGTCCGGCTGGCTGCCGGGAGAGGTACTTCTCCTGAGGCTTACAGGGCAGCGTAGCCCTTGACGATCTCCAGCACGATCTGCACGCACTGCTCCATATTCTCCTTGGTATTGCACTCATAGCGTCCGTGGGCATTGCAGCCGCCGGTGCCCAGGTTCGGGCAGGGCAGACCCATATAGCTCAGGGTAGCGCCGTCGGTGCCGCCGCGGATGGGCACGGTCACCGGGGTCAGGCCAGCGGTGCGGATCGCCTCTTCCGCTACGGTGATGACCTCGTAAACCGGCAGGATCTTTTCCTTCATGTTGCGGTAGGTGTGGGTGATCTCCACCGTGACAGTGCCTTCGCCGTACCGCTCATTGAGGAAGGCCGCAGCCTTCTGCATGGTCTCGCCCCGGGCTGCCAGCTTGTCGCTGTCGTGGTCCCGGAGAATATAGGTGCAGTGGGTCTCCTCCACGCCGCCGTGAATATCGGTCATGTGGTAGAAGCCCTCATAGCCCTCGGTGTACTGGGGACGCTCCGCTGCCGGCAGCAGACGGTCAAACTCCATGGCGATGGTCTGGCTGTTCTTCATCTTGTCCTTGGCAGAGCCCGGGTGGATGGAATAGCCCTTGACCGTCACCTCGGCCTGATCGGCATTGAAGTTCTCATACTCGATGGAACCGGCTGCGCCGCCGTCCAGAGTATAGGCCAGCTTGGCGCCGAACCCTGCTACATCAAACTTCAGCGGGCCGCGTCCGATCTCCTCATCGGGAGTAAAGCCCAGGCATACCTTTCCATGGGGAATCCCGCCCTGGAGCAGGATTTCCGCTGCTTCCAGGATCTCAGCGATGCCGGCCTTGTCGTCCGAACCCAGCAGGGTGGTGCCATCGGTGGTGATGAGGGTATGGCCCTTGAAGCTGCGGAGCACCGGGTATTCCTCCGGCGAGAGGATATGTCCGCTGCCCTTGAGCAGGACATCGCCGCCGTCATAGTTCTCGATGACCTGAGGCTTCACACCGATGCCGTTGAACTCCGGAGCGGTATCCATATGGGCAATAAAGCCCACCGAGGTCTTGTCCTCATAACCCGGAGTGGCCGGGATTTCCCCATAGACATAGCCGTCCTGCTGACGGACATTGGATATACCCATCTCCTTCATCACCCGTTCGAGATGGTTTGCCACATCCAGCTGCATGGCAGTGGACGGACAGGTCGGACTGGCAGGATCAGACGGAGAATCGATCTTTACCAGGTCAATGAATTTTTCCAGTACACCCATTGTGCATAGCCTCCTTATAACGCCCGGATCAGGGCGCTTTTTTCTTTTATTGTAGCACAGTGCCCGGTCCGGCGCAATCATTCCGGTACAGCAAAAAGTCCTCCCCGGTCCGGGAGGACTTTTCGCACTGAAGGGGGAACCTATTTTGCCTGCACAGGTTCTTCGGACATATCAGTTGTACTTGTAATATTGACATAGCCCTTCTTCATGCGGTACCAGGTCCATACAAAGATCAGTATGGTGGCAATAACAGTACCGATTGCCAAGGGCAGAGTCAGCGAAGTCAGCGAGAAGAAGCTGGTCATCAGCGAAGTGATGATGGAGATCACCATCAGGATACGGTACAGGGTGGGCGAGCACTTCAGACCGCTGTTGGCCCACTCCTCCGGGAAGCGTTCGGGCATGCTCATGGCCTGGTAGTTGGTGATGGCACCGATTGCCATACCGGGTACCAGCATCATCGAAACGATGTTGTCCAGGGAGAAGCCGCCGATAATGGGCAGAATGGAGATGATTGCCAGAGTAACGACTACATTGAACTTCTTGGTGAAGAACTTGGGCAGCCAGCCGTCCTCAGCGATACCGATGATCATGAACGGCATACCGCTGATACCGCCCAGCAGAGCGGTGCTCAGCGAACACATAGCGCCGCCGACGATGAAGAAGACTGCCAGAGGGCCAGGCAGAACCAGACCGGCAATATAGCCCAGGTTCTGACCGGCAACCTGATCGTAAGGTGCCACGCCGGAAGCCACATAGCCCAGCAGGAAGTAAACGCCTGCCACCAGGATCGAGGCAATGAAGAAGGCCTTGGGGATATTCTTCTTGGGATTTTCAGCAATGGCCTGGACATTGATGATATTGGTAGCGCCATTGCAGGTGAAGGACATGAGGGCTACGGCTGTGAGGAAGCTCACGCCGCCGTTGATGAAGTAGGGTTCGCCTTCAAAGCCGCCGGTCTGCACCTTGGTGAAGCCAAAGATGATGAACAGGCCCAGGGCAATGAACTTGAGGATACCCAGTGCATTGATGGCCCGGGCAAAGATCTGGGCGCCGGTGGAAGCAATGATGAAGAAGAAGATCAGTACAAGACAGGCAACCGGTACCTGATAGGGCTCCAGAACCGGGAACAGGTCCCCGAGGTACTGGGCCATCGAGATGCCGAATACCGAATAGCTCACCGAGGATACCAGGGTTACAACGGCGCTGACACCCGCCAGGAAGGGGGAGAGCACCAGGGCATTCTGGGAATACATACCGCCCGAGAGCTGGAACATGGACGCTGTAAAGATGTAGCGGATCTGCTGGGACATGGTGAAGATCATGCCGACGATCAGTGCCAGGGCAACGCTTCGGCCGGTGGTGGCAATACCGGTGCCCACCATCGAAAAGATACCAGCGCCGATGATGCCGCCGATGGACATGAATACCAGGTCAAACAGACTCATCTTTTTTTGATTTTCCATAACAGGATCGCCTCTTTCTTTTCTGTATTTTACCCTTTCTGCATAGTTGCCAGTTGTGCTGTCAGCCCCCCTTTTCTATCCCTGTCCCGTCCGGGAACAGCTGTTTTTGCAGGATACAGAAAAGATCCTGCACATTCGAACCGAAAATACTCAATACAGCAATTATACCCCCCCCCGCACTTTGTCAACGAAATGGCGATTTTTGCATGGCCCAATCTTTTCATTGCATTTTATTGCACTTTGCCTAAAAATATTAACATCACGGCGAAATTTCCTCTGGGGCACACAAAAAAATCCCGCTGTCCCCGGCAAAGGGGGCAGCGGGAGCGGCGGGAGCGGCGTTTTGCACTGGCAGTGAAAGCACCCGAGTGCTGGTGTTTTATGAAATACAGAAAACCTGCCTTACCGGGCATCTGCGCAAAAGAAAAAAGAGCGTCCTGAGACGCTCTTTTTAATAATTCCGCAAGTGGATTACTTAGCTGCAGCTTCTTCCTTATCCATATCGGTAGTGGAAACGATCTTAACCTTGCCGCTGCCCATACGGATCTTGGGATATACGAATACCAGGATGGTCATGATAACAGTACCGATAGCCTGGGTCATGGTCAGGTTGCGCAGCGAGAAGGCGGAAGTGATCAGAGAAGTTACGATAGAGATTGCCAGCAGGGCCTTGAACAGACCAATCGAGCACTTGATGGAGCAGTTCGCCCACTCTTCAGGATACATCTCAGGCATCTTCATACCACGGTAGTTCTTGATCGCGGTGATGATCATAGTGGGAACGAGCAGCATCGAGATCAGCTCACTCAGCGAGAAGCCCAGGAAGATCGGAATCAGGTTGATGATGTAGAGAAGAATGAAGACAAACAGACGATTCTTGAAGATCTTGGGCAGCCAGCCGTCATCAGCCATACCCATAACGGTGAGGGGAGTACCGGGAATCGAGCTGAGCAGCGAGGTGGAGATGGACAGCAGCGCGCCGCCGACTACGAAGAAACCGGTAACAGCAATGGGCATGAACATGCCGCCGATGGCGCCGAGGTTCTGGTTGGCAACCTGATCATAGGGGGCAACGCCGGAAGCTACATAGCCGAGCAGGGCATAGATCACTACGACTACCAGCTGGGAGATCAGCCAGGCCTTGGGGATATCCCGCTTGGGGTTCTCACAGAGAGCCTGTACGTTCATGATCTTGGTGGCGCCGCCGCAGGCAAAGCTCATCAGGGCAATTGCGGTGAAGAAGTCGGCAGTACCGCCGTAGAAGTAGGGCTCGCCCTCAAAGCCGCCGGCCTGAACCTTGGTAATACCATAGAAGATGAACAGGCCCAGTGCCACGAACTTGAGAATACCGAAGGCGTTCAGAACCTTGGTGAAGGCGGAAACGCCAATGTAGCCGATGACGAAGAAGATAGCAAGCGCAACGGCAGCAGTCAGTTCCGGGAAGTTCTTCAGAACAGGGAACAGGTCACCTATGTAGCTGGCGATGGAGATGCCGTATACCGCCCAGTTCAGAGCGTTGATGAAGAGCATCAGACCTGCAACGCCGGTGAGATAGGGGGTCAGGACCAGCGCATCCTGTGAGTACATACCGCCCGATACCTTGAACATCGAGGAGGTAAATACATAACGGACCTGCTGGGACATCTGGAACACCATGCCGACGATCAGCGCCAGTGTGATGCTTCGACCGGTTACGCCGATACCTTCACCGACAGATGAGAAGATTCCCGCACCGATGATACCGCCCATGGCCATGAAGGTCAGGTCAAACAGGTTCATCAGTTTTTTTCCGGAGGAATTTTGCATAGAACAATCACCCTTTCTTTTCCTCGCACAACCGGCCCCTTCTTGCCGTCCCTTTCGGCCTAATATACAGAATGAACAGAATCATTTTAACATCTGCAATTAGTCTGTGCAATACTAATATAACGCTCCTGTGTTTCCTTTGTCAATAGATATTCCGGGATAGTGACGCCAATCTTTAATCGAATTTTTATATCATATTAACTAAACATTGTTTGTATGCAAAACAATTTTTTGTATATGAAAAGCCGCTTTTTCCGATTTGGAAAAAGCGGCTGGAAATCCTGTATAAAAATACAGCGGTTTACTTGTTCAAAGACGCCAGAATTTCTGCGGTCATCTCATCCAGGACTGCAAGCTGGTCTTCCTTCAGTGCAGAACGCACAGTCAGGCTCTTCTCCAGGACGGTCATATCCTTCATTTCGCCCAGCATCGCCCGCATGATCTTGCCCGACTGCGGTGCCCAGGAACCGTTCTCAATGATGGATACAGCGCGGTTCTGTACATTCAGTGCCTTCATATCCTCGATGAAGTTTGCCATCTTGGGATAGAGGCCATTGTTGTAGGTGGGTGCCGCCAGCACCAGATGGCTGGCACGGAATACATCCGAGATCAGATAGGATACATCGGTCTTGGATACATCACGGACGGTCACGCCCTTCACACCGGCAGCAGTCAGCTTGCCTGCCAGCAGGTCCGCAGCCTCGGCGGTATTGCCGTACATGGAACCATAGAAGATGGCAACGGTGTTCTCCTCAGGGGTGTAGCTGCTCCACTTCTGGTACTTGTCCAGCAGCCAGCCCAGATCCTCTCTCCAGATGGGACCATGCAGCGGGCAGATCATCGAAATCTCCAGGCCGGCAGCCTTCTTCAGCACTGCCTGTACCTGCATGCCATACTTGCCCACAATGTTGCTGTAATAGCGGCGCATCTCGCTGTGCAGGCCATGGGGGTCCAGATTCTCATCGTTGAATACAGCGCCGTCCAGGGCTCCGAAGCTGCCGAAGGCATCTGCCGAGAACAGGATCTTGTGGGTGGACTCATAGGTCATCATAGCCTCGGGCCAGTGTACCATGGGAGCCATGACAAAGGTGAGCTTGTGCTCGCCCAGATCCAGTACATCGCCTTCCTTGACCACAGCGGTACGGCCTTCCAGATCCATGTTGTAGAACTGGTTCATCAGGCCGAAGGTCTTCTGGTTGCCCACAATCTGCATCGAGGGATAGAGCCGTGCCAGCTCCGCAATGTCAGCGCAGTGGTCGGGCTCCATGTGGTTGACTACCAGATAGTCAGGCTGACGGCCGCCCAGAGCAGCAGTCAGATTCTCCAGATACTGCCGGGTCACCGAGGAATCAGCAGTGTCCATGATCGCTGCCTTCTCGTCCAGGATCACATAGGAATTGTAAGCCACGCCATCCGGAACGGGGAACATATTCTCAAACAGGTGCAGACGGCGGTCGCTGGCGCCAACCCAGAGGATCTTGTCTGTGATGTTGCGGATATTCTGCATTCTATCGTCACCTTCCGTAAATTTATCATCGCTTCCGCTTGATGCGGAATGAAACTATACCTATTTAGTATCCTGATATAGGATACCACAGCCAAAGCCTCACCGCAAGAGGATTTTCCCACAAAGTTTTCCCATATCACAAGGAGATTCTTTGCCGGTTTGGACAGGTTTTATACCGATTTATGCTTTCTGGGCCTTCTGGGCGTCCCGATCAGCCTTTTCCAGCTCCAGTTTGCCAAACAGCTTCACCAGAATGATCACAGCCGCAACGGACAGTACCAGCTCGGCTGTGAACTGGGCATAGGCCAGACCATAGAGCGGGAAGAAGTGGTTGAGGATAAACAGGGCCGGGATTTCCAGGACGATCTTACGCAGAATGGCAAAGACCAGGGCGTTGCGTCCCAGACCGGAGGCCTGGAATACACCCACTGCCAGGAAGTCCACACACAGGAAGGGCAGACCCAGGCAGAAGCCCCGCAGGAACCGGGAACCCATCTCGACGATCTCGGGGTTGTCCATGAACATGGTGATGAGGTCGCCGGCAAAGAAGGAATAGGCAATGGATACCAGCACCAGTCCGGTGACCGAGATCTTGGCCGCAAAGGTGAGAGTATGCTTCATGCGCTTGATATTGTCGCTGGCGTAGTTGTAGCTGATCAGCGGCATGATGCCCTGGGAAAGACCATTCGCGATATAGAAGGGCACCTGGTTGATCTTCTGGGCAATACCCATGGCAGCTACGGCATTGGCGCCATAGGACGAGGTGAAGTTGTTGAGGATAGTCATTCCGGTGACATTGAGCAGGTTCTGGATGGCGGCGGGGATGCCCACCATGCAGACACCGCCCACAATGGTGCTTTCAAAGCTGAGCTTGCGGGGATCGATGCAGACATAGGTGCGTCCGCGCTTTACAAAGAGCAGCACCATGAAGTAGAGGCAGGCGAAGCAGTTGGACAGGAAGGTAGCCAGACCAGCGCCCGCAGCGCCCATATTGAGGCCCCAGGGCATGATGAAGACGGGGTCCAGGATAATATTGAGGAAACAGCCGCTCATGGTGCCGATGCTGGCGTGCATGGCAGCGCCCTCGGAACGCACCATATAGGCCATGACGACATTGAGGATCGCCGGGGCAGCGCCGCAGATGACGGTCCAGAACATATAGGCCTCGGTGGCGGCCCGGGTAGTGGCATCCGCGCCCAGCAGGCTCAGCAGGGGGCTTTTGAACAGGATGCAGAGCAGGGAGAAGGCCAGTCCGCTGAGGATGGCGCACCAGAAGCCGAAGGTGGAGCTTTTCGCCACGGTATCATAGTCACGGCGGCCCAGGGCACGGCTCATCATACTGGAACTGCCCACGCCGAACAGGTTATTGACGGCATTGAAGGCCAGCATCACCGGTGCCGCCAGGGTAACGGCGGCATTCTGGACGGGGTCATTCAGCATACCTACAAAGTAGGTATCCGCCAGGTTGTAGAGCACCATGACCAGCGAGCTGAGAATGGTGGGAACCGCCAGTGTGGCGACTGCTTTGGGAATCGGGGTCTCTTCAAAGAGCAGGGTTCTGTCTTGCTGCAAGGAATATCATCTCCAGAAAAATCATTTCGCGCACCAGTTTTCCGGGCCCTCTCCCGGGAAAACCGATGCGCGCTCGCTATTATTATTTTACCATATTCCGGACAGTCTGTTAAGCTGGAGGAATGAACAGAATGTGAATATCTCCGGGGGATTTTTCCCAATATTGTGAACAGGATGTAAACTCCCGGAAAAATACTTGACTTAGTCAGGTAAATGAGTATACTAACTCTTGTAGACAGCAGACAGACTGCTGAGATTTCCAAAGACAGGGAGGTTCGTTATCCATGCAAACACCGCTTAGCCAAACCCTGGCCTATGCCGTCAGCCAGCTGAGAGCCGACTTTGTGGCATTCTCGTCCCGCAAGCTGGAGGCACTGGGCATCACCCAGGGACTTCTCTACTTTGTTCTCTATATCGGGCGTCATCCGGGGTGTACCCCCTCCGATCTTTCGGCGGCGCTCCATGCCGACAGCGGTCACACCACCCGCAGCATCCACAAGCTGGAAGAAACCGGGTTCGTGATCCGCAAGGCCCATCCCACCGACCGGCGGGCCAGTGTACTGGAACTCACCGACAAGGGCCGTCAGACCATGGAAGCCAGCCGGGGTATGTTTGCCGAATGGGACGCCTATCTGCTGGAACAGATCCCCGAAGACCAGTGCCGTCAGCTCCGGGAACTGCTCCAGACCCTGCTGCCCCACCTCCGGTACAGTCCGGCTATCCCGGACCGTCCCGATGGCCCTCCTGCCCTCCGGGGCCGGATGCCCGAATGATCAAACCCGCATCGCTCTGATGATGCGGCAGTATGTCCCGTTTTTTGTTGTTTCCTGAAAGGAGTCCTTTTACCATGAGAAAGTCCGCTAAGATCTGGCTCGTCATCGCCATCCTGCTCTGTGCCTGTGTTACCGTCCTCAACTTCACTGAGGGACGCATCCCCTCGGTGATCCTCGCCCTGGTGGAGATCGCCGCCCTCGTTGTCCTGCTCGTCAAGGAGAAGAAGGCCGGCTTCTGGCTGCTGTGCGGCTGCTACCTGCTGTCCTTCCTCACCGGCGTCATCGGCGGCATCACCGGCGGCACCGGCATCCTGCTCTCGGTGGGTGCTTCGGCAATCGGCTCGGTACTGATCCCCGGCATCACCTGGCTGTTCCTGCGCAAGGATCTGCCCAATATGCGCTGACTCCGGCTCCGCAGTTTTTCTCCCTCTCTGTCCGCCCGGGACAGGGAGGGATTTTTATTTCCCCGGGAAATCCGTGTCATTCTGCCGGCGCATGCCCCGGACGATCACCTCCACCGCCGCCCGCTGTTCCTCTGTGAGCCCGGTGAGATCCAGTCCCGGTTCCGGCGGAGTGCGCCCCAGCAGATAGTCGGCAGTCACTCCGAAGCAGTCCGCCAGCTCTCCCAGATTCTGCAGGCTGGGGCTGCGCTCCCCGGTTTCGTAGGACGAGATCAGCGACGGCGAACACCCCAGCCGCTTTGCCAGCCCCTTCTGGGAATAGCCCCGGCTCTCCCGCAGGGCCCGCAGACGCTCCTTCAGTCCGTCCATTGCCTGTTCCTCCTTTTTTCACCGGCGGCTTTTCCTGTCCCCGCCGGTATGCTACAATAAGATCAGCTCCTATTGTAGCACAGCCGCCGCATCCGGCGCAATCCGCAAAAAATCCACTGCCGAAAGGGGTTTTTACCCATGATCGTCACCATTGCCATCGACTCCTGGAAGGGGTGTCTGGACTCGCTGGACGCCGCCCGTGCCATCGAAACCGGCCTGCGCCGGGTCTGCCCGGACCTGGAGGCAAGGCTCTCCCCGCTGGCGGACGGCGGGGAAGGCACCACCTGTGCCCTCTGCACCCCCGAGGAACGCATTCCCTGTACGGTCACCGGGCCGCTGGGCGAACCGGTCCGGGCTGAATACGGCATCCGCCGTGCCACCGGCACCGCTGTGCTGGAAATGGCCTCGGCGGCAGGACTGCCCCTGGTGCCCCCTGACCGCCGCAACCCCCTGTACACCACCACCCGGGGCGTGGGGGAACTCCTCTGTGACGCCCTGGACCGGGGCTGCCGGAACTTCCTCATCGGCATCGGCGGCTCTGCCACCAACGACGGCGGCGCCGGTATGCTTGCCGCCCTGGGCTTCCGGCTGCTGGACGCCGCAGGCTCGCCCATTCCCGACGGTGCTGCCGGGCTGGAACAGCTCTGCTCCATCGATGCCTCTGCCGCCCGTCCGGAACTGCGGGACTGCCGCTTTAGCATTGCCTGTGATGTGGAGAACCCCCTCTGCGGCCCCGCCGGCGCCAGTGCGGTCTACGGCCCCCAGAAGGGCGCCTCCCCGGAGATGATCCCCCGGCTGGACGCCGCTCTCCGGCGGTTCGCTGATACGGCTGCCCGGGTCCTTCCCGACTGTGACCCCGATGTCCCCGGCTCCGGCGCCGCCGGCGGGCTGGGCTTCGGCTTTGCCGCCTTCCTGGGGGCCCAGCTGCGTCCCGGCGCTGCCATCGTCCTGGAGGAGACGGGACTGGCCGGACTGCTCCCCGGCAGCGACCTCTGCTTCACCGGCGAGGGCCGCTTCGACTTCCAGACCTCCATGGGCAAGGCGCCCGCCGCGGTGGCCCGGCTCGCCCGGGAACAGGGTGTCCCGGTCATTGCCCTGGCAGGCAGTGTCCAGCCCGATGCGCCCCTGGGAGAGATCGACGCCGTCTTTCCGGTACTGCGTGCTCCCATGGGCCTTGCCGATGCCATGGACCCGGATACCGCCCGGGAAAATATTGCCGCCGCCGCCGAACAGATCCTGCGGCTGTGGCTCCGGGCCCGGCAGTAACCCTCTTTTTCCGCATAAAAAATCCCCCGTCTGTCCATCGGGACAGGCGGGGGATTTTTATACATTCCGGTTCAGCACGCAGGCGTTAGAATACGAATGCGGTGAGAATGAAGTAGTAGCCGAAGCAGAGCGCTGTGGCCACAATAACCAGCGGAACAGCCTTGACGATCAGAGAGCCCAGCGGGATCTTGAAGTCCTCGGCGCAGAGGGTCAGGCAGATGTGGGTGGGGTTGATCTGCATTACGATGTAGCTGACGCTCATTACCAGCAGGAACATGGGATAGAACTCGGGGCCAGGGAAGACAGTCATCAGCATGGGGATAGCCAGTACGAAGATGGTAAGGCTTCCGCCAACCAGAGTACCGATGGCGAAGATCAGAGACCAGACCAGGAAGTTGGGGATGGGCAGCTTGGACAGGTATACAGGCAGCAGGTCTACAACGCCGGTGGAGCGCAGCAGGTTACCGAATACCATTACAGCCAGGGTGTTCAGCATGAGCTTGGATTCAAAGGCTGTGCGGAAAAAGGGAACAACTTCCGAAACAGAGAACTTCTGTACGAAGAATTCCAGTACGATGCACACCAGAACAGCACCCCATACAGGAGTATTGAGGGTCAGAACCATGGCGATGGACAGGAATATGGGCCAGATGCTCTTGACCAGCAGCTTCCAGTAAACGCTCTTGGGCTCATCGTATACCAGACCGGTCTCCTTGGGGATCCGGCGCAGGTAGATGACATAACCCGAAATGAACAGGCACACAACAACCGGCAGCATACCCAGTACAAAGCTCGAAGGAGTTACCAGGCCGTTGGTCAGGGTAATCGCGATGAGAATGGTGTTGTAGGTGGGCATGAAGGCTTCCGAAATGTGACGGAAGTAGCTGGTAGCCGCAGCAGTTTCAGGGGTGGTCAGGGAGTCGCCTACGGCGCTGCGCACGATAGGACCGCAGATCAGTACGGTACTTGCAGCAGGCAGACAGCCCAGCATGAAGGGTACAACCGAAGCGTTGATGCGGCGGTTATTGAACAGACCATTCATAGCCTCTTCACAGCCGGCCAGCTGCTTGCGGGACTCCATCATACGCTGCAGATAGGTGATGCAGTACAGCACCAGCAGAGCGTTGATGGTGTTGGAACCGATCAGACCGGACTTCAGAGCCGGCAGAACCAGATCGGAAGGCATGGCGTAGAGCACTACAACCACGACGCTGGCGATGGACATAACCAGGTTCAGCGGCTTCTTCATGGACAGAAGGCCGATGATGATGGCAAAGACTGCTGCCAGCTTGATGAGTGAGAGAACTTCGGGATTCAAAGAATTCTTCCTCCTTAATACACCTTGCCCCGTCTTCGATGAGTTCCGCAGCCGGTGAAGACAGGACGCATACAGATTTTGGGGTATGCCGGGCTGCGAGACTTCTGAGTCCTTGAAGGACTTTCGCACAATTTAAGATTATAGCACTGCCAAAGCCATTTTGGAAGCCCTTTTCCAAAAAAAGTCGAGAAAACTACTATGATTTATTCCGAGGAATATAATTACCTGTAATTTTTCCAGTAAATATGAGCAAAAACCTGCGGTTCTGTCCTTAGAATGCAGGGTTTCCGGGCATACAGAATCAGTCGGTTAAAGTGATGAAACGCCCTGTCACCAGCCTATGCCGCCGCCCCGGAAAAAAGACCGCCTGCGGGGCAGCCTGTCCCCGGTGCGGGAACAATTTCCGCCCATAGAGACGCTCTGCGGCGAGCAGGCGGAGCTGCCAGGCAAAAGCCGCCCGGACGAGGGCTCAAAAACAGCCCCGGCGGAGGCCGGGAGCTGTGCGCAGGCTGCGCCCATGGGAGAGCGGCAGGCGATGGGGGTATCTGGTGCCGGGAAAGCACCGCACTGGGTGCCCGCCGGGGCAGAGGGCACGCCCGGGCGCAAAAACAGCCCCCGGCGGGGGCCAGGACTGTGCACAGGCTGCGCCATGGGGGAACAGCGGGCAATGGGGTGTCTGGTGCCGGGAAGGCGCCGCACTGGGTGCCCGCCGGGGCAGAGGGCACGCCCGGGCGCAAAAACAGCCCCCGGCGGGGGCCGGAGGCTGTCTGAATGCGGGATATGGGTGTTACTTGCCCCGGGCGATCCGTGTGATCTGGATGCACAGGGTGGGCAGCACAGCCAGGCCGAGGATCATGCCCAGCTGAGCCAGGGTGAGATCTGCCACCAGGAACAGGCCATGCAGAGCGGGGATCAGCAGCACAGCCAGGAGCAGCAGCACGCCCACGCCGAAGGCAGCCAGCGAAGCGGGGTTGCCCGAGAGGCCCATGCGCAGGATGCTCCGGTCCTCCCGGCAGTTGAAGCCGTGGAACAGACGGGCCAGGGTCAGGGTGGCAAAGGCCATGGTCATGGCTTCGGCGGTGCCGGTCCGGTAGCCCAGATAGAAGGCAGTCATAACCGGGACGGCGATGAGCAGACCCTGCAGGCCGATGCGCTTGACCAGATCGCCGCTGAGCAGCGGTTCCTTGGGATCACGGGGCTTGCGGTTGAGCAGATCACTGCTGGCGGGCTCCATGCCGATGGCAATCGCCGGCAGCGAGTCGGTGAGCAGGTTGATAAAGAGCAGGTGCACAGCGGCAAAGGGAGCCGGCAGTGCCATCAGCGAGGCATACAGCACACAGAAGATCCCTGCCATATTGCCGGACAGCAGGAAGCCGATGACATTCTTGATGTTCTCATAGACACCTCGTCCGTTGGTGACAGCGTTCACGATGGTGGCGAAGTTGTCGTCTGCCAGGATCATGGCAGCGGCGTCCTTGCTCACCTCGGTACCGGTGATGCCCATGGCAACACCGATGTCCGCCTTCTTGAGCGCCGGGGCGTCATTGACGCCGTCACCGGTCATGGCGACGATCTGTCCACGGCGCTGCCAGGCAGTGACAATGCGGATCTTATGCTCCGGCGATACACGGGCATACACCGAGATATGGGTCAGCTTGCGGTCCAGTTCCTCATCGGTCATCTGTTCCAGCTCGGGGCCGGATACAGCCAGGTCGCCTTCGCCGAAGATGCCGATGCGCTTGGCAATGGCAGTGGCAGTGACCTTATGGTCACCGGTGATCATCACCGTCCGGATGCCGGCACGCTTGGCATCAGCGACAGCTGCCACCGATTCGGGACGGGGCGGGTCGATCATCGAGATCAGGCCGATGAATACATAGCCCTGTTCATCGTCCAGCGACAGTTCCCGTACACAGTCCAGCTCCCGGTAGCCAAAGGCCAGCACACGCAGGCCCTCTTCCGAAAGGCTGTTGTTCACCCGCATGATCTCTTCCCGGTCGGCCTCGGTGAGCTCCCGTACCCCCTCCGAGGTCATCAGACGGTCGGAACGGGCCAGCAGCACATCAATGGCGCCCTTGGTCATCAGGGTGGGCACCCCTTCGATCTCCTGCAGGGTGGTCATCAGCTTGCGGTCAGAATCAAAGGCCAGCTCGCCCAGCCGCTGATGCTGGCTGCGGTAGGCGCTCTCCTCCACGCCGAAGTTTTCGCCCAGCAGCACCAGCGCCACTTCGGTGGGGTCACCGATGGAGGTGCCGGTCTCGGCGTCATGGGTGGCATCGCTTGCCAGCAGGGCGGTTTTGAGCAGCAGACGCTGGGCATCATTTGCCAGCTCCAGATCACAGCCGTCGCACAGCTTGCCGTCGGCATAGATCTTCTCCACTGTCATGCGGTTCTGGGTCAGGGTACCGGTCTTGTCCGAGCAGATCACCGATACGGCGCCCAGGCTTTCCACCGCCTTGAGCTCCTTGATGATGGCGTTCTGCTTTGCCATCTTCTGGGTGCCGATGGCGAGCACAATGGTGACGATGGAGCTGAGCGCCTCAGGAATGGCAGCCACAGCCAGCGCCACGGCAAACATCAGCGAATCCAGCAGTCCCATGCCGCTGCGGAAATAGGAGAGCAGGAACACCACGCCGCAGATGGCAATGATGGCGATGGCCAGCTTCTCACTGAACTTGTTGAGGTTCTCCTGGAGCGGGGTCTTGCGCTGACGGGTATTGTCCAGCAGCGAGGCGATATGTCCCAGCTCGGTCTGCATGCCGGTGGCAGTCACCACAGCGGTGGCACGCCCATAGGTCACCAGCGATCCCGAAAAGACCATGTTCTTCCGGTCACCCAGCGCCACATTTTCCTCGGGGATCACATCGGCGGTCTTTTCCACCGCTTCGCTCTCGCCGGTGAGGGAACTCTCGTTGATCTTCACCGACCAGCTCTCCAGGATACGGGCATCGGCGGTGATGAGGTCGCCGGCTTCCAGGAGCAGGATATCACCGGGCACAACTTCCGGCGAGGGCACCTGCACCTTGATGCCGCCCCGGAGCAGGGTGGCGGACGGGGAACTCATGGCTTTGAGGGATTCCAGGGATTTTTCCGCTTTGAGGTACTGCACGGTACCCAGTACGGCATTGAGGATCAGCACGGCAAAGATAACCAGCGAGCTCTCCCCCTGACCGGACAGAATGGAGATCACCGCTGCCGCGATCAGAATCCAGACGATGAGATCCTTGAACTGGTCGATAAACACTTCCAGCGCGGTTTTTTTGCGTCCCTCGGCGAGTTTGTTCTCACCGTAGCGTTCCAGACGGTTCCGGGCTTCCTCCGGCGACAGGCCGGTACGGAAGGTCGAATAGCGTTCCAGCACCTCATTCTGGGACAGATTGTAATCCGGACGATTCATATCCATTGTTGTTTCTCTCCTTTTTCAGCAGGCACATTCCCGGGCGGTAAGGTCTTCCGGGGGGGGAAAAGAAAAAGACCTCCCGAAATCCGCGCAGAATGGCAGAATTTCGAAAAGTCTTGTTGCCTTCGGAAACGATCGGCGTGCGCTGCCAGCCGGCTCATGTTTCCCGGCGTGATGTTGGCAGTGCAGCTTTTAACTACTCCCTTTTCGTATTGGTATCAGTGTAACCCATTAACTGTAAATTAGTCAATACTAATTGCCGCAGATTTACCAAAAATTCACCGGTTCATCTTTACGACATACTGTCCAAGCTGTACCGGAAGTTTCTATACACAATCCCCATTTATGCAGGATTGCCCTGCAACAGGTGTATTGTTTTTGGGCAGCTGCGTTCATTTTTATCCAAATCGTTCATAGAATGCTCATGGATATTCACGATTTTACCCATTTACACTTGTAAACAGGCTGTGAATTTGTTATTTTTGTACTGGAAACACCCCGGTCTGGTCCGATCGGGGACGACGATCGTCCTTTTATATTTTCTACTGTTCCAATGGAAGCCCGCCGCTTCCGCCCATTTCAACCTGTAAGGAGGAATCCCTTATGTCAACTGAAAGACAGGAATCCAAGCTGATTCGCAACATCGGGTTCTGGCCTCTGATGGGTATCGCCTATGGTCAGATCATCGGCGCAGGTATTATGACCCAGACCGGTATCGCCATCGGTATGACCGGTACCGGCGTTGTACTGGCATATATCATCTCCGCTGTCTGCACCACCTTCCAGAACTTCCCCACTGCCATCCTGGGTGCCACTGTACCCGTCTCCGGCGGTGAGTACCGCTATATCAGCCGTCTGCGCGGCAAGAAGTGGGGCTTTGTCTATCTGGCTACTTATGTGGTATCCAAGCTCACCATCGCCCTGTATGCCCTGAGCTGTGCCTCCTATCTGGTGGCCTTCCTCACCGGCATCAGTGAGCAGATCATCGCCATCTGCCTGCTGGTTGCTGCCTTCGCCATCAACCTGCTCGGCACCAAGCAGTCCGCTTTCGTTACCACCGGTATCACTGCTCTGCTGCTCCTGGGTATGGCACTCTTCCTGTTCTATGGTCTTCCCAAGACGGATATTGCCTATGTATTCGATCCCTCCAACCTGATGGCCCATGGCCCCGGCAACCTGCTCTCCGCCATCGCACTGCTCTCCTTTGCCACCGGCGGCGCTCAGGTTATCGGCAATATGGGAAGTGAGATCATCGACCCCCAGAAGAATATGCCCAAGGTTATCATTATCTCCACTGTAACAGTCGGCATCATGTATGCCCTGGTGGCAATGGTTGCATCGGGCGTTCTGCCTCTGGAAGTGGTTTCCAATCAGAACCTCTCGCTGGTTGCCGCTGATGTAATGCCCGGCTGGGCCTTTACCTACTTCACCCTGGCTGCCGGCGCCGGCGCTACTGCCAAGACTCTGAATGTTACCCTGTCCTGGTCGCCCAAGCCCATTCTGATTGCCTGCGATGACGGTATGCTGCCTCGCTCCTGGGGTACTGTTTCCAAGCGCGGCGTTCCCTATAAGATCCTCATCGCCTTCTTCTTCATTGGTCTGATCCCGCTGCTGGCCGGCATGGATATCTCCCTCATCTCCAAGATGGGCACCGCGATCTCCCTGCTCTCCAAGCTGATGTTCTCCTATGCATTCCTGAACCTGCCCAAGAAGTATCCCGAAGCCTTTGCCCGCTCTGAGATGAAGGTTTCCGAAGGTACAGTCAAGATCCTGGGCTACGGCAGCATAATCCTGTCCGCGATCTTCTCGGCATCGCTCATCATCGAGCTGCCTACCGCTGCCAAGATCGGCTTCGTTATCCTGTTTGCCGTCTCCATCGCCTGGGCGAACTCCGGCAAGCTGGATAAGATCGAGATCCCCAACGACCTCGATGTTCAGTATGTAAAGTAAGGGCATCTTTCCAGATTCAGAAACCCCCGTGTGAATGCACGGCATACGCGAAAAACGGACGCTCCATACGGAGCGTCCGTTTTTTTGTGCTGAGAAAAAGGGGATCAGGCGGGGGAGGCGGCTTCTACCGCCAGCCGGATGCTTCCGTTGACCTCATCGCCGTAGAACCAGCAGCTGCCGTCCTCCGCCGCATAAAAGCTGTAATACATACCGGTCTTTTCACTGTTCCAGAGCTGATAATAGGTGCAGGGAATGCCGCTGCGGTCTGCCGGCTCCTGCACAATGGTATAGCCGGCTTCCTCCGCCTGGCGGAGCACTTCTTCCAGATCCAGTACCGACCGGGTCAGGGCCTCCTCCGGGACAAGAATCCCCCGGACGCCATCCACTGTATTGATCTGCCACCAGCCGTCCCCCTCCACCAGCTCGGATTCGCTGAGATCCGCCGAGGTGAGAAGGTCGCTCCGCTCAGGCATGAGAAACTCCCGCCACAGGGTTTCCCCGTCAAAGGTATAGACCTGCAGCCCATAGAGAAGCGGATCGCCCCGGCTCAGCCATACCAGCTGATCCGGTTTACCTGCCTTGCAGTTCGCCCGGAACTGTTCCAGCCGGGCGGAGTTCTGATAGAGTTCCTCCACCGGCACGGTTTCGGGCACTGCTTCGTCCCGTCCCAGTTCGATCCAGCCGCTCAGGCTCCCATCTTCATTGGCAAGCCGGAAATACCGGTCACTGACAATCAGATCCCCGTAGCGCTCCACAAGGGAACCGGCTGTGCGGGTGCCGCCGGCCCAGTCCTCTACTGCTGTATAAAACAACTCATCGGCCCAGTCCGGGAGGGTCCGGGGCTGCTGGCTCTCCGGGGCGGAACTCTCCTCCGGGGCAGCGGGTTCAGAGCTGCTCTCCGATCCGGACGAAGACGGCTCAGAGGGCTGTTCCTCCGCCTGGGAGGACGGGGCAGAGGCCTCGCTGCCGCTCTCCGGCTCCGAGCGGGCCGGGGCGCAGGCCGCCAGGGTCAGGGCGAGAAGCAGGGTCAGGAGCAGAAGTTTTGGTTTCATGGTACTCCCTCCTTTCTATAATAAGTGTAGCATCAAATCGCCGGGTTTTCCACAGAGGGCGGCGGAAAATGTGGAAAAGCCGGGGCAGTCCGGGGCCCGGGCACGCAGCCATGGGATTCCCGGGGCAGGGACGCACCAGAATCTGTGCCCGGGAGTTTTCCACAGCGCCCCGGGGAGAAAGGGGAAAACAGAACGCCCCGGGGCTGCCGGGGGTGGCAGTTCCGGGGCGTTTTTATGGGAAAGCGGGCGGAGGAACAGTCCGTACCGCTCTCCGGCAATAGGGAATGAAAGGGAGGATCACTCTGCCAGGGTCTCGGCAGCCTGCCAGGCTTCGCCCTCACCGGGACAGGTGGCTGTCCAGAGGGTATTCTGATAGCCGGTGGTCCCCACCGAGTAATCCACCCGGAACCGGATGGTCTGACCGGCGCTGTCTGTGCTGTCGCTCTCATAGGCGATGGTATCCACCGACGCACCCGGATACAGGCGCTCCAGCGCTGCTTCCACCGCCGCAACGGCAGCCTCCTGCTCAAGCCGGAATGTCTCCTCGGGATAGGTGTACTCCGCCACATACCAGATGCCGTCCGTCTTTTCCACGGTGAAATCCACGGTGCGGTAGCTGGGTACATAGGCGGGGTCCTCGTCCCGGTCAATGCCGCCGTCCATGGTCTCATAGGCCGCCCGGATCACCATGCGGTCCGGTTCCACCGATACGGCCTGCAGCCCCGACAGCGCCATGGCATAGGAATAGCCCGTTTTCCAGGGGCCCAGCCGCCAGACTCTGCCGTCATCGGTCTTCTGAATCCGCACCACATCGCTGGCCTCATAGGCTTCGATGGCCTCCGGTGTGAAGATGCTGCGGATCACCCGGTCATAGTCGGGGAGGTCATAATACACCGAGCCATCCGAAAAGGTGGTCGTATCCTGCCATGGAAACAGAACCATGTCGTCCACATCATAGGCGGCGCTGGCACAGTACCAGAGATCCAGCAGAATCCCGGTGACATTGCTGCCATCGGCGTCCAGGATCACGGTGTCCGAAAAGTCGTACCGGTCGGAGAAACTGCCCGGGTACCGCTTGCCGGTGGGGCCATAGTCCCACTGGGCTTCGTCGGCGTCTGCCGGGGAGAGACGCACCGTGCGGGCGATGGTGTCGAGGGTATCATCGGAAATTTCCGCCCCCGGCTCGAAGCGCAGGGTAATATACACGCCCAGCTCCCGGTTGAAGCTCACCAGACCGGTGGTCTCAAGGGAGGGCACCCCGGCATTGGATACCTCCGGATGGGCTTCCGCCCAGGCGGTATCCTTGTACTGCACCTCCATGCGTCCGGTTTCGCCGTAGTCCAGGGTCTGGATGGGGGTATAGGGGTCCCAGATCTCAAAACTGGAAAGCCGCAGGCTGGAATAGACGCTTTTGTACTCGTCCTCCGGGGCGATCTCGCCGTCGTAGACTTCGTACCCGCTGCAGCCCAGCACGCCCATGAGGGTCTCCCCGTCCCGGAATACCAGATCGGCGCCCAGGTTGTTGATAGGGCCGTCCTCCGCGCCGGCTGTGCTCACCTCCCAGCTCTCGGGAACCGCCAGCCGCAGCTCAAATTCCGGCACCGCCGGGGCATACTCCGCCTGGCTCATGGGCAGGGTTGCCGATACCAGCTTGTATCCCTCGGGCAGCGCTGTCACGGTGGGACCGCCGCCGGCTTCCTCCAGCAGATCGGTGGCTACCCCCTGGTCGATGCCCTTGAGGGTCGCCTCCAGCCACAGCTCATCATACTGGGTTTCGGCAAGGTCGATGGAATAGGTCTTGCCCGCCTCCCAGAGATGACCGCTGCTCTCCTCCTCAAAGAGATGAACGCTCATGAAGCTGTCGCCCATGGCAGCCCGTCCATACACCCGGATCTCCCAGTCGGAAGCCGGGGCATATCCCTCGGGAATGGTGAAGGACACCTTGCTGTCCTCATACTGAATGCTGTCGGTGAGGGCTTCCAGTGCCTCGGTGCCGGTGAGGTTCACGCCGCCGGTAAAGGTACAGCTCACCAGAATGCCCAGCATCAGCACCAGCCCTGCCAGTGCCGACTTCCTTGTCACCGGGGCGGCAATGATGAGCCGTACCCGCTCCTTGAGGCCCCGGCGTCCCACCGACATGGTGGTCGCCAGCGAGCCCAGTTCCCCGGGATTCTGCCGGGTGCGCACCAGTTCCACCAGGGTCTGTCCATAGGCGAGGTTTTCCTCCTCGCCCAGCGTCCGCACTGTGCGCTCATCACAGGCCAGCTCGCAGTCCTCCCGGGAGGCCGCTGCCGCCAGCCACACCAGCGGATCGAACCAATAGAGAATCAGGCAGAGGGTCCGGGCTGCCGCCCAGATGTGATCCTTCTGCCGCCAGTGACAGAGCTCATGGGTGAGCACATGCCGCCGGCGCACCGGGTCTGCCGCCGCCTCAGGGGTGAGATACACCGCCGGACGCAGCAGTCCGAACAGGCAGGGGGAACCGATCCCCTCCGCCACCCACACCGGCAGCGGACTTTCCGGAACCGGGAGTTCCCGCCGGGCACGCCGGAGCTGCCGGGCAAACCGGGCATTCACCCAGAGAAACCACCCACTGGTGCCGAGCGCTCCCGCCGCCCAGATCAGGGCAAGAGGCGAAAACTGCGGCAGGGTCTCCGCCGCCGGGGCAGTTTCCTCCGGCGCGGCGGGGTCAGCGGTTTCCGGTCGGGAAGAGGCGGCGCCATCGGGGGTGATGACCTCCACCCGCTGGGCCAGGAACCGCTCTGCCGACTGGGCCGCCGGGAGATTCAGCACACTGGTGGGCGAGGGCAGCGACACCGGCACCAGCAAGCGGAGCAGCACCACCAGCCACAGCCCATAGCAGAGCCGGCGGCTCAGCCGTCCCCGTCCGAAGTGCCGCAGTGCCAGCACCGCCAGGATCAGCACCGAGGAGGTGAGCAGCAGTTCACTGGGATTCATCATGGCGTTTCGCCTCCTTTGCCTTGCGGAGCAGTTCTTCCAGCTCCTCTACATCGTCCGGGGTGAGGGCCTCTGTCCCCACCAGGGTGGACACCATCAGCCCCAGGCTCCCGCCATAGAGCCGGTCCAGAAAACTCCGGGTCTCCCGGCGGCAGGCATCCGCCTGATCCAGCACCGGCCAGAATTCCTTGGCCCGTCCGTTTTCCCGGTGAGCCACCGCACCCTTCTTCTCCAGACGGCTGAGCATGGTGATGATTGTATGCTTGGTCCAGCCCGTCTCCGGCGCCAGCCGCTCGGTGAGCTGGGTAATGGTCGCCGGGGACTTGCCCCAGAGCTGGTTCATCAGCTTCCATTCACCGTCCGACAGCGGAATATTTGCCATCGTCCTTCCCTCCTTCCGTATGGTAGACAGTTGTTTACCTGACATCAGCATACCAGAAAGGTAGACAGTTGTCAACCTATCCGGACAGAAAAAAACGCCCTTGCGGGCGTGGAGAGGGAGCAGGTTCTATTCGGGGAAAAACAGCCGGTCAGAGCCAGCGCCGGGGACAGAGGGGCGCCAGGACCCGCCAGGCGGCGGCGACCAGTCCCACACAGAAAAGTGCCCGGAGAAGTTCCATGAGAAAATCCACCTCGGTTCAGAATCCAGGGCCCGCTACCGCAGAGTCCAGTGAGGGTCCACCTTCCAGCACCGGCGTTCCACATCGGCACAGAGCCGGCTGTAATAGTCAAGATAGGCACGGCGGCGGCGGTGATCCTCGGCACTGGCAGCCCGGACCTTTTTCCAGGCGACGCAGGTCTTGTGACAGCCTTCATAATACTGGGGACAGCGGCTCTGACAGGGAAGCATGGACAGGCACTCCTTTCCATTCAGGCGCCCGCTGCTTCCAGCGGCAAGGCGGCAGCAAGCGCCATGGGGGTTTTGGTTCCCGCCGTCCGCCGGCAGGAACTGCCTCCCGCTGTTCCGGTACGGTTTTATTATACCGGCCCGGCTTTGCGGGGATTCGTCCCCTGTGTAAACTGCAGATGAAGCCAAAACTTTCCTCTGCCCCGTTGCCTGCCGGCACCGGGTGTGATAAAATGGCAGTTGACCGCCTTTTTTATCCATAGAAGGAGGAATTTTTTCCATGAACAACATCTATGATGACAAGGCATTTTTTGACGCCTATTCCCGGATGGCCCGGAGCACCGGCGGACTGGAAGCTGCCGGGGAATGGCATCAGCTCCAGCCGCTGTTCCCTGCCATGGAGGGCAGCCGGGTACTGGATCTGGGCTGCGGCTATGGCTGGCACTGCAAATACGCCGTGGAACAGGGCGCCGCCGAAGTGCTGGGACTGGATCTCAGTGAGAAGATGATCGCCGAAGCCCGGGCGCGCAATGCCGACCCCCGCATCCGGTATGAGGTATGCGGAATTGCCGAATACAGCTATCCCGCCGGATACTATGACCTGGTGGTTTCCAATCTGGCCCTGCACTACCTCGCCGACCTGGACGACATCTACCGGAAGGTATTCTCCACCCTCCGGCCCGGCGGTGTATTCCTGTTCAATATCGAACACCCGGTCTTTACTGCCGGTGTACGGGAGGACTGGGTCCGGGACACTGAGGGCCGTCCGGTCTGCTGGCCGGTGGACAACTACTATTATCCCGGGGAACGCACTACCCTCTTTCTGGGCCAGGAGGTCAAAAAACAGCACCATACCCTCACCCAGATCCTGATGGGTCTAATCCGGCGCGGCTTTGTACTGGAGGCTGTGGAAGAGGCTATGCCCGATCCGTCCATGCTGGATCTGCCCGGTATGGCGGATGAGATGCGCCGTCCCATGATGCTGCTGGTCAAGGCCCGCAAGCCTGTCTGAAACCATTTCGATAAAAAGGACTGTGTTACTGCATGACTGAATTTCTGCTCTCGCGTTTTGTAAAAGGATACCCCGAAGTCAATGACCCTCAGGTCCGGGCCCGGTGCGGCAATCTGGCCGGACTGGTGGGCATCTGCTGCAACCTTCTGCTCTCCGCCGGCAAATTCCTGGCAGGACTGCTCACCGGCAGCGTTGCCATCTCCGCCGACGCTGTCAACAACCTCTCGGATGCCTCATCAAGCATCATCACCCTGCTGGGATTCCGGCTGGCTGCCCGTCCCGCCGATGATGAACACCCCTATGGACACGGACGCACCGAATATCTCTCGGGACTGGCGGTGAGCGTGATGATCCTGCTCATCGGCGCTGAACTGGCCAAGACCAGCATCCAGAAGATCCTCTCGCCGGAACCCATCACCACCGGAATGGTATCCATTCTGATCCTGGCGGCCTCCATTCTGGTGAAGTTCTGGATGGCAGCCTTCAACCGCCATGTGGGAGGGCTGATCCGCTCCGCCACCCTGGAAGCCACCGCCGCTGACAGCCGCAACGATGTCATCAGCACCGGCGCTGTCCTCATTGCCACCCTGCTGCAGATGCAGTTCGGCTGGAATCTGGATGGCTATATGGGTCTGGCTGTGGCAGCCTTTATCCTGTGGAGCGGCTGGGGTCTGGTAAAGGATTCCATTGCCCCGCTGCTGGGACAGACCCCCGATCCCGAACTGGTACGGCATATCGCCGATGTGACCCTTTCCTATCCCGGCGTACTGGGCATCCATGACATGATCGTACATGACTATGGCCCGGGCCGGCAGTTTGCCAGTCTGCATGCAGAAATGGCTGCCAGTGCCGATGTGCTGGAAAGCCATGACACCATCGACCGCATTGAGAAATACTTCCTGGAGCAGGAGGGGCTGCATGTGGTGATCCACTACGACCCCATTGTCACCGATGATTCCGAAACCGGTGAGGCCCGGGAGTTCTTTGCCGCCGAAGCAAAGAAGCTCGATCCCCGCCTCTCCATCCATGATTTGCGCATGGTGCCCGGCACCACCCATACCAATGTGATCTTCGATCTGGTTCTGCCCCGGGAACTGGACAGCCGCGCCTCCGAACTCAAGCATGCCCTGCAGGAAGCTGCCCAGCGGAAGAATCCCCTGTGGCTCTGCGTCATCACCGCCGAGAACAGCTTCACCGGCACCTTCGCCTCGGAAAAGGCCAAGGAAGCGGAACCCTCTGCCTCAGAACAATAAGAAAACGCCGTCCCCGCAGTGAGCAGGGACGGCGTTTTTTAGTGAAGAGGGAAGAGTTTCGGTATGCCTGGCGGCACAGGGTCAGAAGAAATTTTCGTCCGGCGGGTTTTGCTATGTGAGGGAGGGAAGCTTTCGCATGCTCTCCCAGCGAGCGAGGGTCGCCAGGGAACTGATCCCCCCGCAGGGGGTGCGGGGGTGAATAGAGAACAGTGAAAAGTGAAGAACGAAGAGTTTCGGTGTGCCTGGCGGCACGGGATTTGGAAGGGGCGTTTTGCATTTCCGCATTACTGATGAGAGACGCCAGGGAACTGCTTCCCCCGCTGGGGGCCGTTCTGGCGGCGGTACTCGGTGGGCAGCAGTCCCACGGCCTCCTTGAAGGCACGGGTGAACTTGCCCTGGTTCTCATATCCCACAGCGGCTGCCACACCGGCGATGGGCAGGTCGCTCTCCCGGAGCAGACGGGCGGCTTCCCGCATCCGCAGCTCCCGCATATAGGCGCCCACCGGCTGTCCGTACACCGCCTTGAACCCGGCTTTCAGCGCCGAGGTGTTGAGCAGGTGCTCCCGGGACAGCTCCTCAATGGTATACCGCCGGGAGAGATCCTCCACCAGACGTGCATGCACCGCCTGGATTGCAGCCAGCTGATCCCGGGGCCAGCCCTCAGGAGAGGACAGCTCGGGCTGTTCCAGAGCCCCCAGCAGGAGCAGCAATTCCTGGATGCGCAGCAGTCCCCAGGCAGGCCGGGCCTCCCGGGGCAGACGCGCCAGCGGTTCCAGCAGCGGCGCCACTCCCGCCTGAGCCGCCAGAGCCAGGCTGCGTCCGCCGGGACAGTACCGCTCCAGCAGGCCTGCTCCGGTGACGCCCATCTGTGCGAGGGGAACAGGCAGCTGGGCATCCAGCGTCCGGGTATCCACCGAGAAGGCCAGTCCCGCATAGTACCCCAGCGGGAACTGGAGCCGGGAATCACTGCAGCTCTCCCGCAGGCGGATGGCCAGCCCTCCCGGCCCGAGATAGAGTCCACTGCCGTCCCGGAGCTGCCAGCCCATGCGTCCGCTCAGGCAGAAGCTCAGCTCCAGAAAGCCCGGCTCGGCTCCATGCCGGGAATGAAATCCCTCGGCTTCATACCACTCCAGCCGCATGGTCGCCCAGTCACAGAGCCGGATCTCCTCCGACCGGCCCCGTCCGCCGCTCTCAGGCAGCGGCAGCCGGCAGAGTTCTCCCTCCGGGGTGCGGATCTCCTGCATTCCCGCCGGCAGGTCCCGGAGATCCCCGGTGATTGTTTCCTTGGTCCACAGGGTCATGCCTCTTCCTCCTCTCCGGGACAGGAGAGGGCTGCCAGCTGTTCAATGGTATGGTGCAGCACCCGGGCTGCTTCGGTATCCGCTGCCCGGTAGTACATCTCCTTGCCCTGCCGCCGGCTGACGATCAGTCCGGCACTCTTGAGCAGCCGCAGATGATGACTCACCGCCGGACTGCTCATCTCCACCAGCGCCGACAGCCCCATGACGCATTCCTCACAGTGGCACAGCACCCAGAAGATCCGCAGCCGGCTGCTGTCTCCCAGCTGCCGCATGGCATCCGCCACCGACTGGATCTCCCCGGTGGACGGGAGTTTCTCCCGCAGCTGATCACTGCTGCAGCCGCAGGGTTCGTGTCCGGTCTGTTCCGGCTTCATGGCTCCACTCTCCTTTTGTTCGCCTTTGTTTCCTCCATTGTAAAATCCCCGCCCGCCCTCTGTCAACCACCTGCGGAAAATGCGGCGCTGGAGCCTTGCCACCTGCGGTGGGGCGGTTCCCTGGCGACCCCCGATAGCTGGGAGGGCATGCGGAAGCATTCTTCCTCCCACAGTCCCGCCCACCGGGTGAAAGTTTCTTCTAAATCCGTGCCGCCAGGCACACCAAAACTATTCGCTTTTCACTCTTCACTATTCTCTTTTTCCGCCCGAAGCCAGGCGAGGGCGAAAAACTAAGGCATACCCACCCAATTTTCCGGGGACGCCAGAGAACCGCTCCCCGCAAGGGCGATTTTATCGCGTCTGTACGCGGTTTGCGGGCATCCGGAGTCTGGGCTTTTTTAGCTTAATCCATTCGGAACTGTTTTTAATCCAAACGGAACGATTCACCGTTCCCCCGTTGACTTCCGGCTCTCTTTGACATAGAGTATAGATATGAAAGATTAAACAAGCATTTAATCTTATAACCGAAATTCTGTCGGGAAAGGAGAAAACAGCAATGAAAAAGACCTATAAGATCGATGTGGACTGCGCCAACTGCGCCAACAAGATGGAGGACGCCGCCCGCAAAACCCCCGGCGTCAAGGACGCCAATGTGAACTTCATGACCCTGAAGATGGCTGTGGAGTTTGATGAGGGCCAGGACCCCAAGGCCGTCATGGCTGAGGTTCTCAAGAACTGCAAGAAGGTGGAAAGCGACTGCGAGATCTTCCTGTAAGATCCCACGGGACGCTTGTCCGTCCGGTTCCGACTGCTGGTAAAAAACACCTGCGGCATTGCCCGGGTGTTTTTGCAGCAGTAATATATGAACGATTAAACATTTATTTAATTATAAAATTCCCGGCTCCGACCGGATCAAAGAAGGGATTTCCTCTATGAACAAAAAGCAGAAAAAAATGCTCTGGCGGATCATTGTTTCCGCCGTGCTGATGGTGGCGCTGCACTTTGTACCGGTCACCGGTCTTGTCCGGTTCGCCCTCTACATGGTGCCCTATTTCATCGTGGGCTATGATATTCTCTGGAAGGCTGTTCTGGGCATCTGGAACCGTCAGGTCTTCGATGAGAACTTCCTCATGGCTGTTGCCACCGTGGGTGCCATTGTCATCGGCCTCACCGACAGCGGCGACTATACCGAAGCCATTGCCGTTATGCTGTTCTATCAGATCGGCGAACTGTTCCAGAGCTATGCCGTGGGACGGAGCCGCAAGAATATCAGCGAACTCATGGATATCCGTCCGGACTATGCCAACATCGAAGTGGACGGTCAGCTGGAACAGGTGGACCCCGATGAAGTGGAAGTGGGTTCCATCATCATTGTCCAGCCGGGTGAAAAGGTGCCCATCGACGGCATTGTCGTAGAGGGCCGTTCCACCCTCAACACCGCTGCCCTCACCGGCGAAAGCCTGCCCCGGGAAGTGGAAGAGGGCGGCGAGATCATCAGCGGCTGCATCAACCTCACCGGTCTGCTGAAGATCCGCACCACCAAGGAATTCGGTGAATCCACCGTTTCCAAGATCCTCGACCTGGTGGAGAATGCCTCCTCCCGCAAATCCAAGTCGGAGGCCTTTATCTCCAAGTTCGCCAAGGTCTATACCCCGGCAGTCTGTTACAGTGCCGTGGCACTGGCTCTGCTGCCGCCTCTGACCCGTCAGTTCCTCATGGGTCTCACCCCCGACTGGGCTGACTGGTTCTACCGTGCCCTTACCTTCCTGGTTATCAGCTGTCCCTGCGCGCTGGTGATCAGTATTCCGCTCTCCTTCTTCGCCGGCATCGGCGGCGCCAGCAATCAGGGTGTGCTGGTCAAGGGCTCCAACTACCTGGAAACCCTCGCCCAGACCCGTACCCTGGTCTTTGACAAGACCGGCACCCTCACCGAAGGCGTCTTTGAAGTGACCCGCATCACTCCGGCAGAGGGCTTTGAGGAAGGACGCCTGCTGGAGCTGGCAGCCCTGGCAGAGAGCGCGTCCTCCCACCCCATCAGCAAGAGCCTCCAGAAGGCCTATGGACAGGAACTGGACCGCTCCCGTGTGGGTCAGGTGGAGGAGCGCAGCGGCGCCGGTGTCGTAGCTGAAGTGGACGGCAAGTCGGTGGCTGCGGGCAATGACAAGCTGATGAACCAGCTGGGTGTTGCTTTCCAGGAAAGCGATGAACCCGGTACTGTGGTACACATCTCGGTGGACGGCGTCTATGCCGGACAGATCCTCATTGCCGACCGTATCAAGCCCGGTGCGGCACAGGCCATTGCCCAGCTCCGGAGCGCCGGTGTGCGCCGGATGGTCATGCTCACCGGCGACCATCGCTCGGTAGCTGAAAAGGTGGCAAAGGAACTGGGAATCGACGAATATTACAGCGAACTGCTGCCCGCAGACAAGGTCACCAAGGTGGAAGAACTGCTGGCAGAGCGTTCCAATGACCGGGATAAGCTCGCCTTTGTGGGCGACGGCATCAACGATGCTCCGGTGCTCTCCCGTGCGGACATCGGCATCGCCATGGGTGCCATGGGTTCGGATGCCGCCATTGAGGCCGCTGATGTGGTCCTCATGGACGACGACCCCCGCAAGATCCCCAAGGCCATCAAGATCTCCCGGAAGTGTCTGCGCATTGTCTACCAGAACACCTGGTTCGCCATCGGCATCAAGCTGGGCTGTCTGCTGCTGGGCGCTCTGGGTATCGCCAATATGTGGCTGGCGATCTTCGCCGATGTGGGCGTCATGGTCCTGGCAGTGCTCAACGCCATCCGTGCCCTCTTTGTGAAGAATCTGTAAGCCTCAGTCTGACAGGAGTGTGTTTTCCATGACCTTTGCATTTCTGATCCTCGGGGATTTCTCCCCGGAACAGGACCGTACTGCCTCCATTGGCGGCGGCAGCGCCCGGATGATCGGTGTGCCCGATCTCCCCGCTGCCTGTGCCGCAGCCAGAGCCCTGGCAGAAGAGGGGATCGGCTGTATTGAACTGTGCGGCGCCTTTGGTCCGGATGGAGCGCGGCAGGTCATTGAAGCCACCGGCGGCAGGATTCCGGTGGGTTATGTGACCCACTTCCCCGAACAGGACCCTCTGTTCCGGGCAGCTTTCCCGGACGACCCTCACAACCTCTGATATTCCCTTCACCCGGCGGGATTCGGGATTCCCCGCCGGGTGTTTTTTATATCCGGGGAACGGAACCCTCCTTGACCCCGGGCCGCTGCCGTGCTATTCTGCTTACAGAGAGGGACGGGCGTTTTTCCCGTCCCGGCAAGGAGGAGATCTGTATGAGCGAAGGATTTACTGTATCGGCACGGCAGACCGGACGCCCCGCCGCCCTCACCGGTGACCGGGAACGGGAATGCTATGAACTGCTGGAACGGCTGGGGATTGCCTATGAATGGGTGGAGTTCTCCCGGCAGCCTGAGACTACCGCTGAGGCGGAAGAAGTGGATAAAGCCCTGGGTGTACCGGGACTCAAGAACCTCATCTTCCAGAACCGCAACCGGTCCCGGACCCTGTTCCTGCTGCTGCCCCGGGAAAAGCGCCTGGATGCCAAGGCCCTGGCAAAGAGCCGGAACATCACCCGGCTTTCGATGGTGAACGCGGCAGCGCTGGAAGATCTGCTGCACACCCATGCCGGAGCGGTGGGCGCCATGGAACTGATGTATGACATGGAGGGCAAACTGGAACTGTTCATCGACCGGGAAGTGCTGAACGGGCCGTTTGTACGCTTCCCGCCCAATGCCGACGGACGGCTGGTGCGCATTGCCACCTCCGACTTTGTGGACAAGCTTCTCCCGGCGATCAAGCATGGCTATACTGTGCTGGAAGCCGATGACCCGGCCTTTACCGGAGCGGAGATCCTGCCCGAGGCACCCTTTGCCTTCCGGAAGATGCGCCGGAGCCGGCAGCAGCTGCGCCTGTCCGAGAGCCGGGCGATCCTGGAGCGGAACACCTGCGGCGTACTGGCGCTGGCAGGAGACGGCGGCTATCCCTATGCCCTGCCCATGAGCTATGCCTACCGGGAGGGGAAGATCTACTTCCATGCCGCCCGCACCGGACACAAGATCGATGCCATTGCCCGCTGTCCCAAGGCCAGCTTCTGTGTGGTGGATCAGGACAAGATCGTCCCTGCGAAGTTCACCACCCATTACCGCAGTGCCATTGCCTTCGGACGCATCCGGGTGGCGGAGGACCCCGAAGAGATCCTCACCGGACTGCGGGCACTGGGGGAGAAGTACAGCCCCGGCCGGGATACCGAGCTGGAGGAGGAGATCCGGAAGGAACTGGCAGCGGTGGCGGTACTGGTGCTCACCGTGGAGCACCTCACCGGCAAGCAGGCCATTGAGCTTGTACCCCAGCCGGGAGAAGCTCCGGCAAATGAAAAATTGTAAAAAAGAGGAATTCCAATGCGAACCGCAAAATATCTGGCAGGCGCCGCGCTGCTCATCATTTCCCTGGCAGCCTGCGGCAGTACCCCTGCGTTCAACGGCAGCCGGACAGGGAACGATGAGCAGTTTCTTCTGGACTACACCATGTTCAACACCACCGATTCCCAGGAGCTGACCGCCCAAGCGGGAGATCAGATCCGTGCGGACATTACCGTGGATGGCGGGGAGCTGTCCGTTCAGATCCAGAAAGAGGGCGAAGAACCGCTTTACAGCGGAGACGGCATTGTTGCCTCCTGCGACTTCGCCATCGGGATCGAGGAAAGCGGAACCTATACCATCACCGTGACCGGAGATAAGGCAGAGGGCAGCGCGCACTTTGAAGTGGTGTCCTTTGGCTCCAAATAAAAAAAGCCGCCCGCAGGGCGCCTATCGACAGGTACGAAATCTGACCCATCGGCTCCTGGGGCGCCATGAGGCGGACAGCTACGGCTGTCCGCCTTTTCCGTTATGCGGGGATATCTTGCGGTTGGCCGGTATTGGGTACCGCCTGGTGAAGTTGGAATGCGGATAAGGCGGGCTTTGCTTCACCCGGCAACATCCCGCTGTCCACTGCGCCGATATCCCGGTAGAAGATACGCACACTCTGTCCGCTGCTGCGGGAGTATTTCTTTCCCCGTTCCCCGATCTCGATCCGCCGGATGAACAACCGCAGCAGGTCCGGCGTCAGCTCCTCGATGGCGGTGTACCGCTTGGCTTTCTCAATGAAGGCCTCCACATTGGCGACAGAAGCCCGCAGTTCTTCCAGCCTGGCCTCCATCTTGGGGATGGCTTCCTCCAGCGCCTTCTGCTCGGCGTTGTAGTCGGTGGAGAGCATCCGGAACTGCTCGTTGGTCACTCTCCCCAACACATTGTCCTCATAGAGCCGCTTGAACAGCGCCGACAGTTCCCCGCACCGTTTCTTCCCAGCGTCCAGTTCCTTTTGCAGCCGGGAGATCTCCCGGCGCAGCTGGGCGCTGTTTTTCTGCTGGATGTACTCGGCAAACTGCCGCTCCTTCTTCCGGGCGAAGTGGGTGACCCTTTTCAGATCGTCCAGAACAATGGCTTTCAGATCCCGTTCCAGGATCTGATGGGGCGTGCAGAACGCCTTCCCCTTCTTGCCATAGGTGGAGCACCGGAAGTAGTACTGATCCTCCCGCATCTTCTCGGTCCGGCAGAGCACCAGATACCCGCCGCAGTCAGCGCAGTAGACCAGCCCGGAGAACAACCCCGGCTCCTCCATGTGCTTGGGCGCCCGGCGCTTGTGACACCGCACCTCCCGGACGATCTCCCAGAGCTCCTGGGAGATGAGGGGTTCGTGGGTGTTCTCCACCAACGCCTGCTCGCTCTCCGGGCGCTTCACCTCCGCCTTGTTCTTGTAGGAGACGGTGGTGGTTCGCAGCCCCAGGGTATGCCCCCGGTAGACGATGTTGTCCAGGATGTGGGCTACCGTCGCCCCCGACCAGCGGCAGGGCTGGCTGGTATCCAGTCCGCAGAGGGTCGCCCCTGTCTGGCGGAAGTAATAGTTGGAGGGGTTGAGCACCTGCTCCGCCGTCAGCTGCCGGGCAATCTGGCTGGGTCCTTTCCCGGCGGCGCAGAGGGAGAAGATCCGCTGCACCACCGGGGCGGTCACCTCATCCGGGACGATCTCCTTCGAATCCGGCGCCTTCTTTTTGTAGCCATAGGGCGGCGCGCCTCCGGTGCGCTCTCCCCGCTGGGCCTGCATCCGCTTGATCGCCCGCACCTTCTTGCTGCTCTCCTTGGCATGCAGCTCGTTGGCCCAGTTGCGGATGGGGTTGAAATCATTGCTCCCCTCCACCAGGGAATCCACCCCGTCGTTCACCGCGATGAACCGTACCCCCTTCTGGGGAAAGTAGATCTCGGTGTAGTAGCCCACCTGGAGGTATTCCCGCCCCAGGCGACTGAGGTCCTTGACAATCAAGGTCTCCACCTGCCCATTTTCGATCAGCTCCACGATCTTCTTCCACGAGGGCCGCTCGAAGTTGGTCCCCGAGTATCCGTCATCCGCCAGGAACAGGGTGTTCTGAAACCCGTTTTCCCGGGCGTACTGCTCCAGCAGCAGGCGCTGGTTGTGGATGGAGTTGGACTCCCCCTGGCGTTCGTCCTCCTGGCTGAGCCGGCCATAGAGGATGTTGTATTTCTGATTCTGGCTTGCCTTCATCTTTCGCTGCCTCCTTTTCCCGGGCAAGCCGGTACGGCAACCACAGGATACCACACCGGCTTCTCAAAGTCCATCGGGAACTCATACTTCACCGGGGTCTTTTTGCAGCTGCCGGTCGATGTGGGAGAGCAGTTTGCCGGTGGGGGTGGAAGGGGGTTTCTCCCCTCCCTGGAAGACCGAGGCGATATGGAACACCTTCCCGCCGATCACCATCTCCCGCTTGCGCACCAGCTGGCCCGGGTACTCCCAGAGCTCCGTATCCGAAAACAGGGGTAGGACCTCCCCGGAGGGAAGCTCCTGCAGCGAGACTTCCTCCGGCTGGTACACTCCCAGCATCCCGGTATCCCGCAAAGTTTCCCAGTCCTTCTTTTTCTTCTGCATCCACTGGCCTCCTTTCTCTTACTGGTCGCCGCCCCGCTGGTATTCCACCACATCCCTGAGGGAGATGCTGCCGTTGGTTTTCTTGATCTCCCGGACGCAGAGGGCCCGGAGTTTTTCCAAA
>ERZ827104.307-NODE-307-length-56183-cov-19.986192_pt1 | contig 56183 bp, 49 predicted proteins | sample MGYA00519781_ERZ827104 | MGnify/ENA primary metagenome ERZ827104 (study PRJEB31778, sample SAMEA3449257) | human gut metagenome | biome: human gut; feature: human-associated habitat; material: faeces | place: United Kingdom | collected 2010/2012 ...
GAGCATCTGACTGTTAATCAGAGGGTCGTTGGTTCAAGTCCAACCTGAAGAGCAAGAAAGTTCGTCGAAAGGCGAGCTTTTTTTGTAACCCGAAATAAGAAATTAATTTATGGACGATTCAAACTCGCGAACGTGTACATGTAGTATTAACTTTCTCCTCTGGGGGTAAACCGGGGCTTGAATCAGCTTTCATTGCCTTGCTTACTGCCGGCGGACACAAAACAAGAAAGGAGCAATGCAATGAGAAAGTATCTTTACAGCGGAGCCGGTTTTATGGAAATTCCGAACTGGCAACCCAACTGCTGGGTAAATGTAGAATGCCCAACTGACGATGATTTCAGATTCCTGAAAGAAGAACTGAAAGTTCCTGCCTCATTTTTAAACGATATAGCCGATACCGACGAACGTCCTCGTACGGATACGGAAGGAAACTGGCTACTCACCATCCTGCGTATCCCAATCCAGACACCACATCAGAAAGTTCCATATACAACTGTACCCATCGGTATCATAACCAACAATGAGATCATCGTATCTATCTGCTATTATTCTACCGAAATGATACCCGATTTCATTCAGCACACTTGCCGTAAGGGCATCAATGTGCCCAATAAGCACGAATTAATTTTACGCATCATCTACTCGTCGGCAGTATGGTTTCTGAAATATCTGAAGCAAATCAACAACGAAGTGAGTACGGCCGAAAAAGAACTGGAAAGAAGCATAAAGAACGAGGATCTGCTTCGCCTGATGAACTTACAGAAAACACTGGTATACTTCAACACCTCCATTCGTGGCAATGAAGTCATGATTGGTAAACTACAAAATATTTTCAGTGAAAAAGACTATCAGAATCCGGAACTAACAGACGATGTATTGATTGAACTGAAACAAGCACACAACATGGTCAATATCTACAGTGATATCCTGACCGGAACCATGGATGCCTTCGCCTCCATCATTTCAAACAATGTGAATACTATCATGAAGCGTATGACAAGTCTGTCCATTATCCTGATGGTGCCGACCCTGATAGCCAGTTTTTACGGAATGAATGTCGACATACACATAGAAGAGCTTCCTCATGCCTTCTCCATTATCGTATTCTCGTCAATCTTTTTGTCGGCTATGGCATTTGTCATTTTCCGAAGAATAAAATGGTTCTGATAGCTTTGTTATACATATTCTGAAATTCATCTACAGCAAAACAATAAAATAATGAAAATCGTATTATTAGAATCACTGGGAATCAGCGAAGCTTCCTTACAACGCCACACAGCTCCGCTAACAGAAGCCGGACATGAGTTTAAGGCATATCCTAAAAATACCAATCCGGAGGTTCAAATAGAGGAGGCCAAAGATGCCGATATCCTCATAATAGCCAATATGCCACTCAGCGCAGAAGTTATCAACAGCTGTTCAAAACTAAAATATATCGATGTAGCCTTTACGGGAGTAGACCATGTCGCCCTCGAAGCTGCCCGTGCTAAAGGAATTCAGGTAAGCAATGCCGCAGGATATTCTACCCAGTCGGTAGCCGAACTGGCCCTTTGTATGATGATTTCTCTACTCCGAAACGTACCTCAGGTATCTGAGCGCTGCCGGGAAGGAAAGACCAAAGACGGTCTGGTAGGATGTGAACTGAGAGGTAAGACTGTCGGCATCGTAGGTGCAGGAGCTATCGGAACACGTACAGCCGAACTGTGCCATGCGTTCGGATGTACAATTTTAGGTAACAAACGTCACGTAACCGGTAATGAACCTTCGTTCATTCACTTCGTCACTTTAGATGAGTTGCTGGAAAAATCGGATATCGTATCCCTTCACTGCCCGCTCACTCCCGAAACTCATCATCTGATCAATGCAGACCGTATCAGACAAATGAAACAAGGAGCCTACCTCATCAATACTTCTCGAGGAGGAGTGGTCGACTCTGAAGCCCTGGCTCAAGCACTGAACGAAGACCGCCTGCATGGGGCCGGTATCGATGTATTCGAAAATGAACCGCCTCTCGATACCAATCACCCGTTACTGCACAGTAAAAATACAATTGTGACTCCACATGTTGCATTCGCTTCAGCCGAATCGATGGAGGCCCGTGCCGATATCGTCTTCAACAATATTAAAACCTGGATGGAAGGAAAGCAGCAGAACATTATATTATAAATAAAAAATAGAAAGATTTTTCATCTTCCCATACAAAAGAGATATCAGCAAAAAGCCAGTCTGGTTCATAGCCGGCCTGGCTTTTTGTTTTGTATTTTTACCTACATAATCTATAACCAGATAATATATCTCAAAGTAAAGCAGTAAATTACAATAATATTTTCCTAAATTTGTAAACTATACGCTTCGGCACACGCGCGAACAGATTATACTATCTATACGGAGTTTTACCGGACAGAAACAAATAAACCCTAAGAATATAAATAATATTATGAAAAAAGAAGGTCTGATTTTATCAGCTTTAATGGTCGCATCGGGAGCTTTCGCACAAAATAAAACTCCCAACATTATCTTCATATTATGCGACGACATGGGATATGGCGACTTAGGTTGCTATGGTCAGAAATACATAAATACCCCTAATATTGACCAGATGGCGGCAGAGGGAATGCGTTTTACACAAGCCTATGCAGGAAGCCCGGTAAGCGCTCCGTCGCGTGCAACCCTGATGACCGGCCAACACAGCGGACATACTCACGTACGAGGCAACAAAGAATACTGGCTACAGTCCGCTGTCGTAACCTACGGAGAAAACAAAGATTACGCTGTTGTCGGTCAGGAACCGTATGATTCTACTCATGTCATCCTGCCTGAAGTCATGAAAAAGCATGGATATACAACCGGAATGTTCGGCAAATGGGCAGGAGGTTACGAAGGCTCCTGGTCTACTCCCGACAAGCGAGGCGTAGACGAATTCTATGGATACATTTGTCAGTTCCAGGCACACCTATACTATCCCAATTTCCTGAACCGTTATAGCCGCTCGAAAGGTGATAAGGAAGTGAAACGAATCGTACTGGAAGAAAATATCAAGTATCCGATGTTCGGCGACGATTATTTCAAGCGTCCGCAATATTCGGCAGACCTTATCCATCAGGAAGCTTTGAAATGGCTGGATACACAGACAGGAGATCAACCGTTCTGCGGTATCTTTACATACACTCTCCCCCATGCCGAACTGGCTCAGCCTCACGATTCCATCTTCAACGGCTATAAAAAGAAATTCTTCACCGACAAGACATGGGGCGGAGATGAAGGATCACGATATAATCCATCGGACCACACGCATGCACATTTTGCCGGTATGATCACCCGTCTGGACAGTTATGTAGGGGAGATACTGGCAAAGCTTAAAGAAAAAGGGCTGGATGAAAATACCATCATTTTCTTTAGCAGTGACAATGGGCCCCACGAAGAAGGTGGAGCCGATCCTTCTTTCTTCGGACGCGACGGCAAATTGAGAGGGCTCAAACGTCAATGCTATGAAGGAGGAATCCGTATTCCATTTATCGTACGCTGGCCCGGACATATTGCAAGCGGAACAACCAACGATCACCAGCTTGCTTTCTACGATATTCTCCCCACCTTCTGCGAATTGATTGGCGACAAGAAGTTTATCGGGAAAAATAAAGATGAATTCGACGGAATTTCATTTGCCCCAACACTTCTTGGAAACGATAAAAAACAGAAAGAACATGAATTCCTATACTGGGAGTTTCATGAAACCGATCAAATGGCCGTACGCATGGGTGACTGGAAGCTCCTTGTCAAGAAAGGAGTTCCCTCACTCTATAACCTGAAAGAAGACATTCACGAAGACCATGATGTAGCGGCACAAAATCCTACAATTGTAAAAACGATGCTAGGTATTATCCAGCGAGAGCATCAACCCAGTGAACTGTTCAAGGTTACCCTTCCATCGTTTTAAACTTTTATCTACTTCATGTAAAAAAGATAATCCCTTCACTCAGCCTCGTTTGCTTAACGAAAACTAAAGTGAAGGGATTTTTCTTACAACCACTAAATAAAAAGGACTTTAAAGAGTCTCTCAGAGTCCCCATATCTTCAATCATATCCAACTTCAAAAAGATTCGAACTTAAAACTAACCACAAGACAATCTGCAAGCTATGATCTATTCATAGATAATGATCATTTCTCTTTCAGAGTCATCTATGGCTTTTATCCTTACTTATAAGCAAGATACTCCATATTAATCATCTTTTGCAAATTAATAAATAAATTCTATTACAATTTGTCACCTAAAAAAGTGATTTTTCGGAATATCACGTATGTTACCTAACACATTTCTGCCGAGACAAAAATTTATTACGAATAAAAAATATATATTTGCCATCCAAACAAATACGACAAGCAGAATGAAGATAATCTACCGCTATCTATTAGTAACGCTACTGCTACTTGGCACTTGTCCGCTTTATTCAACCAATATCCCGACAGATACATTACTAATGCATTTATATAGTCGGGCTAATAAACTTATGGAAGAAGGTAGCCTTAAGGCGGCACAAGAGGTTTTCGACAGTGCTTTTGCCGTACCCAAAGTAAACCAGTCTCCTGTTTATCCTATTTTACTGAACGAACAGGCTACCTTATTAGTTTATTTGGGACAAGAGGAACAAGCCTTTACCATGAAAAAGAATGTCCTTCCCTATCTGTCCCAAATAAAAGATCTGGAAAAACATATTAGTATATACAATGACCTGGCTATCCTTTATCGCAGGTGGCATATGAATGACTCAACGATCTATTATTATAACAAAGCACTTGATGCCGCCTTAAAACATAAAGACGAAAGTTGGATTACCCATATTTACAATAATATATCCATATTTTATTTTAACATCCGGATGACTACCGAAGCTGAACAATATGCCGACTTGGCCGCAAGACACGCTACCGAAACAAACGATCCATTTGTAACATTCAGTACCTGGCAACTCCGGTCTGGTATCAAAGTTGAAGTAAATAAACTGGATGAGGCAACATATTCTATCCGCAAAGCTTGGGATATCGCCTGCCATGCAGACGGTAACTCAACAAGATGGAAAATGCGATGCATGCCTTCTTTATTAAGAATTTTTGAAAGAAAAGGACAACCAGACTCCGTAGACTACTATCTTCAATTAGGAAACGAATTACTAAAACAAACTCCTGTGAACAGCATTCCCGCCATAGGCTTTATCCAAGTACGAGCCTCCACAGAAATACACCGAAAAAATTACGACAAAGCGCTACAAGATCTTTTGTGGCTGCGGAAAAAGGATACAGGTAGTGAGCCCGAAACAATTCTGAAACAAATAGCTAACTGTTATAACGCGATAGGAGAACAACAATTAGCTTACACATACATGGATAGTGCACGTATGTGGACGGATACGCTTGCACAGCAAAACCTGACTCAAAAGATGGCTGAACTGAATGTTAAAATCCAAATGCAGGAAAAAGAGCTACAAATAAATCGGCTGCAACAAGAAAAGCTTACGCACCAAACCGCCTTACTTAAAGCTGCAATATGTACTGTAGGTCTGCTAATTATTATCTTAATAGCCTTGTTCATCTTACGTTACAAGAAAAAAATTGTAGAGAAAAAAATCCGACTACTTCAACAGGAAAATGAATTGAATTCTGCCCGAAAATATATTGAGGGGCTGGAAGCTGAATGTAAATATTTTGCCAAAGAATTACACGACGGTATAGCTAACGACTTATTAGGATTACAAATGAAGGTAGAAAACTCTACTACCCCCCATTATACTCAAGAGTTAAGTGCTCTTATCAAACAATTGAGAAATAATGTACGCAATATCTCACACGAACTGATGCCACCTGAATTTTTACATCTGACCTTAGACGAGATACTATATCAATACGCTGATAAGTTAAGCAACAATACGGGGATAAAAGTAACTTATTCAGGCATTCCTGATAAAGGTTCTCGCTTGTTACCAAACGAAACAGCTCATGAACTATATCGTATCGTGCAAGAAATTACCATGAATATCATAAGACATACAGATGCCCATCATATATCCATCAAGCTGTATACAGAACATCAACAAGTATATATATTACAAATAATAGACGACAGCACAACATCTATACCTCACGAAACGAAAGACAGAGGAATTGGATTACGTACTGTAAACGACCGCGCCAAGAGCATTAACGGTATTATCACCCGAGAATCGTCTAAAAAAAACAATATATTTACACTTCAATTAAAATTATCATGACCATGAATCCCGACATATACAAATTACTCATCATCGATGACCATCCCATCGTAGCAGAAGGTATTGCAGCCATCGCTTCTCGACAAAAGAATATAACATGTAAAAGTATTACTTGCTTGAAAGACCTATTGTCCGTAATCGCTTCCGAACAGTTTGACATGTGCATTACGGATCTGGAATTTCCTGACACAAACGGGTTCCAGTTCATCCATATCTTACAAGACAAACTACCGTCATGCAAAATTCTGATTTATACCATGCATGAAGAGCCGTGGGTCATTGCCCGACTATCAGAATTAAACATTTCCGGGGCTGTTTCCAAACACACTGACACCAGTGAGTTAAGTACAGCCATTACAAGCATCAGAATGGGGAATAAGTACTTTAGTGAGGTCTTCGCAACCCTCAACAAACGAAAGTCAACCACCGAAGGTCATAAAATACCGGAACTTTCCAAACGAGAAAAGGAAGTACTTTCCCACCTGGCGGAAGGTCTCAGTACCTCTCAAATAGCAGCCTTATTATGTTTAAGTAGCAATACGATCCAGACATATCGAAAACGATTGATGGAGAAACTGAATGCTAAAAATGTTGCCGAATTGGTGTCTAAAGGAAAAGAAATCTTCTAATTTTACCCTTCACGCCCTTCACATACATACACTATTGCTCTCTTACATCCATCTAATTTTTGAAAAAACTTATTTGAACTGCTGATTATAAGTAATTGTGAAGAGCGTGAAGGGCAAAAACAGCTAAAAAATTTTTGTTTTTAAGGAAAACGTCGGCATCTTTTAATCAACTTCTCGAGACGTTTTTTTAAAATTTGTACAAAAAATTTTTGTTCTTGGCGATAAGATCATGAATAACCAATGATTAATCACAAAGTAAATCTCGTAAGAGATAACCCTTTTTCGTCAATGATTCAGAAAGAGTCCTTATGGATCGAATCACAGCGTGCCGAAATCCTCTTCAGAGAATATCCCGATATAAAGAAAGCTTACTATCTTTCAATGAGATTCGGACTGATATATCACCAGTGGAAGCATAAGAATACCACATTGACAAGACTTGCCAGAATCCTTCAATGTAAAAATAAAGAGTTCCGTTCACTATTCAGAGGAGTAAGAGATAAGGCCTTCTTTTTGTTCAGGCTGGCTAAGATTTATGCTTAATCAACGAATCCCTCAGATTTTTACGTTGAGCCGTTTTACGTTGAGCCCTTGTTATGCTATGTTTATGCCAATAAAAAGAAATCCCTCATAAGCAATTAACTTACAAGGGAATAACTATTGATTCGTACTCGAAGCGGGACTAATAATACTATTTCATACTATATTCAAGCTCTCTTAAATTCACTGATTATTAAATGATTATATAATATAATAAAGTAACTCAAAGTAATAAAAAGTAATATAATAAAAGATTTTTGCCAGTAAATTGCCAGTAGTTTTCATTCTGTATATCAGTAATTTAAATGATTTAAATTTGAAATATTGCCAGTAAATTTAGTATCTTTGCAGTAAAGAACGAAAATCAAGAAGATATGGCAACCTTTAGATTTGAATTAAATAATAAACCTACACGTAATAAGAAATATGCTGTTTTATTGTGTGTCAGCGCAAATGGAATCAGAAAAAGAATAAAAACCAATATAGAGGTAACAAAGAAGTCTGACTGGAATCCCACTCCAAAGGGAGATAATTGGATTAGGACTTCTGAACCTCAACATAAAAAGCTAAACACAGAGCTAACTGAAATTATCAACAGAGCAAAAGATACCTATAAAGAGTTAGGTAAAAAAGGACAAGCAAGTTCTAACAATGTCGTTGCAACAATGGATAAATCAGCATGTCAAATTTTCTCATTTATTCAATTTGCTGAGAACTTTGCTCAAAGAACATTAGAAGCCGGAGATTATCGTACTTATACTAAATACATTACATTTCTCAATAAATTAAAATTTTTTATCAATGGGGTTAAACCCGAAACAATACCTTCCATTCCTAAAAGCGGTAAAGAACTTGAAGCCTATCTAGAAAAAATGAGAAAAGATTTACTTTTCAGTGAAATCACCTTATCTTTCTTAAACAGATTCAAATCTTACCTTAAAAAGATACCAAACACAAAAAATCCCGGACTGACCTTACACCAAAATACAATAAGTAAACAGTTCGACAATTTTAAAAGCCTATATCATAAAGGTATTATTGAATACAAAGAAGATGGACTTATTATTGAAAACAATCCATTTAATGACTTTGAATGTGAAACGATAGATACAAATAAAGAGAAATTAACATGGGAAGAGGTGGAATCCATAAAAGCATTGGATTTAGAGGAAAACAGTTTGATTTGGCACACTCGTAACTGTTTCATGTTGGCTTTTTATTGCGCAGGAATGAGAGCCGGAGATTTAATTCAGTTACGAGGTACTAATATCGTATATGAAAATGGAAGTTGGCGAATCTGTTATCGAATGGATAAAACCGCCACATCTAAAGATATACTACTTCTTCCGGAAGCACTGGAAATTATTAAAAAGTATGTAGATTTAAATCAACGTACATCAGACTACATATTTCCATTACTTGATAACAAAGCTGTGTATGCAAAAGCTGTTACATGGGAAGCGAAAGAGCAATTACCTTATGAAGCCAAAAAGAAATTACTACAACAGACAAACAGTAAGAATAGTTTATTAAATAAATATTTAGGCAAGATTGCAGTAATGGCAGGAATTGAAAAGAAAGTTTCTATGCACATTGCAAGACATTCATTTGCCAATATAGCCAGACAGAAAAATGCTAATGTATATGACATCAGCAAAGCGTTAGGTCATTCCAATTTAAAAATAACAGAAACCTATCTTGCTAAGTTTGATACTACAAGCCAAGATGCGACTATGAAGCAAGTTTTTCAAAACAATACAAAAATAGACGAGGACATACTTTTAAAACAACTTCAGAGCTTAACCCCTGAAGCACTTGCTTCTTTATTAGCAAAAGTGAACAAATAACTTGAAATCACAAAATGTTACTTCAAAAATATAAGTATATGGAACTTACTACAATTCAAAGTCGAATTTATGAAATAAGAAATACAAAGGTAATGCTTGATTTCGATTTAGCTCAAATGTATGGAATTGAAACAAGGGTACTAAAACAAGCTGTTAGAAGAAATTTAAAAAGATTTGAGGGTGATGATTTTATGTTTGAACTCACTAAAGAAGAACTTTCAACATCACAATTTGTGACCTTGAAGAAAGGCAGAGGGAGTAATTTTAAATACGCTCCTTTTGCTTTTACTGAACTTGGTGTGGCAATGTTAAGCAGTGTACTTAATTCTGATATTGCAATAGAAATAAATAGAGCTATTATGAGAGCTTTTGTTGCTATCAGACAAGGTCTGCCACAAGTAAGCAATAATAAAGAACTGGAAGAGCTTAAAGCCAGAATGAAGGAACTGGAAGAAATTAGCGAGGAAACTATGGCTGCTATAAATGATTTATCAGAAGATACCCGAAAAGAACTTGATGATATTTATTTAGCTTTATCACAATTAGCCTCAAAACCTAAACAAGCCATAATACAGAGACCTGCTATTGGTTATAAAGCTATTCAAGAAAAAAGAAAATAAGTCCCCTTCTCAAATCCCCCAAACCCTTATACATGTAATAAACAAAACAATAACAATAGAAAAATCAAAGTATAAATCAAAAACGAAAAATACATCCCGGTTCGTCTAAATTTCAGAGAATGGTTTAGATTGGATTGGAAGGATAGACAGCTGGAAGTAAATATAATAGCTTCAGTCTTTATATTGAACCTTGATGTGTCTATTGAAGAGCTGAGCCAGAGTGAGAAACTTATGGCGACGGCTCTTTTTTTTATTCCGTCTCATAATTCTTAAAAGCCTTATTTATAAGAAGATAAATAAGAATACTAATAATATAATAATTAAAAATATGAGAAAGGAATAATGTTGTTAATAGATTTTTTAAAGATGGGGATGGCGATAATTCGAGCCCTCATTGAAGTGTTGGAAGATATGCGAAGAAGAAAAAAAGCATAGTCGTCCAGAGTTAATTAACCGGAGGATCAAGTTCTCCAAGTAACTAACAATAAAGATGTACAATATGAAGGAAAAGACATCAAAAGTAACGGATTCTCTCATTATGGGAGAAGTCGCATCAGAAAAGGAACTTAGCATCAGAAATAATGAAGATATTACAGATGCTGAAATTATTGAAGATGATGATAAGTTTTGGGCAGAAGAAAATCATCCCAACTTTATCGAATCTAACACCTCGGCAATTTCGCTTGAGGAACTAATTACTAAGAATATAATACCGACATTCAGCGACAACACACTAACTATTTCGCACCAGAACTTTATCGGTGCAGTAACGAAAGTCGCTGAACAAGTTTTTGGAGGATTAACTCCAGTTGAATGCAGGGTATCACATCCAATTATAGGAAGAATACCCTCAGCAGCACACAAAAAAGCGAGTGAATTAAGAGAAGATGAAAAGACAGTGTTCTACCAGCGTTTAGCATGGGTAGCACATGTAAAGAATCTAACTCGTACAATCAATAACCAGACAGTCCATCTTTGTATAGGTGGAGTGAGAAGTTATAGCGAAGATAAACTCTACAGGACACAGACCGCAATGAAATTTAAAATCTTTGTCGGCTGGAAAGTGAGAGTATGTTCGAACTTATGTTTGACATGTGACGGATTTTCAGGAACCATAGAATGCATGACCGAAGCTGATATAATGCAGAAAGCTTTGGAACTATTCAGCGGTTTTAATCCACACAAGGAAGAAACATTGAGACTTTTGGAGAATCTGAGAAATACAGAAATCTCAGAGGAACTATTTTGTAAGATTATAGGTAGGCTCAGATTATATCAGTTCCTGCCTGTGAACGAACAAAGAACATTACCATCGTTGGAAATAGGCGATCAGGCTGTCAATGCGATGGTGAAAGGTTATGTATCAAATCCTAATTTCGGAAAGAAAGAGGGAGAGATTTTAACTTGCTGGAATCTACTACAACTGGCTAATGAAGCAGTAAAGGGATCATATATTGATACTTGGCTTGACAGAAACCAGAATTGTACTGATTTTGCATTAGGAATACAGAAAGCCATAGAAGGTAACGATACCGAAGGCTATAGCTGGTTCCTACATTGAAATATAAGGGCGTTTTTGTCCTTTACAAGTACCGGAGGAGGTATGGAATATCAAAGTTTATTAGAAAACAGAATTATAAACCGAGATAATCCATACCCCCTCTTTTTGTTTCACCAATTAAAAAACAACAGAAATGATAGACGTAAATACAGAACTTTTCAAGAGAACTGCACCTGTGAGAAAGATTGGAATTATAGAAAATCTGAAGCAGGATGAATTATTGGGTATATCGAAAGAAACCATAATTAGGATAGTAAAAGAGATAGGTAGGAGAAAGACCGACTCCAGAAATTATGAATTCTATGTAACTCCAGAAAGAAGAAGAGGAAATGATTGGAATTCTTTTATAGAGGGTTTATGGCTATACAAAGGAAAATTAAGCCTCATAACCTATATTCAGCTGGACGATACAGATACCACTGTAATTGTACCGTTAAATGATTTTTTCAAGGAAGAGACTTTCAGAGGATCGATAAAGACTGAAGACTTCTACGGAAATATCCAAACAGAATACTTTGTATATGGGAAAAGAGCCAAAGCTGAAGTTATCAGAAGCTTTTGTCTGGAATACGTCAACACAAAGTATAAATCAAAACTTAGTAATAACGAATAAAAACAATAAAGATTATGTGTAAATTCAACAAACCACAAATACCAACCAATGTAACGGTTGACGAAAGAAGAGCAATTTATTTTGATGCTCTTAGTTCACTTGATATGAATGATAAGGTAGAGAAGAGAGAAAATCTTAGCTACCTGAGTTGGGCAAATGCCTGGGCTGAATTCAAAAGAGCCTATCCAAGTGCAACCTATAGAATCGTGAAGGATTCAATTACCAATCTTCCATATTTTGCAGATGAGAGAACAGGTATAATGGTATATACGGAAGTTACGGTAGATGATATAACTCATGAAATGTGGTTACCCGTAATGAATACTTCCAATAAGGCGATGAAACTTGAACCATACACTTACAAAGTTTATGATAAGTTCAAGAAGGAATATGTTGAAAGAACGGTTGAAGCAGCTTCTATGTTTGATATCAATAAGACAATAATGCGATGCTTGGTGAAGAACCTGGCAATGTTTGGTCTTGGACTTTATATCTATGCAGGAGAAGATATACCTGAAAAGATTGTGGCTGATGATAATAACAATCAGCAGGAATCAACACCGGAACAACCGAAGAGAACAAGAAAGAGTAGAACACCTCAACAGCCGGTACAGGAAAAATATGCTGGAATAAGGATAGCTCTACAACAATGTAAAACCCAGGATTCATTGATGGAACTTTATAAGCAACATCAGAATGAAGTAACAGGTAATACAGAAATCAAAGCATTATTTACAGAACGAAAATTACAACTTAATCAAGCAGTTTAATTATGGCGACAAAAAGAATAGAACTTCAAGATAGCGGTGTGGTTTTCAATGAAGAACTACACGAATATTGGCTGGGAAATAAACAGCTGAGTGGAATTACTGGAATATTACAAAGACAGTTATTCCCTGATGAATTTGATGGAGTACCGGAAGATATGATTAAATCAGCAGCTGAATACGGTACAGATGTCCATATATCAATAGAGGATTTTGATAAGAACTGGATTAATGATGGGACCCAAGAAGTAGCAGATTATATTGAAATCTGTAAGAATCATGGGTTAGTTCATGAATGCTCAGAATATACTATAACAGACGGTAAAAACTGGGCAAGCAATATTGATAAGGTTTACAGAGTTGATGATACTACATTTGACATAGGTGATATCAAAACCTATGGAACAATGACATCTGAAAAACTTGAAAAAGCAAGATGGCAGCTCAGTATTTACGCCTACTTATTTGAACTTCAGAACAAGAAGGCTAAAATAGGTAAGCTCTTTATAATGCACCTTAGAAACAAACCAAAGAAGGATGGTACATTTGACCATATCAGTAATTTAATTCCAATAAGTCGAATACCATCTGAAATTTGTAAGGAACTTCTGGATTGCGATTTACGAGGGGAGCAATTTGAAAACCCTTACAACATACCGGAAGAAATCAGAAAGAAAGAATCGGAAATAAGAGAATTGATTCAGACAAAGAATGAAGTTGAGGAAAGACTTAGTACCCTCAAATCAAAGATTCTTTTAGAAATGGAAATGATGGATGTTAAGTTGTGGTTTACAGATACGATGAGACTTACCAGAAAATTACCGGGAATCAGAACTTCTTTCGATTTACAGGCATTCAAGAGAGATCATCCAGATATTGATTTTGATGCCTACATGAAGACCTCAAAAGTGGCTGGGTCATTAATTATAGCCATTTAAAAAACTCGGAACATAGACTGGGGAGATAATCATAGAATAACAAAAATAATATGATGTCTCTCCGGTCTTTTTTCTTTTATGTATAACTGACTAAAATATCAAAGAGAATAAACAATGAAAGAACTCAGACTACAATTCATATCTATAGATGACTGGAACCGTCCTGTATTCAAAGATGATAAAGGAAGGTATTTTGGGGATATTGAAAACCTATTCAAATATGGAACCTGCAAGGAAGAAGTTTACGATTTCTATAAGGACAAAGATTTACATGAACATATATGCTATTTCGGAATGTGTTTTGACTGTGATCCTTTAGGAATTTGGATTAAGAAAGATGTGAAAATAATACTGGAATGAGAATATGTATCTGGAATGTGAATGTTCCCAGATTTCCATAGAGGAATGGGAAAGGAAAATGAAAGGAAGCCGACCGATAAATTATAATTGGCTGGTTAGGAGAATAAAGAAACATTTGCCTGAACTATACGAAGGATTGTGTCTTGAATACTACAATCCATATCAGGACAAATGCAGGTCAAACAAGAGGTACTATATACTGGTCCATTCAGCTATAGAGTACTTTATAAGAAAATAATGTATATGAGAAAGGAATATTACTGCCCGATATGTGGTAGAAAACTTATAAAGTCTGAAATCAAAGGTTACAGCTTTCAATGCCTTTACTGTGATGAAGACTTTACAGAATCAGAAGTAATAATTAAAACAGAAGAAAACAATGAAAAAGAAAAGCAATAATAAGAAACAGCAAAGCATGGAATTTCTTTTTGGTAAGGAAAATTCCAGAAAACCAATGTATCAGACAGTCTATGAAACCCACCATGAGACTGTAAGAGAATGTGCATATTGTGGTAAACCTATGACAAGGTCCGAAGTAAATGATTTTGGTAGTCTTTGCGAGGATTGTTACATGAAGGAATATTACGGATGATGGAAGAGATAATATACAAAGGGAATAAGATAATATGTTTCTCTTCCAATGATATTCAAGCATTTGTTATGAACCAGGACGGTGATATAGAGAGTGGTACATTTTCAACTCTATCAGCCGCTCAAAAATGGATAGACAAATATGGATAAGGAAAAATACAATGAGCGGATTTGTCGTGTAATATGGCATGATGCTTTACAAAATTCCATAAAACCTTTTTCATGGAGTATTGACTTCAGAAGTATTAAGGTTATAGATGATGGAACAGAGTTTATGTTTCAGAATCACAAAAAAACAGGCAAAGTAATAATCCAGTATTCAGAAAGAACAGGGTTATTCAATGTTACTGTAATACATGATAACGATGAGAGAAATCCGGTTATCATAGAAAACGTTTATATTAATATGCTCGTTTCTGTGGTAGATGAGAATATTGAAAAAACGGAAGATTACAAGGAAAGGATATGTAGAGAATACGGATTTACTGAAAAAAGTATGTCTGTATGATATTCTGAGATAACAGAAAACGGAGAATATGTGAAAAGTAAGAATATTACAAAATCATGTATTCTCCTTTTTTATTGTGAAGTTCCAAAAGCAAGACGAACATCTAACTTATGGAACCAATGTTAAAATTATGGTTAAGGAACAGAAATACGTGGCTTATCTCAGGGTAAGTACGAAGAAGCAGGGATATTCAGGTCTCGGACTTGAAGCTCAGAAGGAAATTATCCTGAGACATCTTCAGGATAAAATACCTATAGCTGAATTTGTGGAGGTCGAATCTGGAAGAAAAACCGAAAGACCGAAACTGAAGGAAGCTCTGAAAGAATGTAGAAAAACCGGAGCAAATCTTATCGTGGCTAAACTTGACAGGTTGGCAAGGAATGTATCATTTTTATCAAACCTTTTGGAAAGTGATGTTGAAATTGTCTTTTGCGATTTTCCAATGGCAAACAAGATGGTATTGCATATTCTATCAGCAATCAGTCAGTATGAAGCAGAACTAACGGCAACCAGAACTAAACAGGCTCTGGAAGCTAAGAAACAGAGAGGATTCAAGCTTGGCAATCCGGAACACTTGATGGATAAGCATGAGCAGGCGATCCGGAACAGTATAAGAACAATAAAAGATAAAGCAGAAAACAACCCGAATAATAAAAGGGCTGTTGCTATGCTAAGAACATTGACTGGGAAAAATGCTACTTATCAGGAAATGGCAGAATTCCTGAATGAACAGGGATTTACCACTTCGAGAGGGTATAGTTTTTCCAAGTCTACAGTTTATAAACTAATAAAACGTTACGGATTATGAATTACTATTACAGATACCACTTCTACGTTGTTGATGGAGGTAAGAAGATTAAGTTTTATGTATGTGCCAACCAATGTATACTCTGCCCAGTATAAAGTTAGAAAATTATATCCTAAAGCAGAGAAGATACAAATTCAGCATACGGAGAGAATATGATAGAACTTAAAAACTATTGTCATCCCAGTTTTTCTTCACGGTGGAGTTTAGAGGATGACACATTTACTATATTATATGGAACCTAGATATGTATTGATACTGGATTATTGCTGCGGAGCTTTAAACATAATAGAGCTGACAGAAAAGGAAATAAACGAATCCTATAATTATGAGGATTTTGAATCATTTCTTGAAACACTGGAGGAAAAGTATGGTTTCAGATTAAAGGACTGTAACTGGATGACTACCGAATCTTTAAGCATTTTCAGATACAAGAATGGAAAAGAAGTTGCAAATGTTTAATAATAGAGTATATAGCAATGACATACGATTACAACAGAACAAGCAAAATCAGAATGAGCATAACACTGGAGAATGGTGTTAAGGTTGAAGGTGAATTTCTGGAACTCAGGATTTCTGTTGATACTATACCTGAAGATAAGGAATGGTATCAGATAAGACATAGTGATGAGGACTGGATTGAACCTGTATCATTGAAAAGAGGAGGTATAATGGTTAATTTCATGGGAACCTTTATCTGTAATCCAATAGAATCAATGAAAGAATCTGGGATTGAACTGGATATTATTGATTATAAGTTCTTTGATTAATATAGAAAGAGACTGCCGATTGATGGTGGTCTCTTTTTTTCTTCTTTCAGGTCAGGAGTAAGGAGTATACATAACACCTTTAAGGTGGAATAAAAAAATCTACAGAGTATTCAAAAAACCTTTATAAAAGATATAATCCCCTAAATAAACTATTCCATTATCCTGTCGGTTATGTAATAATAACTCTAACTCTTACCCTTGTCCCAGCTTTATATTATACTATTAGTGGGACAGTTTGAATAATAAGATAAGTATTTGATTTCTAAATGTTTTGTTCGGGTATGAAATATAAGTACAATATCCAATTTTATTTTACTGGGACACAAATATCCTATTATTTCCGTCCATGAAGCTGCTAAAATCCTTATCTTTGAAAGAAATAATACTCTTTATCAGAGCGTAATATTGAACAAAAAACGTATATTTGTAAAGTCTGACTGGAGAAATGGTTGGACTATAATAGAAAGCGTTTTTTGCTTTTATCCTGAAAACGAAATCGCCAATTTCAACAGTGAAGGGATGAAAGACAATATTACGCTCATTTTCTGTTTGTATATGTTCCCGGTATAGTCAATGCTGTATCAGTTCATATATCGTACAAGCGTGGGGGAGTATTGTTTCTTTCTTATTCATCTTCACGAGGTGTTTGGCAATACCTGTTTTCGATGGATAGTAGACAAGCCTCACGCTTTTTTTGTTTAATCTAATACTGACTTCGGGGGCTTATCGGTAGTTAGGAGGTTTGACTATGATTTTTTCCATTTTAAAATTCTATATAAATTTTCAATTATAGATATTATAAGTTTAATATAAAAACAGTAACGAAGAACCTATTTCCTAAATATAAGAAAAGAGATCCTTCGCTACACCCTCATACCTTAAAAATACTACTTTAGATCCCCCAATGCATATTAGGAGCATTTCCCATTTCCAATACCAATACTCCTCCATTCATAATATCTTGATAATCCAAGTAACATTGAGAGTATTCCTTTCCATTCAAACGAGCAGACTGTATATAAGTATTAGAGGTTGAATTATTGTGTGCTTTGATGACAAATGTTTTATTATCTCCTACCTTAATTGTTATCTCGTTAAACAACGGAGAAGTTATCTCATAACGAGTATCTCCTGGACAAATAGGATACAAACCACATGCCGATAATACATACCATGCAGACATTTGTCCGGCATCTTCGTTACCTACCAATCCCTCCACTTTATCATGGTAAGCATGTTCGCAAATAAACCTAGACCAATATTGTGTTTTCCAAGGTTCTCCTAATCTATTATATAAAAAGGGAACATGATGAACTGGTTCGTTGGCATGATTGTAATATACATTCCACAAAAAATTGTGAGGTGTATGGGCAAACATACTATCAAGATCAGCTACGGTTTGCTGAATACCTCCCATCAACTCTACCATACCTTCTATGTCGTGCGGTACAAACCAACCTTGTTGCAGTTCATTGCACTCAGTACAACCATACCCTTCCTGCAATTTTCCTCTTTGGGGCCATTTTATAAACGAACCGTCTTCTTTTCTCGGACGGAAGGCATGTTTTTCCTTATCGTACAAATTCTTATAGGAACGGGAAAGTTTCAAATACTTAACCATATCCTCTGTTTTGCCTAAATCTATGGCCATACGTGCCATACACCATTCCGTATAAGCATACTCTAAGGTTTTTGAAATACTATAAGGGGTATAGCCTCGCTCAATATTGCCAAAAAGGCGTGCTGTATTGTCAGCGTAGGTATAAGCCTTTTCCTTATCTCCTTTAAATATACCCTTTACCCACGCATCGGCCAATACTGAAAGCGCAGGATTACCCAACATACACCCACTATATGCATTCAGGAGCTCAAAGCGCTCATAATAGTGATTACCACTTTCTTCAGCTAAGGTCGTCAAAGACATCAGCAGGTCATTAACCACTTCGGGATTAATGATGCTTTGTAAAGGCATTTGACTGCGAAATACATCCCAACCGCTAAACACGGTCCGTTTAGTAAAGCCAATCGATGTATGTATCTTTCCATCTCCTCCAATATAATGTCCGTCTACATCTGTAAAATTTCTAGGATCAATCATTGTATGATATAGAGCTGTATAAAAGATACGCTTTTGTTCTTCCGTACCACCTTTTACTCGGATAGTTGCCAGCATATCATTCCATTGCTTTTTAGTAGCCTCCTTTACGACATCAAAATTCCAATCCGCAATTTCTTGCTCTAGATTTTTACGTGCCCCTTCTATACTGACGAAAGAAATCCCCGATTTAAACAAAATCTGCTCATTTTCCTTTGTCTCAAAGTTAGCAAAGAATCCGATGTGCTTTCCTTGGAATTCTTTTTTATCTTGTATGATTTGCGCTTGGGATGTAAGTTTTTGAAATTGAACACTTTCTACGAATTCACGTTTGCGCGAAATTCCTTCAGGAATTTCAACATTCCAAAATCCATAATCTGTCAATGGCTTTGAGAACTGAGCATGGAAATAGACTGTATATCTGGCATTGCCATCCCCGTTTCCCCAACCACCACCTTCTGGTGTACATTCCATACGACCTTCGATTGTGTACTCATCAACCACCTTTACAAATTGGAAGGTAGACGTGCCACCAACGCGACGAGCCAAATCTATCTGTATTCGAGATTCCTTACTCTTCGGATAAGTAAAACGTAGCATACCACTATGCTCCATAACCGTAGCCTCTGTTTGTACACCATAATCGGGCAAATATACACTATAATAACCAGCAGAAGCCTTCTCTGATGCCTTATCATACCGAGTGCGATACCCCTTCACTCCATTCTCTTTTCCAGAATTAGTATACATTTTACCTACCGTTGGCATTACTAACAAATTACCAAGGTCTCCATACCATCCCACACCACTCATTTGGGTAAAAGCAAATCCTTCAATAGTTTGATGTTCATAGCTATATCCCGAACCATTGTCTCCTCCCGTAATTGTATTAGGGCTTATTTGTACCGCACCAAACGGGTAAGTCGCTCCAGGAAAGGTCTTCCCTAATCCATGAAAGGCTCCCGCAGCTTCGGTATTCGTACTAGCCCCAATAAAAGGATTTACATACCCGGCCAGTTCCTTGTCACTATCTGTTCCGCCACAAGCATAACACAAGACTCCTGTCCAGAACAAGATTACTTTCCACTTTTTGTTGTATATCCTCATTAACATTCTAATCAAAGACAAATTGTGATACCTTTTATCATTTTTCTTGAATCAGCACACAAGCTCCACCTCCTGCTGCAAGCTCTAGTTTTAGCACAGTGTTACAATCCACACTTTCTTCAACGGATTGGTAAGATTCACGATTAACAAAATAGTGTGCATCTTCACCATCTTTGGTTATCTGCGCAATAAATTTTCCTTTAGGTAAGAAAGACAAAGGAATTTCCACTGTGCGTGCCAATTCATTGGTAACTGCACCTATTAGCCAAGCTTCTTGGGTTTGACGCATCATAACAATATATTCTCCAATTTCGCCAGCCAAAGTCTTACTTTCTACCCAGGGCATCTTCTGTGCACTGATAAAGCGAAGTAACTCGGGATATTTCTTATAATATTCAGGTATATCTGGAAGAATGGTTACACCTGAGAAGGTGATCAATGTTCTAGCCGCCTCAGATGTTACAGTTGAAGGAACAGGCAAGTTACAATCTACACGAGTCGTTTTTCCCGGGCGTAAATCAAACATACCGTTGTTCATATCCAGCGGACCTGCTAGCATATTCACAAATACGGAAGTACAGAAAGTTTCCGGAACAAACACATGATAACCGTCCAATTGCGCATGACAGTATTCTCTGGTAACAGCATTAGGCCATGTCCGCATTTGTCCATAAGGGTGAACTGGATTATCGTGGTAGTCTACCAATAAATGATTCTCGGCACACAGACGCGTTACAGTTTGTGTCCATTTATTTTTTTCTTCTTGAGTACCGGTCATAAAACCATATTTTACACCGACAGCTCCCCATTTTCTATATTGTTTCAAAGTTTCTTCAATGGGATATTGTTTTCCTCCAACATCATTTAAATACAACCAAATACCTACACCCTTTTGTTTACCATATTCTATAAGTCTACGTACATCATTCGCCTTATCACCATTAATAGGATCAGAATCTGTGGCAAATTCAGGACCATACCAATTAGCATCCAATACAAGATAGGCAAATCCTTGTTCAGCCGCAAAGTCCACAGCACGAACCCAAGAAGGATAAGACATCTCATATCTAAACCCATCTATTTCTGCACCATTCATACGCCAATCCCATAAAGCAATACCCGGTTTTACCCATGAAAAATCATATTTAGGATCTGGTTCAGGATTAAGTAACTCTACAAGATGAGAATCTACCAATGTACCAGGAGTGGTGCCATACATGATAACACGCCATGCTGAACTATAATTTGGATGTAACTTTCCTGGTGTAGATATTACAGAATAGGCTATCTCACCCTTTTTCGAGAATAAACGCAACGGTTCTCCTTCTTGCAAATAAGCCTCATGAAGAGCCATATAATTATGGTCATCAGCTTTAATTGTAACAACCGGAAGTCTCTCACCGTTACTATCTGTAAGCTTTTCAGGACCAATATTATGTTCTTCGCCATTATAGCTCCATGCAGTATAATCATCAGCAAAGTTATATGTAGTACATTCCATAGGCTCTCTTTCTAGTTTACTATTCCCGGTAGGAATCTCATAACGAAAAGCAACTCCATCATTGTAAACACGAACTACTACAAGAAGTTTCTCCAAGCCATCCACGGCCGTACTACTTATCGTGAAAGTCTTTTCATTAAAATGATCATTTACTATAGCTCTCTTTCCCCATACTGGTTTCCAAATATCCCGTACTTGACGTTCATTAGTCTCTTCAATACTACATTCAGTAATTGTTAAAACATTGTTATTCTTAAATTTAATACCCAATGATGAATTGTTAATCAACTGTTTATTATTAGCTTTAAAAGCATAAACAGGTTCACCTTTTTCACTTTTATAAATAGTAAACTCTAACTTTCCATCCGGAGATTTGACCGTATTCGATACAAGGGAAGAGGAACATCCTGTTACAACAAATGCTAAAATACAGATATATATCTGAAATAGTAGTAATAAGTAATATCTCATTATTTAATATATTTAATTGATTATTATTCAGAACAAAACTCTAGTACTCCACCTTTAAAAATATCTTGAATAGAGATAAAAGGCTTTTCCAAAAGTTTTCCATTCCAATACACTCGCAATAAGTAATCTTTTTTATTCAATTCTGGAGCTTTGATTAACAATTTCTTACCATCTCGTAGCTGCAGGATTATCTCTTTAAAATGAGGTATACCCAATGCATACTCACCTGATGCCGGAGTAAGCGGATAAAAGCCCAATGAACTGAATAGATACCAAGCTGACATTTGTCCACAATCGTCATTACCAGATAAACCATCAGGCTTATTCTTGTAATGTTGTTTTATTATCATTGGAATACGGTTCTGCACTTTATCAAGCTTGCCACAACAATCATATAAGTAAGCGAAATGATGTCCGGGTTCATTATCATGACGATAATGCCCTTCATCAAAGTTTTTGTCTAGCTCCTTACAAAATACATCCTCCCCACCCAGAAGATGAATCAGATCAGGTATATTTTGCATAACGCAGAAACGGTATGTCCAGCGTCCACCTTCAGTAAATCCCTCTTCTATATCTGCCCAGCTACCATTACTATGTCGTGCTTGAAAAAAACCTGTCTGTGGATTGTACAGATTCAAATAGTTGCGTGAGCGTTTCATTAAGATATGATAATCTTCCTCATGTCCCAGTTTTTTTGCCATTTGGGCTACACAATAATCATCCATAGCAAACTCCAATGTGCGTGATACAGACTCTGTTGTCTTGTCTGCAGCAACATAACCTAAATCCAAATACTCTTTCAGACCTCCACGAGCCTCGTATGAACCGTTCCAATAATGTCTGTCTCCCCAACGATAGTCATCACGTGGTGCTTGAAAAGCATCCTTGCGGATAGCTTCATAAGCTTTTTCTACATCATAATTACGAAATCCGTTGACATACGCATCAGCAATAACAGCATCAGCATGTGTACCAATCATGATGTTTGTGTAAGAAGGATTAGGCCATTTAGGCAGCCAACCACCTTCATTATACATTTGTATCAACGCTGTAATCATATCATCTACCCGTTGAGACTGTGTCAATTGAAGCCAAGGGTGCTGTGCACGGAATGTATCCCACAGTGAATACGCATTGTATGAAATGCCTTTGTGAATTTTATCATCAAATGGGCTGTAGTAGCGGCCGTACTCAGAAAATTCACGTGGATATTGCATAGTGCGAAAAAATGCCGTATAAAAAACCGTTGCATCATCATCGGTTGCTCCTTTAATTTGTATCTTATCTAAATTTGACTTCCAAACTGCCTTCACTTTCTTTTTAGTTTGTTCAAAACTGACAGATGTGGGAATTTCTTTCTCCAAATTCTCCGAAGCCTGTTCAAAATCAATAAAAGAAGAACCGATACGTACTTCTACAACCTCTGTACCCGGTTCAAACTCTATATACCCACCAACATGGGCCCCCTCTTCCTTACTCTGCATCTTGGACACTCTATCCTCATTCCAAGTGCCATACTGACTGAATGGACGTGAGAATTTCAGAACATAGCACCCTTTAAAATTATATAAGCGAGGACCTAGATGACTATCATGCCTTTCCTTGTTACAAATTCGAATCTCCTGTTTGTCTGGAAGGATTTCAATAGATCCCCCCTCTTTTTCCCGACCAGCCTCCAAAAATAGAATAGCTTTCTCGGTAGAAGGATAATTGAAGCGGAAAAAAGAGCAACGGGATGTAGCTGTAAATTCGGTCTTCAAAGCATGACCTTGCACGTCATTATAACTTATCTTATAATAATATGGTGTAGCTATTTCTTGTGCATGATCTATCTTTACAGCCCGTTTTTCTGGTTCTAAATTCAATATTCCTACTTGTGGCATTAAGGTGAAAAAACCATAGTCGCCCATCCAAATAGCAGGTTGATGTGTAGCTACAAATCCCAGAAGATGAGTATCATTGTAATTATATGCAGTACGTGAGATACCGTTTATACGGGTTGCTGCACACCATTGTGTCATTCCGAAAGGCTCGCTGACTGCTGGTGTTGTGCCTCCATATTCAGTGTTATGAGAACCCGTACTACCAATAAACATATTGACGTAATCGATACTACTTTGAGCCTTGACCAAGCTGACACCCCCAGCCAAGACACAACATACAATTCCCCAAATAGCTAATTGAAATTTCATATATCTCATCTATTATTATAAAAACATTTTTCCTAGTTGTTACATTGTTTAAAATCTTGAAAGTTGTATGTATTGGTATGAATATTTGTTACAATTTGTCCATCTATCAATGCACGTGATTGTTCTATTCTAGGACCTTTAACTGCAAATCCATATTGCGGCAGTTGATATCTTTTTCCACCTACAGTAGCTTCGTAAACAGATTCTCCAAAATTGACAACAACCTCTGTACCATCAGCGAAACAAGTGCGCTGTACCATTCCGTCCAGAGTCAGGAATTCATGAACTGTCATTTCCTGTCCAGCAATCACCTCATGCAGTTTACATACGTTACGATAAGTCTCTAGAAAAAGTTCACGATTGGCCACCCAAGAGCCAGGTTTAGATGGCCCTGCACCACCGGTTTCTTCGTTTGCCCATAACAAAGGTATAGTGCCATACAAAATATTGTAACAATTCTTCATGTCTGTAAATTTCGGGTCAGCCAACGTTAAGAAATCATTAGCATCCCCCCAATACCAAGTGGATACTACGCAGTCATGGAATACAAGTTCCCATAGAGGAACACGATACTGGGGATTCATGCCCAAAGTCTCATACTGCTCCCATTTATTACCATCCTTATTCATAGGTGGACGAAGATAAGGAGCATCCCAAGCATAATTATCTGTTCCTCCACTCATCATACCTTCTACGTAATCAATGACAGGAACAGCCCACCAACGACCATGTTCTCCGCCCACTACAAGACCTTGTGATCGTATATAATCGAAAAGACGTACACCTAGCTCTCGTTTTTTAGCACGGGTTAATGGATGTCTTTCATCGTAACACTCATACAAATCTTCGGCTGTAGTCACATCTATGAAGCGACACAAGAAAGGATATTTAGACAATACTTCAGGAATCACTAATTTAGCCGTGCGTTCCCAAAATACTGGACAGCGTTTCATAGATTGATGTCCATCCCAAGTACACCAAGCTAACATGCGAGTACTATCATCTTTCAATACGATATTATCTGGCAAATATTCATGTCCACTATCAATTTTTCCATTAGCTTCTACCTGAAAAACATCCTGATATGCATCATAACAACTTGTCAAATAACCTAATTCATTGATACTTTTTAATTCTTCAGGTGTAGAGTTACCATTCATAATCATTTTTTCCACGCCTGCTTTCTTTGCTTCTTTGGCAAATTCTACTGATTGTTGCCCCCATACATCCACTGCCCCGAAAAGACGTGTCAGATTTGGGTTTTTCTTTACTTTCTCAGAGAAAGGAACAATCAAACCGCGGTTTTGCGCATAAGTTCGATAGTACTTAGCCAACGCTACATAACCGCCATCAGAAACAAAATGACAGAGAAGACGGCGTGCATATCCAAAACGCTTTTTGCTGGATATCCAACCTGCTTTGGGCAGAACAATCTCACGCATTCCAACCTTTACGGGAATCATGTCAAAGAATGCATCATCCGATGTATCCAATATAATCTCATATCCGTGTCCTTCTTTTGCATCACATACACCTATCCAAGGCATGTCCAATAAAGCGGTAGTATAACGTTTATACGGAAACGGGTGAAGATCGGCTGGATAAAGATGTCCGTTACAGAAATCAGCTACAGCTATGGAGCAATGTTCTGAGTCTAACAAGAACGGATCAAAAAAAGGAATATCCTCTATCGGAGTATCATGATTTTCCATATCAGCTTCTATCTCCAAGTCTGCAGAGGCTTTTGGAAGACTCAGTTTTACCAAGAACGGATAATTATTAACTTCCGTTTCGAATGCTATCGCCCATTTATCAGTAGTACTTACTTCATGAACATTCTCTATTTTTTTATCTTTTGAAGCTACTTGTCGCCACTCTCGATTTCCTTTTTTATCATATACGTTCAATACACCAGTAGGTTGAATGGTTATTTTCAAATGACTATTTTCAATGAACCAAACATCTCCTTCCTGTGAAACTCCATCGCTTGAACTACAAGCGTAAAATCCCAACAAGACAAAAATTGTCAGGAAAACACTTATTTGCTTAAAAAAATTCATATATAATTTTATTTTACTTCCCAAAACAATATTGTTAGAATACTCAAATAATTATTGAAAGTTCTGATTAAAATAGAAGTCCCTATATTTAGGGAAATACCGCAAAATATAGGGACTGTCTAGCTATTATATAATACTAATACCCTTCGTTTTGCTTAATTTTACCTTTTGACTCATCTATTACCTCTTGCGGAATAGGAAAAAGTACCATATGCTTATAATCAGCCTCTCTTCCTTCTGGAATATATCCTTGGTCTACTGCTGATTGTATCCATTTCCCATGTCTAATTAAGTCACGTCGACGATGTCCTTCACAATATAATTCACGGCCGCGTTCATCCAATATAAAGTCACGGAAATTCTCTTTACTAGCTGTAGCTGTAGTTGGAATAGTATTGGGTATACCAGCACGGGCACGAATCTGCTCTACCAATCCAATAGCTTCCTGTGTAGGACCCTTCTGTTCGTTTATAGCTTCGGCTAACTCCAACAAGACATCAGCGTAACGATATACCACTACATCATTACCTGCTTTTTCTGAAATCTGTGTCGGGTCTTCAGGATACTTGACAGGCAAAGCTCCCTTTACTAAATTGGGATAACCATTGTTACGGCTTGCTAATTTCGTTTCACCATTGCTTATATATTCAAATTCTGTAATAAGTGAAGGTGCCATTGCACGTTCATCTCCTGGTTGTTGAAAATGGTGATCGTAATATTTCCATGGCATATTATATACATTCCATCTTTGCACTTTGCTATTCGTCCAGAAAGAAGGAAGTTCAGGAGGAAGCACATGAGTAGTCCAAGTATTCCCATTACCATTTGTCTCAGATTGACAAGGTAATGCCCAGATAATTTCATTATTGCGTTCATTCTCTATGCTAAATACAGATGAATAAGTAGGCTGTAACTTGTATCCTAACCCTTGAATTTTTCGGCAATAGGTTTCAGCATCTGCCCAACGCTTTTCCTGCATATAAAGTTTTTCCAAAATGGTATAGGCAGCGCCTTTAGTGAGCCGTCCGTATTCAGAATCATCATAAGATACCGGCAAAATCTCTGCAGCCGTTTTCAAATCAGTTTCAATTAACTTGATAAACTCATCTTTCGGTAAGCGTTCCAAAATTATCTCATTTTCTGGATGGCGCAGAATTTCAACATCAGTAGTCACATTAGCAGTTCCGTAAAAATCATATAAGAAGAAGAGATATTGACCACGAATACACTGCAGTTCTGCTATATATTGTTTCTTAACATCATCATCTATAGGAGATTTTTGCAAATCGTCTATGACCAAAGTGGCCCGATTAGCCTCTTTTACAAACATATTATAGAATTTATACGCTGCATATGTTGTAGAATTCCATTGAAACTTCTCCATAAATTCATAATCATCACGTTGTGTACCCATGTCATCTGCACACAAGTTATTTATCATCCAAAATGTTTCCGTCCAACCACCATAAATATCACCAGGTGAGCCTAATGGACTATAAATTCCTGTTACTGCTGCTTTGGCATCAGACTCTGTTTTGTAAAAATTTTCAGGAATAATCTTATCATATATTACAGGATCTAAATCTAAACAAGATTCCATGCCTATTCCTAACAAGGCTACCAATGTAATCTGTTTTATATTATTCAAAAGTCTCATATTAAAATCTAATTAAAAAGTTATATCTACCCCAAAAGACATTGTTGTTTGAGTCGGATATGCTGCAAGACCGTTCATCTCCGGATCGATGCCGCTATACTTAGTGATAACAAACGGATTTTGAACATCAGCATATAAACGCAAATTTTTCACTAACTTACTGAAGTTACCTAACTTAGGAAGAGTATATCCTAGTGTTATGTTCTTACAACGCAAGAAGTTTGCGTTCTCCAGCCAAAAGTCCGTGCTGAAGTTATCATATGGGCTGTTCAGACATGTAGGAAATTTCCCGTTAGGATTGTCATGCGCCCAACGATTTGTTACTTCCGCTAACATGTTAGAACCATTTAAAATAGCATTCGACCCCTTCAAATAGGAAAGATATGCTGGATTTTCTAACTTTCTACCTAAGTAGCCATAAAAGAAAATATTTAAATCAAAACCTTTATAAGTAAAAGTATTACCAAATCCTACATAAAATTTGGAAGTAGCTGTGCCCATATATACAATATCAGCCTCGTCCAACTTACCATCCGGACCATCAGTCAGGTTACCGTTTTCATCACGTCCATGCAAATCTTTATACTTAATCATACCAGGCTTTGCATTTGGCATATGAGGTATTTTACAAGTTCCGTCAGGATTCATATCCTCAGGTTGTACAAGTCCGTCAGAGAGCATTAGGTAACGTGCATTCAGCATATCATGTTCATTCTCATAAATAGCCTTCTTCCATTGTGGACTTCTTTCTACCCAACGATCACGATAAAAGGAGAAAACATAGTCTGTAGTCCACTGAAACTCTCCAATCAGATTACGGGTAGTCAAACCCAATTCGAAACCTTTACTTCCTTTCACACCAATATTAGCAACAATGGTATTGATCGGGTTATAAGACATTAGCTTCTTGGTATCCAATAAATCAGACACCCTACGGGTAAAATATTCCATGGAACCCACAATGCGATTATTGAAGAAACCAAAATCAACACCAAAGTTAAATTCGGTGGTAGTTTCCCACTTCAAGTTAGGATTAGCCAATTGAGTCTGTGTTACACCAGTAGCAACCTGATCTCCAAACGTATAGTTACGCCCTGTATCATATAAAGCCAAGGCATTACTACCAATATTCGCATTACCAGTCTGACCGAAGCTGACACGCAGTTTAAGATCAGACACTATATCTTGATCTTGCATAAAAGCTTCATTGTTGACACGCCATGCCAAAGCAACTGATGGGAAAAATCCCCATTTATTGTTTTCTGCAAATTTGGAAGAAGCATCACCACGAAATGTAGCTGCAATCAGATAGCGATTATCATAGTTGTAGTTCAAACGTGCAAACACAGAACCCAGAACCTCCTCATTGCCATAAGATCCGACAGTAGGTTTGGCTGATTCGCCAGCCCCCAGATTATACCACTTGAAGATATCAGTCAAGAATTTACTATTAGAAGCATCTAGTCCATCTGTGAAAAACTTTTGATAAGAATAACCTCCCATCACTGTAAATGAATGTTTCTCCGCAAATGTTTTGTCATAAGTCGCAGTAATATCGAATACATTGTTGTTTCGGTTGATAAAGGAACGAGTAGCTCTACCATCTTCCTTAAAACCATAAAGTGTAGTTTTAGGCATATAGGTATTACGCTCTCCTTTATCTTTTTGAAAACCAGCATTCATACGGATATTCAGCCCCTCTATCGGAGTAACCTGCAGGTAAAAATTACCAAGCAACTCTAAATTATGACTTTCATCATCCACTTCCAGTAAAGATACTGGATTAGGCAGAAATGGTTGCTGAGGGTCTATCATATAATCACCGTTTTCATCATAAATTGGTAAAGTAGGATTTGCAGTCATTGCCGCACGAATAATACCAGCATTTTCATTTTGACTTGTTGTTAATGGGGCATTATCATTAGTACTTTGACTAATACTGAAATTAACTCCAGCCTTAATATATTTATTAAATGTTTGATCGAAATTGAAACGTCCAGAATAACGCTCTATACCCGTACTTTTGATGACCCCTTCCTGATTCAAATAACTACCTGATACATAGTAAGATGTCTTATTGGTACCACCTGTTAATGAAATGTTATGTTGAGTCATAATGGCATCTCTCTCTACGGCTCCAAGCCAGTCTGTAGTCTGTGCATTAGCTATATCATCACTAGAATATTTATTCTCATAAGGAGCTACACTATTGGGGTCTGTAGAACCATATGGGTAAATTTTATTATCAGCTAACCAATTTTCATAGCCAATTCGATTGTGTTCCGTCATAAAACCAGCTGCATCCAGCATTTTTTCATGCTTGGCTCTTTTGGATAAAGAAACAGAACCTGAGTATTTCACCATAGGCGCAGCACCTTCTTTTCCTCGTTTAGTAGTAATCAAGACGACACCGTTAGCAGCACGTGCACCATAAATAGAAGTAGCTGCAGCATCTTTTAACACCTCAATTGACTCAATATCGGCAGGGTTTAAATTATTCAATGGAGATTTACTACCGCCATCGTACTTACCGCCTCCTGGTTCCATATTATCCACATTCATCGGATAGCCATCGATAACATACAAAGGTCCGGGATTTCCTGCACCTCCAGCAGCATTACCACGGATTTGTACAGTAACAGCTCCACCCGGTTGGGCATTATTAAGTGTAATTTGCATACCAGGAGCCTTACCTGAAAGCATTTGTCCCAAAGAAACATTACCAGTCAAGGGTAAATCATCCGCTTTCACCTGAGTAATAGCACCTGTAATATCACTTTTCTTCTGTGTACCGTAACCGATTACAACTACCTCATCCAAACTTTTAGAGTCTTCACGTAATACAACTTGTAGGTTGGAAATTTTATCAACCTTTACCTCATATGGTATATAACCGATATAAGTAATAGTAAGCACAGATTTTTCAGGAACATTAAGTTGAAAATTACCATTCATATCCGTAATTGTTCCAATACCTCCATTACCTTTTACTACTACGTTAGCTCCAATGATTGCCTCTCCTTTACGATCAACCACGGTACCACTTATCTTTTTATTACCGGTAGAGTTCGTTTGTTTATTCTGAATCAGGATAATATTTACTCCTTCTATACGATACGTTAAACCTAATTCTTCCAAAGCATCATTCAGTACCTCCTTCACGGATCCTTTACCATTTTGCAAACTTACAGTCATATTCAAATCAATAGATTTATTTGATACAAACAAATAATCTGTTTGATTCTCTACTGTTTTGATCAACTGAGATAATTTTAAATTTTTCTTATTAATTTCAATTTTGAGATCTTGTAAATTCTCTGCATACACCATGGATGAAGGTAATAATAAACACATGGCGATTGATAAAGAATGTCTAAATTTATTAAAAATACATTCTTTATTCCAAAAGTATTCACTTAAATGCATGTTTTTCATATATTTGCTATTAATATTAATTTTAATGCTAGGATTAGCATTATCTAATGTTTTTGAGTCGGTAAATGTTGCAGCATCTACCGACTTTCTTTTTCATTTAAATTCTCTTTTTTATTATTTCATAGGCTATTTTATTTATGAGTTGAACAATTATAAGAAAATATGTCATTTTTTTGTTTCTATATAAATCACACTATCATCTATATTTCTTCGGTAAACAAAAGGATAATCATTCTGCAACACCTTCAAGGCATGTTCCACTCCATCTACTATACGGAATTTACCATTATATCTAAGTTTACTAAGTGATGAATCGTTCATTACAATCTGTATATCAAAAATCCGTTCAAATTTTTTCATTATTTCAGAGAATTGCTTATCTGTTACACATATCAATCCATCTGTCCAACGATATTCATCCGAATCTTTTGTATTCGTAACATACAATGAATCACCTTGGGAATATGCAGTTTCACCCGGAGATAAATATATCGATGTCATATTATTATCGACAACTTTAATTCGTCCCTCATAGAGACTTGTTTGAAAAACCGAATCTGCAGCATAGGCCGTAACACTAAAGGTAGTTCCTAATACCTGAACATTATATTTATTAGTCTTGACAATAAAAGGTTCCTTACTTTTGGCAACTTTTAAATAAGCTTCTCCATCCAGCATTATTTCTCTCTTGCCATTTGCAAAAATCAAAGGATACTGAAGGCGGGTATTAGAATTCAACCATATTGTAGTTCCATCTGGCAACAGTAATTTGCTTCGATTGCCAGCCGGTACATAAACCATTTGCGTTTTTTTAGATTGTTTATCCTGCTGATACAGTTCAAAGAAATGCAAACAGCCGATTAAAACAAGTACAGAAGCAGCTATCTTGATTGTATTAATTATCCATCGAGAGAGGTGAATGTGCTTCGACGAAGTTGCTATGGCTTCCTCGTCCATTAGCAATGTCGCATCAAAACGAATTCGTTCCCGTATAAATAACTTCCGGTTATCTGAACTTTCTTCAATCCACTGATGAATGGAATTCTTTTCTTCTTCAGTGGCTATTCCTTCAAAATAGCGATATAATATGTCTTTTTCCATCTTCATTTTTTTGGGGGATTCATAATTAGAGCAACTCAACTTTGCAAAATCCCAAACAGTGATCCTATTTTTTTATATTTTATTTGTCTTTTATTTACAGAAAAGTATGAAAGGGGAGGTCTTGCCACCGACTGATGGCTTTTGTAAAGGAAATAGAATAAGGTATATATAGTATTACAACTCATTCATTAATAATCATATAGTAGAAATATCATCAATGGTAAATAATCTTTCAACTCATAAGATAGTAAATTGATAGCCTTATTGATATGATAGTCCACTTTTTGCAGAGATACGCCTAAAATACTTGCAATTTCTTTTCGCGACTTATTCTTCAAACGGTTCAGTACGAAGATTTCACGAGTTTTATCCGGCAACTTGGCCAATGCTTGCATCAAAATCTTCTGGACATCTTCCAAAAAGATTGAATCATAGCTGTCGTTTTCCAACGTCTGAATACGGGTAGTAATTTCCCAATCCTGCAAGTTGGTGCAGAGCTTACTATATTCTTGCTCGACCGACAAATGTTTTAAGTAGTTTAAACACTTATTTTTAACAGTTAACAAGATATAACCTATTACATCCGTTTCTTTGGGTATATTGCATTTGTTTTCCCAAAAGTAGAGCAAAGCGTCGTGAACAATATCTTCGGATGTAGAAGAATCATTCACATAATAATAGGCGTAACGTATAAAACGTGTATAATAAGTTGCATAGAAAGTTCCAAAATTCATTTCTAAACAAACATCCGATAGTGTTATCTTATTCATTTCTCTCTATACTATAGAATTAAAGTTAGACAAATCAAATAAAAACAATCTAAAACACCAATATGTATTTGCTAAAAAAATCTTTATGCTATTTTATAAACTTAAAATTGCAACTGCATAGATATCTTCAAAAATAGTCAGAAATTTAATCTCAGACAAATAACTGCCACACTTCTTTTAATGAACATATCTCACATCCATGGTAAAACTTTCTGCACGATAATAGCCAATGTTATACTCAATAGGAACTCCATTGATATCAGAAACGAATCTTTTTCTTACCAATATAGGATCACTGGACTTGATATCAAGCTTTTCTGCAATGGACTCTCCAGCCAAACGCGCAGAGACCTCCCCTTTACTATTTTTTACAATGATATCATATTTATTTTCAAGTATTCCATAAAGTGGTTGAGAAAAATCCTCGCCTCCGGTAAACGGTATACTCGGATTAAAATAAGAGATAAAATAGACAATAGGGTATTCCCTATTTCCACGTGCTCGTTCCAATACCATACATTTTATACTTTTCTCAGGGTCTATATTGAAAAAAGAACAGATTTCATCAAATGGCTTTTTTAAAACTGACATGCAGTTCGAGATTTTTAATTTCGATGCCTAGCATTTTCATTTCCTGTGAAAAACTTAACCAATTTTTCACACCTCCAACGATACCTTTCTTTACAACTTTTGTGCCATATCTTCTTTTTCTAACTAATAATCCCTCGAACACAAGCTTGTTGATAGCTTGACGAAGTGTGTTCCTTGATATATTTAATTGTTCAGACAATTGAACCTCATTAAGAAGTAATTTCCCATTTTTATATTCTTCTGATTCGATAAGTTTTCTCAACACCTCCTCTGCTTGCACATGCAAGGGTTTGCTACTGGTATGATCTAATTTAGATGTTAGTTTTATTCTTTTGCAAATATAATAAAAAAATGCCTAAACTATTGTCCAATATAAAATCTCATTAATATATCTGAACAATACAATATATATACAAACAAATAAACTTGATATTTACCCTATTAGTATTTCGTTAAAATAGGACGAGTTAAACAATTAATCAAATAGCCCCAGAATTAGGGAATCATTTAGATCTTTGACACCATTGAAATTAGTCTTGTTGAACAGGTCACGCAAATTGGTTTTGTCAGTCAATGATATGCTGAGAATCAGCAAAACTTCATAGGTTGATCGTTTCAACTTCATATCATATTGGACAATAGTGACGAGAAAGTAAGTGATGCTCGCTACACTGATCTGAATACGGACAGCGTTTTTCATTGTGCCTCAGAATTTCTTTATCTTGTGGTGCTGTTCGAGTCATTTGAAGAATAGCTCGACCAATCATCTTTTCTTATAAAGACTGGCAATGTCCAATGCAGAAATATACAAATACTTCATTATTAGTTAGGGACTATAAAATAAGGATGCTTAATTTAATTTTCAGAGGAGTAATTTTAAAACGATATTTCATATTTTGGTATCTACTAAAACTATTACAATATGGAAAAATTAAAGAAGATTCTAGCATCAACAAAAACTACTATAATACTATTTATTATTATCCTAGTTCTTTCCCTTATTTGTAAAGAAACAGTAGTCTATAGATTTGAAACTTTGGCTAGTTATCTTTATGGTACAGATGCAGATAATAAAGGAAAACTCTTATCTACTATTCTAACGGCTATTGGTGGCGTCTGTGATATAGGGATTATGGTTGAATAACAAAAAGGTAAACCAACAGATACGACAAGTAAATGAGCAAGTCAGACAAAATGATATAGCTGTACAAAATAGTAATGATAAAAGATTTGGAGAAGCTATAGGTTATCTTAATAATGATAATGAAGGTATTGTAATAGGCGGTATATATGCACTTTATCAGTTAGCTAAAGAAGATGAAAGATATGCACCTATCATTACTAATATTTTTTGTAATTACGTTAATGATAATACAGATAAACAAGATAAGAAGTCTTATCAGACTATACTTTCTTTATTGTTTTCTAAAGATAATCCTTTTGTCTTTGGTAAGCAAGACAAATTCTGTAATATTGATTTTACATATATAACTTTATTTTGTTGTGCTGATGATGTGCAATTTTACAAATGCAAATTTAAGGAAGTAAATCTTATAGGAAAAAAAGGTGTAGCAGTTTCAGATTGTGATGCTGAAGGTGCAGTATTTATAGATTTTACTACTGTAAGATTTTTTTCAGGGAATCTTAAGAGGTCAGCTATAATTAGCAATAAGACAATGAATATTTATTTAGGAGCTAATAAGTTATCTAATATTGATGTAATTATTAATAATTCTTTGCGTTCATTGCTTATTAGTACCAATATGATTAATAATGTACAAGTGTATGCTAATAGTATTTACTGGCTTACTGTTGACCATTTTTCATTAGAATCTCCACATTCAAAATTATCAATTCATTATGTGTCTAAAATATCAGAAAAAAGAATTGATAGTAAAATTTCTGAAAGTAATGCTATTGAATTTATTAAGGATGATGCAGTAAAGAGTGATAAGTCTTATAGACAGAGAGTGGACGTCTCATTTTAAATCTTATTTCTTCTTTCAGAAAAAATAGTTCTGTAATTGTTCTCTGATTTTGAAAGAGAAACATGGTAAAAGGAGCCACCAGTGATAAGTTTCATTGATGACTCCTTTTCTATTATCAATTATTGAAGGGAGGAAGCCAGAGTTGGATTTTCCTCTTCTTTTTCTGACCCATCTTCTTATATTCTTCCAGTGTTTTATTCATCACTGGAGAATCTGTAAACTTTCCATTCATTCTCAGCCTTTCCCTGCCTTCTAATACCCAGTTCATGATACCGGGAAGTTCATTTGAGATAATATCCTTTGCAAGATTAGGGTTGATTTTACTCTTGGGAATCTGGACGTTGAAGGGAGCTATCAAGAATCTTCTGTAAAAACCGTTAGAAGTATCATTGGTTTTCGGAAGTTCATTAAGACAGAATATCATTTTAGCATAATCGGTAAGAGTTGTAACATCCTTATAAAGAATCTTGGTGCTTATGGGTTCTCCACTGGCTATCCTTTTGAAGAGATCACCAGCGAAAGCATTTGGGGCAACATCAGAACATGTATTCAGTATCTTTCCAGCCAAGTTTGACCTGCTGTTTGCCCCATATTCACCACATAGATCAGACAAAGATTCATGTGATATATTTTCATTACCCAATAACGCTTCTACAATATCAATAAAGACAGATTTTCCATTACAGCCGGAACCATAGAGGAACAGAATTTTTTCCAGTTTAAGTCCAGGCATGAATAACCACCCTACATATTCTGAAAGTACATCCTGAGCTTCCTTCTCTGGCATGACTTCATTCAGATACTTCATAAACATCGGACAGGAGGCGTTCTTATCATAATTATAAGGAAGGACGTATCTGAAGTAATCAGCCCAGTTATGTTTACAGAGATTTCCAGTCTTTAGGTCGAGAGTCCCATTTCCGAAATTTATTTTATCTTCAGCCTGTTTCACATTCAATCCCATTACGGTATAAGGGAACTGAGCTGTAAGACCGTTTATAAGCTCTTTCTTTCCACAATATACTGAATCCCCGGAAAGCTTTTGGAATGAGAATTTCAGAAACATCATAAGCTCATTCCCATCCACTTCCTCCAAATGTGTCCCAGTGTAGATATAGATTTTTCCATCCATAGAAACAAACGGAAAGCCAGATTTATGTGATACTGTATATATATAATGACAAGCTTTATAATAGTCTTTAAACTTATCATCGTAAGTGTTTTTGTCTTCCGTTATTCTTTTTATTATAATCGTTAAAATCTCATTTTTTTTCATATTGTCAGTTTTTATGTATTAATTCTTCTTCTTTCTGATATACCTTCTTCTCTCGCAACCGTATATATTATGAGAGTAGGCGTAGTCTATAATCTCTGAAATATCGAACCCCGGTATAAGTTCTTCTATTACTGCTTTTGCCTTACTTTTTTCAATTCCAGCTTTACAAAGAACACCAGCGTAGGACATAGCAGCATTATTTCTTCCCTGACCGATAGCTTTTCCAGTCCATATACCCTTCAGAAACTTGATAATGGTTTCGTCTGATATGACCTGTTTTCTCAGCTTTAGAAGAAAACCTGAAGCTTCATCATCATCCTGTACAAGAATTTCCTCACCAGTATCAGTTTTTATTACAGTCTCAGTTTTCATTACTACAGTTTTAGGGACTGTGGTGGAAGGAACAAAATGGAAAGATACAGCATCAGGATTTATCCACAGGTCAGGATCGTATGAAAGATAATTCCCTCTTGCTAAGTCTCTCGTTGATGTATCCTTAACCTCACAATTATAATACTCCAAGAGCTGCTCATAAAGGTCATCATGATAGAGAGGTTCGAGGTTATCATGTAGGATGATAGCTTTATATCCTTCACCGCTGGAAGTCCTGAATCCGGCATAAACATGGGGAGATTTCTTAAGGTTGTCTATGAAGTCCTGCATTTCATCCTCTGGTATATGGTCGAAGTCGAGGGCTGTATAAGAGGAGTAAACTTTTAAGCAGTTTTTATTCTTGCTCTCGAAGGTTCCATTCACTGTAGCAGCCGGGATTCTTTTTTTCTTCTCGTCCTTTTCGTCCTTATCCTTAGCGTTCCTGACATCCTGAACTTTTTTCTTCAGGTCGAACTCGGTACCTGTTTTTATTATTTCTAGAATATCATCCAAGTTATAGTCTATAGGATTCTTGACATCAGTAATTCTCTTGAACAGACTTACTCTTTTCTTATAATGTGAAATGACCTGATATCCTACAACTTTTTTACCATCCATCCTTTTTGATTTTTCTTCACAATCGATATAAAAGGAAATATCTGAAGCACTTGGTTTACCTTTAAGTTCCAGTTCTTTAAAGATATTGCATAGTAGTTCCTTAATTTCGGTCTTTGTATAGAACTTTCCTATCTCAAGTTTAGCCCTAAGTCTCTCCATAATCTTGTCATTCGGTCTCTGTTCGAAGGGGATAGGGGCAATGGCGTTCTTTATATAATCCTCTCTCCAACCAAGCTCCTTCATACCTTCTTCACCCAAAGCTTCGTGGTATTCCTTATATTTAGTCGGTATGAAAGAACATTTATCAAGAACTTCAGGTATATCTTTACAGGCTTCACAATAGAAAAAGGCCCGATCCTTAAAGCTTTTCATTTCATTCCACTTCTGAAACATGACCTTAACTTCAGAATCGTCACTGTCTGTATCTTTTGTAACATTCATATTAACACTCAAGGCTGTAAACATGGATAAGTCATTGTTGAATATCTTATTTGAAATTTCCCAAGCTCTTCTTTCTGCAAGTTCAATGAGTGTGTTCTTTTCAATTACCTGATTACCCTTTTCATCTTTACTGATGCAGCAGTAGTTTTCCTTATGATTCGGCTTCTTATTCAGTCCTTCTATGAAATCTTCCTTATGTGGGGCTGAATTAAAGTTTTCTATCTGTCTATTTGTCTTTTCGTTTTTCAGCCTTATACTTTCATTGAAAGCTTCTTCTGTCATATCAGATGCTTTTGTATTGAAGTATAAGGTAGCCATATTCTTGAATGGATTGGAATCTAGTCTCTGCCGTCCGATAATCTGTTGAATATCCACTGAAACATCTATGGTAAGACTTTCAACTTTAGGATTGGCGAAGATATAGGTGTAAGCGTTGTCTGAATAAAAGTCAGCTCCAACATATACGGTAGATGTACAGAAAGTAAACATCTTATGGGTATCACCTTTCCCAGGAATATCACCAATCTTATACTCCATTCCCATAGCTTTAGACAGTTCTTTCAACTTGCTTATATTCTCAGGGGTGGAGGAACAGATTATATTCACTTCTTCCGGCTTAATTTTCAGAGCTTTAATAACCTTTACTATATCCTTTACACTGTTGATATATAGAATCGCTTCTTTAGACCTGTATTCTTTTCCATCAACAAGAGTAGTTTCTCCTTTACCATTCCTGTATTTGTCTATGATACCTTCACAGAGCTTTGTTATGTTTTTTGAGGTCTTGGTCATATTTACTTTCGGCTTTTCTACCATAGTCCTAGGCCACTCAAGTTCATACATGGTCATACTCTTAAAGAAATCAAGCTGGTCCAGATATTCCTCCAAGAACGGTGTAGCTGAAAGGAATACTACATTGGGAAAACCTTGTAAGTGCTTATAGAATTCATATTCCGTGGTTGCTTTAAAATGACAGTCATAGAACATAACCTGAAATTCATCCACTGTAACTTCCCATTCTTCAAGATTCTCTCCCAGTTCTATCAGTATTTCACGAATATGTTTTATGGAATCATAAGTAGTAAGAATCTTAGTTCCACCATTCTTTATATAGTCTCTCAGGTTCTCCTTGTATGTTACTGTTTCACTTGAGCTTATTGAACCATTGGAGAAATACTTGTCCTTATCTCCGTTATACCTGAAAAGATGGAAATTATCAGAAAGATGTTGACTGTATTTATTGTAGAGCAGATTCTTTCTAGGACTTGCCAATATACATTTCTTATCACAGCCAAGGTATAACTCTGTAGCTCCACAACCACATACCTTCTTGTTAAGTATGTAATGACCATTGGTAGGAATATTATTATATAAATCTTTAAATTCAGATATATATTTAATACCTAGTGGTACTTTTATTGTTATTTTCTTCATATAGTTCTCAAATATTAGGGGTAAGAGTTAGGTGATTATACATAACCGACAGGATAATGGAATAGTTTATTTAGGGGATTATATCTTTTATAAAGGTTTTTTTGAATACTCTGTAGATTTTTTATTCCACCCAAAGGGTATTATGTATATACTCATACCCCTTACCCCGGATTAATAAATTCAGTTAGTTAATCATATAAATGGTTTATTGGGATTCAGCTTTTTCGTTAGTTCATCAATATCAGACTGCTTCTTTTTTATATATTCCTGATACTCATGACTATTTTCTTCCACCCATTCAAGATTATCATAACTGAAGTTCAGATAATCCATATCCTTATGCAATACCCTTGGACGTTTCATAATGGAAGGATTACCATCTACAAATTCTGCTTCAACCATTAGATCATCAGGATAAGCTGTTCTTCTTGACATACTTTTGTATTGATTTTTCCTGTAGTATTCAACGTAAGGATTAATAGCTACAGTTCTATCCGTATCAGCATCTCCAATTGATTTTATGATAGGGAGCAGTTTCTTATCATCATATACATTTCCCTCAAATGTAACAGTAAGTCCGTTAGCCAATTTACGTTTATCATCATCAGGAGAGAATCTTGCTACCTGTTTCCATTCCAGATTGAAAGCACTACAATTACTCAAGTTACCGTCCTTATGCATCAGAACATATTTCTTTCCGTCTTGTGGCATTGGTTTAAAACAGTCAGCTACAAGTTCATCTAGTTCAATGACACCAGGGGATTTAGTATTTAGGTATTTGCTGCCATTAGTTCTTTTATGTATGACCAGTGCGGAATTTAAACTTGGATCATTATACTCACGATAAACATAGCTTCCTTCCTGATTACTCCAAACATTATATTTAGGGCTATATCTCATGGATCTACCGTTAATGTTTTTAGGTGATTGATAGTTTCGTTTTACCATACTAGTTCCTCCACTTCAAAATATTCCATAAGTTCAACTTTCTCATCAAGATTAAAGTGCTTTCGAGTCACTTCCTCCAAAATATCCAGATCAATGTACTCATCATCATCCGTATCTTCATTCATCAGATACCAGCATAAGCCTTCTTCCATTATAGAAATCTGACTTACCGATAGATTACGTGTATCAAAAGCAAAGAAATCGTATGAATCAATGTACATGCGATCATCTAAAGCCAGAAAGAATCTGTAAATTTCTTTATCCTTGGGTAGTCTGACTGATTTTTTTGTAATAAAGTAAAGATGTGAATGATCATTGTCCAGTTTATCAATCTTTACAACACGAATCATGGTACCTGATTCAACTTCAATACCATAAACAGTTTCATCAGTTTGAAGTTGTTTAGGATATTTCTTGGAGGTTCTACCTGTTATTTTTTTGTTATTCTTAAATAATAATATTATTTTGCTCATAATTTACACATTAAATTGTTTATTAATTTTTAATTATCCCTGACACCTTACAAATGGAATCCATAGGATACAGAGTGGGCTTGACAGGAAGAATTTTAGTTCTTTCTGCCCCATCAAAATGATAACTAAAACTGGCGCCAAGTATTAATTATCAGTTCAAGTTTTGTTAATGAGATTAGTTTTTCAGAAAGCGACCAACCGCACTTTTTGATAGATTTAATTGCTCTGCAATGCTTCTAACAGTTAGTCCTTCCTCTCTAAGCTTATATATCATTTCACCCATTGATAGTGAAATGGAGCTACGATTTGTAACCTTTTTAGGAAGAAGGTTCTCTTCCATATCATACTCACGAAATTCAAAATGCAGATATGGCTCTTCAACAATTTCCAAGACTGCTACCTCAGACATTTTAATTGAACTTCTGGATTTCAACTGCTTCAAGTACTTTATATGGTCTCCTTCACAGGTGTTCCCAACAGCTATAATACTGTCTGCATAGTTAGCAATAACAGAACTTCCGAAGATGTCTTTAATCTCAATAGGATTTTTGCTGTTGCGTTTGCTTAAATGAGCGACTAGAATTATAGTCAAATCATGCATTTCCTTTATTCTTTTTAGACCTTGTATGAACTGTTGAGCTTGTCTTACAGAGTTACCGTTATTCAACACACACATCAAGTTATCAACGATAAGTAGTTTAGCATCACTATTCTTCCGTATCAGTTTCTCAATGGCAAGTAACTTATCTTCAATACAATCGTCATATTCAGTCTCAGTGAATCGTCCTCTTATCAGATCACCAGATGTACATGTCAAAAGATGTTCATACCTTCTGGCTATCTGAGAATCGTTATGTTCTCCGTCAATGATAATCGCTTTTCGCTGTTTATTGTTCATTTGTTCATCCCAATAACATAGGTTATCATTATTAGCTAAAGCAATATCACTGGCAAGAAGCGTCTTTCCTGAGTTAGTATCACCGACAATCAAAGCAAAGTCTCCCTGAACTATGTAGCCACTGAAAACATTCTCTTCTTCAGAGTAGTTTTCTGGGTTATTTAGGATACATCTTAATGTACATGTTTCAATATTCATACTAGGTTCTTGTTTTTATGGAAGGTAGTACACAAAACTACCTTCCGTTAGTTAATGATTAGTTATTCAGAATTTCATTGAATATACCTATTAGAATAATCTCTGTTGTCTTGGTTCTGTCGCCTTTGACCCCCTTTGCATCTTGAAGTTTTGTAAGCTGTTCTGGCAACATCTTTGAGAATTTATCTGAGATTTTATCTGCCATAGCTTTCATATCATCAGCTTTTTTTAAGGTCTCACAGCTCCATCTGGCAAGTGGAACACCTTTTAGTATCTTTGCAGATGCGTTACCAGAGAAGACCTTACTATAGGTTTTCAGTAACGTATCCATACAATCAACCAGTTCCTGTTCTACTGTAATATCTTGTCCTTTACTAGCCTTTTTAACATCTTCCTTGGTCAGTTCTCGTCCAAAATTATAATATGATGAGGATTTTGCCACAAATCCTTCTCCCATCATTGTATAATAATTGGTTATGTTTGATTCTTTGTTACGACATAAGGAATAACTAAGTAATTCTGACTTGGTAGTCTTCTTGACATCAAGATTAGCTGATATATACTGTTTGTATAATAAATTCGGGTCATCATATTTCTTAAAAACGAATTCATAGTCAAACGGATTATATGATGGATTCTTTGTGGCTTCTTTAAGTTCTAGGTCATGACCAGCTGCACGTCCGTTACCATCTAAACGTATATAAAAATGTCCGACTAAATGTTCTGGTATTAACCACAATTCCTTTGTATCATTTAGGAATATTACTGGGGTAAAACCTGCTTCCTTAGCGATTTTTGCATTAGCATACAATGCAGGATTAGTCATTCCGTTTTCCCTACAGATTTTCTGCCAGTCCTTTGCACGGCTTTGAACATCACGGTTTTCTAGAATTGTACATTCTGGTAAACCCAACATTTCATTTCTGTGATATACGACACCCTCTTGTAACGGCTTTCCATCCCATTCTTTAAGGTTGGAATTAGCAGGTATTGTCCCAGCTCTTGTCCCAGTTATATATGTCCCACATAAACATTTATCAAGTGGGACATGTGCTGTAGGATTGGATTGTGCATCACAATTACTATCAGGTGTAATGCTTGCCTGTGGTTGCAGTGAACCAAGAATTGCTTGTCCCTCCACTGTGTAAGTGTTTACCTGCTCTGTATTTTCAGTCACAGGGATTAAATTACTATCATTCATAATACTTTCTTTTTATTTACTCATCACATGAATTAATCCTATTTTTTTCCATGAAAGCATCCAAATCACTTTTCTTCACATAAATCTTTCTACCAAACTGAGAAAATGGTATTCTACGCTCGTTACGATATGTCTGCCAAGTTTTTGCAGAAATAGCAAGCCTCCTCCGAACTTCTTTACTATTCAACCACTCATCTTTTTCGCTGCATTCTTGTAAAACAATGGAGCTTTTAAGTCCATTTTTAATCTCAGTTATGTCCTTACAAAGTCCTTCCCATACTGAGGTCGGTACTAAACAAAAAGTATTTTCTTTTTCCATATCAATATTTTTTCGGTGCTAAGTTCTTTAGATTTTTTGAGCCATCAAATAACTACACATCAACTTTTTAAGCACAAAAAAAGCCGACCATCGGATGATGGCGGCTATCGAATTACTGATAATCAAGCATTTATAGAAATAAGGGAAAAAATGGATTAGTAAGTTCTCCCAAAGTATTATAATAATTAAGTTTACTACATCGGCTTATTGATAATCAAGGAGTTAATAGTCAAAAGCTTTAAACTTCAATAAAATTACTATTAAAACGCAGAACATCTTCATTTGAATTTTTCAATATACAATTAATACAAAAATGAAAAGGTTATAGCCAACAAAGAAAACCTATCTCCCTTAACATGTTCTCCAATTCTTCATGATACTCAGATTTTACGTTTAAAAGCTGACCATTTCCTCCCTCCTTCATTTGTACCGAAAAATCATTAGCCTTAAAGGAATTATTTTTTATTTCAAAACAGCTATTTAGCCTTTTATATTTTGATCCTTCTTTACCGATAATTTCTTCTTGCGTATATCCCAATAAAGTTAAAAGATCAATAAGAGCTGATTTGTTTATTTTTTTATTTTTTACCCCTTTATTTAACTTAATCCATTTTATTGGTTTCATGCTTGTGCATCCATGTGGCAAAGAAAAAACTGCACAAAAATCATCCAAGCTTGTACCTGAATCTATAAATCCACCATTAATTAATGATGTATGCATTTTCTCCGCCATTATAGGGGAAAATTTCCTCGAAAAAGAATATTCTCTCTGCCCACCAAACATAATTTGATCAATGTTATCCAATTTAGCTACTGCATTATCCCACAATACATTCAATTTATCCAACAAATCTGATTGCTTTTCCTCAACCTCTTTATATAAATCATGCCACAATATAGTAAAATCACAGTATGCATCTATAATCTTCTCATCATGAATAAATTGCTTTAATAAGCTCAAATCTCTATTCCAATAAGAAGAACTATATTTCGATTTCAGAGAATCAGGAATTATTGTTTTCCAATAGCAAAGAACAAAAGTTTTAAAAAAACCTGTATTGCTTCTATCTTCCAAAACTTTATAGGAATTTAAGTTTCTACAATTATTTATCAATTCACTATACTTCTGGTTATAATTATTTATATTATCAAAAAGTGCATTTTTTTCCGATGCATACTTTGACTTATGAAACTCCACTTGGGTGAGGAATGATCCAAACAACATATAAGAAGTAGAAAATTTAAAAGGGAGTTGTAATAAATTTATAGCTTCAGATAAAGTGTCCATATATGCAAATAAATTCTTCATAAATAGAGTATTTAAGATTTAATAGGAATTTTTGCCAGTAATTTGCCAGTAGAAAATAAAAAAAGCTTTATAAATCACTGATTTACAAAGCTTTACAAACATTACCAGTACTCGAAGCGGGACTTGAACCCGCACAGCCGCAATGGCCAAGGGATTTTAAGTCCCTCGCACAATTCCACCATTCGAGCAGCCTTTTATCCTATTATTATGCTATAAAACAGCCACTTATATTACCTCATCTATATTAAAAACATTGTAATAAGAATGTCTGGTTTAACTCATAGTTTAACTCCGGCAATGAAACCAAGATATTTGACAATAAATTAATAATCTCTTTGCAGTCTTGCCCTGCATCACAAAGTTACTCAATATAGCTTTCCTATGCAATGAATTACTCTTATAGTTAAGGCTGTTCCAGTAACTTTTTTCTCTATTGAATGATATTGTATTTGACTGTATTATATGAGTTTCTCTATTACTCAAAATCATTCACAAATTGTATATCCAAGTTATTGTCTGGTAGTGGTGTAGAATTATTTAATGGGTATATCAGATTATTATTTCTTTAAAATCTACCTTTGAAAAATAGCTATATTTCATTTTGAGTATTCAAGGTATATCTGTATAATCGTATAAGTTAATATATATGTTATGTTTTAGAACTGAAAAAGCCAACTTATCCGAGTAACTGGGTAGGTTGGCTTTTGCGTTAGTTATGGTTCACAAGACTATTCCCATTTGAAAGTAAAGATAGTTGTACTTGTATTAGAATTATTCGATAGATTCTTTTCCGTTCTTACGATTGTACAGCTTTCCACATATCCGTCTTGATCAAATATATAACTATATTCAAATTCTCTTTGGCTGTCTTTGTATTTATAGAACTCTCGTTCTGGTAATTGTGAATTACGTAAACCTATTAATTCAGGATGAGCATAAAAAATATCATCATAATAATTGTATAAAGGGAAATATCCTTTACAGGTTTTTCCACTATATATGATATTTGAATAAGAATCATTTGAATTAATTTTTGATATTTCATCATTCTCCCAAGTATATTTATTGGAATAAGTACCATTATCTGCTACTAGCAATTGATTAGATGAATTGTATGAAAATTGTGTATTACTCCAATCTGTTTCTTTATCACTACGAATAGTTTTTACTAGGTTATTGTCAAGCGTGTAGGTTCGAGTTTGATAATCACTTTCAGCAGTAATGGTAAAACTATGCCAAGCGAAACGGGTTACTTGTTGGTCTCTATCACTACCACCATACATATCAAATGAATATATAACAGATGATAGCTTTCCTTCTGAATCATACGAAAACTCCCAAATATATGTATTATTACCTTCCGTTTCTTTCATTCCTATAAGTTTCTTGGACTTAGTGATAATTTCATTATCAGTGAGTGTATCATCTTTGCTACAACAAGTAAAATTCAGACACATTATTATGGCTAATAAAGCCATTCCAATTAATCTAAATGTTTTCATTTTAATCTTTATTCGTTTAATCTGGTAAATAATTTTCCTTTTTGTCTTTAGCTATTCTTTACATCGATTATAAGCATTCCGTTCGGCTTCCTTTGCTTGCTCTACAAGTTCTTTTAACTTTCCATCTTGCATTAAGCTTTGTATGTCGTCAAGAGAGCAATTATCACTTTTTTGTAATTCATCAAACTTATCCTCTATTAATTCACCTTTCCTTTCAAATTCCTCTTTTAAGAATTTAATTTCTTCTTGAGATTTGGCATTATCTAATGCATCTGTATATTCTTCAACTAAATCATACATTTCATTTGTCAATTTAGTGAATTTAGATTGGCAGCTACAAAGTAACACCAGAAAACTTCCTAATATAAATTTCTTCATAATCAAGATTATTTGTCTTTCCCAATTCCCCGAAGAAAGCTATTAAAAATAAAAAGGTGTGGGAACTATATCTGTTTTATCCTACATTCAGGTCTTCGCATTACCTCTAGCATGGATAAAACAATAGCCCCACACCAAAACGGTATATAGAAACCTTATAGGGATAAGGTAGGTATATATCAAGTGTGGGTGCTATTGCCATCATCTTCATGCTAGTAATCAAAGTTGCGAAGTTTGAATGTAGAAGATAATATCAATAACACCTCTCGTTAATTATGTCCTTTCAGCGTCCTAACTCGATAGGACACTGGAATTGCTGCAAAGTTAGCGAAAGGTTTTTTAATACTCAAACTAAAGTGCTAATAAATATGCTATTAATACTAGTACAATGTATTGGATTATATACAGGCTATTATATATCCAGTAACCTACATTTTCTTTATTTTCTGTATATGGTATAACAGAACAAAAAATCGCAATAATGTTGGTAGATTTTCAGAATCTCCCCATTAGAGAGGATATTTCTCTGAAAACCTACCTGTCCATTATTTAGAAGCTCAAAGATTCATAAGTCTGTAAGATTTCTTCCTGCCTCAATCCCAAGTATCTTTTAGTAATGGCTACAGAACTATGATTAAAAAGTTCCATCAGCTTAACTAAAGCAAGTTCAGAATTATCGCTGTTCATATTATAAACCTGCCTGCCAAAAGTCTTTCTAAGTGAATGGCAGGAAAAGTTCTTAATCTTTAGCCTGTACTTCTTCTTCACCTCTTTAAGAATGATATTTATTCTCTGGACTGAAAAGACTGTACCTTTCTGACTTACTAAGATAGGTGCATTTATTCCAGCTGGATTTATATGTTCGTAACATTCTCTGATATGTTCCTGTAACTGGGGATTCAGTCTTATAGTTCTCACCTTACCAGTCTTTTTCTCAATTACAGTAAATTCGTCTGTATCTAATATCTGCTTCCATCTTAAAGCCAGAATATCAGAAATTCTCAGTCCTGTGAAACAACCTAAAGCTATGAGAAGTGATATTTTATAATTATCATCTTTAGCCAGTTTCCTTATGAGGTTCATTGCATCTGACCAGACAAGATAGTCTGCCGTTGTACTCGAATATTTAAGTGACATAATGTTCTGTTTTATAAGTTAATGAATAAAAGTGAATATTAATTTTAAGCTATATTTACTAACTAATTGATTTATAGCTAAACATTCACTAATCCACAAAGTGAATATTAATAAGAGGTGGCAATATTTCTCCACCTCTTATATGCCTTGCTTAGAATGGTCTGTTCCCATATTTGTAGTCCAGTATAGAATTACAGATTCTATCATAAAAGGAGAATCCGCAACCTGTATAGAAATAGCTATGATAGGTTGCTTGATATTCACGCTGCAATTCTTGATTATTTCTAAGCATATCATCCAATTTATCTAAAGAATGTTTCAATGCCTGTACTACCTTTATATATCTAAGGTTGTTATCCACTTCGCCTAAACGGTTTTCTAAATCTCTGATATGGTCTATAAGTTTATCTATCTGTTTATCCATGATTGTAAGTATTGGTAGAAATAAAAAAGGACAGCTAACCGAATAGCTGCCCTTTCTTCAATAAAGCCCATTTAATCAATGAACCATTTATATCTCTCATCACCATGTAAAGCTGAATTGATTCCCAAAGCCATTTCTGTAGCATTAAGAGAACGGTCTAGGAATGAATCAATATAGCTTGACTTGTTGGCTCCAGTCAATAAGTTGTAGAACTTCCACATATTAAGCTCATTTCCAAAGCTGCCAAAGTTTTCATCATTAATGTATGCTTTAGCTACACTGTTTATCTGTGTATCAGTAAGCAACATTCTGGGTAGTGCTTTCTGGTAGCCTGTTGGTAAGCATTGATAAAGTCGCATTCTGCCTATTATCTGACAGAACTGGTGTTCACTCATGGAAGTGTTACCTAACTGCTGCATCAGATAAATATGTCTGGCTGGATTGTAGTTACTGAAAAGTTCCAGTGCTGCACGATATAGCTCTGTAGTATTGCTTACTCTCAAATCATCCTTGTAACCATCCGTAAAGATGCACATGTTACAGCAGACTTGATTTTTGAATCCGATAGCCAAACGGAAAAGTTCAGGAACTTTCTTTGAATATAGATTCATCTGGTTGTAAGCTCTTACTCCTACGATGGAAAGATTCAGTTTGTTTCCTCCCACAGTTTCATAAATGGTTGGAACATCAATGCTGAAAGCACATCTTTCATAGTAGATAGTCTTATCTGATTCCAAAAGTTGGTTGGCTGGTTTATGGATAGCTTCAGGGATTCTTCCCTTAATAATGTGGCTTGTTCTGATAGTGGCCTGTTCCACCTTTTCACCACTAAAGAAAGATTGTGCAGCATCCTGTATTGTTTCTACAAACTGCGCATGATTGATTGTAAGTTCATTGTCTTTAGAGAACACTGGAGTAATGCAATCATTCTTCAAATGATTCAAAGTTACTTCCTGTGTGTTGGCTTCGATAAAATGATTGGCTGGCTTTACTGGCTCGTCCATGATAATGGTAGCTTCTTCTGCATATTCACCCAGATTCATTCTCTCACGATTGTTTGCCATAGCTGGCATGATAACTAAATTTCTCATATTGATAAAAGTTTAAACGTTTATAATCTTATTACTATATAGATGTTTAGGACTATACTGGCTATTTTACATTTATCTATGAGAGGGGGACTAAAGGGTTGTGTACCGCCTTTCCAGTCACTCAATAATATTGGGACTATTGACAGAACGGGAGGGGGAATTTCATATAAGACACCCCATACCCGTTTCTTTGACTTTCAGATAAACTGAATATATGAAATTCATGTATCAGACCACTTTCCTTATGTTTATGTATATATGTGGTATATTATAAAGTATGTGTTATATAATTAGACTAAAAAGTAAAAGTTGGATTCTACCATATTTCAGGTTTTCTCCAACTTTCGTTCTCTCCCGTTACTTGTACCATTCTAAAGCATTATCTTTCACGTTTACTTTAGTAAACGATTTCAGTTCTACTATGAGTTGCTGGACATCCTCTTTTGTAGGCTCTGGCAGTACAATTTTTCTGCAAGAGTTTCTTCCTATGTTCACCAACTTGGGGCTGCATCTTCTGATAAAAGATACCATTTCTTCACGGTCAAACTGCATCAAAGGCTCAGCTGTTACCATTGTGGAGCGTCCAAGTCTTGCTATTTCTTCCATAGCTTCCACCCGCTCCTCAATCTTTGGAGCTTTGTTCATTATCTCCGGGTAGAAACGGTTGGTCTCAATGGTCGTGCAGAATACCGCACGTCCCATCATCGGATGTTTGATGAACTTCAAAAATCTCTTGGGGTTCTTGGACTGCAACAGATAAGTATTGGGCAGTAACATGTTACTGTTCTGATAGCAGTAATCCAACACTCTGGCAATCCATTCGGATGGTATGTTTTCTGCGAACATATCCGTGGAACTGCCAATAAAAATAGACCTGCCATATCCAAGATTCGTATTAAACTCGTATTCAGTAAGTCTTGGCTCTTTGGCATCAGGATTAATCTGTTTCATATAACAATAGCTGCAATCGTGCAGGCATTTGCCTTTGATGGGATTCCAAGTAAAATTAATAAACTTGTACATATCTCCTTTTCTTTGATTTAACATATAATTCTCAGTTTTATGTTGTTATTCTTAGGGGTGACATTTTCAGAAACACCCCTTTAAAAGTACTTTTTCTATATTTTTGTCACCTCTTAGAATTTAAACTTATAAAGTCTTTTTCCTCTTTTCTTCTTTGTCGGCTTGTCCTCGTACTCGAAGAAATCACCGATAGTATGGGACGTGACAGTTTTCGGGTATTTGATACCAAGCAGCTTGAATATCCGTTGCAATTCTTTCTTTATAAAGCTGTCAGCATACCAAGTATTCTCCTTGAAAGAGTTCCTGATGAGTTGGATAGCCTCTGTGCCTGTACTCTTTTCATGGTAGCATTTCAATATCATGGCTTCCCTTATCATTGTTTCCCGATAACGTAAATGTTCAATGGCGGCTTTACCTAGCGTATCGTATGCCTCCACGATGAACGGGTCTGACTCTTCAAGCTCTTTCCGATAGTCAATCTCCATTCGGGTTTCACAAACACCGAGCATTTCCAACAATTCAACAATCTGCATACGCTTTTCTCTGATGGTCAGCTTCGGATTCTCCATTTTTAATCTCTCATAATCGCCAAGCCGATATATCCGCTCTTCCATATAGACATTAAACGTGTCGCATTGTTGATATGCCGAATATAGCTGTGCCTTATCGCTATAATATCCTTTCACCACTTCATCGTCCACATAGTTGTCGATTAAAAAGTAACTCTTTTGTCCGTTACTGTCAAGAAACCTGTTGAATGGAGAACAAGTGATATATTCCCACCAAATATTTCTTCTTTCCGTATCGGGGGCGGTGTCACGAAATTGTTTCAAGATTTGATGCGCCACTTCAAGTCCCCTTATGTACCCTCGAACTTCTTCTTTACTTTGTACACGGAAGTTCGGATTGATATTCACGATGTGCTTTAACGAGCCGATGCCATTGCGGAATCTTCCCGCTATTTGTACGGAATCCGTGAATGGGTCTATTGTGGTAAATTCAGCCAAGTAGCAATTGGACAGTAGGATAACATTTGGGGTCTCATTCAGTTTAATATCCACCGCATTATAAAAACGTGAGGTCAGCCAGTTATAACGTTTCATGTATTTGGGTTTCCAATCCTCGTGCGCATCCTTGAATTTCACATCCTTGTCATTCCGTAGCTTCTTCACGCTATTGGTAGAACAGAACACCGCAGATTCACCGAACACACCAAGCTGTTTCATCAGATTATAAATCATGTCGGTAGAATTGCAAAATATGAAGACGTTTCCAACCAAATTCTCAAGTGTTTCCTTGATGGTCTGCAACACATTGTTTGTGATATGCAGAAAAAGGTCTTTGGTGTAGTTAAATTCCGGTACTAATGTAATTTGTTGGAAACTCTCGAAACGTGGGTCTGTGAAGTCGATAGGCGTGGCAGATACCAACGCCTTGTTCTCACACTCAAAGAATAAGTCCATAGGCAGTGCTATGTTTTGTCGGTAATCTGAATCCTTGATGATTTTATGGCATTCGTCATAGAGCAGGAAGCAGTCGAACCGAATTTCAATGTTGGTAGCTCTCAATGCTTCTTCCACTTTGGGAAAACTCTCCGGTGTTGTCAGTATTTTCAGAAACTTCTCCTTGCTTTCTTCTATGTAATCAATAATGTCATCGGTATAGACACCATGACATACCCCAAACAAGTTGTCATTTCGGTGTTCGGGATCTTCGCACTTGCCGATGATTACCGGACGGTTTGGCTCAATAATGATAGAGTTACGCCTTGCTTTCAGTTCGGAAAAGGTTGCACCAAGCCCTGTCAGTTTTTTGTACAGGATTGTATTGGTCGGAATTTCTCCATTTGGCAGTAATTCTGTAAGATATGGGATTCTGTTCCCTTGTTTCTTTATAATGATATTTTGTATATTCATACCTATTTGTATTAAATGGTTGTTGATAGAGGAGAGAGGGATTGTAGTAAATCCCCCTTTCCGTTCATCTTTAGATAGCCTGTTTCCTTTCACGAAGCCAATCAAGCAATTCTTCTGTGCATTCCACATAAAAGAACACCTTGCCATATTTGGCTATGTGTGTACCACTCAACTTTCCGTTACGTTCCCGGAATAATGGTGTCCATTGAATCGTCTTGTTTGCATTGACGAATAACCTCAGCATGTCGGTTTTGTAGGTTTCATCGTCCGTTTTGATTACGTCCATTGGTACGGGGTCACACTCAAATGGTTTGCCATTCTCAATGTACTGCATCAGTCCCGCAAATAAGGCAGGATTCAATTGTAGCTTGTACGGGGCGACATTTTTTGATTCCACCTGTACACACGCATGGTTGGTATTCTTGTCCTTGTAGAAGCGCAGGGATAAGACATCACATCTTTTCATATCCTTACTCAACTCGTCACATGCTCCCTTATTGTCATAGGGCATTGGTGATTGTTCAGCCGGAAAACTGAAATCAAAACCGTAATCGTTTTCTGCCATAAGCGATAATCCTAAATCGTTATTCTTTTCCATAATTCATTCTTTGTTTAAAGTTCAAAACTAAAACTACCTAACTCAGTGGATTCCGAATCCTCAAAATCTCCTTCGGAGATTGGTTCTTCCATGAAGCCAACCAAAAGGGTTTCTGCACTCGCAGTACCATTGACTGCTTTCATAATCTCTGTTGCGTTAGAGGTCGCCACCTTATTTACTTTTTCCATCTTCTTCCTTTTTTGATGGTTAGTAAACTCTTTGCTCAACCTCCCGTGAGCAATCGGGGCAATCTCTGACTTTGGCGCCTTGTCGTTTTTGATTACGGGGCAAATTTCCAAAATTCTGTTCAGATGGGTTGGTAAATAATTATAGTTAGAAAAGAGTAGTTTTTTACCACAATAAAAAAGCACCTTGCCGCAATAGGAAAGGTGCTTTATATTTATCTGATATTGAACAATTTAAAAATATCGTCCGTATTTGGTATCGGGATTATTGGGCGATGTCCTGTAGTCCTGTTCGTCCAACAGTTCCTTAAGAGTGTCATAGTCTTTTAGGAAGTGTTTCAGCCGTACACGTATGTTGTTGCTGTCCGCTTCGTCTAAATCAAGCATCTTGTTAAGTATTAGGTAGTCGGTTATAAACCTGCTCTGTTCATTAGTCACCGATTTTTCTTTTTTGGACTTCATTGCGGGTATTGTTTGTAACAGTTGGTATGTTCCCCACATATAACGGGTTTCTTCTTTATCCAGAGGTGCGCCTGTTTTCTTTCCGTAAATGGTCATCAGTTCCCGTTCTGCATCTTTCAGACTGTCCACACCAAGAAATTTGTTCAGATAGTTCTCCAATGCTATCTGCGCCCACGGTGCTTGCTTGTCAATAATTACAGGTTTGTCGCTACCTATTGTGATTTTGCATTGGCTGCGCAGATGGTTCTTTTGCAGGGCGATGTATAACCGTAGCATTTCGGGGCGTATATATCTGACGTATTCCCAATAGCCGTTTTCCGCTTCCTTGGAGTTTGTAAGATGGTCTTTCCGTCTGTTCATTGTCAATATGTACATGAATTGCAGGACTATTCTTGAAATATTATCATCCACAGGGTGGCCCTCATAGAATTGGCTGAACTCTTCCATATCGCATTCATCGGCTACGGGTATTATAATTTTTTCAATCGTGTTCATTGCGTATGAGAACAAATCCACCGTATTGTCTTCATTGCAATATTGGGAAATTCTTGGGTCATCCTTTAAAGTACGTGCATCAACAGAATCGCATATATGTTCGGAGATTGTGTGACGGTCTATCCCATAACATTCCTTTGTCAATGGCTCGATTATGAGGAAAGCGGACATCGGTATTTCTATATAGTCCATATTACAGTTGTTTTTGCAAAAATACTGAATAATCCTGCCTATGGCAATTATAGAACAGGATTATTTAGGGTTATAGCAGGTTCTTCATAGCTTCATCCACTTGCTCGTTATCAAAGCTATCCAAATAAATTTGAGTTACCTTCTCAGAGCTATGCCCCAAGGATTCACTGATAATAGCCGTAGAAACTCCTGCACGCTTAAGTACCGTAGCATACGAATGTCTGGCAACATAAGTTGTTATTTTCAATTTCAGCCCTAATGATTTACCAATTTCATTCAAATGATGATTAACATGAGCAAGCACATCATAAATACGGTCTTTCACCTGAGTTGCAGTGCGACTCTTATTATCAAGAATAGGAAACAAATATTTCCTTTTGGAATCACGATATTTATCTATTATCTCTCTCGCTTGTTCAGACAAGGGTAGAATAATTGTCTTTTTTGTTTTCTGACGTATATAAATCAACCTATCGTTGTCTATATTGTCATTGGTTAATAAAGACATATCTGTGAAATTTATTCCTCCCATCAAATAAGAAAAAGCAAACATATCAACAGCCAGTTTCTTATAGAAGCAGGACGAATCAGTATTATAAGACATTATTTGCTTTACTTGTTCTTTCGTAATAGCACGTTTAGCCGTTATTGTGTGTAATCGTGAAACTTTATATTTTCTGAAAGGATAATTATCTGATTTTACCAATCCTTCTGTAACAGCCAAATTGTAAACAACACGTAATGTTCTTAAACGTATGCCTATCGTATTCTCTGCAAGTTTCTGACCACGCAACCAGAACTCATAGTTTTTCAACCAGTTCACATCAATTTCTTGAAAATAAATATCTAAATGACCATTGAATTTCACCAGAGAAGAATAAACTTGACGAACAGAAAGAGCATACCCTATCCTATTTTCTTTTTTCAACTGTTCAATATATTCAATAAACAAACCATTAACTGTTTTCGCTTTTACAGATAAATCAACTGTTTCAAGTAATGTAGTTAACGTATAATCCTTACTTCTGGAAGAAAAATCAAGAATTTGCTCTGAATATTTTTGTTCCTTTTCCTTTATCAAGGTATTTATCTGCTCCTTATTAGGACAATTCCTTTTAGGTCTATTCTTCTCAAAGTCCCAATATTGAGGTTTTACAGAGACACCAAGGCTCACATATTTCTTTTTGCCGTCTTTACACACACGAATCATCAAAGGATGTTCGCCATTACTTAGAGTTTTTGACTTGTAACACAACACATTAACTGTAGCATTCATAATCAATTTTGGTTTAACTCTTGGTTTAACTTTCGGTTTAACTTAGAGCCTCAGAAACACATAAACTGAATATAATTAAGATAAAAGTACAGTGTCGTGCACATAAAGAAAAAGCTCCGTAAATCATTGATTCACAGAGCTTTAAACCAGTACTCGAAGCGGGACTTGAACCCGCACAGCCGCAATGGCCAAGGGATTTTAAGTCCCTCGTGTCTACCGATTCCACCATTCGAGCA
>ERZ827104.312-NODE-312-length-55826-cov-8.061806_pt1 | contig 55826 bp, 58 predicted proteins | sample MGYA00519781_ERZ827104 | MGnify/ENA primary metagenome ERZ827104 (study PRJEB31778, sample SAMEA3449257) | human gut metagenome | biome: human gut; feature: human-associated habitat; material: faeces | place: United Kingdom | collected 2010/2012 ...
GCGCGTAGTCGTTTTTTGCCGCGATGATGAGCCCGCTCGTGTCGCGGTCGATGCGGTGCACGATGCCGGGACGCAGCGCGCCGCCGACGCCGGAAAGGCTTGCGCCGCAGTGAAATAAAAGCGCGTTGACGAGCGTCCCGTCCGGATGCCCCGGCGCGGGGTGGACAACAAGCCCGCTCGGCTTGTTGACAACGATTACATCGTCGTCCTCGTAGACAACGTCGAGCGGAATATCCTGCGGCACAGCGTCGATGGGCGCGGGCTCCTCGGGGGTGAACTCGATGGTTTCATTCCCTATGAGCTTGAGGCTCTTACTCGGCACTTTGCCGCTGACGAGCACACGCCCTTCTTCGATGGCTTTCGCCGCCGCCGAGCGCGTCAGATCCTCCATGGCGTGGGCAAGAAAGGCATCGAGCCGCGCGCCGCGGTCTTCTTCACTTGTTTGCAGCAGGATCGGTTCCATCGGTCTTGTTCTCCCGGTGTTTCTCGTCGTATTTTCCGTAAAAGGCGAGGTAGTAAATGAGCGCGCAGATCGTGCCGCACACGACGAACACATCTGCCACATTGAAAACGGGGAAGTCCATGAACATCGTGTCGAGCATATCGACAACGTAGCCAAGGCGCACGCGGTCGATGAGGTTGCCGATGCCGCCGCCCAAGATGCACGCAAGCGACCACTGGCCGAGCGGATGGCGCACGACCTTCACAAGCAGCCACGCGAGCACACCCATGCCCACCGCCGTCAGAATGATGAGCAGCCACCGCGCGCCGGAAAAGCTCGACCACGCCGCGCCGTAGTTGTGCACGCGCGTGAGCCGCAGCAGCGGCGGCAGCAGCGGCTGCGACTGGCCGAGCGTCATCGTATTCACAACGAGCCATTTGACGGCCTGATCCGCCGCCACGCACAAAACCGCCGCGAGGGCAAGGCAGACCGCCTTGCCCTTTGCACGCCGGTAAAAGCAGAAATATAAAATTGCCATCAGCGCGAGCGCGCCGAAAAAGCTCCACAGGATCGGCGGCGCGATGCTGCCGCTGACCATGATGACAGTCTCGCCGTCCGCGCCGCCGATCACGCCGATGTTGTTCATGTGTTCCCCTCTTCCTCCGCGGCGTTGTTTTCCGCAGGCGCTTCTTCCGCTTTTGCGACCTCCACGATCACAAGCTCCTCTGCCGCAGCGAGCGCGGCCTTTTCCTCTTCGTCAAGCGGCAGCGCCTCGCTCAGCTCGTGTGCGGTCTCCGGTACGACGAGGTAGCTCACACTATCCTCCGCCTCGGTATATACAGCCATGCCGTGCTCTCGCAGGAAATCCGCCGCCTCGGGCAGATCAAGCGTGATGACGGCGTAATCGCTGTCCGCGTCGGCGGAACGGTCAGCGGTGCTGTCCTCCGGCACGCCTTTGTAGAGGAAGTCCTCGTCAGCGAGCGCGCTGTCCTTCTGCACGGCGGCGTAGGTATAGGAATAGCCGTCGTTCGCCGCGCCGCCGGCGGCATCGTCCATAGCGCTGCTGTTGTCGGCGGCTTCGTTCGCCGCGCTGTCGCTCTTGCTGGTCATCGCGGGCAGGATCTTCAGTGCGGCGGCCGAGATCACCACGAGCGCAAAGCAGGCGGCGAGCACGCGCGGCCACGCGCGGCGGCTGCGCTTTTTTGCGCGCTCCTCTGCATGCACCCGGTCGAGCACACGCTCGGCAAAGCCATCCGGCGCGTCAAGCTCCGGCAGCTCTTCAAACATCGTGTGCAGGATCATCAGCTCCGAGAGAGCATCCCGGCAGTTTGGGCAGTGTTCCACGTGGGCGAGCAGCTCGCCCCGTTCTTGTTCGTTCAATTCTCCGTCCACGAAGGCAGAGAGCGCGGCGCCATACGCTTCGCAACATTTCATTTGGCGCTCATCTCCTTTTGATTACATTCTGTAACTTTTGACGAAGCAATTTCAAAAAAGTTCCCGCTTCCGGATAAAAAATTGCGCAGCAGCACGCGGCCCCGGCTGATGCGGGACTTGACCGTGCCCAGCTCAAGCGACGCGCTCTCAGCGATTTCCGTGTAGCTCAGCCCCTCGATCTCACGCAGAATGAGCACCTTTCGGTATTCCTCCGGCAGCGCCGAGAGCCCTTCCTGCAAGAGCTTTTGCGCCTCGCGGTGCTCCACGGCATCCTGTGGACGGGGCGCAGGATCGACCGCGTCGAGAAAAAGCTCCTCATCATCGAGCGACAGGCTGCTGCCCTGCTTCTTGCGCCGGCGCAGCAGATCGATGCAGGCATTGGAGGCTAAACGGTAGATCCACGTGGAGAGCGAGGATTCCTGCCGGAACCGGTCGATCCCGCGCCAGAGCGCGAGGAAGGTGTCCTGCGCAGCCTCCTCGGCGTCCTCGCTGTTGCCGCACATGCGGAAGCACAGCGTATATACTTTTTTCTCATATTGGCGCAGCAGTTCTTCGAAGGCGGTTTCATCCCGCTTTTGAAGGCGCGCAATGAGTTCCCGTTCGTTCATGGCTTTTATCCTCAGCGCAGATCGCGCTTGATCGACACACTGAGCGCGTGCAGCTCATCGAGCGTTGAGAGCTGCACGATCTTCTCCTTGTAATAGTTGGCGTGGCTGACGCCCTTGAGGTACCAGCACAGGTGGTGGCGCGCCTCGAGCATGGCGCCGCGCTCAGTGCCGTACTGCGCGGAAAGCTCGACCTGACGCACGGCGGTATCCCAGCGCTCGGCAAAGGACGGAAGGGGCGGAACATCGCGCCCTTCGAGCGCGGCGGCGGACTGCGCAAAAAGCCAAGGATTGCCGAAGCTCCCGCGGCCGATCATCGCCATGTCCGCGCCCGTGAATTTGAGAATGCGCACGGCGGCCTCGGGGGAAAAAACGTCGCCGTTGGCGATGACGGGGATGCTGACGGCCTGCTTGACGTCGCGGATCGTGTTCCAGTCGGCCTCGCCGCCGTACATCTGCATGCGCGTGCGTCCATGCACTGCAACGGCGCTGACGCCGACCTGCTCGAGCATTTTGGCAAGCTCCACGGCGTTGATACTGCCCTTGTCCCAGCCGCGGCGCATTTTCGCCGTGACGGGCACCTTGACGGCGCGCACGACCGCCTCGGCGATGCGCGCGGCCTTTTCTACGTCGCGCATCAGGGCACTGCCGTCGCCATTTTTCACGACCTTGCCCACCGGGCAGCCCATGTTGATGTCCAGAATGTCCGCGCCGGAGATCTCAATCGCCATCTGCGCGGCCTCGGCCATGCAGGTTTCGTCGCTGCCGAAGATCTGCGCGGCAAACGGCTTTTCACCCGGAAATGGGCGCAGGAGCTGCGCGGTCTTCGCGTCGTGATAGCACAGCGCCTTGGCGCTCACGAGCTCGGTGACGGTGTAGCCCGCGCCAAGCTCGGAGCAGATCTGGCGGAATGCAGCGTCTGTCACGCCCGCCATCGGCGCGAGCGCCAGCTTCGATTCAATTTTTACGGTTCCGATCTGCATAGTCCGCCTCTTTTCGATAACAATACAAACATAGTATAGCATAGCGATTTGCACAAGTCAAAGGGACAAAGGGACAGAAAAAAACTTTTTTGCCCCCAACTGTTGACATTGCGGGGCGAGTATGCTATATTAATTAATACCGAGTCTGCCGGTGTGGTGGAACTGGTAGACACAGGGGACTTAAAATCCCCCGGTAGCAATACTGTACCGGTTCGAGTCCGGTCACCGGCACCAGTATTCTTAAATTCAATATCGCGGAGTGGAGCAGTTGGTAGCTCGTCGGGCTCATAACCCAAGTAGTTACCTCCATTCTCGGGGCAGCGCCGGGAACCGCGCAAAACTGAATATCGCGGAGTAGAGCAGCTGGTAGCTCGTCGGGCTCATAACCCGGAGGTCGCAGGTTCAAGTCCTGTCTCCGCAACCAGAAAACCCTGAAATCTCAACGGTTTCGGGGTTTTTTCTTTGCTCTATTGCAATTTGCATTTCTTTTTCCCGAAGAGCCTTGCCCCATTTTTTCATCAAATATTATCCCTCATACAAAATATCTCCTTTGTCGTTCTATTTTAATTCTTCAGCCCGCCCGCTATTAGCGTTTGCAGTAAAGTAGGCAGTGCGACGGGAATTGCATTTCCCTTCAAGCGTTATTTGCTGTTATTCTTTCCCGCTGCGAGAAATCCGGCAGCGGGATGCCGGCAAATTTCGCTCTTTTTTTCGCTCCGTTGAGCCGTGGCGCGTTGTTGAACTGCTCTCCATTCAGGTAGTCCGTCATGGAGGTGATCGCCTCCCGTTCGATGTCCTCGCTCTTGTGAAGATACTTCCTTGTTGTCTCGATGGACGAGTGTCCCAAGATCCCCTGAACAATGTTGAGCGGCGTCCGTTCCTCCACCAGCCGCGTTGCCAGTGTGTGCCGCAGAGCATGAGGATTAACCTTTTTGATCTCACATCGCTTTGATATGGCGTTGAGTCGGATCTCAAAGCTCTTGGGGTCAATGTGCGTCCCTGCTCTTGACGGAAACAGCAGATTATCCGGATTGGGCCAGCTGGAGTGAGCAAGCGTGTAGAGATGTCGGATCAACAGCTCGCACAAGCCGTCCGAAATAGCGATCTCGCGGTTCGATGTCTTTGTCTTTGGCGTGCTTTGGACGATCAGGTGCGTTTTCTTCTTCGGGTCGTAATTCAAAATCCTGATGTTCGGATTATCCAACGACAGTGCCTCCGTTTTTACCCGAATCAGATTTTTGTTGATCCGCAGTGTCTGCCGTTCCAAGTCAAGGTCCGCAATCTCCAACGCAAGCAGCTCGCCCACACGGAAGCCAACGAACAGATCGGTCAAGATCGCTATGCGCTGTGTTTCCTTCATGACCTCCTCCATAAAAATCTGCATTTCAGAGGGACTCAAAACACGCATCTCCTTTGCGACGACCTCCGGCCTTGTTGTGCTCAGTGTCGGGTTGCACGGGAGCTTGTACTTGCTTTGAGCGTATGTGAAAAAGTCCTTGAGGATCATGTGATGATTGCGAATCGTTTTGGGGGACAGTCCGCCGTTCCGCCCGTCCATACGCGCACCGTTGAGCTGTTTCTTTTGGTAATATTCCTGTATCACATCCGGACTGATCTGATACAGGAGCATTTCATCAAAGACAGGAGCAAAGTGCGTGTGGTAGATGTCTAAATAGCTTGCGTAGGTCGATGGCTTTCTGGTCGGCGGGGACTTGTAAAGACGAAGCCAGTCCACAAAAGCATCCTTGAATTGCGCTTCCGACTCCATTGAATGCCCAAGGCGTTTTTGCATTTCTTCCTTTTGGGCATCCTCTCGTTTTGAAGCCCCCTCCAAAGTCTTCGTGTGTTCCCGCTCCGCAAGCCACTCTTCCTTTCTCTGCTTGCAGATCGCCTTTGTTTTCCCCTTAAACGATTTCCTTTCCGGAGATCCGTTTTCTTTCCTGCCGATCGTGATTTGATGTACCCATGTGCGATCGGGGAGCTGCCACCAGCTCCCTTCGCCATTTGCACGACGCTTATTTGCCATGGTAACCTCCAATTCTCATCTTTCATTATGATAATTGAAGATTTTGCCTCATTGTTTCGCAACGCTGGCGCTTTCGAGCCATGCGTAAAAGCCCTCTGCCGGTATCCGGTAATTCTTCCCAATCTTGATGACCGGAAATGCCTTGCTGTGAATTAAATTATAAGCAACATTTGTCCCAATTTTGAGAGTTCGCTGAATATCCCTCACGGTCAAAAAGTCGTATTTTGCTTCACACATAAAAAGCTCCTTTCTGCGTTGCGTGCCAAGGTCTATTCATTTTTCGAGGTACATTGCTGACTCATAAAGCTATTTTACGACAACTCCCTGAGCTAATCAATATATCTCATCGCCCTTTGACACAAATATTTTGAAATCCTTACGCCGAAAAAACAGCTGATGACAAGAGGAGATGCTCCCGCGAACGGGAGCATCTCCTCTTTTGACGAGTATAATCATATCACATGACTATGCGACAGCGCAAGTACATCAACCGCGACATTTTTGCGACATTTTGAAAATATGAGCGTCTTACCCGTTGTAGCGTTCCGAGTAAGCGTACATTTCCGCAAGATTATCAACAGCATCCTTTCTGATCCGTTCGATGGTGCGAACAGTCAGGCCGTGTTGTTCTGCCGCTTTTTTCGTAGATACCCCTTCCATGTAAACCATGCGCACAACCTCTGCCTGGCGCTTTTCAAGAAGCGAGATGTAGTATAGGAGCTTCTTCTGTCTCCGTTCGAGAATAAAGAGTTCATCGGCGATTTCCTTGGCAGATTCAGCATTCAGTTGCTTGGCCTGCTCCTCATAGTTGAGGGCAATATAGAGTGTCTTGTTGGAAATATGTCCTTTGGAATGACCTACACCTTCTCCGCTTCCATAGTTCATGGCCTCGATTTGCTCCGTCACGCCAACCTCGGAGGGATGCTCCAGATCATAGCGCAAAACGGCGATCTTCCGCTCACGGTCATGGTAGGTCTCCAGCAGCTTTATCACATAATTCTTCATTTCAGCGTTCATAACGTTTTCCTTTCTATTCCCAGATTTTGAATTTGAGTACATGAACGCAGGAGGTGGTGAACGGCAGCGGGGCTGCATCCGCTCACCTTCTATGAGAAAAATAAAAGCCTCCTTGGACGTAGCCCATGGAGGTTTGCATATAGATAATGTGTTAAAGCTCCTGCCTATATGCTGAAAAATTTCATACCAGAGGGCAAGCGCGCACATAAAACAATTGAGCCAAATACGTGCGTTCTGACGTCGGCAAAGCGCCCTATACGCTAAGAGAATTTCATCATGTACCTCCCGTTTTATGATTTATAAAACACTACGAGGCGACGAAATAACACATTTAATGTGGACATACTGCTCTATACGATTATATCGAGGTAGGTTATAATGCAGGAAGCGAAAAAGATCCTGGGCATAGCAATCCGTGTTGCGCGTAAGAAAAAGCGTATTACATGAGAAAATCTGGTGGGATAGATCGGCGTACAGACTCGTATGGTTCTTGAGATGGAAAATGGTCGTGGAAATCCTCACTTCGACGGATTCTTTGCAGCAGTACGGCTGTTGGATATCCCTTCTAATGATATTTTCTACTATGACCGGACACCTTCAACGGATACTGATAAATTTCCTCAGGAGTTATCTTCGTTTGGCGAGTCCGAACAGCGTCTGGCTTTGGCCAAAGCTAAAGCCGTTCTGCAGCAGTTCAGAAAAGAGAGAACATAAGTAAAAAATGGCTGTGAGATGCCAATAACGCTTCTCACAGCCGTTTTATCATGTATGGCTCTTTTTGTGACAGCGTTCAAGACTCCATCGCGTTTTCACCATGCACTAATTTGTAATAATTATACCTGATTTTTCTATAATTGTAAACCAGTCCTTGTCAATATGTCGTAAAACGTCGAGTTTTCTCATTGCCGCAACGGAAAATGCCGCCAGAAACGGCGGCGCTTTGTCACAGACTAATTCTAAAAGCAAAAAGGCGAGCAGGTAACCCCCTTCGGAGAAACCTGCTCATCTTTTTCAACATGCTATTTTGCAACGTGCCCTTTCTCCTGATGTAAAGGCCAACTCTTACTTCAAAAACTTGGCAAGTTGCGCACCACCGAGATCCTCATAGGCAGCGCTGGTGTAGAGCTCATTGTAGCTTGGAACGCCAGTGTAGGTAACGGGACGGTTGGGGTTTGCTGCATTGTAAGCCTGTGAATATTCATAAACCCCTTGCAGGTGGCGACCGCAGCGTTCTTCGATGGGGTGCGCCTTTCCCTCGGTCCAAGGAACATAGAGCATACCGAGGCGCTGGCTGATTTCGTAGCAGACATCCTCGCCGCCGAGCACCTGATCGATGCTGGTGGCACCGCGCAGACGGCCCTGAGAGGCGTTTGCGGTCTCCATCAGGAGCGCATAGGTGTCGGTGTAGTCGCCGAGCTCGCGGTGCGTCAGACCATGGAAGTTTGTGGGAGACTGCTCAAGCGACATCTCAATGCCATCAAGCATGATGTTAATGCAGCCTTCTGCCGCAATGTTCATCGCCCTTTGGTGGGCGACGGTCGCGTTGATGACCGGGTACTCAGGGGACGCCTCATGCAGGTCGAATGTCAGGTCGATATTCTCCGCTCGAATTAACGAGGCAACACCATATGCCATCTTCTCGGTCAGGTTGCCGTCCGGACGACCGGGATACGCTCGGTTGATGTTGCGGGTCTCCGAACCAGACAGCTGCTGTCCAGACGGATAGTGGACATAGACATCAGGGTCGGGCCACTGGTCGACCGGGTTCGTTGCGCGGGAGCCGTAGCGGAAGGTACGCTCGCCGCTCGCAGTGGTCAGCGTAAAGTACTGAAGATTGCCCTCGCTGGGGTCGTTGTGCGTCATGGCGCTGTGGTTGGTATAGGGGATAACATAGATCGTTCCCTCCTCCACAACGGCGTTCTCGATGAAGGTAAAGGCGGACATATAGCCGGAGACCTCGTTGGCATGCGTGCCGCCGAGGATCAGCATGGCGCCGCCCGGCTTTTTGCCCTCGAGTACATAGACCGGCGTGTCGCCATTGGTGCCATTAAGGCCATCAAACCAATCGGAAAGCATTTTGACCTCGGTGACGCTGGAGCCCCATTCGGGCAGCGGCAGCTCGCGTGCCGCAAGAAAGTTCATGCCCGAATAGACCATGACGGCCACGGAAAGCACCAGGCAGAGGCAGGCCGTGATCGTATTCTTTTTCATTTCAGCCCCCTCCTTACTTGATCATCAGAACGCGCAGCACCAGCGGGATCAGCACCATAGCGGCGTTGAGCTGAAGCGTAAGTTTTTCCTCAGTGAACAGATCCCAGCCGATCAAAGCGACGATGCCGGCGAGGATGATACGGTAAATCAAAGTCATCATAAATTCAATTTGCTCCTTCCCGCCTTAAGACAGCGTCAGAAAACTGAGCTGATCGGCAAAGACAATGAAGAGGATGGCCCAAATCACCACGATGAGGCAGGGAATCAGGCACTTCTTCAGAATCGGTGTATAATTCTCCATGCCGACGACCTTTGCCGCAAAAATGCCCGCAAGAGCCGTGGGGGGAACCATATCGCCCAAGGAAGCGACTAGAGACAGCGCTGCGGCAACGATGATCTGATCCTTCGCAAGGAAGGACAGCAGGAACGGGACGCCCAGCACGCTTGCCGAGCCGAACGAGGAGATCGCGCCAAAAGCGGGCATGGAGATAGCCAGCGCCAAGTAACGGGCAAAACTCGGCAGGCTCAGGCAGCTCGTCACGATCAGGCCGCGCACGCCGGTGAGCGTCATGACCTGGATGAACATACCGACGCCCATCAGGATGCCCATAACAGGCAGTGCGGAGTGGACGGATTCCTTAGCTGCCTTGAAGAAGTTGAACTTATATCCCGTGAAGCAGCCCACGACCGCGCTGACGAGGAATACCAGCGGCATACCGATGTCGGGGATGGCGGGGACCGCCTTATTCAGCACCATCAGGACGATGGCGAGCAGCAGGGGGATGTAGACCTTAAAGCCGAAACGCTCACGGGAATCGGTGTTGAGCTTAGCCTCGACCTCAACGTAGTTCATGTTTTTGACGTACTTGTAACCGAACATCAGCACGAACAGGAATGCAAGGGGGAAGGTCAGCATGGTCAGAGGCAGGCCGAAGCCGCTGTAGGGGATGTCGATACCGGCGCCGATGATCATCGCGGGGATGTTGGTCGGCGGGGCAATCATGCCCAGCACGCCGCCGAGCGCCAGAATGCAGGCAGTCTCAAGTACGGGCACACCCATGAGCATCAGGACCGGAGCCATGATGGACCCGGCGGACAGCACGGAAGCGGTGGAGGAACCGGTGATCATGCCGGGGAACATGATGATGATCATGATAAAGATCAGCATCAGCGCGGGGACTTTATGGAAGCGCTGGATGATAAGCGAGGCAATGGCGTCCAACGCACCGGACTCCTGAATGACCTTCATGAATATCATTGCCGTGGCAATGACCATGATCGTGTCAACATAGGCAAACATACCCTCGACCAGATGGCGAAGCGCCAAGCCCTGCCCGCCGGCGATCGCACCGGCGACGGACGCCAGCACCATCGACAGGCTGACCGGCAGCTTGCAGAGGAAGCAGCCGAGCAGGAATACCGCAACCATGACAAGGAAGGCGATCAATTCTGTAGTCATAAACCCTCCGTACTTACTTGAACGCAGCAGGCAGAACGGTCACCACATCGCTGATGCTATCAATTTTGTCCATAGGGATACCGTTTCCTGCGCACAGGTCGTTCATCATACCATCAGAGTCGCCGGAGGAAACAACGATGGCATAATCCGCCATGTTGAACACCGGCGTAATGAACTTATCCGACAAGTCGCCGCGGCGGGCCTCGCCGCCGGTGTGCATGGCAATGATGGACAGCCCTGCATCCTTGGCAGCGGTCATCAGCTCATCAAGGCGCTCAAGCTCGCCGTCAGCGTCGATACCGGCCGCACCGAGACCTTTGGAGGAGCCCCCCACGACCACGATCAACGTCTTGGCATCGCCGAGATCGGCGGAAGTGGCAAGGTTATTGGTGGTAAAGTCCATGTCCTGCTTCTCCATCACGGTGGCGATCATCTGGTAATCCGCGCTCTGACCGCCGGAGGTGACGAGCGCAGGGTATTCGGCAAAAGCTTCCGTCAGGCCGCTGGCCTCCGTCTTACTGTCGTTATCGCCGTCGCTGCTATCATCCGTTTTATTTCCGCAGGCGGCAAGGCCGAGCACCATCATAGCCGCCAGCAGCAGTGCAAGAATTTTTTTAGTCATACTCGATTCTCCTTTCGGGTTCTGTGCGGTGGGCGGCGGCTGAGCCGCCGCCCATAGTTTAGTCTAATTTACTTAATAGGCAAGGCCCTTGCCATCACGGCGAGGATCCGCGCCGGCACGCAGCGTACCGTCCTTGCAGATCTCGATGCCCTGTACGCCGCCAAAGAAGAGGTTCCAGGAACCCTTATCCGTCGTATCATGTCCCATTGCTTCGAGAGCAGCAACGGTATCCGCAGAAACCGGCGTCACGCCGTCGGACTCATAGCAGACATTCTCGGAGGCATTGTCATAAATACGCGCCGTGTTGATCGCATCCTGAATATCCATATCATAGTCGATCATGCGCTGGATGACCTGCGCAATGGTCGGGAAGATGCGGGTTCCGCCCGGGCTGCCGATGGTCAGATAGGGCGTTCCGTCAGGATAAAGAACGATGGACGGGCACATGGAGCTGAGCGGGCGCTTGCCGCCGGCCACGCAGTTGACCGACTCGGGATTGGACGAGAAGTCAGCCATTTCATCATTCATGATAAATCCGTAGCCCGGAACGGCAACCTTGTTGCCATAGAAATCGTTGATGGTCTGCGTACAGGCGACCATGTTGCCCCACTGGTCGATCACGGAGAAGGACGTGGTAGAGCCGGACTCATACAGGCCGGGGTCATCCGCCTCGTAGCTGCCGCTCACATCGGTGATCTTACCGGCAAGCTTCGCAGCATAGTCCTTGCTGGTCAGGCCCTTGAGAGGCACGCTGGCAAAGGCGGTATCCGCCATATACTTTGCGCGGTCGGCAAAGGCCATCTTGAACGCCTCGGAGAAGTGGTGGATGTACTCAGGGGAGTTGATTTCCATACCCGCCATGTCAAAGTTCTCAAGAATGTTCAGGATTTCAATCAGGTGCGTACCACCGGAGGAGGCGGGGGGCAGCGAGTAGATTGCATAATCACGGTAAGTAGAGGTTACCGGCTCGCGAATCTCGACCTTGTAATTAGCAAGGTCCTCGACGGTCATCACGCCGCCGTATTTGCTGAGCGTATCAACGATCGCCTGAGCGACCTCGCCCTTGTAGAACGCATCCGCGCCGCCCTCGGCGATCATGCGGTATGTCTTGGCAATATCCTTGTTCGTCAGGACAGTACCGACTTCGAGGGGCAGTCCATTTTCATCAAGATAATAGCCTGCAACCTCGGGCATATTGGCAACTTCAAAATACTCGTCCTCAGTACACTGCTTCATCGTCAGGGTGACAATGTATCCATTCTCAGCGAGATCGATAGCAGGCTGCATCAGTTCGGCACGGGTAAGCTTGCCGGAGCCAAAATTGGAGAGCGCGTACTCAAGACCGGCCACTTCACCAGGCACGCCCGCCGCCATGCCGCCGACTTGGTTCAGCTTGGAGTAATCGCCGGTAAATTCCTTGCCGCTGGCATCGACGAACTTTGCAACTTTACCTTCGTCGTTAAGCCACATTTCGGGTGTCGCATTGGCAGGCGCAATCTCACGGAAATCAACGACCTTGACCGACTTGGTCTCCGCATCGTAGATGGTCATAAAACCGCCGCCGCCAAGGCCGGAGGTGTACGGCTCGACCACACCGAGCGTATAGGCGACCGCAATTGCAGCATCCACAGCGTTTCCGCCGGCCTGAAGAATATCAAGGCCCGCTTTGGAGGCATAGTAGCTGGAGCTTGCGACCGCGCCATTCTTACCGGTAGCGTCACGGTCATCACGTTTTGCAGAAAGGTCCTCGTTATAGGGAAGCCAGATGTCGCTGACCGGTTCCGTCTGCTGATCCTGATTATCGACATCATCCGGTGCGGGATTGGGATTTTTCTCCCCGCAGGCAACGAGCGAGAGCATCATTACCGTCGCGAGAAAAAGTGAAAGCAGCTTTTTCATTGTTCTTTTCCTCCTAAATCTTTTTGCACATCGCTGCAACTTTCCTTGTGTTTGCAACAAAGTATAATAATTATACGGTTTCTTTACATTTTATGTCTATTTATTCTCTTATTTCTTACATTACGTCGAACTATTTGTATGAAATGTAAAAAGCGGGACGCAGAATTTGGAAAAATCATCCAAATACTGAGACCCGCTTTTTCTGCTCACAGCTTGCGAAAGACCTGCTTCGGTCGTCCCACCTTGCCATACACGTCCAAGCGCTCCACCTTCTTATCCTGCACCAGATGCTGCAAATAGCGATAGACCGTCTGATACGCAAGGCCTGTCCCCTCGGCGATCTCGTTGGCGGTCACATAATCGCTCTGCCCCGAGAGAAAACTCATAATGATGTCCAGCGTACCTCCGCTGATGCCCTTGGAGAGCGCCGGTTCCGGCCGGTTCTGCCCTGCAAGGCGCAGGTGCAGTTTGATGCGGCTGACGATATCGGGCGCCTTGATGGGCTTGAGCGCAAAATCGCTCGCGCCCGCGGCGAGAAAGGTGTCCGCCACGGTCTGGCTCTCGTCGATGGTAAAGACGATGATCGGCACGCTGGATGACTGCCTGCGCAGCAGTTTCACCCCTTCGATGCCGCTCACACCGGGCATATGGTAGTCGATCAGCACGATATCGGGCGAATAGCGTCGAAATGCTTCCAGCCCGCTCGCCACGTCGCTCGCGCTGACGGCGCGCCAGCCCTGAAATTTGAACAGCTCTCCCAACGCAAAGCAGATCTGCGGATCGTCATCGATGGACAGGATGGTAACATTCTCTTTCATTCAGCAGCCTCCTCTATTGTGATCGTAATACGCGTTCCTTCATTCACCTTGCTGCACAGCGTGACCTCGCCGCCCAGCCGGTCGACGATGCTGCGCACAAAGGCAAGGCCAAGTCCGCTGGAGCCTTCGCCGGAGGTTCCGCGTCCCCAGACGCTTTTCTGCCGTTCCGGGCTGATGCCGACGCCGTTGTCGGCCACGGTAAAGCGCACTACGCCGTCCTCCGCCTCCACGCGCAGCAGAATGCGGCGCTCCGTGCGGGTGCGCACAGCGCGCGCAGAATTTTGCAGCAGGTTGACGAGCGCACGCGGGAACAGCACGTGGTTGACGCTTACGAGCGTCTGCGGTACATCGTTCTGCACACGGATATATGAAGCGTAATCCGACGTCGATACCTGCGCCAGTACGATACGCACGAGCTCCTCGGTCGTGATGGGCGAACGCTGGTCCTCGTAGAGTATCTCCGAGATCATGCGGCTCATCTGCTCCACATCATCCTCCACGCGCGTAAGGTATTCAACATCCTGCGAGCGCTCCTCAGCCTCACACTTCATTTTCAGCACGCCCACGAGCGTCTGCAGCGCCGTCAGCGGCGATTTGAGGTCATGGACGAGGTACTGCATCTCCTGATAGGTTCTGTTTTTCATCTCGTTGATCTGTGCGCGCGTGCGGATCTCCTCGTTCTGTTCGCGCAGCACGCTCAACTCACGCAGATTGTTTTCTACACGCAGTTGAAGAAAGATGAGCACGCCAAAGAGAAGGAAAAGCAGAATACCCGCCATGCCGACCGTGTTGATGAGTCCCTCTCCGTCGAGAACCGCCGTCGCGATCTTAATATCCTGCGAGGTTTCACCGCGTCCCACGGGCAGTGAATCCATGAGCGGCATCACATCAAGAAACTGGAACGCCGTTAGGAACGCTCCCACCAGCAGAGCTTTCTTCGTGCGGGAAATGTATTTGTAATTGAGCATCTGGAACAGGATGCCGGAGCATGCCGTCAGCATGGCCGGCAGACCGAAATCGTAGCGCACATCGTAGATAAGATAGATCACGTGGTAGACCACGCGCAGCAGTGCGATCGTCAGCGCAGCGTTGAGAACCTCCGTTTTCTTGCCCCGCCAAGTAAAACCGATCGACTCGCCGATGAAAAACGCACCGACATAGTGCGGGATGCCGCGCAGGGCATTGAGCGCCACGAGCAGCAGCGCAGCCGTCATCAAAAAGGTCTTCTCCGACCAGCGCAGCGCCTCGAAGAGATAGCGTCTGACCGGGAAGTTGTGCATGTTGAACGCGAGCGGCATCAAAAGGCTCACGAGCACGAGCACGACGCCAACGGAAAATTCCAGTGTATCCACCTTTTCCACACGCAGCGGTATCCTTTTGAGCGTTTCCTTCACGCCCCTTCCTCCCTTCACAGCATATTTTTAGCCTGTAAAACGTACTGCACGATCTCCAACTGGTTGCGCACGCGCTGCGCGAGAGCCTCCGTCCGCAGCGTTTCCACTGTGATGACCGGAATGCCCAACAGTTTCGACACCGTGCGGTTTATGCTGCCATGCGGCGGCGAACCGTACAGCGTCAGCGGAGACGCGCACAGCGTCCCGTTCTCGGATGCAAGCAGCATCCCCCAGATGAGCTCTCCCGTCTCGCCAGACGCATCACAGATAAGCGAATTGCCGAGTGCATCCGCGCCGTTGTCCGATGCTTCGTGTGCCTCGTGCAGATCGAGCAGCAGCGCGGGCTGCCGCTGTGCTATGTCAGAAAAGATCTCCGCCGCGATCCGCGCAGCGTCGCAGCCGTCCGCATCACCCGGAAAATTGCGGTTCAAATCCCGCTCCTCAGCCGTTTTTCGTTGGTCGTTCGCCGCGCCGTAAGCATTGGCAGGGCTGATGATATACAGCGCTCCCGCCCGCAGGCAGGCATTTTTGAGCAAGTTCCCCGCCCGCCAGCCCGCGATCTCATCGCCGTGCACGCCCGCAACTACGTAGACCGCAGGGCCGTCCTCTTCGCCGTACAGCACAGTGACGGACAGGCCCTCGTCCAGCGCGCGCTCCTCGCGCGCGGTCTTCCGCTCGCCGTCAAAGCAGCCGGAAAAGTCCGCGAGCGTCCATTCATCTGCATCCTCCTTCTCAGGCAGCAGCTCTGGTGCGAAGGTGTGTGCATCGGACTCATCCGTCACCGGCGGCGCTTCGCGCTGTTCCTTTGTGCAGCCGCACAGCAGCGCGCACAGCGTCAGCAATATGATGGTCGTTCTCTTCACGTTTCCTCCTCCCGATGGCGGCAATGCCGTCCCCAAAGCAGGAGGCCGACCGCAGCGGCCGCACCGACGAGCGTGAGCGGCCAGCGATAGACCGTTTCATAGTACACCGCGCTCTCGCCGATGGGCGAAAGCTCCTGCGGATCGTAGGGCAGTCCATACGCCGCAACGAGCCGCTTGATGTTCAAGAGGTAAATGACCGGCAGGCCGTCCTCGTTGTAGCGCTCGAGAAGACCGCTCTTTTCGCTGAGCGCCTTGACGCGCCCCGGTGCGGTCACGCCCCAGCTCATGCGGTCGCCGTCAAGTCCTGTCGTCGTAATATTCCCACCCACGCCGACAAAGCAGACGATGGGACCCTGCTCCCGGTAGATCTCCTCACGCAGGGCAAGATTTTTCTGATAATCCCGCTCATGCAGAAAGGGAATACCGCTCTCCTCCAGCCGGGTGCGAACGATCTCACGCTCCTCGGGGAACATCTCCTCTCCGCAGTCAAAATCCCCGCCGAGGCTGAACGCCGCGGGCGCCTGCGGAAGATATCCCTCCTCCGCAAGGCGCAGCACCATATCAGGAAGCGTCAAATCGATCTGATTGGCCCCATAGGTCGAGGCGCCTGCCGAGGCAATGTAGATGACCTTGACATCCATCGCCGCGCAGGCGCACAGCACCGCAAGGTCCATCGCGGGAAACGAACCGGAAAAGCCCGCTCCCACCGTATCACCCGCCTTGACGCCCGCTTCTTCCAAAAGCTGCACGCACAGCGCCGCCATATCGGGGTTCGCCGTGGTGCGCTTGGCATCCGGCGCGCCGATGGTCGTGGTGATGGGCGTGTAATCCTCGCCGAGCATTCCCGTCTCGTGCCGGTCCTCGTCAGAAAGCGGGATACCGAGCTCTGCCTTATATGCCTTGACCCGCTCCATGCAGGCTTCCAGCTGCTCCGCCGCGTCCACGCGGACAGCGTAGTCCTCCACCGGAACGCGGCGAGCACTCTTCACGGTCAGTGCGCACGCAAGCACCAGCACGAGCGACGCAAGCAGGAGCGAGAGCCTTGTCACCTTCCGCATCTCACTGCCCTCCTGCCAGCGCGTGCACGGCGAAGGCGAGCGCGGTCAGCAGCGCCGTCGTCGCCGTCACGGCAAGCAGCGTGTCCGCAATGCCCTGACGGTCAAACTCACGGGCCAGTATTCCGGGGATGAGCACGCCGATCATGCTGAGCCCGCCGGGAACCAGTCCGACCGTCCGCAGCGCAAGGTCCACGAAATATGTCAGCACCAGCAGCACAGCAAAGCGCCTTCTGCCATACAGGATGACCACGCGCGCAAGCAGGCGGCAGAGTCCCACCGCACACAAAGAGAGCGCAAGTGTATACGCGATGCGCTGCGGCGACTCAAGGCACAGCACAAGGTAGCCCGGAACGATCAAGCCCGCGCTCAGGCCTGTCAGTTCGGTAAAGGCAAGGCTCACCAGCACGCCCAGCAAAATGATCTGATCATACAAGCGCGCGCCCCTCCCTTCTCACATACTCCATCAGCTCGCGTCCGCCGCCGGCGATATTGCCGATGGCGAAGATCACCTGATCTTCCGCCAGACTGTCAACTGCAATGTCTGTTCCGACCGAAAGCTCACGCACAGCGGCATCCGGCAGCTTTCTCCGCAATCCCCGCTTCATGTACCCGCGCGACGCACCCATCAGCCAAACCTCCGCCGGATGGAGCGCTGTGCAGACGCGCAGCATATCCTCCGTGCGGCTGGCACGGTCGCCGCGGTTGTTGATAAGCAGCGTCAGTCGTTTTTCCTGCCATCCATGCTCCACGCACAGCTTCTCCCACACCATGCAGATCGACTGGATATCGTTGATGGAAAGTCCGCCGATGAACGCTGCCTTTCCCAACCGGTACAGCGAAAGAGCATAGGGGTCGCGTGAAAAGCGCTGCATCCCAGCAAGTGCAGTCTCACGCGGAATACCGAGCTCCTCGCAAACAGCGAGCGCAAGGGCGACATTCTCCGGAAAGTCGAGCGTCCCCTCGTCGCCCCGGACTTCGACGCAGACAAAGCGGCTGCCGTTTTTTTTCGTGGCAACCTTTAACTGTGCCGTCATAATGGTCTCGGCAGTGAGCAGGATGCCACCTTGCGGCACGGTATGGCACAGGGCCTCCGTAATCTGCGGCAGCGTATCACCCATCACGTCCGTATGGTCGCGGCGAACATTTGTGATGACACCGATATCCGCGCGCAGAATATCATGCTGCGACGCCTGCTGGAATTCCGGTGTAATGGCCATGCATTCCACCACCAGTACCTGCGCGTTTTGCGCCGCCGCGCGGCGCAGGATTGCAAGCTGTTCTTTGATATTGGCTTTTCCTCGGCGGAGGATCGGTTCCTCACGGCCATTGACATCGATGGTCATGGGGTCTGTTCCTGTCGTCTTGCAGAAGACGCGAAGTCCCCCCGCACGAAGCCCCGCCTCGATCAGGCGGCTGACTGTTGATTTGCCGCGCGTGCCGTTTACGTGGACCACGTGCGCAAGCTTCTTTCGCGCGACACGCGCGGTATGCGCTTCCCACAGCAAATATAAAAGGTAAAGAAAGAATATGCTCACCAATAATGCTGTCATCGGCACTTCCCACCCTCTGTTGTACTGCTTCTTTATTATATCATAACATACTTTGCAACCATATAGCGTTTTTCTTATATTTCTCTCCTTCACCCGTTTGTGCAGATCATCTAACTACATGCACATAATCTCTCAATATGGAAAAGCAGGGTTGTCTCAAAATGAGAATTGTAGGAAATAGCCCCGCCGGAAGTTAGATAAAGCCGTGAAAATCCAGTCTTTATCGGATTTCCACGGCTTTGCGTCTGACTAATTCTTAGAAAACTCTATTTTAAGACAGTCCCTTTGCCTATTTTGCTGATAGTCGATATTCGCTGATTGATTGTCTCGTCCAAGCGATAAACGTACGAAGAAACGCCCATCTTCCGATATGGAAAATCTCCAACTATACAGATATCATGCAGAATGGTAGAATGAGACTGTATTTCAGGGCGAAGTAAGTTAGGGCGGAGTAAGTTAGGGAGGAACGGCGACAGAAAGGGGGTTATTGCGCCCTCCGTCAGACTCAAACGAACTGGAACTCAATAAAGGACAAGAATGAAACCGTAATTGCTCATAGGGGCGATTGCGGTCTTTTTTGTCCAAAAATCGAAAGGAGCAAGCATTTATGAGTGAACCCAATAGCAACGCATGGCCTTTTACGGAGATCTCCGGCGAAGAAGGATTGGACATCAACGCAATTTTTGGAGACAGCATGGTCGCGGCCAACCAAGGAAACCCTTTTGAAGCACCTGTAGCAGCCGCAGCACCTGCTCCGACGCCTGCCCCGCAGGAAACGCCTACAGCATCCCCTGCGGCAGTGCCTATGTCGAAGCCTGCCGCTGCACCCCAGGAGGAAGCAGCCACACCTGCGCAGCCAGAAGAAACGGCGGCAGCAGAAAATCCCATCGCCGCAGCCTTTGAGCATAAAACGGCAGAGAATACCAAGAAGGGGCTTTTGGAAAAGCCGCCTGTCTTCTATCACAAGGGCGTGAAGGAGGACATCGAGGACGCCTCTATGACCTTTGAAGAGCTTCGTATCCGCAAGTCTGAGGACTTCACCGATCTGGAGGAGGGCAAGCGCGTTTCCTGGAGCGTGGAATACTGCGGTATTCGCAAGGAGATCAAGGACCCCAAGGGTACCACGATCATTTCCATGAAGGAGACCATCGAGCGTTCCCGTGAATTTCTGGAAGCACTCAAAAAATCGAAAGAGAAGGACCCCTGCTGCTATGTTAAGCCCAAGGTGGAGATGAAGACCAAGGGCAACGCTGCCTACAAGGGCAGATTCGGCACCTTGGAGGAGGCACGGGAATCGGATAAGGTCATCTGCCTGATCCCCTCCCGCGACGGCAGGATCTACGAGCTTCGCAAAATGGAGCAGGGCGAGTTCATCGCCCCCAAAAACAATGTAGTGGATTTTTCGGAGATCAGGGCTGGGTTTATCCCAGCTCTGCCGAAGATCCCCGCACAGCTCATGGGTGAGATCATCGCGTTTTTCCGCTCCTTTATGACGGAGAGCGAGGAAAATGAAGCGATGGCGCAGATCTATTGGGATAAGGCAGAAAAACGTTTTTTTGCCTATGTTCCCAAGCAGAGCGTATGTAAAGAAGAGGTTGAGGCCAATCTTCACGACTGCCCGTACGATGATGAGGAGCGATATATCTGCTATGCAGATATTCACTCCCATAACAGCATGGACGCCTTTTTCTCCGGAAAGGATGACAGGGACGAGTGCTCCACGGGGCTCTACCTTGTCCTCGGAAGGCTCGATCATTTCTACCCGGAGATCAAGGCCCGCATCTTCTGCGGTGACAGCTTCGTTCCCATTGACCCCGATACGGTCGTCGAAGGGTTGGAGCGCCAGTTTCCGAGAGAGTGGCTGGAGCAGGTCAGCATCCGCAGAAAAGAGAGCGTAAGAGTGGAAAAGAAACGCGGCTTCATGGACCGTCTCGCGGAGGTGAAGTGGTGAAATTCCCGATGGATCGCCCGGTCAAGATCGTGATGCTGGGCGCAGGAGGAACGGGCGGCTATATCGCTCCGTACCTCTATCGCCTGCTGCACATGCTGGACCGCCCAACGCGCTTTGTGATCTGCGATGGGGACATTGTGGAGCTGAAGAACCTTGACCGGCAAAATTTTGTCCCGGCGGATCTCGGAGAAAACAAAGCCCGTATTCTGGCAGAACGCTATTCCACAGTCCTTAGTATGGAAACAGAATACGTCCCCAATTTCATCGAGACGCTCCCGGAGCTGATGGCGCTGATTGCGCCGAACTTGTGGGAGACCGACGGATTTCGGAATCGGTACGCTGCGGAAATGGTGATCCTGCTCGGCTGCGTGGACAACAATCGGACGCGCCAGCTCTGCCACGAGGCTTTCTGCCGAAGTGATGATCTCGTCTACATCGACAGTGGCAACGGCAGCTACACCGGTCAAGTGGTCTGCGGCGTACGGCGGAACGGCCATACCATGCGAAAGCCCATCGGCAGCGTCCATCCGGAAATGCTGAGGATCACGGATAAGTTTCCGTCGGAGCTAAGCTGCGCCGAAGCAGCGCAGGCGGACCCGCAGAGCATCGTCGCCAACGTCACGGCGGCCACGGCCGTTTTGACAATGGTATATAACATCCTGACGCATGGAGAGAATATCGCCCTTCAAACAGATTTCTCAACGAGGACGATCCGCATGCAGACGGTATTGGAAAAGCAGTCGAGGAGGAACGCCGCGTGAAGAAGATAACCGTAGACGCCCGCGCGTTCGCGGACGCCATGAGTAAGGTCAGTAAGGTGCTGAAAAAGAGTGCGGTCCCCATTTTGGAGGAGGTCGCGGTCAGCATCAAAGACGATCGCTGCGCACTGACGGCCACGAATCTTGAAACATGGCTCGTAACAGAGCTTCCGGCTCAAGGCGATGATATGTCCTTCGTTTTTCAGAGGACAAAGGATGTAATGAAAGCCTGCGCCCATTTTGAAGGGGAATTGGCACTTACCCTTGATACGGGGGACGAAGAGAATTGGAAGCTGGAGCTGCACTGCGGGCAAAGGGCTGCGACATTCACCGCTTCCTCCCGTGAAGATTATCCGGAGTGCAGGACCGTAGAGAATGATGCATCCCTGCGTGTGAACGCCGCAGAGCTTTTCCGCAGCGTCGAGCGTGTGCGCTATGCTGTGCAGAGAGCCGATCCGAGCACAAATCCGAAGGCCGCCTGTATCCAGTTTCGCGGTGACAGGATCTTCTCGCTGGATGGGCGCCGCATGGCCTGTGACACGCAGCCGGATACCGTATTCCCCCTTCCGTGTCTGCTTTCGGGTGATGCGCTTGTGCACCTGAAGGCATTTGGGGATTGTGAGGTCACGATGCAGGTCGATGAACGCGCCGTCTGCTTTTCGAGCGGCACGCTGAAATTGTATGCCCGCAGGTATGGCGCGGACACCTATGATCCCGATACCGCGATCCCCAAAAAGTATCAGGAAGTGATCACGGTGCGAACGGATGAGCTGATTCGTGAGCTTACCTATCTCAAAGAGTGCGCCGGCGTCTGTGCATATCCGTATGTACGCTTTGCGGGAGAAAATCTTTCCATGAACGCGCCCTCCGGCCATTTGGCGACCCATGTCTCCATGTCCGGACGGGGCGATATGGTCGTAGGCTTTGATCTTCGCTATATGCTCGAGGCGCTAAAACAATTCCGGAAGGAACCGGAGGTGCGCCTCAAGCTCAGCGGCATCTACACCCCCATCGTGATCGAGGCGGAGGGGCGCAGCGATTTTGCGCTGGTGCTGCCCGTCCGTCTGCGTGAGGAGAGGGCTGCCTGAGTACCAAAAGAAAAATGGGAGGCACACGCCGCCCATATAAGGAAAAGGAGAAATGCAATATGAAAACCGTCTACATTCCCAAGGGAGAAATCGTCCGCTACGAGTCGCTCATGACGGAGCATCTGGTCGTTCACGGCTGCCTTCAGGTGTCCAACGGCATCAAAGCCAGAACGATCACGGGCCAGGGGACGATCAGCGCCGGAACCATCGACGCGGATGTGATCCGCGTCGATGATGTGGAAGCCGGCAGCATCGTCTGCAAGCGTCTGCTCGCCAAGCGCGTGCAGTCCCCGGAGGTTTTCGCCTCAGAGAGCGCCATCGTGTCCTGCTTCCTCTCCGCAGCCTATGTGGAGACCGGAAGGCTGACAGTGACACTCAGCGAGATCGACGAGGTGAAGGCCGAGGAGGTCGTCAACCTGACGCCGAAAAAGCGCACGCTGTTCGGTACGCTCCTTGCCTCCCTGCTCCGCTCGATTTGGACGGCACTGACCGTTCCCGGTCAAAAGGAGCCGACGGTCATGACCGACGCCTGCGAAGCGATGCCGGAGGGTGTTACCGAATCGACGCAGGAGGCAACACAGGAGCCCGAGGCGGAACAGGCCGCGCCGTGTGAGGAAGAGAACGCCGTCGAGCCGGAAGCCGTGGATGAAGAGCTTAACCGCATCGTCGGCATCTTCAAGCTGGCGCGCGAGCAGGGCTACACCCTCAAGCTCATTCCCGGCACACCGGAGGAGAACGCGCCCGCGTTCGACTTTGAAAATGAGCGCATCATCCGTCCCGCCGCGTAAGAGCCTATGCGGGAGATCCGAACGGAAAGCAGAACGCAGATCAGTGAAAACGGCAATGTCATTCTCTATGAAAAGCGCTATCACGGCGTTCTGACCGAGAATGGCAGCGTCCGGCTGAAGGCATACTGCGCCAAGCGTATCCCACTTGGCACGGTAACCGAAGCCAAAGCATCTGCGCAGACCGCAAGAAATTGGAAGGGCGCGGCATGAGCCGCGCGAGCAGAAGGCAAGGAGCAAAGCGTTCCTTGCCTTTCTTCTATACTTTAAGAATGGAGGAATCGCTATGTCAGTGAAATCGCAGGAGAGCAATATGCGGCGCTTGTCCATGCTGCTCAGTCATGACCTCAGCTGCATTGGCGGCGAAAGGGAATGCGGCCCCAACGGCAGCAAGAAGGCTTTTCTCAATACAGGGAAGGCTTTTCTGCGAGCCCTCGCAAGGGATCTTGGGCTTCATGATGTGACCGTCAGCGCGAATAGCGGCGGCATCGCCGTATCGGGAGAGTGTACCCTGATCGGGATGTGGGAGACAGGCGGCATTTATGTCTGCCTTTACCAGAGCGCCGGTGGCGGCAATGATGTGCTTCTCTACCGCACCGTCCGCCACTGTCGGGACTATAAGGGCGGCTATAACCGCTTCCTCTCCCGCAGAGACCTTGAAGGAGGCTCCTATGCGCATTTGCTGGAGACTCTGAGCAGGCTGAGAAAGGATCGGGTGGATAATGAGCGAGCCGCTTGAATTGCAGGCGCAAAGGCCCTACGCCCTCGATCAGCTCACCATGCTTCAGTCGCAGATCATGCAGACGATACAGGGCATGGTCGTGCTGCGGGCAAGGATCGAAAAGCAGCGCCGGAGCAATATAGAAGCGGCGCGGGACACCTACACGGAGCTTGACCGCGCCCGCGGGCGTTTGATCGAGCAGCTCTCCAAGTCTGAGCTGTTCCTGCTGGAGATGGAGGAGTATCCTCTCGCAGCGGCAGCCGACCAGCTTCGGCACGGGCTTGCGGGCTTTAACCTAATGAGCATGGGCTATAAGCCGGTGTATGAAGCGCTCGCCAAGTTCACCGCGTCGTTTCCTACGGGGCAGAAAACCAACGCCGCGATCATCGGCCGGCTCATGAATAACATCAAGCTGGGCTATCGGGAGACATGATCACGCAGTCAAGGCTGATGTCGTCTATGGTTTTTGCCTCTCCGTATAAGTCTGAAAAGCGTGCCTCCAGCTCGCGGAGCATTTCCTCCGAGGCAGGCGGCTCGAAATCGCAATAAATATCCGGCGTATCATTCTCCGTTTCACGGTCTGCGCCGCTGCGGACCTCCATAACCGTACCGAAAAGACCCTCGTATTCACTCTCACCGTTTGCTGAGATCCTGCCGCCGATGGTAAATACCTTCCCATCCACGCAAAAACGTGCGCCGTTTTCCTGCAAGAGCATTCCTGTCTCCTTTCCTCACGCGGCCATTGCCCGTTCGTATAAGGGGCTATTCTCCGAAAGTGCATCAAGCGATACCATATCTCTTTTTCGATACTCCTTGGGTGCGCCGGTCAGACCGCACAGGCGGCAGGCAGACTTGCAGTTGAGAAGCTCATACTTAAGCTGCGCGAAGATGTGCTGCTGAAGCGTCCCCTTCTGCGGGTCAAAGCCCGCCACGGCCTTGATGAGCCGAAGAGCAAGCTGCTGGTACACATCGTCATATTCCAGCTGTGCCGCCCGCATCAGCGGACGGTTCTTTCGGATCACGGTGTCGATGCACCAAAGGTACTTTTCTACGAGCTCATTTCTCTGCGTGAGGGAGTAATTGTTGTTCATGTTCATTTCCTTTCTCTGTGATAGGGGTCCAAAGGCGGCAGAAGCCCTTGTCCCAATCCTCCAGTAACATCTCATGCGTGTAGGCGGGGGAGTTGTAGACGGCGTTGCGGCAGTGCTGCAAGCGGACCGTTTTCTTCCCGCCGCTTGGATTTCGCTCGGTTTCGTAAAAGGAATCGTTGCAGGTATCGCAGTGTCTTTCGATATGATTCAATCGGTATCCTCCCGTTTGTTTTTTCTTGCGGTCGCCGCATCGAACAGCGCCTCCAGTCTGTACCCGTGCTCCGTCTTGTAGAAGAAAGCGGGGCTGATCCCGTCGTCGATCTCAACGACATAATGCCGGTGAACGGCTGCTCCAACGGTTTCTGCGTCCGGTTCCTCATTGCATCGCCTTGCAAACTCCATGGGTGAGAAGGGCGTGTGCAGTTCATACAGCACAGCATATCGGTGCGCCTCCGGAGAGACCTCTTTGCCAAGGTCATAGCAGAGCCTCTCGTGCAGCATCCAGTCTTCCGTGCTCTTGAAGCAGTAGACCCGCAGCTCGCTCGGTAGCTTTCTCTTTGGGCACCAGCTTGGCACATAGATCTTTGGATCATTGCGCTTAAATTTGCGCGCCCGTTTACCGCCGGTGCAAAAGCGCTCTCCCATGTGCATGGTGACGCCCATCTGCTTGGCAGGACTGCTCTCCATGTAGCGAAAGTGCTTTTCACACTCATAGCAGGTTTCTTTTCGCAGATGCATTTATACCTCCTTCTCCCGCGGTGCGCAGGGTTCTTTTGCGTCCTCGTGAAGCGGACTCTCCAGAATCTCATAGCGGATAAACCAGCCTGCTGCATAGTCCTTGCAGTATGCCTCCCAAAATTGGCAGCCGTACTCCTCGCAGTAAAGCGCTTCATCGTAAGGAAAGCTCATTTCGTCCTTTCCCTTCTCCACCAATTCCCGCAGCCGCTTCTCGGCAAGTGCCTTGTCAAAAAAGGTCGCGATAGCATCCGGAGCAGGGAAAACGCCGCGGTCGGCGTAGGCTGCCGTGTGGACGATGGTGTAGGCTTTCTGCCCCTCTGTTTTGTCTCCGGTTTTCGCTTCTCTCTGCACCAGCCAGTCCTCTACAAACGGTCGGTCTTCCTCATGGAACATCGCCGCAAATCTTTCACGAAAAGCCGGATGGGAGAGAGCGGCATCGAGCCGTCTATGGAATTGATTGAGCTGCCGGTACACTGCCGCAAGGAAATCCTCCGGAGTCTGTGCGTCAACAGGGTATTGGCCGGCGCACAGGCGTCCGCCGCACTGACGGCATTTGCCCACCGCGCAGAGCCGATGGCCGCTCAGGTCCGCAAGACTTTTGTAGTCCAACTCCCAGCGGATGTCCTCCATGTTCTCTGCCATGTGAAATACGATTTGGGCCACATCTCCGCTCTGCACCGGGGCGCAGGAGCAAAGAGTCTCCGGTGAATGGGTGCAGTAATGCTTTTCACACATACTATGCCGCCTCCTTGTTTCGTTCCTTTTCGCACAGATCGATGAGCCTTTGGCAGCGATCCATCTCAAAGCCGCCGATGTGGGCGAGCTGCTCGGAAAGCCGCAGCTTCTTTGCCATCCAATGGTAAGCCTGCGTCCGCGTCATACCGCGTTCCTTCCAAAAGCTATCAAAGACCTGATGCGTTTCCTTTCGCTTCAGCCGAAGCGTTTCGTTGGCCAGATTGCCGAGCGGCCGTGTGGTGCCTTTATGACAGCCGACGCGGGCGTTGCAGTTCTGGCATTGATAGAATTTCTCCCGTTCGATGCCGAGACGCCTTGCCGCTGCCGCTCCGTAGACCTCCGCAGCAGGGGCCAGACGAACAACACCACCGCAATAGCGGCAGATCTTCGGGATCTCCAAATGCAGTCCCCCCTTCATGCCGCTTTCGCTGTGGGCGGCTTAGCCGCCTTGGTTACTTTCTTTTTCGCGGCTGGCGCGCGCATGACATTTTGCAGGTAATAGGCGTCCTGTGTGCTGATGGTCAACATTCCGCCTTGCGCGATGCCAAGGGTGATCGTACCGCCAAGCGCTTTCAGGCAGGATGTAAGCTGCCGCGCGCTGTACCAGTATTCGCCCGTAGGCGTGCCTGTCAACGCGATTACCTCAATACCGGCGGAGGCGCTGCCAAGATCGCCGGAGCAGTGAAATAGCAGCCGTTGATCCTGAAAGCTCAGCCGCACCCTCCCATCCGGAGCGACGGACATGACCGAGGAGAGCGCGTCGCGCATTTCCTTAATGTCCGTGAGCACAGTGAAGCGGTTCGTGATGGTCTTTAGCAGCGAATCCGTGTCGATATAACCGCCGTCCATAAGGCGCGAGCTGAATAGAAAGTTTTCTTTGAAAAAGACGATGCTTTTTCCCGTGGTGCCGACGCGGAATACATCCTCATCCCCGCACATCCCGGCGAGCTTTCCCAATGAGGACGCAGGGATCAGCAGGCTGATGTCTCCCGTGCTCTGATCGTCGCCCTTGGCGGTCACGATGCAGCTCCCGTTGCTCCCTGCCGCACGCAGGCCCGTGCTGGTAAACATCAGGTTCACGCAGCGCAGCAGCGGCTTGCTCTGGTCCTGTGCCGTAGCAAAAACGGTATGCTGCGCCATGGAAGGCACGCCGCTGACCTTGACGGTATCCTCCGGGAATGGCAAATCGGGTTTGGGGAAGGCCCCCATATCCCACACATCCACGCTGTAGCCCGCGGTGCCGCTCGTAAGAACCATGCGTCCGCGGTTTTCTCTGCGGCAGAGCTCCGCCGTTTCCTCCGGAAGGCGCTGGAGCATTTCCGCAAGCGTTTTAGCGGTGAAAACGAGAGCGCCATCCTCATGAACGGTGCAGGGCAGCTTTTCCGCCAGCGAGACCTCGAGATTCGTAGAGGTGACGGTGAGCATACCGTCCGCGCTGTCCGCCTCCAGCAAAACACCCTTGAGAACATCCAGCGGGGAGTCCGGCGGCGCGATGGTCGATGCGCGCTTTACTGCTGCAAGCAGTTCGGCGCGGTTGATGGTTATGTGCAAATGATCTCCTCCTTTAAGCGGCGAAATCGAAGATCGACAGCTGGTTTTCATCCACCTCTGCCACCTTCGACCTCTGCTTCTTCTTTTCTTCCTGTGTTCTTGCGAGCAGTCCCTCGTAGAGCTCCCGGCTTGCCGCAGTCTGCACGGATCGCGTGCCGCCGTCCACGGCTGCCGGCGCGATATTCGGAGCAGACAGGGCGGATTCCTTTGCCGCAGGCTGTACTGCCGCCTTTCGATTGGGGTTGACGACTGCCATTTTCTTGAATGCCGCAGCGATATCCTCCACATTGTCACGGATGCCCGCCGCCAACTCCTTCGCCATCTGCGAGGTCAAGTCCTTGACGTCGCTCATGGCGGCAAGTCCCTCCTCGCTGAACGTTCCTTCGATGATGCCCGCGACCGCCAGCTTAGAGGCCATCAGCTTCATCGCCTTGGCCTGCAGGGTGTCCGCATAATAGAGCATATACACCTCTACCTTTGGCGCCGTCTGGTTGATGCGCCACGACCGGCGCGACGCCTGCCGCAGTGTAAAGAGGTTATAGCCCATGGAGTAAAAGATAATGGTGGTGAAGGCATTGAGGTCGAGACCGGTCTCTACGCAGCGAGGATTTGTGATGAGGACCTGCAAGCCGTTTTTGACCCGCTTATCCACCCACTCCTCGCGCTTCTCCGTGGCGATCTGCGGCGCGAGGATCTCTGTGCGGTAGCCGTTTTCCTGCAACAGCTTTAATAGCTTCTGCTGCGAATCCGTGCGCGTCCAGCTGGTGTAGATCAGCACGCGCTCACCGTTCGCCGTCTTCTGCCGCACGAGCTCCAGCACCTTTTCCTCTTTAGGGAATAAGCGCGAGAAGTCTCCGCAGCTTTTGGGCGTTACGATCGGCATTCCCGTAATGGGATGAATGACCTCCGGCTGATCGTATGGCTGGTCCGGGTAGACCGTCAGCAGGTTGAGATAAGCCGAGAGGATCTTCTGCGCGGCTTTTCGATCATTTTTCAGGACCTTCTGGAGAACATCCTGCACAGCCTGATAGCACTCCCCAACGTCCTCCGGCATATCCAACGCCACAGGGATCTCCTCATAGCTCGGCAGATCCTTTCCCATGTCCGACAGGGACAAAAATGCCGTGTATTCCAGCAGAAAGCGCGAAAACACCAGCGGCGAAACGCCGGGGAGCTGGCGTGTGCGCGTTTTCCGCTTACTGGCACGCCGGTTGGCGTTATACTCCGCGTCCCTTGTTTCGTAAGCATTTTCCACCACACCGTACTCCGCGTCAAAATCGCCGGGACTGCCATACCGCTTTCCATCCTTGAGCATAAGCCCGGGGACGATGCGGTAGAGCAGGTGAAAAATACCGGAGGAATAGCCGTTGATAAGGGTCGCCGTCATACCGACAAAGAGCTTGGAGGCGCCGTACAGCTCCGCCATTGCGTCACCTTGGCCGCTGGCATTGTTGTATTCGTGCAGCTCATCGCAGAGGAAGGAGCCGATCCTGCCGTGCAGCTTTTTCTTGATGTAGGTGCTCAGCGGATAACGCCGCTGTGCGCCGCGGGCGGGATAGTAGCCCTCTGGGTCTCGCGTGATCTGTGCGAGCTGGTCGCAAACGCGCGCGTTTTTCGTCCGCTTGAGATGTGCTTCCGCGCCGTAACGGTGTACCCAACCATATTCACCGATCTTGACCCATTCCATCCGTCTGTCCGGATTGACCGCCGACCATAGCGGAGTGCCGCATTTAGGACAAACATGGTTTTTCTTATGCTCCCTCTGAAAGAAGAACTGATCGGCCGGTACGGTGTAGTGCGTCCCGTCCTCGCTGATGTCCATTTCGATGACCGCGTCGCAGTCCGGGCAGAGGAACGCGCGGCGGCGTTCATTCCAACGCACGGCGGGATAGCGCATATAGCCGTCCCGAGCACGTTCCTTGGAAAAGACCGCGTACACGCTCTTGTCGCCCTGCTCATAAAGGGCATAGAGCCGGTCCAGCTCTGTGATGCTGTGCACCACCATGGCGTAGGTGTCCGGCAGCGTTTCTCCGATCTCACGCACCCATTTTCGTGTGACGTGGGAGGGGCACATGACGATGCCGAAGGACTTCTCCGCGCCGCGCCCCCTCTGTGCAGCCCATAAGCCATGCAATGCGCCGAGGGCGGTCGAGCCGATCTTCGTTTTGCCCGAGCCGCATTCCGCGATGATGAGCGCCGTTTTCTTGCGGTCAAGCTGCCGCTTGACGGCCTCTGCCACCGCGAGCTGGGCGTCATAGAGGGAATAACCGGCCCGCTGCGTGATAAAGTCGTTGATGGACAGCACTTCATCCGAGAGCGGTTCGCTGGCAGGATCAAAGAGCGGCATGAACTGATTGCGGATGCGGTCCGCGACGGTCACACCAAAGGTATTGAGGTACCCTGTGACATTGTTGACATCGGTAAAGCCGTCCGGCGCACCGGAAACCGCGCCGGGGATCTGAATAAGCCCTGCCTTCAGCCCTTCCTCCAGCACCTCAATGACATTCCTATCCTCTGCTGCCAGCTCCAGCACCCATGCGTCGATCCGCTCCTTTTGCGAGATGACCTCCAGCTGCCGGAGGTCTCCTCGGCTTTGGAGAGAAGCGAGCACATAGTCCCGAAACGCGGGAATGAGCGGTGCTGCCGTTTTGTGATCCAGTTCCTCGAAAAGACGTGTTCGGTCTCCCTCGGGGCAGAAAATATAGCACTTTCGCGGCTGCTCCGATCTTTCAAGCGTTCGTTCCTCGCCGTCGTCCTGTTGACGGCCCTCCTCCTGTGCGTCGTCGCTGGCCATGAGCGTTGCCACGGCGCATACACACCGTCGTGAGTCAGCTGCCGCCGATACCCTTTCAGAGAGCTTTGCAGCAGCCGCACCGTATCGTTTTGGGTGGCTTCTATGGTCGCGCCGCCGTAGATGGCGTCCGCCATAGCCCGAACCATCTCGGGGTATCCACCGAAGCGGATCGCACAGATCACGCCTCCTTTTTCGTTGTGATCGAGCACAATCGTATCAGCGTAGGCGGATAACCGTACCTGCGCCGACGGATCGTAGTAGCTCAGCTCGATCAGCTTGCTATTTGACATTCATTTGCTTGCTCCTTTCGATTTTGAGACAAAAAAAGACCGCAATCGCTCCTATGAGCAATTACGGTTTCGTTCTTGTCCTTTATTTGATTCCAGTTCTTTTGAGTTTGGCGGAGGGCGCAATGACCCCCCTTTCTGTCGCCGTTCCTCCCTAACTTACTCCGCCCTAACTTACTCCGCCCTGAAATACAGCCTCATTCTACCATCCCGGCGTCTGCCTGTATAGTTGGAGTTTTTCCATAGCTTTGGAAGCAGGATATACTTGCTTTTTCGTGTTCGCACGTTCACGATCAGCGGCACATTCCTCTCAAATCATTGCTCTTTCTGTTGGCAATATGTGTTTTATCACATATAATGGGTTACAGAGAAAGTGCGGTGGATGTATGGACTACACGGTGGAATACTATGAGAAGGATGATGGAAGCAGACCTGCGGAGGAATTCATTTTCTCGCAGGATAATGTATTCTTACTATACTCCATGATCCAACTCGATGATCCAACTCGCGGCCATGCAAAATTATTCTTTTATTGCGTTGCTATCTAGATATTCCTCAAAGAGACTCTCTTTGGTCAAGTAGTCTTTTACAAATTCCACGAAAGAATAAGTGACAGCGTTGCCATGCGGCGGTGTTCCAACTCGTCCTTGGTGATGGAGAAACCATTGACCTGTCGAAAGTCCCATTCGACAGCAATTTCGATAGCTTTCCGCATGACCTGAGGCTGGCTTGACCAGTCTGCGGATAACTGGTGACGGGCATCCAGATAATTTTGAATATTCTCTGCGGGCATAGGCTCACTCGCTCCATCTGCCACGGTGTTGAAGGAGTGAGTAATCTCTGGAGAAATCACTGTGGAAATTTTTGTTGTATGCACCAGCCGAATTGTCCCCACTGTGCCGCCTTTCTCTCGGCCATCGTAGACGGCAATTACACGATTAGACCGCTCGACCATACTCCCATAGCCTCTATCATTCTACGTACTCCAAACCTTTCTCCGCACACCAACGGATCGCAAGCTCTCGGTATGTCTCCGCCAAATAGTCGTACCAACGCTGTTCCAGCCCATGATAGCGCACCGACTGCTTGAACCGGCGAAACGCACCTTTTCCCCTGATGGTATAGGCAAGTTCTTCCTGTGCCTTTCCGGGAGAGAACTGATCAATGAAGTCCTCCATGATACGGTACTGATGGATCTCGTGCTTACTTGGGAATCGAAGATACCGTTCCGGTGCGTTTTCGATCTCAGCGGCAAAGGTCTCATCCATCTCGCCGGTCATCAGGGAATCGGCAAGATAGACAGTCTCTCCGGTCTTTGTGTCCCAAAAACTCGTGAAAACGTCATCCGCCTCTTCGATCGCCTGGATGACCTGTTGCAGTCGGATTGTCATTTTTCACAGCACCTCTTCCTCAATAATACCGTAGTCGATCAGAATATGCATATGGTCCTATTTTACCGCAAAGCAAAACCATGCACAACCGGATGCGAGACTATTTTTTCAGTTTACGGGAGGATCGTGTTCGCTTTCATCCCAGGGTCCGAGACCCGAGGTTTTCCCGTTCACTTTGATTGCCCATCATCGGTATGAAAAGAAAATACTTTTCATCTGAAAACTTTACTTGAAACGCAAGTTGTCAGATGGTATACTACAATCAGGCAATTGGAAAAGAGGGAGGTCTGCTCATGGACAATGAAGGGCTCACGCAGTATACCCGTATCGCCATATCCCTGGCAGAGCGCATCGCCTCGGGCCAGCTGAAGGAAGGAGACAAGCTCTCTGGCCGGTCCAAGCTCTCACCGGAGTACAATGTCTCCCCGGAGACCATCCGCCGGACCCTGCGGCTGCTGGCGGATATGAAGGTAGTGGAGGTGAAGGAGCAGAGCGGTGTCTATGTCCTGTCCGCCGACAATGCCCGTCGCTATCTCCACAACTTCGCGGATCAGACCGACATACGGGGAAAACAGCAGCAGCTCAAGGAACTGCTGGTCCGTCAGGAACATCTGAACCGTCAGATGGCGGCCCTGTGCCGGGATATTTTGGACGAGACCAGCCAGACGCCCGACGCCCTGCCCAACTACTACTGCCGCATTCCAGACGACTGGCCCCACAGCGGCACCACCGTTGGGGCCCTGCGGTTCTGGCAGGCTACCGGTGCCACCATCGTGGCCATCCGCCGCGGCCTGTCCTACATCGTCTCACCCGGTCCCTATGCCGAGCTGTACGCCGGCGACGCGGTGATCTTCGTGGGCGGCGTCAAGGCCCGTGAGGCCGTGTCCCACTTTTTCGCGAACCCGTAATTTTCCCGGCCCCGGCCGGTTTACGAAAGGAGTTATTCTATATGGTACACAACGAAATACATGCCATCGACTTAGGCATCATCGCCGCCTATCTCATTGCCATGGTGGTCATCGGTGTAGTGGTGGTGAAAAAGGTACAGAGCACCGACGACTACTATTTGGGCGGACGTTCTTTCGGCCCGCTGGTGCTGATGGCCACTGTCTGCGCCACCATCATTGGCGGCAGCGGTCTGATGGGTCGCGCCGGTGTGGCGTATTCCAGCGGCTTCAAGGCCATTATGACGGCGCTGCCCTATTTGCTGGGCATGTTCATTTTCTCTGGCTTTGCTGGACGTATCTCTGCTGTGGGCACCACCTTCAACGTCACCTCTATCCCCGACCTGTTCGAGCAGCGCTTCGGCAAGACCGCCAAGGTGATCCTGGGCTGCCTCATCGCCTTTACCATGATGGGTACCGTGGCCTCTCAGGTGACGGCCACCGCCACCATCATCAACATGCTGGGCAATGAAGTCGGCATCTCCTACGAGGTGGGCGCGCTGATCGCCTGCGCGGTGTTCATCATCTACACCGCCACCTCCGGCCTGTTCGGCGTCATCTATACGGACGTGTTTCAGTTCGTCATGTTGATCCTGTTCGTGTACATCATGATCCCGACGGCATCCCTTGCCAAGCTGGGCGGACTCTCCGTGTTTCTGGAGAACCTGGCCCCGGAACTGTCCACGCCCTATGTGGACGGCAGCATCATCGGTGATATCATCACCTACTTTGTCTTTACCTTGGCCGGTGCGGAGATGTGGCAGCGAGCCTTTGCCGCCAAGAGCCAAAAGGCTGCCAGAGAGGGCCTGTTCCTGGGTACTTTCGTCTACGGGCTCACCATCCCTCTGGTGTGGTTTATGGGTGTGGTGGCCCATCAGCTGGTCAGCGCCGATAAGATCGCCCAATATGGCTCCACCGACGCCGTGGTGCCCGCCCTGGCCATTGAGATTCTGCCGGTGGGCCTGACGGGTCTTGCTCTGGCGGGTATCCTGTCGGTCATCATGTCCACGGCGGACAGCTATCTCATCGTCTCCGTCCAGACCTGTGTCCACGATATTTATAAGGTCTTCAAGCCCGATATCCCCGAGAAGAAGGAACTGCGCTTGACCCGCGTGTTTGCCTTCGTCCTGCCACTGGGCGCACTGGTCATCGCTCTGTACATCAAGAATGCCTATAACATCCTCATGTTCGCCTGGAGCTTCTATGCCGCCGCCGCGGGTCTGCCTGCCTTCGCAGCCCTGTACTGGAAGAAGGCCACCAAGGCCGGCATTATCTCCGGCATGGCAGCGGGCTTTGTGGTGTGCGTTGGTTGGAAGCTTATCGGCACCCCCTTTGGCCTTGGTCCCACGGTGCCAGGCGCTATCGCCTGCGCCGCCGCACTGGTGGTCGTCAGCCTTGCCACTTACAGAAAGGCTCCCGCGCCTTTCCTGGATCCCTATCACAAGACGGCAGAGATTGCCTGAACAAGATTCCCGATCGAGTAGGATAGTCATCCGTATCCTTCGATACAGTGATCCATTCCATTTCTCGATGCTCCTCTTCATGCCCGCCATACTATAATAGCATCTATTACGCTGTCGGTTCCGGTTCCTCCGCCAAGTGTATCTCCCAGCGTCTCGACATTGATGGAAGGAGTTTGCGACGCCGTATTGCAAAATTCTGACACTTTCGATATAATACCGTCACATCCCAGACTAAAATATATGACAACAGGAGAGAACACATCATGAACAAGACTGAAATGATCGCCGCAATGGCCGAGACCAGCGGTCTTTCCAAGAAAGACTGTGAGGCTGCGTTGACCGCTTTCCTCACCGCCACGGAGAGTGCGCTGAAATCCGGCGATAAAGTGCAGTTGGTTGGTTTCGGCTCTTTCGAGGTCAAAGAGCGCGCCGCCCGCATCGGCAGGAATCCCTCTACCGGAGCCGAGATCAACATCCCCGCGTCCAAGGCACCTACCTTCAAGCCCGGAAAGGCTCTCAAGGACGCAATCCAGTAAATTAAATAAGCACCCTCTCGTACACAAATAATTTCCACAAAATAGTAACTCGTTTGAACAAACGCAGGGGCAAAAGACCTTTCTCCGGTCCTTTGCCCCTGCGTCTTTTGTGAGTCTATTTTTCAATAGACCCTTTGTCATCTGATTACTATGCCGGCTTTCTGTTGGAAAAGCGGGTCAGCCTTCGTCAAAGAAAGCAATCTACATGCCGATCCTTCCGGATGGTTCGTAAGCGCCTACAGCTTAGACCACTCAGGGATAATTTCATTTATCGGCACGCTTATCTATTCTGCTCACTGCTAAAGTGTAGGGATCAAGGTTGAGCACCGGCTTGCGGCTGACAAGCGCATAGGCAAGAGCCTTTTCCTCGGCAGGGCCTGCCGCGGACGCCCCGCTGTCAAAAACCGTCAGTATTAAATCGGACTGATCGATGATACGCTGATAGGCCAGTAACTGCGCATCCGGTTGGGCGCGCAGGCTGATACAATCAATGTGGGTGCAGTCCTCAAGCATTTTGAAATACCGCTCGCGCAGATAGGGCGCCCACTTCGTTGCCTGCCCCTCGTGAGGGAGCTTACAGAACAGCATCAAATCGGGGTCCGTTTTCCGCAGATCATTGATCTGCTCGGCCGCGTACAGGCCGATACCGTAATCACAGGCGACAAAGAATTGTGTTACATCCTGCTGCCGAAGCTCCATGATTCTCTGTAAAAGCTCCAGCTTCATACGGCAGCACTGTTTCTCATCCTCGTCGAAGCCCCATTTGAAACAAATCACATTCTGTCCAAAGACCGCGCAGCGTCGAATATTCTCTTTCAAGTATTCTCTCCGCCTTTAGCAATTATTGTCGCATTATATATTACGATAATAGTTATTAAAATGCAACTATTTTTCAAAGTATAATATACGAAAAATCGTGGACGGTGAGGACATGACAGACATTCTTGGAATCATTAAAAAGCAGCGTGAGGCCCGCGGCTGGTCAGAGTATCAGCTTGCCGAGCGCTCCGGTCTGCCGCAGTCTACGATCTCTTCGTGGTACAAAAAAGACATGAGGCCCTCCTTCGCATCACTGGAAAAGATCTGCGAAGCATTCGGTGTCACTCTTTCGCAGTTTTTCTCAGATGGTGAGGAAAGCGTGGCTTTGACTGCTTCCCAGCGTGAAATGTTGGAGAAATGGAATTGCCTGACGGCGGTGCAGCAGTCGTCCTTACTGAACCTGATGGATTCCATGCGGTCGTAACGAAGCAGATAACTTGATAAAATGAGAAAAGCCGCAGGCGGGGCAAAGCTCCCGCCTGCGGCGATTATTACGCTCGCGGCTGTATTACCACTTGCTCATGATCTTTCCGAACACCTGAAGTTTTTCATCATCATAGCGCTGCACGACCAGCATCACATTTTCCCCCACCATGAAATCGGAGTCCTCATGCTGGTAGGAGTAGTTGCACATACAGACCACGCCGTCGGGCAGATTGCAGAAAACACCACCGCCGTACTTGCCGGAGATGACCGCAAGGCGTCTGCAGCCTACCGGATGGCGCTGCTCCGCTCCAAGGAAGGGATTGGTCTCTATCTCCTTGATGGAAATGATCAGTTCATCTTTCTTAGGGTCATAGACCTTGACGATGCAATCGAGCACTACACCCGCGTGATACTTATTGCGCAGGTCGGGAATTGCCGTATAGCTTATCTCGCGCTGCGTAAGGTCGATATCATGTCCATAGCACTCTGCAAGGCAGCGCCGGGGGCCCACCGCCATAAGCTGGCATTTCACGCGCGCTCCAATGCTATGCAGATCCTCGCGGTGGGCGAAGAAGTAACGCTGGCTGCGGCTCGCAAGGCGGCGGGAGCCAATGGCAAAGCCCGCCTCACGCTCGACCTTGATGATAATGAATTCGATCTTTGCACCGACCATATTTTGCAGCACGTAATCAGGTCGTTCTTCCCCCTCCTCCCACATCTCCGTTTCGGGGATCATGATACGCACGCGGTAGGGAACCACAATGGCGCAGTACATGGTGAGCTTTTCCCTCCTCTCCGTCTTTGGGTTCCAGACATAAATGGAGCGCGGATCAACGCCGATGATCGTGCCGGTAAGGGCGCTGCGGCCGCGGTAGGAGGCGTAGATGGAGTTCCACTCCTGCCGCTCCTCCGGCGTCAGGCCGCGGTCAAGCTCGTTGAATTTCAGCTCAAAGAAGAGCTGTCTGTCGCTCTTTACAGCCGCCTTTGTCCGCCCGGACTGCACAGACGGCACGGACGGCGCAGGTCGTACGGGCAGCACGATTGACGTGGGCTGCGCAGGTGCCTCCTCTTCGGGCACCTCCCTGCGCGGCTCCCGGAAGCCCCAGTCATCCTCCTCAGCGTCGGGAAGAGTATCGTTCTTTGCAGGCACGGCCTCCGGCTCCTCGGAGAGATCGATGCTGTACGACGGAAGCTCCGATGTGGCTTCGTGCAGCTCCGGGAGCCTCCCGGGCGTCATATTCACATCACTGAGGTCTGTATCCGCCGCAGACCGCTCTGCGCCCTCGATGTAGGCATCTAGCACGCTCTCCAACGCAGCGGAGATCGCGCTGCTCTCGGAGAGCGCGGAGTCGTCTGCTCCCGCGAGGCCTTCATCAGCAGCGTCAGGTGTTTCCTCTGCGGTAATTTCTTCTCCACTTTCGGTAGGGAGCTCTTCACCGGCAGCCTTTTTGGCCGTCTTTCTGCCTGTGCCCCTTGCGATGGGCGCTTCTACGCCGGCTCCCAGCGCGTCAGCATTGGGCGGAGGCCCGCTCTGTACAGCCTCTCCGGTGTCTGTCACCTCGGTCTCATCGACCACGGCGGTCTCAGGGACTTCCTCTTCTGGGATGATCTTTTTTCTTGCCATTGCTGTTTCCTCCTGAAGTTATATTTTTTCCGGCTCGCGAGAGCCAAAAAAGCGATGGGTGCCGTCCTCCTGACGGACGGCGAAAATATGGTGACGGGGAAGCTCGATGCCATGGCTGTTCGGCCGGTCCGAGATCCAGATAAGCCTCTCCCCTTTCATGCGCTGTATCGCCATAATGCGATACGGGGTATCCATCCACGCGACTGTGTGGAGAAAGGACAGCTTCCCGGTCTGCCCTGTGAAGCGAAGCAGGCGGGGCGGCTCCAGCCGTTCGCAGGAAAAGAACTCCGGCTCGCAGTATGTCAGCTCCAGCATGACGTCAACGGCCTCCAGATAGCGCTCGTCTACCGTGCGCTTGCCGTAGCAGACCACATCCTCCTGAAAGTACACGAAGTTTGTCCCCGTCCGAAGCTGACGCAGCATAACATCCATTCGGTGCTGTGAGATCTCAAATTGCCCCTTCCGGTAATGCTGGACGGTGAGCGAATATAGCTGGCGCAGGCGTATATACTTGACCTGCTTGAGCACGGAAAGGATGTACTTTTGTTGATCGGATAGCAGCATAGGGATCTCCTCCTTCACGCCGTAGAGGAGAGCGAATTGAGATACGGGTCGATCAGCAGGTCGCTCTCACCCTCGGCAATACAGTTGAACAGCACAGCCATGATGTAGGCCGTGCTGTTCCTCACGTTTTCTTCTCGATTTTCGCGCAGCTTATGCTCCACTTCCCGCAGGATCATGCCGTCCAGCCGCCGCAGCCTTGCCCGCACGCGGCTCTGCGGCAGCGTGGCGTTGCCGATGCGGTAGCTGTCCGCGTAATAAAGGCGCTCAATGGCGTTTTCAAATACCAGCGCCGTTTCCGGTGGGAAGTAGGAAAGCTCGCACTTGTCCAGAATATCCAGAAAGTCCTCTTCTCTTTCCTCGTCCGTCAGTCCGTCGCGCGCGTGTGCGGGACATGACAGACTGACTTTGATCTGACTACGATCTATTTTTCTTTTTTCTTTCTTACTTGGCAGCATACTCTGCGGTTCTGGAGCCGCAGGTTCCGCGTTTCTTGAAGCACGCATTTCGCGGCTCTTGGGACGCAGCTCCTGCGGTTCTTGCGCGGACGCACCATCGCCTGTGCCCTCAAGAGGCGCAGGATCGGCAGTTCTTGAACCGCAGTTCTCCTCCGGCGCGGTAAAGGGCGCGCTGGCGTAGGCAGGATCGTCCTGCGGTGTCACATAGGCAAGATAGATCTGATTGGCGTCGCCGCGGCCGCAGCGTTTTTCCCACACAAGCTCCAGCTCCACGAGCTTCTTGAAGGCTGCCGTCACGCGCTGCTCACAGATCCGCAGCTCCGTGGCAAGCGCCCTGCGGGGGAAGATCACAAAGACCTCGCCGCGCTCGTTGACCCATCCGTTCCTGCGAGAGAGCTGGAAGCGGTTCAAGAGGAAGGTGTAGGTCACCTTGGCGTCCAAGCTCATCTCGCAGTAGCGGGGATCGGAAAAAAGCCAGCGTGGCATCTGCATGTGGTAGATGCTCTGCACATCGGTCTGGACCATCAGCTGAAAGGATGGCCGCTCTTTCATTTTCGCTGCCCTCATGGTGGGTACCTCCTGTTTTTTGATTTTAGGAATGTGAATATAAAGAGAGACAGGAGCCGCAACGGTCTCTGTCTCATGTTTCACTATGCAAGCCAACGGATGGCTTTATGGAGTAGGGGAGATCGAAAGAAAGCTGTTTTGCGTTGACAAACTGCTACCGTAGTATTATAATCTGTCTACTACCACAGTATTACTTTTGAAAGCAGGTGAGCACATGGCAAACGACCTTGCCATTTACCACGGCTCGCAGCAGATCGTGGAAGTGCCGCAGTTCGGCGTTGGAAAACCGTATAATGATTACGGGCAGGGCTTCTACTGCACGGAAAGCTCCGAGCTCGCAAAAGAGTGGGCCTGCCCGGTCAAAAATGATGGTTACTGCAACTGTTATGAGCTTCATCTGGACGATCTGCAGGTGATGCGCCTGACGCATGGCGAATTCAATATTTTAAGCTGGCTTGGCATTCTCCTCACGCACCGGAGGTTCGACATCAGCTCCCCGGTCGCGCAAGGGGCAAGGGACTATATCCTCTCGCACTTCCTGCCGGACACCTCCGGCGTGGATGTGATGATCGGCTACCGTGCCGACGATTCCTACTTCTCCTTTGCCGAGGACTTTGTGAGCAACACCATTTCGCTTCGGGACCTGAACATGGCCATGCAGCTTGGGACATTGGGCGAGCAGATCGTATTGCTCTCCAAGCGGTCCTTTGGACACATCGAGTTCACCGGCTATGAGGTCGCGGACTATCGGGAATACTACTATAAGCGCTTTGAACGGGATCAGAAGGCCAGAGCCGATTACGCCCGCCGGAAGAAAACCTTACAGCAGCTCACAGAGGATATTTTTATCCTCGACATCATCAGGGAGGGCATGGACAATGACGATCCGCGCTTACGACTCCAACTATCTCTCTAAGGCGTCCCGCGCACTCGGTGCGATGCTCCACGATGCCGTTTATCAGTTTGGTATGGACGGTGGTACATTTCTCGACCTTTTTATCCAATCCGGCGTTGCCGAAGCGTTTGAAAGCGGCAGCCCCAAATACATTGCGGGAAAAAGTGGACTGGAGCTTTATCTGGAGGTCATGGAACGAACGACCGGACGCGGCGTGCAAGCGCAGGCCGAGGAGAGCTATGAGCGCAGCGACGCCTACTGGGTGGGCTGGATGCTGGCACATTATCAGTGGTACTCCGGTCACAGCTTCCGTAGCATTCTGGATACCGTTCCATACGATGAATTAGCTGGGCTGTACGGAACGCTCCATGAGGCGGATATCCAGAAAGCCTATGAGGTCATGGACACACACTTTTCGCAGAGCATGTGCGCCTTAAAAGCTGCAAGAAAGCGTGCGGGACTGACACAGGAGGAGCTATCCGAGCGCTCCGGCGTTTCGCTCAGCGCGCTGCGTGCCTACGAGCGCCGCGGAAAGGATCTCAGCCGCGCACAGGCCGAAACCGTGCTGCGTCTGGCAAATGCCTTGAAATGTGAGATTCCTGATATTCTCGACTGATCTTAGGAGGCCGGACGGCCTCCTTTTCCTTTTGTGCAGGGCTCTCGCTCCCGCCTTCGTCAGATCCCTCGGCCGGGCGGTATCCGGCTATGCTCGTCGTCCAGCTCCTCAAGCTCCGGGGCATCGTCCCCGGCGATCTCAGACCGGGACATCTCTACAAGCCCGATGTCGTCCGGCGCAGTCCCTTTCATGTCTGGAAAGTCATAGATGCACGACGCTCCGGACGTCTGCCGCGGCATGGGCGGTGATTTGTGCTGCCGCACAGCGCCATGCTCTCCATACGCCGGCATCTGCGACGCGCAGGAGGCCGGGGCGTATGAGTGGGGCCGCTCCTCTCCAAGCGCAGTCTCCTGCGTCGGGAGGTGTCCCCCTTTCCGCTGTGCAGAGTCAGGCGGATATTCCCGCTGCGTGGGCGCGCTTTTTTTCGGCGCATGCTTTTCGTTTTCCTCTTCACGCCTTTTCCATTCCGGTACATAGTCAAAGACGCTGCACTTGCTCAGCTCCCCATACGCAGGCAGCTCCTCCAACGCGATTTTATAGAGCTGTGCAGGCTTATAATGGTTGAACATCACGATGCACTTGTGCTTATCCAAGCGTGCAAATTCGTCCGGCTGAATGAGGTCTCGCTGGATGTTGCTGCGTGTTTGCGAATAGGGACGGGTGGTATTATAAATCGGGGAGAACAGCGGAGCGAGCGGGTACTGGTTGTTGGTAACAGAAATCGTGACCTTGCCGCACTTTTTAGCGAAGTATTCGGCGCTGGTCATATCGTTGCAGCCCATGTAGAGCGTCATATCAAAGGAGCCGAGCTGATTTTCCCACTCCTTCCCCGGATACTTTTCCTGCCATTGGGAGAGTGACTGCACCGCCACCTGCACGGACATATTGAAGCCGCGGATGGAGTTGAAGACATCGGAGATGCCCTCCATATAGCCGATGTTGAGGTATTCCTCCAAGCAGAAGCTTGTCAGCACGGGAAGGCGTCCGCCGTGGAGGCGCGCGTAGTTGGAGAGCTGGGGGAAGGTCAGAGAGAAAAAGAGAGAGCTTAAAAAGCGGTAAGCGCTGTCCTGTGCGGAGATGATGACGAAGTAGGCGCAGGGCCTTTGCCCCGGGAGCAGCAGATCCACATCATGGTTGCGGGTGATCTTATCCACCAGCGGGTTTTGGAACACCGCGAGACGGTTGCCGAGACCGATGATGATGTTGCCCCAAAGGTTTTCTCTCGCCTTTAGGAAGAGCCCGTGGGGGCCCTTGGCCGGATGCTCCGGCGGAAGCTCCGCCAGCGTGCGGTTGATCTCGTTGACGCTCTTATAGGCGAGGATCTTATAAACATCACCAAGGCTGCGCTGCTCCAAAGGAAGCAGGTTTCCACGTTCGTCCTTTTTATTACAGACATAGTGGATCAGCGCCATGAGAAGGTTCAGCTCCGCACGGCTCCAGAAGTCGTCGGCTTCCTTGGGGCCGGAGGTATTTTGAATGATGGTGTTCGCCACGGTGGTCACAAGGTCGGGGTTGGTATCCAGCCCCGCAAGGCAGTTCCAGCCGTCCGAGTGCGCCATATCGAGGAAATTGACCGCCTTGACATAAAAGCCCTTTTTCCGAAAGTATGGCGCCATCATTTCAAAAAGCTCGGCCTTCGGATCAGTCGCAATCACAGACTCCGGAGCGCCGCTGCTGCTTCGCTGTGCGCAGCCCATGAGGAAGGGAATGATAAAGCCCCTGGACTTATAAGAGCCTGGGGCGCCAATACAGAGGATGTTGTTGTTCTCACCCGGCTTCATGCGGTGAGCGACATAGGAGGAATACCTGTCGGGGTCATCGGGATGCCTCTTGATGCGGCCGAGGAGCATACCCGTAACCTCCCCGACGCCGCCGAGCTCCAAATGCTCGCCAAGCTCTCTTTTCGTCGCAAAGCCAGAGGTGCCGTGAGTCCCCTCCGGGAGAATGTCAAAGCCGCGCGGATCACGGGTAAAATGATAGCCGGAAAACCATTTGTAGCCCTTCCTTGTGAGCAGGCAGATCAAAAGGAGGATCACAGCCGTGGTGCCAAGCCCGAAGGGTGTAAGCACCACAAAGAAATTCTTGAAGGGGTTGAGCACCCAGATGCTCTCCACCTTCTCGCCGGTCATGTGAAATACGGATTCCTTTCCGAGCCGCAGGGAGTTGAGCAGCATCCCATAGAAGTACCAGCCGAGGCCGCCGAGCACGGCGTACAGCGGCACACGCGCTTTGTTGCGCTCATACCAGCTGCCCCATCTATTTGCAGCGAGGTCCTCTATCTTTTCCAAGAGCTTTGATAAGCGGGGCATTGACGACATCTCCCTTCTTCGTGAGGAATTGTGTGCAGGGCGGCTCATAGAGAGCCGGTGTGTGACCGAATAGCTTTGTCAGCACGCCGTCCGTGACCTTATAGACGGTGGCATAGCCGGGATCGGCATAGCGTGCCAGCAGCACTGCGCTGCCCTGCGCGTCCAGCGCGGCAAGGGCAATGGGAAGACAATTCCGCTCTCTCGCCATTCTGATCGCGGCGTCGATCCGTCGCAGCTCCATATCCGCACCGATCACAAAGGGATGACCGTTGTAGAGGGCGTCCCATGCGGGGGCGTCCTCCGGCGGAGGCTGATAGGCGGAGCGAAGCATGAGCCGTGCCAGCTTTTCACGGTAGTACGGCACGGCCATGATCTGAAGCTGGCGTGCGCCGGTCTCGTCGCAGGAGAGCAGATGGATCGGGTAGTGCAGCTCGCGGTAGGCCTCACTGTAACGGATCAGCTTTCCCTCGCTCTTTTTCCCGCGCGCCTTCAGCTCCTCAAGAATGCACCCATAGCTTGGACCGGCAAAGAAGAACGCGCGCCGGGTATCCTTGCCGAAGTTGGTGTGGTTATGGAGCGCCGAGAGCTCATCGTTGACTGCCATGCGCCCGATGCCGGGACAGACATAATGCGCGGCAAAGTAAATGCCACCTAAATGGGCGATGGCGCCGACTCGTGCGCTGCCCCATGGATTGTGTCCGTGATTTCGTGTGATCGAGGTAATAAGAAGTGACGGCCTCTCTCCGTCGCCACCCACCGATGTCGTAAACACATCGACGCCTGCATAGTAGGCGGTCAGCACCAATTCGGATAATCGAAGGCGCCGCTCAATGGCGGCATCATGGTAGGAAATACGCAGGCCGGGGATAACTCCGTTGAGAAGCAGCTCAACGAAAGCTCTGCCTTTATTGGTGAGGAGCAGGGTGCCGCTCCGCTCGTGCGTTTTGATAAATCCCATCGTCATCAAATTCTCTCGTTCTTCCTTTGTGGAAACGCCATTTAAGCTATTGGGCTTAATATTTTGACACCAGCAAAGCAAGCGCAGAACGTCAATATCCCGCACACTGAAAAGCACACCGCGCACCTCCCTCTCTTTCCTGCGAACGCCGAAATCATTCTTGCGCCGATGCCGGCGCAAGAACATTTTCGGCGTTTTTCTCCGCCGCAATGCGGGGTCAACCTGCCGCCCCCGCATAGTAGGCAGATGAATACGGAAATTCCGGCACCTCACCCTCCCTAAAAAGTCAGTCACATCAAGGCTTTCAGAGCCATACACCCGCGGCAGGTCAATCGCGGCGAAAAGAGCTCTCCAAGCAGCCAAAATGAGGAGGTCACCTGCCGCGGGTTTTGCAACTTTTTCGCCAGTTTCGCGCTCAGCACCATTGTCCTGAGTAGAAGTCGCCGGAGGCATAATCGCTGGAATGCGCGGAGAAAAAGTCGTGGGCATCCTCTATGGGGAGCAGGGTAATATGGCAGCGCTCCTCTCCCTCCGTCCTCGTGGATAAAAGTGTTACGGCGAGGGTGTGCTGGTCATCGTCTGGAATGAGGCGGCCCTTGATGGCGTTGCTGACAGCCTTCCAGCCCTTGTTATCCTGGTCGAAAATGTGGCGTCCCTCTATGCCGGTGTGTTCGTCGATCACAAGCAGCGCGTGGGAATAAAACGGCAAGCCCTTTCCACATGCTTCGTACCCATCCAGCAGGCGGCGAATGGTGTCGCTCATCCAACTTGGCGTCTGATACCGACAATGCGGCAGGAGCGTATGGAGCATAATGTGAAGCCAGCCGTAGCCGAACTCCTCCACGCTGCCCGCAACCTCTACGGCGGGCAGGACCGGCTTGTGCATAAAGCCTCCCACGCCCGGCGCATACCGCTCACAGAGCTGCCGCAGCTCCAGCGTGGAGCGCTCGAAATAATCCATGGTCTGCTCCAGTGTTTTTTGCAGCTTGTTGGGGTTCATCTGCCCACCGTCGGTCAGCGCCACCAGTGAGCCGGTCGCGCTGAAGGCAGTCCCCACAAGCTCCTGAATGTGGATCAGGTCTTGCCTTGCGTCATTCATCGCTGTCTCCCTGCCTTTCTCTGCGTAAGTCGGTCGGAGAGGTCGTGATCGCTTCATACTCCTTGGGCGTCGTATAGAACGCCACCGGCACATGATTATAGCCGATGCAAAGCAGTCCCTCACCGCGTCGGAAGCGGGTGATCTGACGCACCTCGTCCTCCGAAAGATTGAGCTTGTCCTGAATGAGCCGCGCCTCCTGCTCCTCCATCTGCATGACGAGCTTGATGCGGCTGGCGTCCAGTATGCCCTTGCCGTAGCTGCCGCCCTCCAAGCCAAAAAGGTCCTGCATTCCCTGCGTGCTCGTGACAGCAATGCCGCCAAGCCCGCGGATGGTCTTTACCATCTCCAAAATAAAGCCCGCAGCCTGCGGATTGGCTGTCGCGCCCACAAGGCTCCACAGCTCGTCCGCGAGCAGAGCGGAAAGGCCGCTCTCGCAGTTCATAATGAGATCGTAGGCAACGCTGGTTGCCCAAAAGGTGCCGTCTGCGATCATATCATCCGGCATACCAGAAAGGTCGAGAACAATGTACTTATTGTCAAGATCAATATAGTTTCGGCTCGCCATTGCCGCAGCGGAGCCGGTGACGTAGCGGGAGAGAACGACCGCTAAATGACGGGTATCCGGATTTTGAGAAAGCACCTCATACCAGTCTGCGATGACCGGCATAGTGCGGAAGCTGCCATCCTCGTCTACGATGGTACGGTTATCAAAGGTGATGCCGTAACGCCCGTACACCTCCACCAGCGACGAGTCGAGACGGCTTTTGTCCTCCTCGTTCAAGTCCTTTTTCTTCAAGGAAAACCAGATGATGAGCTGTGCGATCTTATCCGCCAGTACGGAGTCGTCGCGGGCCGCGATATTCTTGAGTTTTGCGTAGGAATCGAGCGACCTCCGCCGAATGGCCATCAGGTTCGGGCAGTCCTTGGAGGACGGCGACATCCGCAGGTACAGTCCGCCTAACTTCTCGCAGAGCGGACGGAACTCATGCCCCTTTTTCGGCGCGATGATGATAACGCGCTTGCCCTGCTGCCGGAGCCGCCCGCCGAGGCATTGGAGCGTAACCGTCTTGCCCGCGCCGGTGGAGCCGCCGATCCACCAATTCCCGTTGGTGTACTTGTAGTCGTCGTAGGGGTCAAGGAACACCGGCGAGCGGTTATAGAGATTCAGTCCCAAGAAGATGCCGTTGTGGTCGCTCAGCTCATAGGAGGCAAAGGGAAACGCCGCAGCCACACCGGAGGTCAGCGCATTGCGCCGCGCTTTTCGCTCAATATCCGAGTCAAGAGAGAGGATCGGGAGCGATGAGAGAAAAGCCTGCTCATTTTTGTAGTCGCAGCGCCGGGCGATCATATCCACGGACACGCAGAGCTTTTCCACCTCCGTCGCCCGCTGCTCCAGCGTTTCGGGATCAGGCGCCGTGACCTCGATGAGCGTGTGCATATAATAGAAATCCTCGCCCTGCCGGTTCATCACATCCTTGAGGTAGAGACCGGAGCTGATGGCGCTGTCAAGCTCTTCATAGTCCTGTCGGGTATCGCCCACCTCCCGCATACGGGAGCGGTTCATCATCGTTGTCTGCGAGATCTTGGAGAGTATCTTCTCCTTTGATTGCCGCTTGACAAGGAAGCTCATGTTGATCCCCTCGCCGGCCTCTACCAACGGGGCAAGCCAGCAGGAGCCGACGGTGGTGGTATAGCCATACCCTGTGATATAAAGATAGGTATGGTACACGCCGTCCACAACGATGTAATCCTTGCTTTTGGTATCAACTGTGGTGGGTGAGAGAATATCAAGGATCGTGGTGGAGCCTGCCTCCAATTCAGTAAGATCCGGCTTCTCTTCACCGAAGATCACGCGCTTCAAAAGCGACTGGTTGGATCGTTCCTCCTCACTCTGCTTTTTCCTCTTGGGAATGGCGGCTGCGGCCTTTTTCCTTTTTGGCGTCTGCTTATTTTTCAAGCCAATGTCACATCCTTCTTTTTCTTGAAATCGCGGTGAAAATGCGTATAATAAAAGTAGGTCATACCTATGCTTACTATGGGGAGGAGAAGACTTATGATTTATACCATTGATGAGATCAGCAGCCGAATTCGACCCGTAGCAGAGAAATATCATCTCAAAGCGGTCTACCTGTTCGGCTCATACGCCCGCGGGGAGGCGCGCGACGACAGCGACGTGGATCTGCTGGTGGATCTTTCCGGCGCGGATCTTTCCGGCTTTTTTGCGATCGGTGGACTCTATAATGACTTGGAGGCAGCTTTGCAGAAGGAGATCGACCTCATTACAACGGTGGCCCTTGAGCAGCCGTGCCGTAGGATGAGCGATAAGCTGTTTCGGGAGATCGTCAATAAAGAACGGAGGAAGATCTATGCTGTCGCGTGACTTACAGCGGATCTTGAAGATTCGGGATTACTGTCTGGGTATTCAGGATACAATCGCCCGTTTCGGCAATTCGCCGGATGGCTTTCTGTTAGACAGCGACTATCAGCAATCCATTGCGTTCAGCATCCTGCAAATCGGAGAACTGACAGGCGGCTTATCCGAGGAGTACCGAAGCTCTACAAAAGAACAGATCCAATGGCCGCATATCAAAGGCGTTCGGAATATCATTGTCCATGACTACGGCAAGATCCAGCTTGACCGGGTATGGGACATAGCAACAAAGGATATTCCCGTCCTCAAGGCTTTTTGTAACGATCAGCTGCCCCTTGAATATCGAGAAGATGAGTGAGCTGCAAATTGCAGCTCACTCATCTTCGTAGATGCCGTGTACTGCCGTCGTCATATCAAAGACACCGTCCGGCAGACGGACACGCTGACCGGTTTGCTTATTTAGGATCTCATAAAGCAGCTTCAATACAAAGTTGTCGCTGTACCGCGGCTCCAGCACCTCCAGCTCACAGGCGTCAAGATACCTCCGTGCCGTGTCAGCCTCCTCGTTGAGCCGCTGAAGGATGGCTTTGGCGGTGTTGTGCTTTGCCCGCATATTAGCCTCGTATTGAAACACAAGAAAAAAGCGATGCCGCATGGCGTCGCTTGCAATGCCGTACCCGATCTCTTGAATATTGTCTTCGATCATCTCACGGCAATCCTCGTTTTCCTCCTGCTCCGCGAAGCGGCGCATCTGCTCCACATACGCCTGGGTATCCGCCGGCAGCGTGCGTGCCACCATCTGCAAATCGTTCGGCGCGATCTTGAGATAGGCGGCAAAAGAGGAAACAATATTCTGCCGGTCATTGGCTGACTTCAAATAGACGTTGACCGGCAGCAGCTCGAGGATCTTCACAAAGCGGTTGTCCTTCGTGATAACGACACCGCCGATGATGTTTTTGATGGGTAGCCAGGCTTGAATGCTGTCGCGGTACACACCGCCCTCGCCTCCGGAGCTTGCCCCCTTGCCGAAAATCAGTTCCTTCAGATTCATTTTCTGACCTCACCTCGAAAAAGAATGATCCGACGCCTTCTGCGCCAGCGCCACCAGTCCTCCAGCCAGTGTGTCATGCTGTCATCGTTGACGCCGATAAGGCCAAAGCCACCGACGGGTACGATGACCACCAGCGTCACCATGATCTTTGTGCTCAGAGCGAATGGAAGGAAGGCGATGCAAAGATACAAAACGGGGATCGTCAGGACCACGGCCTCAACCAGATTCCGAAGCTCAAAGAGTCCCATGACGCGCCCCGCGTCCGTAAAGTTTGTAGGAATGTGGTAGACCTCATAATTCATCCGAATCCGCCTCCACAGTTTCTAATAGCCGGCCCTGATATTGCAGCAGCATTCGCCTCAGCTCGTCAACCGTCCGTTCACGAGAAGCAATAACCTCCTCCATCGCGCAGCGAAGAAGCCGCTCATTTCTCTCTGTGCGCTTGATATTTCCCAACTCCAGCGCGCTTAAATATTGATTGCTGAAGCTGCTGTGCCGTTCCAGCTCAAGGAGTGATACGCCGCATTTCAGACGTATCACCCGCAGATATGTCGATGCTGCCATCAAGTTCCCTCCCGATAGTTGATGTAGGGGAGCTTCCCCCAGCCCTGCCAGCCACGGTCGCTGACCTTCGTTTTCACAACGCCCTTCCGCGTCCCCATGGCTTCTATGGCGTAGCCGCCGCCGATATAGACGCCCGCGTGACCGCTTTTCCAAAGCATGAGGCCGGGGAGCTCGGGCAAGGTGGATATCGGTCCGTAGTCCTCATTCTGCACGCCGGCATTCTTGCACACCCGATACATCTGATCCGCACCATAATCCGGCATTCCATTCGCCGCATAGCCGATGGTCATGCTATCCGTATCCAGCCAGCCATAGCCCTTGATGAGTCCGATACAGTCGGCAGTGCGGCGGCCGAGCCAGTGGCTTTCAATAAAATCAGCGTGATTGCCCACACCATCCGGGTATTGCTGCTTTTTATACGCAAACAGCGAGGGCGTCAGAATGTTGCCGTAGGTACCCCACACATAGCCCCAGTTGTTCTCCCACGCCTGTACCGCGTAGGCGGCGAGGTCGAGGTTGTTCTTCGTGCCGGGATCGACAAAGCGAGATATGTCGATCTGATTATCGTAATCGGTGCCGTACTCAACATCTCCGGAAAAGGAGCCGTCGCCGCTGTGATCCGGCCGATAGGTTTCGTAATATGTCCTGTACTTATTGATGGCGTCGCTCTGCTCCAGTGTCTCATAGAGCGCTCCCGCCCATTGCTTAGCATCCTTGTTAAAGCCAAGCTCGTCCATCAGTTCATCCGGATCAAGATGCTTGACCTTTACCGTCAAGGTCGTCACAACTCCGTCGCCGCCATCCTCCGTCAGGCCGAGCGTCGGGAAATACGACAGGCTCGATTTGCAGAAATCCCGAACAAGGTCGGCACTCATGGCATTGAGGTCCTGTCGATAGGCTGCGGAGTTGATAGCGATGATCCATAGGAGATCCTTTTCCGTCATAGAGCTGGACACCTCTATGCGGTCAATGGCTGTTCCGTTTTCCTCATACTCTGCAACGATGCCGGTCACAACGGAGTCGATCTGTGCTGCCTCAAAATCATCAAGGCTCATATACACTCCGCCGATGGTCATGGCCTGCCCTGTCATTTGCGCGATGGCGTCCGTATCAGAGGAGCTATACCCAAAGAAGATGTTGGGAAGCGCCGTAAAAATCACCATAGGGAGCACGATTAAGACAATGAGGATCATGAGCAGTATTTTTACAAGAAACGGAGCCGTCTCTTTGACCGCGACGGCAGCGGCGCCGTGTAGGCCGCCCGCTGCCGCTGCCTGAAGAATACGGCGTGCGGCTCTTGCCGCATAAGCGAGGTCTACTGCTCTTTGGAGCCCCGTGCGGGTATTCTCATGTTCCTTCATGCTTTTTCCCTCGCTGTTTTCGACTTGGCGTCAGAGCCTTTTCTTTTTTCCCCGCTCCCTTCATAGCTTCCGTGACAGACGGCTTTGAAAGCCCACCTGTTCGCGCAGTCTTCGGCATAGACATTCGCGCCCCTGCGATCGGGCGAGACTGTGCCTTTTCACGGCTGTTTGCCCCGTTTCCTGCGGGGCCGGGGTGCTGAACGGAGACTGCACCTCTCATGGGGCGAGCGCTGCCGTCTCCGACTGTGCGCGGTTCCTGCCGCGCCGAGTCATGCTGCCTCGCTTGTTCAAAGGGTGCTGTACGGGCTTGGGACAGGTTTCTGCCGGGCCGAGGTTCAACGGTCAGAGCAGGGGCAGAAGGCGGAGGCGTTGTTCCTGCGGGACCGGGACGCGGCGATTCCGCGCGAAGCGTTGTCTGCCGCGCGGCAGCCCTTTGCGCCGCTGCTTTCGGCACCGTCTGCACCGGGCGCTGCGTATATCGTGTCTGTGCAGGCGGCGATGCGTTATGCCGCCCCTCCTCCGACGCCGGAGATGTATTCCCCGCGGTGCCGGCGGGCGGCTTCTGCCCTGTGATCGAGGTCGTATTCCTAACCGTCTGTCCGGTAACGCTTCGGCTCTGCGTGGTCTGCGTATTCGCCAGTGATATGCGGGTCGAGGACGACGCCGCCTGTGTTCCTGCGGGACCGTGCCTGCCGCCCGGAGTTCTTACGCTATCCGATAGGGTGCGGCTCGCCGGTGAAGCGGGAGCAGGCGTCTGGCGTGTGCCATGCAGCGCTGAACCATTCCGCTCTGCGCCTTCCGTGAATGTTTGCTGCCGGATCACGGAGCTGCTCTGCGACATGGATGCTGCGCTATGTTCCTGCGAGGCTGTCTGCACTCTGCCCGTCTGAACCGTGTCGCTATGGGAGGCGTAGGCTCGCTCGCCTGCCCCTTGCTGTGCGCTTTGCCGCTGTGCTTTCTGATAGAAGCCGCTTGCAGTATATCCTGCAAAGCGGCCTCCGCCGAACGGTCCGCCCGTGCGTGGGCCTCTGCCGCTCGGAGAAGCGCCGGAGGAGAAGCCGCTGCCTCTGCCGCCGGCAGACTTCCCAACACTCTTGGTAATGTGCGAGGCCGCCGAGCGCACAACCATGTAGGTCAGTGCGCCGGGCAGCGGCCGCCCGAGAGAGTCGCCGGTGATGGCCGGATTCAACCCAATGCGGGTGATGATGGCATCCGCCTTTCTTGCGACCTTTACGAGGGTCAGGATCAGCACGATCCACAGAAATACATCCAGCCCGCTTGGCACTGTGGAGAGGACGGACAGAAGCATTTTGAAGAAGATCACATTGGTCACCATCAAAAGGCACATGGAGCCGTACATTCTGCACCAGCCGCTGAAGATGTCCGCGGTGCTTTTGCTGCCGCCCATGGCAAATGCCAGCGGCGCCGTCATGGTGAGTACGGCGAGGATAACATACCGCTCCGCAATTTCCAGCAGGAGCCTGAGCGTCTTGAATATGATAATAATACCGAATAGGATCGCGAGCAGCCACGACGCGGTAAGCGTACCGAATATGCTCTTATCCACCAGCGTCACATGAACAGCGGTCGGGACTTGCAGCAGGTCAATGATCCTTGCGGTAATGCTAAGCCCGATCTCGCAGATCTGCGGGCTTGCCAGCAGGAGAAAGGAGAAAACAAAGCTTCGGGTAAAAAGCAGCTTCGGGTCCTCGCCTTCAAAGCCGAGGCCGGACATCATGCTTTTGAGCGCTTGAAAGACGAGATTACCGATCAGAAGCGCCCATCCGACCGCCATAAGCACCTGTATGATGTCGTCCATCACGGGAACATGGCTTTTCATGTACGCATAGTCCATGCTCATAATGTCCAGCAGCGCGGTCGAGAAATACTCCCAGCATTCCAGCACCAGCTCGTACGCCCACTCCGCAAAGCCTTGGAAAATCAGCTCAAGCAATTTGGATACCCCCTTTGTGCCGGAGCGGTAATATCCTTATGGCGTCAAGGTCGCAAGCCCGCTGAACAGCGGGGCAACATAGGCGATGAACGCGCCGATGCCGTTGATGACAGCCCACGCAAGCCAAATACGCTTGAGCCAGTCCCATGCCTGATCAGTCTTTTGCTGGTTATTGGACAGCTTGGCTCCGATTACCGCGATCGCGGACATAAGGCCGGCCAGCACAGTGCTGATGCTGACGATCTTAGCGTAGACATCTACGATGATCCGGTTTGCCACCGTCCACATATCCTCCACCGCGAGGGCGGGCGTTATCATTACGGCAACGACCAGCACAAGAGACAGGGCGGTGAGGTACATTTGATAAAGTCTTTTTGTCATAGTCCATGCTCCTTATGAAAGCTACGGCAGCAGGCGGTTGTGTCCGCCTGCCGCCGCATTCCCACATCTTGTCTTGAATTTGGGTATCTCATCTGATATAATCGGTTTCGTGAGATGAGGTGAGATTGCTATGATTTATACCAACGAAGAAGCCGCGATGATCGACGGCATGATCGGCACGCTCTTTGGCGGCGCGAATGTCGCGGAAAATGTGCGCGACGCATATCAGACCGTCCGTCGTCATCTCACGGAGGACTCGTTAGATCAGAAGGACCTCAGCCGCATCTCGGCAGCAATTGATTTTTCGCTGAAAAATCAATTCTGCGACTCCTGCAGCAAGGAAAGTCAGCGCGTTTTGACAACGATCCTCATCAAAACCGTTTCCTCAGCTTGAACCCGTTTCAAACGAGAGTGGCGACAGCAAAAAGCTGCCGCCACTCTTTTGTCAGAATCCCGTTTTCGGAAGTGTGATGGGGTGCACTGGCGTCAGGTTTCGGATGATCGTTACCCAGCTTGCCGTTGCGGTCTGCCAGGTGCCTTGATATTTGCCGCCCACATCGGCGCGGTTGACCATATAGTAGCCGTTGACCGCGTTTCCGTTCACCATCACGCTCAGCGTGGGATTAACAACGCTTTGGAAGCCCACCGGTGCCTTACCGAAGTCAAAATAGATGTCGGTCACGACCTCGCCCGCCTGCATGGGAATGGCGTTGAGGCTGAAGCTGTAGTTGTTGCTGGTGAGCAGGTTGCTCGCCAACACCTGATAGCTCGTGTTGCAGTTGGTTTTGTAGAGGATGCGGTAGTTGAGCCGCGCGCTGTAGGTGCCGGTGGTCAGCGTCGTGGGACGAGCCACATCATAGGGAATTTTATCGTGCCAGAAGAAGGATTCCAGCGGCACGTTGGAGGTGTTCGCCACCGTCAGATCGTAGCGCATGGACTGGCCTGCCATGACCTGTGTGTTGCCGCGCTTGGTGATGGTAACGCCGAGACTGGCAGGCTTATCATAGGCAGAGAGCTTGATGATCTGACCGGGATATTCCAGCGTCACATCATGCACGGTAGGGTCGAGCTGCCAATAGGCGGGCGCTGTGACCTCTCGGATCTGATAACGGGTTAGTGGCAGCGCCTTGCTGGCCGCAACGCCCCGGGCGTCCGTCGTGATGTAGTCCACCACCTTGCCGCTGCGGGCATTGACGATCTCATAAACAGCACCCTTGAGCGGAGTACCTGCGGCGGTGCCGGTGACCTCGTTATACTCAGCGGCGTACTTATAAATCTGGATCTGGCCCGTGACAGCGGTATTTTCCCATTCGATCTCCACGGTCTTGCCCGGAGAGACATAGACGGTCTTATGCTGCTTATCCAGCGTGTAGCCGGGGGCGGCTTCCAGTTCTCTCAGATAAAAGCGACCGCTCAGCCCGCCAGGGATCTCGTCAATGTAGATGTAGCCCTCATCGTCCGAGGTGTACTCGCCGATGGGCTTCTTGTTCGCATCATAGAGGACAAACTTTACGCCATAGATCCCCTCGCCCGTGACGCTGTCGATTTTGTGGATGACGATGCCGCTGAGCTTTTTGTTGGTCACCTGCAGCGTCACATGCTTGCCGTCCTTGATCTCAAAATAGTGGGGCGTATCATCCAGCCGGAACGATTTGTTCGATGTGACCTCTTTTGCATAGTAACTACCATCCTCCAGAGCCACGAACACACGGCCATTTTTGTCCGTCGTAACGGTATCCACCAAGGCATCGTCCACCTTGCGGATCTCAAAGGTCGTATTGGGGATGCGCTCACTGTGGTTATCCTCGTTGACCTTGATGATCTCCACGCCGCCAACAGGCGTGTTGTAGAAGTGGAGAGTCTGTGTATCGTTGGGGTTGACAACCACGGTCTGGGTACGGGTGTTTTCGTCAATGGTATAACCGGGGATCGATTTCACCTCCGTCGCTACTATGGTGCCGGAGATGCCTGAAATGGAGATTTTACCCGCCTTATCCGTCCGGTACAGGCCGGTGGAGGACAGCGTGCCGCCCGCAGCATCTACATACGAGCCATCCGCATAGACGATCTTGAACTCGACGCCCTCCAGCGGCTCCTTTGTCACGGAATCCTGCTTTACGATGATGAGATTGCCCTTGGGGGCGTTGCGGAACTCCACCGTGACAACTTCATTGGACTTGGCCTTAACCGTCTGCGGGGTATCATCGAGAATGTACCCCGCCTTCGCGCGGGTTTCCTTGATGATAAGCGTGGTGTCGGGGGCGATGTCGGTAATGGTGAACGTGCCTGCGCTGTCCGTCACGAATTTGCCGTTGGCGTTGCCGATGAGATTGCCGTCGGAATCCGTGACAAGGAACTCCACATCGGAGATGGGCGCATTTGTCACGGCGTCCACCTTTTTCACCAAAACGCCGCCCTTGGGCTGGTTGCGGAACTCCAGCGTCATCACGGCATTGCGCTTGATCTTGATGCTCTGCGGGGTATCGTCCAGAATATAGCCGTCTTTTGCCCGCACCTCTTTCGCGATGACCGTCATGCCGGGAGTCAGGCCGTCAATGCGGATGGTGCCCGCGCTATCGGTCACATACTTTCCGTTGG
>ERZ827104.318-NODE-318-length-55056-cov-6.828712_pt1 | contig 55056 bp, 33 predicted proteins | sample MGYA00519781_ERZ827104 | MGnify/ENA primary metagenome ERZ827104 (study PRJEB31778, sample SAMEA3449257) | human gut metagenome | biome: human gut; feature: human-associated habitat; material: faeces | place: United Kingdom | collected 2010/2012 ...
GGTCTCTACTGCTTTCAACCCCAGGGCAGCCCAGCCTCATCATGCTGGCCAGTGCGTTGTGTCTCATTATTTGCCCGAACAGCGTCGATGCCAGCCGGTTTTGCCACGACCGACCCGTCACAGGTTTCATCGCTCGCCGGAGAGAATTCCTCCGGGTCATGGCGCACACTGTGCGAATGCTCATCTGTCCGGGCGGTTGCCCGTACTGCTGGTATGCACTTTTCAAGGAGCAGTGAGAGGCAAATATCCAATGTCCCTCACTCTCCCTCCCGGATAACCGTGGGGTGGATAAAGGAAATCCAAAAAATTTTTTATTGTGCCTTGCAGCACGGGGACATCAATGTGTCGAAATCGTGTTCACGAAGAGAGAATGCTTGCCGAGGCTTTCCGGCTCATGATACTTTAATATTTGGTATGAGGACCCTGACTATCGGGAAGAAACATTGGTGCGTTCGGTGCAAGATGGCACGATTCTGGAGAGCCTTTCTGGTGATGTTCGCATTATGCCGAACGGGGAAAGATGGCTTATTAAATGAACCTTTTAGAATATGCGCTGCCAGCGGGAATTGATAAATTCTCTTTAAATAGCGGTAAAAAGGCATTCCAGCCTCCGTATTACAAATCACAATATTGAGAGAGCCGGGCGAAGCACAAAATGCTTCACCCGGCTCGTTTCTATTGCCTCGAATGGCCGATGTATTAGGCAAAGATCATGCGGCGCAGCTTTTCCAGCAGCTTATCCCGGCGATAGAGGACAGTCCGGTGGTACACCCCCAACTGCCTGGCATATTCGCGTGCGGGAATGCCCTCAAAATACAATGCTTGTAGAAGCTGACGTTCCGCGGTGTTCAGACCGGACAGCGCTTCTGTCAGCTTTTTGAGCTGCATCGCAGTTTCACTGCTTTCCTCCTGCTCCAGAGTGGTATCCTCGGCACTGGGAACCAGATCCACGCCCAGCGGTTCGAGAGGAACATCATCCTCCAGCAGCTTGTCCAGAGACAGGAGCTTTCCGGCTTCCATCTCTTCACGGACATACCGCTCCCGGCGATCTGCCTGAGAGTAGGCTCGATACACGTCCTCCGGCACCTCCACATCGATTCCATCCACGGTGATGATGTAGGAAATGATCTCACTGGCATCGTTTTTGACCTGTCTATAATTACGGCTTTCCCGCCATTTTTTCATTTATCATGACTCCAATCTCAGAAATTTTTGAAAATCTGAGATGAAGTCATGGATATTTGGCGATGTAGGGCTGCCAGAGCTGGCGCATAGAAGTCCTTTCCGCCTTTCAGCATGGCGAAAAGGGTACAAAAAAGAGCCTTACGCATAGCCGAAAAGCTACTTGTAAGGCTCCTAACGCTTATTTCCCGCTTGCGTCTTGCGACGTCGGGTGGTTGGTGCTCTTGACGAAGTCAGATAATGTTGATTGAGTTAGATTTTCCTCGAGATGCCACACTGCACAGCGGCGGCAACGGGAAGTGGCGGTCGATACAAGATCACAATGCCGATTTGTGTTCCGCACTTTGGACACTTGGCGATGAGATCCGCGGAATCATCCTTTCCCATGGCGAACAGGCGATATTGGGACATGATCGCTTCCGCGGGAATATCCACGATGCGGCCTTTCAGGCAAACCGGACAGCGAAGAGACTTGCGGGCTTCTTTTTCCATAGCGCCTCGATTTCTCTGTTCTCTATTTTGAGAACAGCATCCTAAAATTTTCCTATCTCACAGAAGATGGTGGTTTTCCAGCCGGATGCGCATGGCCTGCTTGGAGACTTGAAAAATATCAGCCATGTCAGCAACCAGCTTCTGCCGGTCTCGACCGGACTGGAGCCGGTAAAAGCAGCGCTTCACCTGTGGCAGCGGCATCAAAAGAATAGAGCCGAGCAGGTTTGCCTGTGACTCAAACGTATTGTTCTGCGTTTCGGTGATACTCTGCCCTGTCACCATGGCCGCGCGTTTGCCAGTGCCGCTATATATCTTCTTGTGCAGCAGCCAATGTGCCAGCTCATGGGCGCAGGTAAACCGCAGCCGGCCTGTGGAGGCATCCTCTCCGCAGAGGGAGCTATCAATGAATATGGTACCACCCTTGACCGCAATAATGGTATATCCGGGGATATCGTAATCATAGATGATGGTGCCGCCATCATCAAAAATTGTTTCGCCCAGGACACAGCCGGTTTTCCGCAGGCACTGGTATTCCAGCGTGAGGCCCTGTGCCTCGATAATGTTTTCAATGGGAATCATAGTGGGAGCGCCATAATAGAGAGACGGATCATAGGCGGTGATGACTTCGCGGGCGATCCCCTCCAGAGCCTGTTCCCTGTAAAATGGTGTTCTCATGCCTTGCTATCACTATCCTCTCTCATTCGCCGGTTGATCCGGTCGATAAAGTCCTGCCATTCCTTGTCGGTGGCGTCTGCCTCTTTGGCAGTGCGGAGCGCCGTGCGGACGATCTCCCGATCCATGATGTAGTCCGGGAGATCTGCGGAAACCCGGTCCTGACGGGACTTCGCTGCCAGATCAAGCATCTGCTCGCGGTCTGCTTTGCCGAGCTGTAGTAGCAAGGCCAGCCGCTCGAGGTATTCCTGCACAGGTGCCGCACGTCGGTCATTCTCGATATTGCTCACATAGACGGGGGACAGGCTGAGCTTTGCTGCTAAACCGCGGAGAGTCATTCCGCAGGCGATTCTCCGTTCTCGAACAAAGCTGCCAAAGGTCTGATTCATGCCGTTCACCTCCTACCTGCTGTGTTCTCTTGCCTGTGAACAATGTCAGTATAGCAAACATGTGTTCGATTGACAAGGCAACAAAAAAGAGGTGTTCCCCGCAGGGAACACCTCGGAACGTAAGCACAGAATAAATGACAACCATCTCAGTGAGGAGTAGTTTTTGAGGCGGTGGCCCTTTATACGTGCTCAAGTTTAGCCATTGTTTTGTTCTGCTTTCCGCAACTGGCCAGATGAACAGTCGTGCCTACTACGAAGCTTTCGAACTTGCTTCGTACAGCTCCGTCCAGATCTCGCTGCCATTCTTGTCGTAGGAATGACCATGTCCATTGCTGGCCTCCATCACCTGATAAAAAGCCCAGTGACTTGTCGGCACGTCGGGGAAGCGGCGAACATTTTCATTGTTGGTGTAGCTCTGATCCGCACTGCGCGCCAGCATGCGGTTCACGATTGCGGCGGCCTGTGCGCGACTGATTTTTTCATTGGGCTGGAAGGTGTACTCGTCCATTCCCGTGATCCATCCATAGTTCACCGCTGTGAGGACACAGCCATAGAACCAGTCATCAGTGCTTACATCGCGGAACTTCAACGCATTGCGGTTATCCGCCTTGGCAAAGCGGGTCGCAATAGCTGTAAACTCAGCACGCGTGATTGAGCGCTCTGGCTCAAACTTGCTGTTACCGATACCGCGGACAATACCGAGAGAGGCCAGCGCATTGACCGCCGTGTAATACCACGCGTCCTCCGAAACGTCAGAAAAGCTCGTCGTAACCGTAACGTCCTTATTCAGAAGCAGGTTATAGAACATCTGACAGGCCTGTGCACGTGTAAGGCTATCGTTCGGGCCGAAATAACCGGTATCGTAGCCATGCATAAATGCGACGTGCGTTTCAGTATCCAGCAAGTCAGCCACGCCGGTCACCTTGGGATCGGTAACGGACGGCTCAACAGGTGTCGGTGTGGGATTGGGTCTGGGACGGTTGTCATGATCCTTATCATCCGGCTTCGGTGTCGGAGGATTCGGATTGCTGCCGTCAGGCTCGGCGGTTGCCGTGATGATAACATCACCGGTCACCGCGGCAATATTGATCTCACCGGTGCTTGCGTTGTAAGCCCTTTCGGTAATATCGGTTTCGCCCATCAGCACAGAGACAGTCTTCATGATATAACCGGACTTGACGGTGAGCTTATTCGTATAGCTTGCTCCCTGCAAAACCGCGGTAGTCTGCTGATCCTCTGCTGTCACATTGGCCAGATTCAGTGCAACACCGTGAGGAACGTTATTCACATACCATCTCGCATAGAGCGTTATAACCTGTCCATCCGTCTTGATCAGGCTGGCGGGGTTGGCGTCATTCGACAGAATCGCACCACCGCTCGGCGCAGTCGACCAGCCCAAGAAGCTGATGTTGTCTGCGTAGGGTTCAAAGCCGATCTTGTCGATTTCGCTGCCGATCTCCTTGAGCGTATAAGCCTCATTGAACGCAACATTCGCTCGATCCACCACGGTCTGGTTCCCTGCAGCAGTGTATTTACCACCGTTGGCGTTGTACTGTACCGTTCCGCGGAACGGCTCCCATGCAGCAGTGTAGGTGATCACAATGTTCTGTCCGAGCGCCGCAGCAGTGCGGAACTGCTCCAGATCAAGCACATCAGAGGCAGGAATACGATAGGTATTTGCATTATCCGTATAGGTCTTGCCGTTGTCGCTCGTCGTCAGCGCAACTTCTGTGCCGTCGATGGTCAGCGTTGGCCTCCAGAGGAAGGTGAACGTGCCGTTCACGGTATTTCCGAGCTTGTAGCGCAGCTGAGAATACGAATGGAGAGCGTTTGTATTCGGATAATACGTCGAGGTAACCTTTGCCGTCGAAGTGTCAGGTGCGGCAGGTGCATCGGCAGGAACACTGCCGGTGTACTGATACTGCACTGTTACTTCGGGCACATTGGCCTGATTCAATGTCCAGATACCGGTCAAGGTCAAATTATCAGCAGGCATTTCAATCCTGGTTCCCGGTTCGATCATTGCACCAGTGTCCGAGCGTTTCCAGCCGGTAAACGTGTAATAACTCGGGTAGCCCATGGGTGCCGACGCAACAGTGATCTGCTCATTCTCCGTGCGGGACGTGACAGCAGGAAGCGTCACGTCGGCAGGGATATCTCCCGTGAACTCGTACTTGAACTGATATGTTGTGCCGGGGTTAGGATCAGCTTTGATTGCCTGCCACAGACGATATGTATTGGAATTCACACTGCCGTTTTCGCTGACAGCCAGAGCGGTGGCATCCCAGTAGTAATAATCTCCGACATTCTTGCCATTCTGGTCAATGGTATAGGTAATGTTGAAGTCAATATAGCAGCTGGATGCCAGCGCGTTGATCTTCGCTCTGAGCATCTTATTTACCGCATCATACTCAGGTTCTCCCACAACATAGCCGCCCTTGATGACAGCACCATCGGAGATCAGGTTGCCGACTTTAATGTCCAGTTTGTCCGGTTCAGCCGTCATGAATTCCGGCAGAGGGAGTGCGATATCGACCAGAGAGCTCTGTGCGCCGTTGTCGCCGACATACTTTGCACGAATGCGGTACGTCACCTTATCCCCAACCTTCGTTGCGGTCGGGTGGACAGTAATGTTTGCATCCGAGGCAGTCGGCTTGTTTACGTCGTCCGCGTAAAACTCGAGATCCGAACCGCTCAACAGCGTGATGCTGCTCTCGCTGCGATTCAGCAGCTCATCCATCGATTCTTCGGTAAAGTCATCGAGCATCAGATCGTCCGGATCTTCCACATCCTGGTTATCCGCCGGCCACTGCTCGGTCAGATCTTCGTCCAGGTCTGCCGGCAGATCCATTGTCTGCGCGCGGGTCGATCTGCTGTCAAAGGCATCACGAATCGCTTGCAGGCCATTTGTCATCGAAACCGTGGTGGTCAGCGTCGCATCAGCAGGCACACCGGTAAACATGTCCGTCGTGAAAAATCCGTCCTGCGTGGCGCGGATTTCGTCAAAGTCCAGAGTGATATTCTTAAGCGACGTGCAGTTGCGGAACATCCGGTTGGTGTTCGTCAAATCCCCAACCGTCCATGTGCCGCCAAAGTCCACATTCGTCAGCTGATTGCAGCCGTCAAACATATCGGTCATGGTCTTCAGGCTGGGGAATGAGGCGTTTCTCTCTGGCAACACAAAAGTCACTGACTCCAACTTGCTGCATCCTTTGAAACAGTGAATTAATAGATCTTACTTTCGAAACGTCAACCCCTGTCAAATCTGCATGTTCAATATTACTGAACTCAAAAGCACAGAACAGTTCCTCCGGTTGTGCGCCATTTAAAATCACATTGATGTCAAACGATGAAATAGCAGACTGGAAAAAGGCGTAGCCCATCTCTTTCACCGACTTCAATCTCCATGTGCCGATCTTTAAGTCTGTCAATCCTGTTGTTCCTGCAAAAGCATAGGTCATCTTTGTGACGCCAGATACGTCCCAACTGCTAAGATCAAGGCTCTTCAGCGAGCTACAGTTTGAAAAAACCGATTCAATAGTAGTCACTTTTGAAGTCGGGTGGAAGTTGTTCAAATCTAAATTTCTCAGTCTTTCACAACCAGAGAACATTTCAGAAATATTTTCAACTGAGTCCGCCACAAACTTGTCCGGCAGTCTGAGCGATGTTAACTTTGTTTGTTTGAACATACCAACCATGTAAGTGACTTTAGAAGTATCAAAATTCTCTCCGAAGTTGATTTCCGTCAGTGGAGACCACTCGAACATACCACTCATATAGGTAACATTTCTTGTGTCAAAACTGCTCAAGTCAAGTGTTTCTAAACCGCTCGAGCCAAACATGTTACTCATTGAAGTTGCTGATGACGTATCAAAGTTCTCTAAAGATAAAGATTTCACCTTCCAGCATCTATAGAACATCGATCTAAAACTCTCGACTCTGGACGTTTTAAAGTGACTGACATCAATTCCTTCTAAGGCCTTACACTCTGAGAACATGAAACTCATGTTTGTTACATGTTCAGTATCAAAACGACTAACGTCAACTTTCTGTAATTTGTAGCAACGTGAAAACATGCCGCACATATTTGTCACATTTTTCGTGACAAAATTTGGCCCCAATTTAAGCTCAGTAAGGACTGTACGTTCGCTAAACATGTCGTTCATATCCTTCACATTTTCTGTGTTCAGTGCATCGAGATGAATGGTCGTTACTCGTTCATAAAAATTTTGATCGAGAGGATGCTCAAACAGCCCTGCTGAATTTTCCGGTGCAATTACTCCATCCGGGCCAGCAATATGAAGATCATAATAATTTCCATTTGGCGTCAGATAACCGATGACTCTGCTATCTATGTCATCTTGTATGGTACCAAGGTGCCATGCAGCGACAATACTAAGGTCATCGGCAACAAGAGTGTTTACATCGACCTCTCTTGTACTTTTGTTATAGGAATACCGGTTAAATGTTCTGTCATCAACATAAATGCCAACAATCTTTGCCCAGTAGCTGGTTGGAATGACACTTGTCAGTATGCCATTCATTTGAGAATATCTCGGTGGTTTTACATAGTCCAGGTGATTATCTAAAGTACTGGTTGCAACCTTTTCGACATCCAGCTCTACTTCCATATGTCCATAGGCGGCCTTGAGTTCCATACCATTCTCCGGCATTTCGAGCACACTGCCAGGCCGATAAATCTTCCCCTGGTCAGCAGTGTCTGCTGCATTCCAGCCGCCAAACGATTCATCCCCGCGCGCGAGTCCACGGCCATCCGGCAGAACCACACGCTGTCCCGGCAACGCCTTGATCGGCTCTACCGCGTCTCCCGTTCCGCCGTTCAGATCAAACGAGATATCTCGATAGGCACGGTCAACAACAGCTTCCGGAAATGTCGTGCTCAGGTTGGCGGTGAGCTCATCAAACACGCCCGTGTGCACACCGCCGCTTTGTCCGGCGCTCTGTGCATCGATAGTAATGCCTTGCAGAACCGTCTGCGCTTCGTACACGTCTGCATTCAGATCCAGTTCAAAGACGATGTCATAGTCGGTCTGCCGACGCAGATGCTCGATCTGAACGGCCACACTTTTGTTGTCTTTCGAGGGCGTTGCCATGATCTGTGAACTGCCGCGTGCAGACTCCACATAAACATCGGTAACCTTTTTCACGATGCTCGTACCGTTATTCGATTCACTGAGTTCGAGTTTGTAGGTAAGGTCATGATAGTGGTCATAGGCAATATTCTCAAGGCCATCGCGCATTGCCTTACGGAATGCTGCCGCGTTGCTGCTCGCATACGCCGCCTTGGCAGGAACGCTGTCATGCGTTCCTGTGTACTCGGTCGCATACTGCTTGAGCAATTCGTTCGGCGTATCCGTGCCGAGCTGCCATGTGATCAGCGCGTCGGTGTCGGCACTGCCATCCATGTTCAACGCATCGTGCAGAGCTTTGAGCTTACTCTCAAATGCCGCATTGCCAACCTCGACGAGTTCCTTGCCCAGCACCCAGAAAACAATGGTCGGATACGAACTTCTTTCGCTGTTTTTTAGAGACTTCACTTCAGCAAGCGCTGCATCAAGTGCCGTGATCTCATTTGCCGTACCGGCACCGTGTATCACCTGAGACATCAATGCATAAATGCCATCGTTGTTGACACGATTTGTTTCTGCCGTGGTCGTATAGTTGATCAGCGAAACCAGATTATTGCTGGTGCTATCAAAAATCGTGTCGGAGCCGCTCTCCACCATCATCTTTTCAAAGCTTTCAAACGAGTCCTTCCCCTGAACAGAAGTGTCCACAAGGAAGATAATGTTGTAGCTGTCGACCTGTGCGCCAGGTTTATGATAGCGGACGGTGGCGTGTGTACGGTCTACATCGTCATACGTCACGGCTACATCGGCATTCTCCTGATATCGAACACCGTCAGCATCGGCTGCCAGTGCAACGTTTGGCAGCAGGCCCAATATAAGAGTCAAGCACAACAGCAAGGAGAGCAATCTCTTTGCACAGCTGTTTCTATTCATGTCATTTCATTCCTCCATTTTAAAAGTACACAGAGCGTCATCTTTCTTTACTTACTGCACAGTATCTCGAAACGCTTTCCCCGGCTTGAATGCAGGGACTTTGACGGCTGGGATCTCAATCACTACACCTGTGCTGGGATTGCGGCCCATGCGTGCAGCACGCTCTCGAATTTCAAACGTTCCAAATCCTGGCAGCTGTACTTTGCCGTCTCTTTTGAGTCCATCCTGCAGAGAAAGCACAAATGCGTTCAGGACCTGCTCCGCGTCTTTCTTGCTGACGCCCGCCACTTCCGCCACAGCGGCAATCAATTCTGTCTTGTTCATAACTTATTTCCCTTCATCTTTTATAATATTTCAATCGTAAATCGAGTCACTGTCCCACTCGACGATCGTACCGGTAGCGGCATCGATGGTAAACTCGTATTCCATCGTGCCATAGCGGATCTCACCCTCATACTCCCAGCGGCCATCGTCGAAGTCGAGTTTGAACTTGTAAATGTTGCGGCTCGTTGCACCGGGCACACGGGCAAGCGCAATTTTCTTGGCTGCGTCCTCGCTGATCCGTCCGTTCGCACTGGTGCTACTGTTCGCGTTTTGAGCAGGAGCATAGCCCTCGATGTCATAGTCATAGCTGAGGATCGTCCCCGTAGCGGCATCGATCTCATAATCATACTCGGTGTAGCCGGAGCCGGTGCTGCTCACAAATTCGATCTCATAGACCATGCGGCCCTTTTCCCAATCCTGCTTTGCCTTCACGAACTGCACCTGCGAGGCAGTCTTGCCTGCGTGGTTGAGCGCGATCTCCTTTGCCCGCTCCAGCGTGACGCTGCCTGCCGCAGTGGTCGTTCCGCCGTTCCCCGGTGCAGAGGAATTACTGGTGTCATAGTCCGTCACCTCACCGCCGGAGGCACTGTCAAGCAGGACGGTACTCGTTGCATTGTCCCATCTCACCGTTTTTCCCATGATCTCACCGATGGCGCGAATGGGCAGATAGATGGAGCCGTCATAAACCGCGGGGTCGACCTTTGTGCCGTTGACATCCGCAAAGGTGCGTTCTGTACCGTCGATGATGACATGATATTCCGGCCGCAGATAAAACGTCACGTCTGCACGCTTCGCCGCGCTGTCCGGCGTGCCGGAAACAGTGCCTGTTGTGCGCGTTCCACCAAGGGTCGCGGTTTTGGCTGCGTTGTCCCAGTTGACGTTCTTTCCCATCAGCTCACCCACAGCGCGCAGAGGGATGTAAGTTGTGCCGTTGAAGAGGATAGGATGTACTTCTTTTCCCTGTGCATTGTAAAAATCGCGTTCGATCCCGTCGATGCGGACGCTGATGTCTGGCCGCAGCGTCGCAGTCACGGTAGACGCTGCAGACGCACCAACAGTCAGCATAGTGGACAGTGCCATTGCGCAGGCGGCCGCCTGCAATGTTCTCTTTTTCTTCATACTGTAATTCTCCTGTTTCTGTTATTTTGTTTATGTGTTCAGCAGTTTTACATAGATGCTTTGGTTGAATTTCCGGAAGAAGTCGCAACATTCTTCCGGAAAGAATTGCCGGACGCTGAGCGATCAGGCCAGCCATCCGCTCATTTCTTTCATCTTTTGCAGGACCTCGCTTGGCCCGAGAATGCGGATCTTGCCGCCAAACGTAAACACCCAGCCGAAAAAGGGAGGACTGGGAGCTACCTCTACCGTTGCTTTGAAATGCTGCGCGTCAATAGTTTCGATGTGGACCTCTGGCCCGAAGCGGTCTACGATGCTTCGCATCATCTCATTCTCACACAGCAGCTCTACGGTACAAGGCTCATCCGGATACATGCCGAAGACCTTACGCACATATTCGGCAGGGTCAAAGCCCGGCGACAGCGTGGCCGCCTGATCCGTTAAGGCAACGGACGTCATTCGATCCACTCGGAACTGTGCCAGCGTACCGTGCTTGTCTGACCAGCCGACAACGTAGTAATAGTCCCGACTCCAGATCAGGGCGTAGGGGCTGAACTGATAGCGGTAGCCGTCATGCTTGAGAACCTTTTCCTTTTTGGCTGTGTACTCATAATACTGGAATGAGATCTTGCGCTTTTCCTGAATGGCGGTCTGGATCTTGTCGACAGTGTAGTAAATGCACTCGTTTTCCGGTTTTGCGGTGCCGTCCATATAGATATGGCGGTTTAACTGCGCGGCATGGTATTCACTGGTGAGCATGCCGATTTTATGAATAAGCTGCTTGCTCTTTTTTGCCGTGATGAATCGGGAGGACTCCACAGCATCCACCAGCAGTTTAAGCTCTGGCAGCTCGAAAAGCCGCGTGCCTACGAAATAATGATTTTGTGTACTTTTCACGCAGACAATATCCATCCCGCTGTTTTGGAGGATCTCGATGGCGCTGTACACGCTTTTGCGCCCCAGCTTGATGCCATAGGATTCCCAATAGCTCAAAATATCCGCAGCGGAAACGGTATGAGAGTCATCTGTGTGCTCCAATAAAAACCTCTGCAACAGCAGCAGGTGATTCGGCTGATCCTGTGGCAATTTGCTTGATTCCTTTCGTTCTGGATTGTTGAGCGCCGTCATGAGAGGGAAGGGCAGCATCTATCCGAAGCAGCAGAATCACACGATCTCCCATAACGGGTCCATTTTCTGCTTTTGCTTCTCATTCTGCTTTCGCTCAGCAGCTCGCTCTAACCGCTCTTTTTCCGCCTCATTCCGGTCTTTCACCATTGCACGGTACGCTTCGAGGACGTTTGCCCGCTGTTCGGGTGTCAGGCTGCTTGCAAACGTGCCATATGACTCTCCGGCCTGTTTAGCTGCCCACGCGACCGCGTGGAGCTCATCGGATGCGATTGAATTACCACGACAAGGAACCATTGCTTTCTACCTCTCGTTGACTTTGACTCACTTTTTATGTGCTCTTTATAACATCCTGTTTTACGTCGTTCTGGTTGGCTGCACGAACGAAGCGACATTGAGCCATTTATAAATGCCAAACTGCTCGATAATGAGTTGTGTGATCTTGTCCAGTGATTTATCATCAAAGGGGAGGTCGATATCCGTCCAGATCATAGATTCGAAATGTTCACCGCTGCGATTATAGGAAAGAATCAACCCGACGCGGTCATATAGGCAAACCACGCTTTTGGCTTTCGAATCAGGCATATTGAGCGAAATGATCAGGTTAAATTGTTCATCCGGACTTTTGCATTCCACCCATTTCCAGTTGTGAAGATCAACGGGAGCAACGCGTCCGTCAGAGGTGTAATCCGCGTGTCCGCTGCCGCTGCCTGGTCCGGTCACGATCTCCAGACCGTTATTGGCAAACAGCGTTTGCTTTTGCAGATACGAGATTAGTTTCTTGCGCTCCGACTCCCGCTGCTCACGGTAGGCTTCCTTGGTTTTCTGAAACATGCGCTTAATACCTCCTTTTTCTGTGATCCAACCGCCCCAGCAGGCATAACAGCAGCAGCGAAACACCTGCCAGCACCGCCATGCTCGCCATTTCCAGCGTCGTCGGAGTCAGATAGAGCATTTTAATGCCCAAAGCCACAAGTGCCGTCAAACTGGCAGCGAGTGCAAGTCGCAACCGCACGATCCGCTTATCTGGCCGCGCGTTGTATCCGTAATGAGTGGCATGCTGCGGCAGCTTTGTCATCTTCAATTTACCTTTGCGTTTATACGGGCCGTAGATCATGGGATGCTCCTATCTGATGTTACCAGCGTGACTTTTTCATCCGGATAGAATTTGCCGTTGCAGCCAATGACGATGCTGTTTTCTACTGCCCAGCAGATGTCGTCATAATATGTATGGGTTGACGGCACATCCGAAAACGGCAGTTTGTCTGCCGCCAGCGCGGTCGGTATTAAGCCAATGAACAGCGCGGCGATCATCATTGCGGATACGATGGAGTAAATCAGTCTCTGCTTTCTTTTGTACGTTTTCAAAGTTATCACCTCAGAGTTCTTATAGGGGAAATTAAATCCTTCCGTTCGGATGGAAGTTCGAAAAGAAATCTTCCGCAGGCATGGGCTTGCCGATCTTATAGCCCTGTAACCTGTCACAGCCGAGCTTTTTGAGCAGTTCAATCTGGCTGTCAGTCTCGATCCCCTCTGCTACGCAAAGCATATCGAGCTCGTGGCACAGTTCAACAATCTTCTTGATGACGATCTGTTCCCGCTTGCTGATCTCCGCCATACAGATAAGGCTTCGGTCAAGTTTGACGACCTTAAATTGTTCCACGTACAGCAGTCTGAGGCAAGCGTCCTTCGTGCCAAAGTCGTCAATGGCAGTGGCGATCCCGCGTTTTCTGAGCTCACTTAGAAGGTTTGTAAGCGAATCAAGCTGGATATCCTGGGAGGACTCTGTGACTTCGAAGATGAGCTGCGAGTGATCCACGCCGGTGTCTGCAAGGATCTGATCGACGTGCTCCAGAAAGTCTGGTTCTGTCAGTGTATTTTTTGAAAAATTGATGTTCAGTACGAGATCCGGCCACACATCCCGACACTGCGTAATGATATTGCACGCCTGCCGCAGCATCGTGAAGTCCACCATGGCGATCATGTGCTCACGTTCCATAATGCTGATAAATTCGACCGGCGTGTGGATATTGCCTCGTGGATCGATTTTGCGCACGAGAACTTCCGCACCGTAAACACGATCTTCCTTGATGCTGTATAACGGCTGGAGGTATGGCACAAAGGTGCTTTCCCGGAACTCCTGCAAAAGCGCATCCAGATAGGCTGGCCGTTGGTCTCTGCGATTCGCATGCTCCGTATAGAATTTATTTTTTGCTGCCTGCATGGCCTTTTCTGCCTTGCGGACGGTGATCCCGACATCCTCTTCACTGCCCCATACATAGCCGACGGCCGCGATATTCTGTTTTGAAGAAAGTGTTGATTTCAGCTTTTCTGCAGTCTCCATAAACTGGCTGTAGCTGACGCCGGGCCAGATGATCACGAACTCATCTCCGTTGATCCTGTAAATATAATCGTCACTGATATGCTTTCGAATCAGTTCGCACGTCTGCTGAATGGCCTTGTTGCCCATATCGTAGCCCAGATTGTCGTTCAGCCATTTTAGACCGTTCAAATCGATAAAGCATACACCGGTTGGCTCCTCTGTCCCAAGAAGGCTCTCCAGCGTTTCGTCATAGGCGAGCCGGTTTTTCAGCTTTGTCAGCGAATCATGATAGCTCTTGAAGGTCAACTCTTCCGTCAGCAGGTGCTTTTGGAGCTCATTGGCAGCAATATATGTCACCTGCGACAGAAACTCCGGTGCTTCTACATTGTCCGAAGGATTATCCACGCCGAGAAATCCATGCAGCTTCCCACCGCTCAGAAAGATAGGTACCGTGATCAAGCTCTTGATGCCCTGTGGATGTAGGCAGTCATATTCGATACGCCGTGCAGGATCATCCTTGAGCGCATCCACGTCATCGATAATGTTGATCGCGTTCTTCTGGTTTTTGAAAAGATCTACCCACAGCGCAACGACATCGATAGGAACATTCTGTAAAAGATCAATTTGCGGCGTCACGCCCTCTTTGCAGATCTCATAGGTGTTGTTGGTCACGCCTTGCTCCCAATCGAACTCAAATATGTATGCTCTATCTGCAGCGTAGTGCTCGTTGATCATTTTCAGCATGACGTTGACAGCTACATCAAAATCCGTTGCCATAATAAGATTTTCAATACAGGCAACGAGTTTTTTCTCTGCACTCAGGTCGTCCCGCGTCGAGCGAAGTTCGCTGATGTAGTGATTGACATCGAAGGCAAGCTCCATGCGGCAGGTTTTGCCGTTGTAGTCAATAAGGCAGTCGTGTAATGTGAAGTTACCGATCTGCGGATGCTTTCGATTCCATGTGTAGCGACCGTCCGGGCTGCTGCGCAGCAGGTCATTCGTGCAAAATTCGCAAGGCGTATCTTTCCCCTGCAAGTGCTTATAGCACATCGTACCAGGCGTTGGAGCACCAAAAAATTCGCAGCCGTATCGGTTCAGGTATAGTAGTTCATAGGTGTCGAGATCGCTGATATAAACGATCTCGTCCACCTGATCTAAAACTTTTTGAATATCCACACCGGTTTTCTCCTTGTTTTGCCTTTCTGCATGATCCACCAAGGTTCACTTCTGGCGGATATTATTCTGGAGAGGATTTCACTGCACCACAGGGATTCAGTGTTTTTGCACGTGATGATTATGCGCCTTTTTTATCTCTTTCATTGTCATCATCTGTGGTCTCTGGGGGAGTGATGCCAAGCTGCTGATAAGTCAGCCGAATCAACCGAGCGTAGCGCTTGATCCTGCTCGTATCACCTTCACAGATCGGGCAGCGTGGCTGTTGGCCCTGCTCGACGCGCTCTCGAATCTTGCTGCGCCAGACATGTCCTTCCGGACATTGCCACCAGACCGGCTTTTCACTTATAGCCAAAACATTCTCCGGCTTGAGCAAGTCATTCAGCAAAGGATGCCACTGTTTCGCAATTTGAGGGGCTATCGTGGCAAGATCATTGAATCCGGGTAAAACCGTCCTATTGCTGCAATATGGGCATTCTTCTCCATGGAGGGTGCGCTGAACGACAGTTGTTTTCCATATATGTCCTAATTTGCACTGCCACCAGACAGCCCGTGTGCTGCTGGCACTTACGTCCTGCGGTGTCAGAATGCCGTTTTTCTCTGCATCCCACTGCGCTGCGAGAGCAGGGTGGGTGGTAGATAGATCGTTGTAACCAGAAAGCGTTTTTGCGCCGCTGCAATACGGGCAGCCACGATCCCGCGCGGCGCGGACACAGATCCGCTCCTTCCATTGATGGTGCAATGCACACCGCCATGCCGCAATGCGGAGGTCTTTCGCCGTCACTATCTGCGGTGTCAGGCTCCCGTTGGCTATTGGGTCCCACTGCGCCGCAAGTTCAGGATGTGTAACGGAGAGACTATTCTTCTTGATGCTTGGGGAACGGCCTGCGCATATAGGACATGCTGTTTTGTACCGGACTCGGTTATACGGCGAAGTCTGCCATGTATGTCCCTGCGGGCATTTCCACCACACTTTTCGCTGGGCCTGCTCAAATACGGCCTGTGGGGTGAGACACCCGTTTTTCTTATCATCCCACTCTGCTGCAAGGTCAGGACGGCATGATGCGAGATCATTGATCCCAGCGACAATGGTTTTATTGGCGCAGACGGGGCAGGAGGTGCCTCTATTATAGCGTGCTGCAATGACCGCCTGCCATTCATGCCCTTTTGCACAGCGCCACCAAACCTTTTTATTGGAGCCGTACATGACCTGATTCGGCGTCAATGGGAGGTTCTTCTGTAGATCCCATTCAGCCGCGAGCATTGGCGCTTTTGTGGCAAGGTCGTTGTAGCCGGGAAGGATACGTTCATTGCTGCAATAGGGACAGGCAGAGCCACGACTGCGCCGGTAAACAGGAGCCTGCCACGTATGGCCAGCGCAGCAGCACCACCAAATATGCTTATCCGACCCGGAGGTTACCTGCTGTGGAGTCAGGGGCAGGTTTTTTTCGGTATCCCACTCCTTCAAAAGGTCAGGGTGATCTTCCTGTATGCAGAAGTCATAAAAGGATCGTTTCTCTTTTTTCATGGGTATCGGGTCCTTTCATTGGAGGAGAGCTGAAAGCTGAGGACTACTGATCTCCTTTGCCTCGGTCAATGCCGAGCTGTAAGTACGTTTCATCCATCAACTTCTGATAATAAGCAAGTCGTTTCTCACCGATATTTCCGGCGCATACCGGGCATCCGGAACGGCTCCGCGGAGAAGTGCGGTTGGCGATGATCGTCCGCCATACATGGCCTTCGTGGCAGATCCACCACGCATAACGGTTACTGCCAGCTAAAACTGTATGTGCAGTAAGGGAACCATTGAGCGCGGGATGCCACTGTGCGGCGATCTCAGGTTCCAGTGTTGCCAAGTCATTGAAACCGGGCCAGACACGCCTGTTTACACAATAGGGGCATTTATCCTGACGCAGTACCCGTTTACTGATCACTGATTCCCACTCGTGACCGAGAGGACATTGCCACCAGACCTTTCGACTTGATCTGGCGACCACATCCTGCGGCGTGAGGGAACCGTTACGGCTGGGGTGCCATTGTGCTGCGACACCCGGGGCAATCGTTGCAAGGTCATTGAAACCGGCCAGAACTTTTCGATTCGAGCAGTATGGGCATCCGTCGCCTCTCCGCGTTCGGTTCATGACGCTGGCTTTCCACTCGTGTCCTTTTTCGCAGATCCACCAGACTTCCTTGTCACTGCCAGCCGTTACCTGCTGAGGCGTGAGCGTTCCATTTTTCTTCTGACCCCATTGCGCTGCGAGGTTTGGATATGTTGTTGCGAGATCGTTGAAGCCCGTCAGAATTACATTGTTGGCGCAGATGGGACAACCGACCTTTCCTCGCACTCGGAATGCCGGAGATGCTTGCCATTCATGCCCGAGCTTGCAGCGCCACCACACTTTTTTATCTGTCTTTTCAGATAGCTGCTGTGGCGATACGTCACCGTTTTTAGCGAAGTCCCATTCTTTCATAAGATCCGGACGCAATGTTGCAAAGTCATTGAGGCCGGGAATGATTTTCATATTTGCACAGACTGGGCATCCTGTTCCAGTACTGCGGCCCGAAATGGGAGCCTTCCAGTGATGGCCTTTTTCGCAGATCCAGAAAACGGACTTGTCGGTATGAGACATAACCTGATCCGGGGTCAACGGTGCGTTTGCATCGTAGTCCCACTGCGCCGCAAGCTCAGGATTGCGGGTTGCAAGGTCGTTATACCCAGGCAGCGTTCGCCGATTGTTGCAATAGGGACAACTGTAGCCATTGCTTCGCGACGAGATAGCAGCCATCCACTCGTGCCCTTTCTCACAGCACCACCAGGCCTTTTTATTGCTGTGAGGCATTACCTGCTGGGGCGTCAGATCTCCGTTTTTTTCAGCGTTCCATTGAGCAGCAAGCCCTGGGTTTCGGGTGGCGAGGTCATTAAAACCGGGCAGCAGCTTTTGACTGGAGCAATACGGGCAGCCTCCGCCCTTCCTGACCTGATCCCCAATCACGCGCTGCCAGCTATGTCCGCAGGGGCCGCTCCACCATGCTTTTTTTCCAGTCATTGCTGTTACCATCTGAGGAGTCAGCGGGAGATTCTTTTTCTCATCCCACTTTTCCAAAAGGTCCTGACGGCCATTTTGTATGCAATAATCGTAAAGAGATTGATTCATGCTTTTTTCACCCGCTGCCTTGAGATGACCTCCGCACCGAGTGCTTGAAACAAAAAACGGAGCATTTGCAGAGGCTTTGCGACGCTATGTCATATTTTTGGAGTTCTTTTTAGCCTGCCAGTGAAGTGTTCATATCGTCGGGGCTTTCCTTGTTTGCACGTTCCTTGCACATCGGACATTCGCAGCCCAGAGCTGTCCGTGCGTAGATCTGGGCTTTCCATTCATGCCCAGCCGGGCAAAGCCACCACACTGTTTTCTTGGCGCTGTATATGACCTGATCCGGTGTGAGCGATCCATTTTTTTGAGGATGCCACTGCACGGCAATATTCGGAACGGTCGAGGCAAGGTCATTAAAACCAGCGAGCACTTTTCGACCTGTGCAATAAGGGCAGTCAAAGCGTCTCAGCGTTCGATAGAAAATCAGCATCTGGTAAGAATGCCCCTTTGCACAGCGCCACCATGCGCTGCACCGGCTTCCGCGCGTCACATCGGTTGGAGTAAACGGAGCGTTCTTTTCGGCGTCCCATTCATCGACCAGTTCGAGACGGCCTGTTCGCTGACAATATTCGTACAATGTTTCTTTCATAGCCGGTCTCACCATGTTTCTGCTTGATGTGATTAAAGAAGAGGGGTATTTCGTGTGCCGCTATGGATTATCCTGCTTTGCGATCTTCTGGTAGCCCAGAAGCGGGATGAACGCAATACTGCTGTTGCAGACCTCGATCAGACCACACACCAGATCGCTGATGAGGAAGCGGTAATAGATGTCAAGCAGTAAGCTGATCGCAAAGGCTGTTAGAAAAGCTCGCAGGACCTGCGGACGGATTTCTGTTGTCACTTCGCAGCTTTTTTACCTGGCACATGATCCGTGCGCCCAGGTATATCTTCAGCAGTGCGACTACTGCTTTATAGACCATGAGGGTGATTACTAAAGTGCCGTTCGTTTCAGCGATCGTAGAATACAGGATGCCAATTATAATGTGGAACACATCGATAAGAGGAAGAAGCCAAAATACGATGCCGAAAAGTCTCATTTCCTTTTTCCATTCGGTATTGCTATTTCCCATTCTTACATGTCCTTTTTATCTGTATTTTAAAATCGCATTCCTTCTCCAAGCGTTCGGACACTCTTTGCTCGAGCGCTTGGAGAAGGAGGGGACATTCCGTTTCCGGCCTTCTCATAGAGAATATAGGAAGTAAGCAAGAATAAACTTGATTATTCTACATAGGGGAGGGAGGTTGCTTGTGCGTCGGTGCAGTCTGTTGGGCAGAGGTATCACTGACCCGCGAATTTGCAATGCATTCCCCAGACTCGTCCATATAACGCTTGTATCGCTTGAGCTTTTTCTCGTCGACACGCCCCATGCACACGGGGCAGTTGCAGTAGCCACGGGAACGCGAACTAATTCGTGCTTTCCAAACATGCCCTTCCGGACATTGCCACCATGCTTTGCGGTTAGAGTGCTCTGTTACCATCTGCGGCGTCATCGGTCCATTGAGGCTTGGATGCCACTGTGCCGCGATCTCCGGCCTTTTGGATCCCAAATCATTGAAACCTACGAGAACTTTTCGTCCTGTGCAATATGGGCAGTCACAGTTGCGTGATGTTCTGTCCCAAGGCGACATTTGATAGGAGTGGCCCAATGGACATCTCCACCACACTTTTTTCTCTGAGCCGGCACCGACCTGATCCGGCGTCAACGGTGCATTTTTCTCCGTATCCCATTCAGCTGCCAGGGCAGGATAAAGCGTTTGCAAGTCATTGTACCCTGCTTGTATCACGCGGTTTGAGCACACTGGGCAGCCGCTTCCCATATAAGTTCGTGCAGTGATTATGGTCTTCCATTCATGTCCACGCGGGCAAAGCCACCAAACACGTTTGGTGGAGCCGTATGTCACCTGTTCGGGGGTGAGAGATCCATTTCTGCTTGGGTGCCACTGTGCGGCAATGTCCGGATTATGCGAGGCCAGATCATTAAAACCGGGAAGCACTTTTACTCCCGCACAGTAAGGACAGCCAGAATGCCTTTGCACCCGAGACGCAATTTGCATCCGATAGGAATGCCCTTTTTCACATTGCCACCAGACCTTACGGTTAGAGGATGGAGTGACCTGATCTGGCTGCAGTGACCCGTTCTTTTTGCCATCCCATTGCGCAGCGATCTCAGGAAAGGCTGTCTGCAAATCATTATCGCCGCTTATAACAGCTTTTCCCGTGCAGAATGGGCAGCCAGTGCCGCCTGAGACGCGTGAGGATATCATGGAGCACCAGCTGTGGCCCTGATCACAGCGCCACCACACCTTTTTCATCGACCCGCCGACAACCTGTGTTGGCTTAAGATCTCCGTTGCGCACAAAGTCCCACTGTGCCGCGAGCTCAGGGTTTGTTGCTGCAAGCGAGTTTTCTTCTGCAATGACCATTCTGTTCGTGCAGTAAGGACATTTACATCCCTGTGTTTTCAGCCGGATCTCTGTCAGATAGCTGTGTCCCTTTTCGCACTTCCACCACACCTTGCGGCTGCTGCCGCGGGTCACATTATCCGGCGTGAAGGGTGCGTTTTTCTCTTTATCCCACTCATCCAGCAGATACCGCATATTGGTTCTGACACAATAATCGTGCAGCGTTTCTCTCATAGCCCTCACCTCGCTTTTCCGGATGCCTTCAAATTTGCCGCTATTTAGTTGCAGTTGAGTAAGCCTCCGGAGAGATGTTCAGATTACCCTTGAATGAATCCCTTCTCCAAACGCTCCACTAAGTGTCGAGCGCTTGGAGAAGGCGGGGAGCAAAAGCTCCCCGAGCCTTCCCATAGTGAAAATAGGAGGCAGACTAAGACAGTGTCTTAGTTGTCTGCGCGATAAAGGAGCGTCACGATCTGGGCACGGGTACAGACCGCGTTGGGAGCGAACTTGCCGTTGCCGGTGCCGCTGGTGATCCCGTTCTGCTCTGCCCATGCGACGGCATCAGAATAGTAATCATTATCGCTTATATCAAGAAATGCTGCGTTTCCTCCGTGGGACGGAGCGCCCGCCGCCCGGTGCAGGAAGGTGACAGTCTGCCCACGGGTCACAGTCGCATCCGGGGAGAAGGTATCCGTACTCGTTCCCTGTGTGATCCCGTTCTCGACGGCCCACAGGACCGCCTTGTAGTAATAGGCGTTAGGGGAGAGATCGGAGAACGGATTGACGGTGCCGGTCGGTTCAGGCGAGCCTGCGGCACGCCAGAGGAAGGTCACCGTCTGAGCACGGGTGCAGCTTGCATGGGGACTGAAAGTCTCTGTGCTGGTACCCTCGGTGATGCCCTTTTCGACCGCCCACTTGACCGCATCGTAGTAATAATCGCTCTGCTTCACATCCCGGAAGCTGATGGTCGTTGCGATCTTGGAGAAGGCCGCATCCACATTCACCTTGCCGGAGGGCATGGTAAAGGTGTACTTGCCGTTACCCTGATCGTTCAGGGACAGGCGATTACCGCTCTGGTCGGTGACGGTGAGCTTATCCAGCTTGTAACCATTGTCCGGCTTGGCCGTGATGGTCACAGTGCTACCCTTTGCAGCCGCAGACGGCGTTACGGACACGGCTCCGCCGTTAACGTGGCTGGGCGCAGAGACGGAATGATTCTGATCCCGGTCGCTTGCTCCGCTGGAGCTGGGCTGTCCAGGGCGCACAGGCGTTTCCGTAAAGGTCCACTCGCCGGTGAACCTCACGACGGTGTTCTCGACCGTTGCCGTCCAGCCAGAGAACGTCCAAGTGCCGTCCTTTCCGTCCTTCCGGGCAGTCGAGGTCGAGTTGGCAGTATAGGTAGTATCCATCGCCGCTCGTGCCTGTTCCTCGGTATCATAGGTGTGATCGTCCTGCGGGAGCTTTGCGTCCGAGGGAGCTTCGCCATCCCATTCGTAGCGAACGGTGAACATCTCTACAGGAGCAGGCTCCTGTACTGTGATCTGCACCGTATTGCTGCGTGTCTCAGCGGTCTTTTCGCCAGTCGCATTTTCGTTGGTATTGGTGGCTACAACATAGTAGAACCGCGTCCCTGCCGCTGCCGTATCCGGCGTAAAGGTCGGAGTTGTTTTGCCCTCAAGCAGCATACCATTCTGGTCGTCCTTGGAGGTTGCCTCATACCACTGGTAGGTGATCTCGCCATTGTCCGTGACCGTCGTTTCGCCGTTCAGTGCTGTTGCACTATCTCCAACCGTGTAGCTGGCATCCGTCAGTCGAATCGGATCAGGCTTGGCGGCATTTACCTTGAGCGTTTCCGTAAAGGTCCACTCGCCGGTGAACTTCACAACGGTTCCTTCCACAGAAGCCGTCCAGCCGGAGAAGGTCCATGTGCCGTCCTTTCCGTCCTTCTGGGCGTTGGATGTGAAACCAGCCGTGTAGGTTTTATCCACAGCTGCCTCGGCATCCTGCACACTCTGGTATGCTACGGTATCTGTCGGAAGGGTCTCTCCGTCCGGGAACTCTGTACCCCAATCGTAGGAGACGGTGTAGGTCACAGCCTTTTCTGTCACCGTAATGGCTACCGTATTGCTGCGGGTCTCAGCGGTCTTCTCGCCGGTCGCATCCGTCTTCGTGTTGGTCGCGATCACATAGTAGTACTGCGTTCCAACTGCGTCCGTAGGCGGCGTGAAAGTCTCTCCGATCTCACCATCAAGAAGTGTTCCATTGAAGTCATCTACGGCATTGGTCCGATACCACTGATACGTGATCGTTCCGTTGTCCGTGACCGTCGTTTTGCCGTTTAACGGCTCAGCGGTTTTGCCTGCCTCATAGGAGGCGTCCGCCAGTGTGATCTCAGCAGGCTTGGCGGCGTCTACCAGAGGCTCGTCCTTTTCCCACTTGGCATAATAGGTCTTATCTCCAGTAGCATCCGTCCCGATCGCCGTCACCGCCTCACCGGAGAAGTCCGCCGCCGGATACCAGCCTCGGAACAGAAAACCCTCCTTCGTGGGAATGGGCAGCGTCAGACCAACGCCCACGCGATAGAATCCGTAGTTGCTCTGATCCTGAATACTGCCGCCATCCGTATGATAGGTGACCGTGCATACCTGCGCGGTCTGATCCACCTTCAAGAACCAGCCCGCTGTTCCGTTCTGTACGGCCAACACAGTGTTGCCATTCAAGGTGGTCACTGCACCATATTCCTGCGGACGCGCCACCATCAGGGTCGCGACCGTCATGCCGTCCGTCACTTCGCTCTCTGTTTGCAGCGGCAGGCGCTTGCCCTTCAATTCATTTTGAATCGTGATCGTCCCAAGGGTCTTGAGGTAGAGCTCCTGCATCTCCTCGAAGCCGGTGATCGTTACCTCCTTGCCGCCCTCCTGATAGATCGCTGCGCCTGTCTGCGCGGTATTGTTGCGGAAGCTGCCGCCGGAGATGGAAAGCGTTCCATTGGTCCAGACAGCGCCGCCATTTCCGCCGGAGGTGTTGCCCTCATAGCTGCCGCCGGAGATGGACAGGCCGTTGGGCGTGTAGAGCACACCGCCGTCGCCCTTGGCGCGGTTATTCCGGAACACGCCGCCCTTCAGGGATACGCTGGCGCTCGCCTTATCCTGGTAGGCAACGCCGCCCTTTCCCGCCGTGCTGTTGTTCTCAAACGTGCCGCCGGTGATGGAGAGCGTTCCCATATTCAGCCAGAATACACCGCCGTTGTCTCCGCTCTTGTTATTTCGGAACTCGCCGCCTTCAATAATGGACTTTGCCGAGTGATCCAGGCAGACCGCGGCAAAACCGCCGGAATTGTTCCCAGATACTGCGCCGGCTTTTGCCGTGAATGTAGAAGCGTCCCGGATATGCGCTGCACCGCCAAACTTGGCAGCATTGCAGTCCCGGATCTCGCCGCCGTTGAGGGCAAGGTTTCCGTTGCTGATCTGGACCGCGCCGCCGGCAGGAACGATATCATCCACCTTTTCGCTATACGCATTGGCCTGATTGTCGTTGTTTTGCAAAACTGCGCCGCTGCCAAGGGTCAGCTGTGCCTGCGTTCGGGTCAGGATCAAAGGTCTGACGGCCCTCATTCCGCTGTTCGTTGTGCCTCTTTTCAGAATGTCGTCCACAGCGCCGGTCCAGTTTGCGCCGCCGTCCAGTGTGATATTCTTTACCGTCAGGTCGGCGCTACCACGCAGGGCGATGAACTCATTGCCGTAGCCGTTCCCACGGTCCATGCGGTGTCCGCCGCCGTCCAGCGTCAGCTTTTTGCCGGAGATCTCGATCGCCTGCGTGACGGTCACATCCTTGCAAAGCTGTACGGTGCTTCCGTCCGGCGCGTTCTCAATCGCCTCTGCCAGACTGCTGTAGCCGGAACCGTTTACAATGGCCGCAAAGCTGTCCACCTCGATCTTTGCGGTGGCAGACAGGACCTCGTTGCTCGTTTGACCCTTGCTGTCCACCAGATAGGCGGCTGCGGCGTAGCTTCCCGCCTCCGTGGGCAGATAGCTTGCGCCGTCCGCGCCGGAGATCTCGGTCTTTTCACCGTTTTCGCCCAGCTTGTACCAGCGGTATCGGACGGTATGCGCCCCTGCTGCCGCCTTCACGGTCAGCGGTTGAATCGTATCGCTCTCCCCGTAGGCCGCGCCCTTGGGAGAGATGAGCATGGTAATGGCCGGGAAACGCACCTCCACTTGGAAGGTGGCTGTCAGGTTTGTTCCCCCTACCGCGGCAGTCACAGTCTGCTGTCCGGTCACAGACGGGTCATATCCGCTGAGCGTCACATTCTGCGCCTCCAAGCGGCTGCCGTCCTTCATGAGCAGCGTGACCTGCAAGCCGGTATCATCCAGTTCTTCGCCCATGAGGTAGCTCGTTTTCTCCGGCGGCGTCAGGCGCACCTCCTGCACCTGCGCCTCCAGTCCGGCCACTGTATACCCCGTAATGGGCGTATCCACCTTGCCGACCATCTCGGATGCCAGATAGACCAGCCCACCGGAGACCGTGGGGAACGCCCCGGCCTCCACCGTCAGGTCATCCAGAGAGGAATAGCCTGTCATGTACACATTTTTCAAATCTGAACAAGCAGTAAACGCGTCCTTGCGGATGCTCGTCACCGATTTGGGGATGGAAACGCTGTCCACGCTGCCGCCTGCTCCCGCAAACGCATTGGACGCAATGCCCGTTACGGTATAGGTCGTGCCGCCCACCGTCACCGTCTCCGGGATCTCCGCCAGAGAACTGCCGCTCCCCAGCGTGGGGTCATAGGAGGAGAGGATGCACTGCGTCGTGCCCTCCACCGCTTCAAAGCGGAACGGGCCATCCGTGATATACTGCAAAACAGTGATGTCCAGCTCGGTGTAAACCGTCGGCTTATCCTTTAGCGCGAAGCGCAGCGTCTTGCTGCCCGCCGTTTTGCTCAGCGTCTCTACGCCTCCGACGGAAGCCCCGTCTATCACCGAGATCGTATATTCGTCCACCGTCAGCGGCTGTTCGCTGCCGTCTGCCCGCACCTGCTTGACGGTCAGATCGGTCAGATCCAGCGCGTCGCCAAGGAAATACTGCGTTTTTACATTCGCGCCCTGCTCCAGCTTCAGGGAGGTGACCGCCTTCTCCGCCATCACAGTAAAGGTCTTATTCAGGGAGCTATACTGCACCGTCAGGTTCGTCGTTCCCTCCGCAAGTACGCCGGAAACGGTAAACTCGCCGGGCAGCAGATACCAATTTTCTTTGCCGTCAGTAACCAAAACCTGCACATCCGATGTGTTCATATTGTCACCGGCATAATACTTCTTCTGTGCGGCAGTCACCTGAACGATCCCGGTGGCCGTCCGGTCATTGGCCTTCACTGTGACCGGATAACTTGCGGTGAGCCCCGCATAGTGCAGGGTGACCTCCTTCGTTGCCGCAGAGGTAAACACATCCACGCTCCGCTCCAGCGCGCTGGCGGGGATGAGGGCGGTGCTGCCATCTGTATAAGTGATCACAGCCTCGATTCCGTTCAGGTCCAGCTTATCTCCCACCTGATACTGCTTTTTAGTGCTGTCGGTGTTTACGCTCCAGCCTTCGATCTCCTTGTTCCTGACTGCGTAATTCTCATAGAATCGGAACTCCTTCGCCGTCGCGTAGCCAACCATAAATCCCATGAATTCTTTTGTTCCGACCTTGGTGGTCTTGAGCTTTACATAGCCTGCAAGGGCGGGGCGCTCAAATTCCAGACTTTTCTCCTGCGTGTTGGCGTCCCAATCCTTTGTGGCGGCGGCAAGCTGCCAGTTTTCTCCGTCCGTGCTGGTATAGATCTCGATGCCGCGGATCGCGCCCTCCATATCGTAGGGCAGATAGGTCATGGCGGACAGATAATGCGGCTGATCAAACTGCAAGACGAACTCATAGGTGTGCTTCGTCACCCACTTGCCGCTGCTGTCCTGCTCATAGCCCCGCGCATAGTTATTTTCCCAATATGTATTGATATTGCCGTCAAAGGCTTTGTCCGCGGGATTGGCATCCGGATGGCTGACGATCGTGGAGCTGCCCTTCAGCTTGAGGTAGCTGCGCTCCGGCGTGCCCTCGTTGGCGGTGAACTTCACCTCAATATGGGGGCTTGCCAATGTAGTGCCGGTTGCCTTTTTCCGCAGCCACACCGTCGTATCGCCGGGGAAGGTGCTCTTGGCAGTCAGTGCCGACCATGTAACGCCGCTGTCCGTGGAATATTCCAAGCCGGACTGGATATTCAGGAATACATCCTCGTTATCGTCCGGGGTGTTGGTCTTTGCATTGCTGACCGGCGCGGTGCCTGTTGTGATGTCGATGGTATGAATGTTTTTTGCGCCCAGAAAACGGAACTGGATGTCATGCTCCTCGGTGATGGCGGCAAGCTCCTGCGCCGTAAGCTGGCGGGAAACATCCCCCGGCAGGCGCGTCCATGTTGCCCAGTTTGCACCGCCGTCCAGCGAGTACTGAAGAGCCGTCTCGCTGTCCTTATAGCTGGAGTTCAGCGTCAGCGCGCCACTGTCAAAGGAGAAGCTGGCTGCCTTGAGGATGCGGCCTTTCAGATAGGCCGCAACATTCTTCACCTGATCCGGCTGATCCAGCCCGCTGGTCTGGTAATTCGCAATGGCGTCATCCAGTGTTTTACCCGCCAGCGCCACGATATCCGTCTTGGTGGAAACGGAAGTGCATTTCTTCTGCAGGCAGTTGACAAGATAGTCGTGCATGGGCAGCGGATACCATTTCAGCGCCGCAGCCGCTTTCTCTGCCAGCGCATAGTAATCCTCGTCTGTTTTTCCTGCCTGCTCATAGGCTCTTGCAAGCCCGTCAAAGGCGGAGAGGTTGAAGCTCTGCGCCTCCAGCGCCTGCTGATACAGCGCGATGGCATCCTCGGTTCTTTTATCCGCCAACGCGATCTCCGCCATATAGGCAAGATTTTCCGCCTTGGCGTAATCCGTGCCATGCTTGCCGCGCACAGCGTCCATGCCGAGGAAGATGTACGCGCCGTTATCATAGCTGGTGTAGGGAAGATCGCCCCAGCCGCTGGGAATGTGGGTATGGCCGTCATCCTTGCTGGAGCTCTGCTGGATGTGGTAGACATCGTAGCCGTGCCACCACACCACCTTGCTGTTATCCGCCGAATCCTCCGTATACCGATAATAGGTCAGATGCGCCGGCTGGGTCAGCGTGGTGCATGGGATGCCGAAGGCGTTGAAGGCCACGGTGCTGGTGCAGGAAATATTGACGCACACGCCGCCCACCTCCAGCCAGACCCACATGGGCGGATAATACTGTCCGTCTGCCGTTGCCCATTCATCCCCCGCCTTGCTGGGGCCGTAGGGCAGGTCAAAATTGAAGACCTCGTTATGGAGGGAGAAGGTGTATTTATCATCCCACTTTTGCTGGTTCGCCTCGGTAAAGTATGGGCTGCCGATATTATTGGTGGGTAGGAAGCTCGTGACCTTGTACGGGAACATGAGTCCATAAGCCGGAACATCCTGCGACTTCACCTGCCTGGGAGAGTTGGTATAGGTATCCGCGGATTCCTTCCAGACCTTGGCGCGGATGTAGTAATGCGCCCATTGGAGCTGGTCGTTGTCTGTGGGTGCGCCCATCACAAGGCGCATTTCCTCTACATTCAGCTTGGGGAACTCCACTGCCAGCATCTTGTGCAGATACCAGTTCTTATAGATCTCATACCGCTCCACCGGCTCGGACTGGCGGCGCCAGTTGAAGCCCACCATGCCGGAGTTCACCCACCAGTCATAGACGGGTACGCTGTGGGTCAAGGCAAGGGCTGCCATCATCCTCTGATAGAGCGCCTTATTTTCACTGTCCGTGGTGACATCCGCCTTATGCTTTGCATAGAGCTTGCTCAGCACCGCGAAGCTGTCCAGATAGTTCTGCGCTGTGGGTGTTTTATTGGTGTCATAGCGTCCGTTTGCCTCCGGCTCACCGCCGTAGACATAGTACCGGAGCATCTGGGCATCGCTGAACAGCCACTCCATGCACGCAGCAAAGTCCGCATCCTGCTCCATTTTCGCGGTCAGTGCGTCATAGCCTGCCTTCTCCACCAGCCTGCGCTGGAGCAGCAGGGTTTCATAGGCCGGGTTTGCCGCTTTTTCCGCCGCGGTTCCGCTGAATAGCGCCAGCTTTGCGTCATACTCCGTGAGGGTCAGGATATTCTGACTGTTATATAGCACCGCCAGCTTCGGCTGAGTGGTTTCCAGTGCGCTGCCGTGAACAGCGACCGGTGGTTTCGTGCTCTGCTCATATTCCAAAGCGAGGCTCAGCGGCGTTACTGCACTTGTCAATACCAGTGCAGACAGCGCACCGGAAATAGGCTTTTTCAAGTCCATTTTCTCGATCCTCCGTTTTGTTTCATTCTATATTTGCAGGATCCCAAAGGTATGGGACACCATAGATCCGTTTGGTAAATGTTTTTAAAGGAGAGCCTGCTTCTCTCACTCCACACATTCTTGATCTTCTTCGTCGCTTTCCCTCCGGAGCTTTCGCCGCTCTCTGTCAACGAGAACGCAGATGGCTGCGATGCAGCAGGTCAGCAGCACATCGTCTGTCAGCAGCGCCGCAAATGCAATGATGACGAGCCCCACCTGGTAGATAAGATAGATACGCGGCTCTTTTTTCTTCAGGAGTCGGCATACAAGAAACGCCGCGCTCAGCAGGAGAAGTGCCAAAACAAGAATGGTCCTCATTTTCATAAAATTTTTTCCTTTGCTCATGGTCTTACTTCTTCTCCAGGTACCCCACAAAGTCGGATATCTGGAGAAGAAGGGGACGTTACCGTCCCTTTCCTCAAAAATGCTGGAAAAGAGTTAGAAAAAGTCAACCAAACGATTGAAGTAAAAAGTTCACCTAACGCAACCTGATTCAATTTGAATTACGGATGCTATGAACACTCCCCGCCGCTTACTTGCTGCTGCGGTACAAGAAGGTGACGATCTGGCCGCGGGTGCAGGGTGCATTGGGAGTGAACTTGCCGTTGCCGGTACCGGTCGTGATGCCACTGCGCACCGCCCATGCGACGGCGTTGGCGTAATACTCGTCTGCCGCCACGTCGCTGAAGCTCGCACCGCTTGCAGCGGGAGAGCCATTTGCGCGATACAGGAACGTCACGGTCTGAGCGCGGCTCACCGTAGCACCCGGTGCGAAGCGATCCGCGCTGATGCCGGTGGTGATGCCGTTTTCAACGGCCCAGAGGACTGCGTTATAGTAGTAGTCGCTCGCGGACACGTCGGTGAACGGATTCACCGTGGACTTGGGGGCGGGGCTGCCCGCGGCGCGCCACAGGAATGTCACCATCTGCGCGCGGGTGCAGGAAGCGTCGGGGCTGAAGGTCGTGGCGCTGGTACCCTCGGTGATGCCCTTTTCGACCGCCCACTGGACGGCATCATAGTAATAATCGCTCTGCGTCACATCGCGGAAGTTGATGGTCGCCGCGATCTTGGAGAACGACGCGTCCACGCTGACCTTGCCGTCTGGCATGGTGAAGGTGTACTTGCCGTTGCCCTGATCGGAGAGGGACAGGCGGTTGCCGTCCTTGTCGGTGACGGTGATCTTGTCCAGCTCGTAGCCCTCGTCAGGCTTGACGGTGAGCGTCACGGTCGTGCCCTTGGAGGCGGAACCGGGCGTCACGGAAACGCTGCCGTTATCGAAGCGAGGCACGCTCACGGGATAGCTGCTGGTGGTGCCGGAGCTGCTGGAGCCGGTATAGCGCCAAACAGCAGTGAGGGTCGCATTGCCGGTGACGGTGTACGCATCGCCTGCATTGTAGGCGTTCGTGCCGTCCGTCCAGTAACGGAACGCGTATCTGCCGCTGCGGGTAGGCGTGGGCAGGATCACGAAGCCGTTCTCGGCAACAGTAAGCACCTGATCCGTGGTCTCGCCGTCATTGGCGAACTTCAGCGTCACGGTATAAGTCTTTGCGGTCGGAGTCGTCAGGTCGGTGACGGTGCCGCCGCCAGCCTTCTTGGCAGCTTCCTTGGCCTCGTTGACCGTGGGATAATAGCTGTAGGGCACATCGCCCTTGCCGGTATTGAGTTCGGCCTTCAGGCTGTCAGCCAGATAGTCAGTACCTTTCAGGGAAGAGGAGAAGTTGCCGCCAGTAATGAAGTCCGTGATATCCTCACTGTAGACATTTCCTTCGAAGCTGCCACCGCTGATAGAGATTTCGACCTTGGAAATGGCATCAGTGCTGTTCTTCTGAGGATTCGCCTCATAGACAGAATAGGTACCGGAAATTGTGCCGCCGCTGATCTTTACATCAATGGGCAGCGTGGTGGTATGCTGAGCGATTGCAATGCCGACACCGGTAGTTGTAGTTCCGTTGGGATTATTCACACAGGAGAATTCACCATTGCCGGTGATGGAACTGTTGTTCGTTTCAATGTTGCCAGCACGTACTTCAATACCGGTCGAGCCGGTGATCGTGCTGTTATTGACCGACGTTGTGGCATTGCCCGCCTGGTAAATACCATGATTGACAGCGTTAATAGTCGCACCATCGACGAGTAACTTATTCTGGACGGCCGTATCCGTAATTAAGCCGTTTACGGTGATACCGCTGCCGCCCTCAAGAGTGCCCTTAACGGTCAATTCAGCGGCAGTGCAGTCTTTATAAAAAGCGATACAATAGCAATTCTCCTCTGCATCATTGGAGACGGAGACGATGGCATCGCTTTCCACAGTCAATTTTGCGGTTTTATTGAGCCAAATTGCCGCGGTGTCCTTAGCGCCAGTCATCTTGACCGTACCGTTTTTAATGGTCAGATCGCCGTCAATATCAAGTACATATCCGCCGGCATGGGTCAGAGTATTACCGCCGAGGTCAAGCGTGAAGGCTTTGCCCTGCGAAATAGAAAGTCTTTCGGTCGTGTCAGCCAGCAGCGTGACGGTATCACCAGCTTCAGCGGCAGCGACAGCGTCTGCCAGAGTAGCATAATACTTGCCATTGACGCTGGCAGCAGCATTTTCCTGTGTACGGGATTCCGCCTTACCGGTAGCGGGGTCATAGGTGCTGGAGGGATCGACATAAGATTTTAGGGCGTTCAGATTTTCCATATTGGTGGTTACAAACTCACCCTTGACGATGGTAACATCGGTCTTTGTACCGGTCCCAACGCCGATGATCTTACCGCTGCCGGTGGTAAAGGTGCCGTCGTTGATCTGTACCGTGCCGATTCCCTGGTTACCATTCTGCTGAATGACCGGGCTGCTGCCGGTAGCCGTAAACGCACCGCCGCTGATCGTCAGCTTGCCGCAGTCCATACCGTCATCGAGATAGCCGTTATAGATGACTGCTTCTGCGCCGTTGGCCTTGAAGGAACCGCCTGTGATGGTGGCCTCATTCCAGTTCATCAGCGTGGCCTGCCTAACATTTGTAAAAGTGCCGCCGTGGATCTCCAGAATGCCGCGGTCATCGTTTTTGATGGTATTCATGCCGCCGTCGAAATGGCCGCCATTGATGACCAGCTTCGGGTTGGTCGTTTCATCTGTACCATCGTAGAAACCGCTGGCGATCATGCTGGAGAAGTTGCCTGTCTGCATGACGGTAACACCGGCATTGATGGTCATTTTTCCAAGATTCTGAATGTTATAGTAGGAGTTGCCGCCAGAGTCCACCTTATTGCTGCCGTTCTCCTTGCTGCGGGTATAGGTGCCGCCATTCAAAACCACAGTACCACCCACATCGTTGAAGACAGCAGCCTTGCCGTGGCTGATGTTATCCACCGTGCCGGTGCCATTGATGGTCAGCGTACCGTTATTGGTGATGGTATGACCGGACACATTGGTCAGTTTGCTGCCCGCTGCGAGTTCGAGGACAATATTCTTGCCAGCGGGGATCGTCAGATCCTCGCTGACATCACCCTGCAGGGTGATGCGCGTTTCAACACCAGCTTCCGCCGCATTGATCTGATCCTGCAGCGTACTGGCCAGCGGTGTGAGTCCATTCTCTTCTTCCTGAGAGAGCAGGGAAATCCCCGCGTCCTCCAGCGCCTGTGCTGACATTACGGCGTAAGGCACCTGAGTGTCCGTCTGCGCCGCAAATGCCGCAGGAGTCGAGCCTACGACCGTCAGGGCCGCAAGCGTTCCTGCCATGAGTTGCTTTTTGTCCATGTTAAGACTCCTTTTAGATGTATTACCTGCTGCTCGTAAAAAGCAGTAGGCGCGAGGTCATGCGAGATCGGTTTCCCGTGAATCTCTCTTTCCCAAATCTGATTTCCATTAGGGTAAATCGATCCTTCTCTGAGCGCCCCTCCGAAATAGAGGGGCGCTCAGAGAAGGACGGGACGAAGGTCGTCCCGCGCCTTCTGGAGAGGAGAAAAAAGTTATAATCTCTGTTGATAGATCACTTTTGCTGTGTTTTGGAATCATCGGGGGAGGAAGCTGCGGTGGTAATGACAGGTGCCTCCGCATTCGTATCCTGTAGCAACTGCTGCTCCAACAATTCGATTTCCAGAGGATAGACAAGTAGAATCTTTTTCCTCATATAGATATTTCTTGCCCGCTGTATGACGAAGCTGCCCAAAGCATACGTTAATAATCCTCCGGCAACCATCAATAAAAGCCCTTTGAGCAGCACCGACTCTTCGATATACTTCACCGCAGAAGCGACAAATACTGAGGTAAACACACTCACATACATACTGAGCCCGATAGGGCAAGATTGCTCGAGCTGATATTTGAGCTCTCTGTATCGCTCAAAGAGCGTATCTTCATCCGCTGTAAATTTCGAATAAAACTCAGCCACAGCCCGTCGCAGTTCTGCGACAGGCTTCTCTGCGGAGTTCGCGTATAGTTCCTTTATTTTCGAGTTGAATTCTTCTTTAGTGCATAACTGCTTGTTTTTCTTTGCGTCCATATTGGATAAGTTCCTATTTTAATGAAAGGGGATGGATGTGTTTCCTTCTCTAAGCGCCCCTCCCGCGTCCCTGATGAGAGAGAGCAGGACGGACTATGGACAGGAGAGACGCTTAGAGAAGGAAAGGGGCCTTGCGGCCCCTTCCTCCTTTAGCTTGGGTACTGCTCGATCACATCAGACGGCCCCAGCTCTCCACGCCATCGTTGTCGATGGTGTGGGTGTGAGCGGTAGTCGCTTCTGCGATGTTGTAGTAAGCCCAATAGGTTGCGGGGACATCGTCAAAGCGGGTCACGGCGCTGCTGTCCACAAAGTTGCGGTCAGCGGTGCGGGCGAGCATGCGGTTGACGATGGTAGCTACCTCAGCTCTCGTGATCGTTGCCATGGGCTTGAAGGTGCCGTCGCTGTAACCGGTGATCCAGCCGTAGCTGACTGCACTGGTCACGGCGGTGTAGTACCAATCGCTCGAGGCGATATCCGAGAACGGGTTGGTAACCGTTGCGGAGACATTGGCGAACCGCATGGCGATCACGGTGAATTCCGCTCTCGTGATGGTACGGTTCGGGGCGAACTGGTCGTTGCCAATGCCCTTGATGATGCCGAGGGATGCGAGGGTGTTGACGGCCTTGGCGTACCAGGCGTCAGCCGGGACATCGGAGAAGCTGGTGGTCACGAGGATGTCCTTCTCCAGCAGGAGGTTATAGAACATCTGAGCAACCTGCGCTCTCGTCATGTTGTCGTTGGGGCCAAACAGACCGTTGCCATAACCGCCCAGGTAGGCGATGTGCTCACGGGTCTGGAGCCAACCGGCAACGCCGGTCTCGGTGGGATCAGCCACGATGCTGTTGAGCTTGGTGAAGACGACCTCGATGGTGTGGTTTGCACGAACATTCTCGAAGGTGTACAGGCTCACCGCGCCAACGCTCTTGCCGTCGACGATCACATCAGCGATGCGATAGCCGTTGATGGGGTTGATCACGAAGGTCTGGTCATTGCCGCGCTTCACGGAGACATTGCCGCTCGGGGAGATGCTGCCGCCGTTGCCAGCGCTGGCCTTGATGACGAAGCTGCTGGAAACAGTTCCGCCGCCATTGTTGCCGCCGTTGTTGTTACTGTTAACGACCACGCGGACCGTAGCATTCGCCGTGAGGCTCGTGTCGTTTTTGTAGATGGCCGTAACAGTGAGAACAGTGCCGTTGGACTCATTGCTGCCGATCGTCAGGACACCGTTTGCGTCGATGTGGGTGCCGGACTGACCGCCGGTAACGATCCAGGTCACATCGTCAGTTGCCACGCCGTTGAGATAAGCGGTGAAGTCCACCGTCTCATCGCGCTTGGCAGTGGCCTTGTTGCCGGTGACCGTGAGGGTGTTGTTGACGCCATCCGCCCAGACAGCGTACAGGGTGATGCTGCCGTTGGAAGCTGCCAGAGCAGCGCGGAGGGTGTCGTTGATCAGCGCGCCGTCCGCGAAGTCCGCAGTAGTTGCGCCGTCCGTGAGGCTCCAACCGAGGAAGTCCTTGCCGGTCAGCGTAAAGCCGTTCCGATTCAGAGTGTTCTTGGTGGTGCCGTCAAACTTATAGGTCTGATCCGCGGTAGCGCCGGAAGCGCCGGTCGCGGAGAAGTGGATGGTGTACTCGATGGGTTCCCACTGAGCCGTATAGGTCTGAGTGGTGCTTTCAGCGCCGTAAACGGTGCTGGCATCGAAACCGCCGCTCCAGCCGAGGAACTTGTAGCCATTGCGCGTGGGTTCAGTGGGGATGCCGACCACAGTGCCGGGGACACCCACCTTGGTGAGCACGGAGTTATTGCCGATCTTGCCGCCATTGGCGTCGAAGATGACGGTCGCCGTGCCGGGATTTGCGGTGACTTCCTCAAACTGAGCCGTGAAGGTGGTGTTCTTCGTGATGGGGTAGAGCAGGAGACCCGCCTCATAGAAGAGCTTGTTGTCCTGATCCATCCAACCGACGAACCGGTAACCGGCCTTCGCCGTCACGGTGGGGACCTTGGTCACGAAGCCGCCATCTGCGACCGTTTCGGTCGTGGTGTCAGCCGTGCTGCCCTTAGTGGCGTCGATGTCGAAGGTGACCGTAAAGGGCTGCTTCTCGTTCTCATCCCACTCAGCGGTGTAGACGGTGACAGTGCCGGCAGCGCCGAACGTCGCGTTATTCGCAATCACCGGGGTCCAGCCGGTCAGGGTGTAGCCGTCGCGGGTGGGTTCGGGCAGAGTGCCAATGGCGCTGCCCTCAGTGCCGGTGATGAGCTTGGAGTGCTCGCCATTCAGCGTGCCGCCAGCGTAGACGAAGATGACCGTCGCAAGGGAGGCATCCACATACTGCGCGGTGAAGGTCACATTGCCGGTCACAACGTAGTTCTTAAGGCTGTCCGCGGTGTAGACGCTGTTGTCGCTGCTGTTCAGCCAGCCAACGAACACATTGCCAGCGCTTGCTGCGATGCTCGGGATGTCTGCGGAAGGTACGGACTTGCCGTACTCCACCGTAACAGGGGCGGTGTAGCCGCTCATGGTGCCCTTGGTGTTGTCGCCAACCTCGAAGGCCACGTCGTAGAACTTGAGCGTCCACTGCGCGGTGAACTCCGTCACAGAGCCGCTTGCACCGAACTTGAGGTCTGCGTTGCCCCAGCCATCGAACGTGTAGCCGGTGCGGGTCGGGTCAGCGATGCCGGTGATTGCGGCATCCGCCTTGCCGGTGACGTACTTGGAGCCGTTGCCGTTTGCGTCCGTACCGCCAGCGTAATCGAAGATTGCGACAGCCTTGGTCAGATCGTCACGATCCTGATACTGTGCGGTAAAGGTCACAGCGGCAGTGCCGACATCATACTCGACGCCTGCGTCATAGCTCTTGCCATCGGCGTCCTTCCAGCCAACGAAGAAGTGGTTGTCCGGAGCCGTGAAGGCGCTCTCATCCAGCAGGTTGATCTTGCTGTTCTTATTGACGATCTGCTTGATCGTGCTGCCCGTGCCATTGCCAGCCTCAAAGGTGACGGTGACATACGTGGTCGTCGTTTCCGGAATCTTATCGCCGGGCTTGATCTCCGTGTTGTCAGGGGCAGGCAGCTTGATCGTACCGTCAGGCAGGATCACAGTTCCCGCGGGGACCTTGATCTCCTCCTTGGTGTCGGGCTTCGTGGGATCGGGATTGGGGCGGATCACGGTCGCATCGTGATCAGGCTTGACCTCGACGCTGCCGTCATCCTTGGGGCCTTCCAGACCGTCTTTGCTGTCCGGCGTGACGATGACATTGTCTTTTTCCTCACCGTTATTGCCGTCCAGCTTGCCGTCCTTACCGGGCAGTTCGATGGAACCATCCGGATTGACCTTGGCCCAGACCGCAGACAGGGTCATGTTGCCGTTCGGGGTGATCTCAGCAGCAGCCTGATAGGTCTTATCGCCAGACTGCCAATACAGGAACTTGTGGCCGCTGTAGGTAAAGGTGTCCTTGGCCAGTGCCTGAGTAGCATTACCGGAAACGGTGTAGACCTTGACTTCCTTGCCGCTGCCGTTGTTCGCCTGATAGGTCAGAACCACAGCGGTTTTGGTATTGTCGGTGTTGCCGTTCTCATCCTTAACGTCCGGATCGGTGCCGTTGGCGCCGGGAACAGTGATCGTGTTGTCCGGCTTGCCGTTGTTATTCGTATCCGGCAGGTTGATGATGACGGTGCCGTCGGGCTTGAGGAGGCCGCCGTCCGGCAGAGTGATCTCGCCGTTCGGGGTGATGACGCTGCCGCCAGCGGGGATCTCAATGTTGCCGGTGGTGTCGTCGCGCCTTACAGGATTGCCGTTGGCCGTCACGTTGTCACCAGCAGTGTTGGGGTTACCATCCTTACCGGGGACCGTGATAGAGCCGTCAGCGTTGGTCTTGTACCACTGCGCGTACCAGGTCTGATTCACATTGGCCGTTACTTCGATCACGGCATTGGCAGCCTTGAGGTCGCCGGAGCCGTTGGCCGCAGTATTCCAACCGCCGAAGGTCCAACCGGTCACAGTGAAGGTATTTGCCGCTCTCAGGGCCTCAGAGAAGGTCTGCGAGTCGTTGACACCCACGGTGTCCTCGATCTTGTTTGCCTCTCCGGTGCCATCGTTCGGCAGGTAGATGAGTTTTGCGCTGTACTTGAAGGCAGTAGACTTGGTCCACTGAGCGTAGAGCATTACACTCTTGCCCGTGATACCGGTGATCTCAGCGCCTTCCCCATAAGCGGTGCCGTTGATACCGTTCTCAGCCGTATTCCAGCCGGAGAAGGTTTCACCATTCTTCTTGAAGGGGTTCTTGATGGTGTTGATGGTTTCAGTGCTCTTGACGACCACGATCACATCATCGCCGGTGCCGCCGTTGGCCTTGTAGACCACAGAGATGTAGCCATTAGGCGTTGCGCCGGGGAGCTTATCACCGGGGTTGATCGTACCGCCGTTATCAGGCAGGTGGATCGTGCCATCGGGATCGACGAGCGTTCCGTTGGGGACCTTGATGTCTTCGCGGCCCGCGTCGAGATTGTTGGAATCCTTGGGACGGTTGACCGTGCCGCCGTTGTTGTCTTCCACCTTGACGCTGCCATCAGGCTGCGGGGTGAGCTTACCGCCATTGTCGGGATCAGCAGGAGTCACGGTGACATTGTCCTTAGAATGGTCGGTGCCGGTAGCGGTGTCTGTGCCATCCAGAATGCCGTCCTTACCGGGAAGCTCGATAGAGCCATCCGGGTTGACTTTTGCCCACTGTGCGTGGAAGATCTCACGATCTGTGACATTCTCAACAGTCGCTTCAGCGGGATATTCCTTGGCACCAGCCTCTCTCATCCAGTTCAGGAAGATGTGTCCTGTCCAGGTGAAGGGATTCTTGATGGTAGAAACAGCGTCGCCTTCAACGACCTTGACCAGAACCTCATCGTCCTCGCCATTGTTGATGTCGTAAATCAGCGTAAAGACTTTCTTGTTCTCGGGCTTGCCATCCTTATCGGTGACGTCGGGATTGGTTCCGTCCTTACCGGGAATGGTGATGGTGCCGTCGCTCTTGCCGTCCTTGTTCGTATCCGGGCGGTTGATGATGACCGTACCGTCAGGCAGGAGCTTGCCGCCGTCAGGCATACCGATCACAGAGCCGTTAGGCAGAGTCACGCTGCCGCCCTTGGGGACTTCGATCTCGCCCTTATCGTTGCGGCTGGGATTCTCTTTGCCGTTGCCATTGCCGGTGGCGTTGGTGTCCGGATTATTGGGATTACCATCGGAACCGGGAATGGTGATGGAATCGTCCGCGTTCTTCTTGAACCACTGTGCGAACAGAGTCTTGTTGACATTGTTCTCGAGCGTCAGGACGTCGCCGGGCTGATAGAGCGTTCCACTGCCGTTGGCGGCCTCATTCCAACCACCAAACGTCCAGCCGGACACCTGGAAGGGGCTGTTCTGCAGCTTGCCCTTCAGGACGGGGTCAGTTGCGTGGCCCACGAGCTGAGTATCCTGGTTGGTCGTGCCGTCATTGGCCTTGTAGATGATGTTGGTGGAATACCGATACTGCGCATCCCACACTGCATAGAGCGTGATATTTGCAGAAACCGTAGTATCCTTGGCGTAGGTCTTGCCGTTGCCGCTGCCGCTGTCATTCCAGCCAGCGAAGCTGCGGTTGCTGGGATCGGTAAACAGGCTGTCGCTGACCTTGAGCACACCGGCCTTGCCGATCTCCTTCTTCACTTCCTGATTGCTGTTGTTGGAATCATAGGTGATCGCAACATAGCCGGTGGGAAGGTCTTCGGGGATCTTCTGCTCGGGCGTAATGGTGCCAGCGTTATCGGGCAGGTGGATGGTGCCGTCCTTGTCGATGGTGGTGCCACCGGGAACGATGATATCCTCCTTGCCGTTCGGCTTGTTGTCAGGGTCGGGACGTGTCACCGTGCCGGTGCCGTTCTCCGGAATCTTGACACTGCCGTCAGCCTTCGGGCCTTCGATCGTCGTACCGACGCCGGGCTTCACGATGACATTGTCCTGATCGCTCGGAGCGGGAATCTGTCCATCACCACCCGGCAGGACAACAGAGTTATCCGGGCGGGTATAGATGAGATACAGATCGGTATTCTCCGTCACGTTTACCGTGACGCCGTTCTTCGCATCGATCAGAGTGCCATTTTCGCCCAGCTTATATTGCGAGACAACATAGCCCTCAAAAGTGTCGGGAACGACCGTTGCGTCCTTACCCTTGGTCACGACCTGCGTGCGGTCATCTGCCAGCACATAGCCATTGTACTGAGCCTTGATCGTAACCTTCGCCTGGTAATCTCCGATGACATCTTCGATCTTGTCATACTTAAACGTGATCGTGCGGTTTGCCTCGGTATTTAAATCATCAGCGGATTTGCTGACCACAAGCGTATTGCCGTTCAGTCTGTAACCGTTGACATTGGGAGCCGCGATGGTGAAGCCATCGCCTTTCTTGACCTGATAGGTCTTTTCAAAGCCAGCAGGGGTGATGTCCTTACCGGCCGCATCGATCAGCTTGACTGCGATCTCCCATGCGTCGAGCGTGTACTCCAGAGTGACGACCATGCTGTCGGCGTTGCCCTTGCTCGGAGTCGCTTCGAACGTACCGGTCGGCTTGGTGTAGCCAGGCATATCGGGCGCTTTGATCTCCTGCTTCACGCCGTACTGTGCAGGCACCTTATAGGAGTTCAGGAGCACGCCGCCGCACATCTGCTTGACGGTGATAAACACCTCATCGGACTGCTTGTAGTAAGCCTTAACGGTCTGGCCATCTGTACCATCAACAAAAATGCTGATAGAACTATCCAGACTGGTGTAGCCAGCCACAGTGGTCAGCGTAACATTGTGTGTCTCGCCCGCTGCAAGTGCGGTAGTCGTCTGATCCGGGCCGTCAATTTTCCGGCCGGTCGCCTGATCGATCTTCTCAATCGTGACAGCCTTCTTGATGCGCTCGTAGGTGTAGGTCACGGTGACATCGTTCACGCCGTCGTACTTGGTTTTGTCCGCAGCATTGGTCGTGACAACGCCTTCGCCCTTCACCTGATAATAGGGGATGGTGAACACCTCGTTCGCCTTGTCCGTAGACTTGACGATCTCGCCGCCCTTGGCCACCGTCTCGGTCTTGACCGCCAGCTCCTTACCCTGCTCATCCTGCGCCGTGTAGGTCACATTACCCTTAGACTTGGAATAGTAGAAGGTGATGGAGTTGCCAACCGCAACAGAGTCGATGGTTTCTCTGGTAGCGCCTTCATTGTTGTAGCCGACCAGAACCGGCGCATTGTAGGTGAACGCCTTGCCGACCTCTGCCTTCACAGTGAAGGAATCGAAGAGCTTGGTCGTCGTGCCCTTCAGATAGCCGTGGATGGTCACATCCGTCATGTTGTCGGAGTAAGTGGCCGTTACGGCCTGCTCGGTAGCCTGGGGATCGATCTTGTAAATGCCATCCTCAGCCCGCACCTCGGTCTGACCCATCTTCACGCTGTCCAGCTTATAGCCGTTTAAGGTGAAGATCTGGACTTCGACATCCGTTGCACTCTGCCGGACATTCTTGGTGTAGGAATAGAGCTCATTGCCGTTGGCGTCCACGCCCTGCACCGTGATGGTGATGAGGTCAGCTTCGGCCTTGACATAGCGGAAGGTCAGGGAAGTCGTGCCGCCCTTGATCTGCTCCGCAGTCAGGGGCTGGACGCTCGGCTCTCCATCCGCCAGCTTGTAGTTGACGACGGAAGGAGCCTGCGCCTTGAAGCTCTGCCCCTGCTGCACCTGATAGGTTTCGGTGCTCAGCGGTGCCGAGACATCATCGCCCTGGATCTTGGCGTAGACCGTGATGGTGTCGTAGACCGGCTTATAAAGGAACTCGATCTCCGGTGCCGTTTCACCATTCTTCACATTGACCTTCTCTGTGGTTTTGCCGGTCACTGCCCAGCCGGTGATGGTGGGGGCATTGATGGTCTGCTCTTGACCGTAAGATACCTTGACCGTCATGGTCTGGAACGGTTCGGTGCCGACCTTGTTGCCGGAATCACCCGCCTTAAAGAGCTTGATGGTCACATCGGCGGTCGTGGACGGTCTGTAATAGAACTTCACGACCAGATCGCCAGTACCCGCTTCAATGTAGACCGTCTTGCTGTCATCGCCCACGATTTCATAGCCGGAAGGCGTATTCGCCGGAGCGATGGTCGGATAACTGCCCACATTGTAGGGTTTCGCGGTTTCTGTGTCGATCACCGCGTCGGCACCCGACTTGGTGGTGTCGATCTTCTGCACGGTCACATTGCGGGTGATGTGCTTATAGGTGTAAGTGACCGTCATGTCGTTCACACCGTCATACTTGTTACCGTTGCCGTAGTCGGTGCCGTCCACCGTTTTGGTGTAGCTGGTAGCAGCGGCATCGTTCTTCGTCATGTTGGTGATACCGTAGTCCGGGGTAACATCAGTCGGGACAGCGCCCTTTGCGACCTTACCGGAGCCGGTCCAGAGCGTATTGCCCTCGCCGTCCACTGCCTTATAGGTCACATTGCCAGAGGATTTGGTGTAATAGAATGTGATGACATCGTTTTTGCCGGTGGGAGTGAACTTGCCATCTGGCAGGCTGCTGTCTGCGAGGTCATGTCCATCCACAGTCGGAGCGGTCGGAGTGTACTCCTTGTCGATCTCCATCTTCTCCTTGTACGAAGACAGACCCTCAACAGGCGTTGTGGTGCCCTCATACCAGGCGTTGATGGTGACATCGGTCATGTTGTACTCATAGAGGAATGTGACCGTCTGGATCTTATTCTCCTTGCCGCTGTCCTTACCGTGAATGTCTGTGATGGTAATAGACGAGGTGGTCTTTCCGTCCACATCCTTATCCAGCGGCTTGTCGGTGCCGTTCACCTGTACGCCGACCAGCTTATATTCCGGCCAGTTGATAGAGGTGATGCTGTCATTGTCGATCGCATCGGTGTAGCTGCGGGTGTGGGTGTACAGAGGGTCTGTGCCGGGTGCCGCATCCTTGATGACGCCGGAGATCGTAACAACATCCAGCGCACCGTCTCTTGCAGAGTAGCGAATGGTATATTTACCGGGGTCCTTTACACTATTTTCGCTGTCGCAATACTGATTCTGGAAGAAACTGCCGTCCAACGTCAGCTTGATCGGCTCAAAATCCTTTTTGTTTGTGGTATCGGCAAATGGATTGCCGTTGACCTCTGCGACATACCATGTGTGATTCGCTGTCTTTGCGTTCAGGATAAGCGTGTCATACGGTGCCACATCGCCTGAGAGCAGGTTTGCACCATTCGGGTTCTGTGCATCATAGCCGTTCAGATCCCATGCAAAGCCGTAGGTCTGCGCTGTCGGCGCACCTGCTTTATCGGGCGGATTGGTATAGCCGGTATCCTGTCGAAGGATCGGCTGTCCGACGCTGTCCACGCCCTCATAGATGTAGCTGCGGACCTTGATCGGATACTCACGGTAGATGTTGCTCACGACCAAACCCTTGACCAGTTTCACCGAAACATCGCTGGAGGTATATTCAATCTGTACCCAGTAGCGGCCATTCTGGTTGATGGGCAGGCTGTAAACGCCGGCTGCCGGCTTTGTCAGCGTGCCCTTATCACCGCTTCCATCCGCAATTTGGCCGTATCTTTCGTCAAACGACTTCTTACTGCCGATGTCTGACGCGGCATATTCCGGATTGTCGCCGTTCACGGTCTCCCGGAACCACTTGACAGACGCGATAGTCTGGTTCACTTCAGAGGTATCCACCTGGATGTTCACCGGTTTTTCGCTGCCCTGGGCAAAATAGACTTTGTCCGTCCTGTCGGCGGTCAGCTTGACGACAACGCCAATCATCACGTCTTGCTTGTTGCTGTCGTTTTCGGCAACCTCCAATGTGATAGGCCTATTCTTCGGAATGGAACCCAACGCCTTATGATTGACCGATCTTTCTCTCAACGTATAGGTGCCTGCGGGCAGCCACAAGACCGCTTTGCCGTTTTCCTCAGATACGGTTTTATAATGGTAGGTTGTCTTGATGGTTCCGCCGGTACTACCTGTATTGTCGGCGGTAACCTCTACATCGACATCAGCGTCCTTAATAGAGGATACTTTTTCCAAGTCATAGATGTTAAGTTCTACGCGATAGAGCTGATCTCCATTCTTGTCTACCGGACGACTAAGCGTTGAAGTATCTCCAGAGGTGTTTTTCAATTCAACATTGTGATTGGAGCCCCAAATCGTCAAAGCATCATTGGAACCATCGGCAACATTTTTATTGTCACGGGCTCCTGCTTGACCGGGAGTACCTGGCTTACCGCCCGCGCCTGCCCACGCACTGATGGAGTTGCTGTAATAGTAAAGATTGCGGTTGTCACTATCTCCCGTTGCTGAGTACCTTGTAGTATAGGGCTGGCCGTGATTGGAATACGATATGCGTCCTGCGTGACGCGAAGGAGCTTTCTGTGGTGTTGTTCCATCTGCGCCATTCCCGCCCTTCGTGCCGCCTCCGAATCCTGTTGTGCCGTTTGCGGTCACCTTGCCGCCGGAAATCTTCAGCGTACCGGATGCACCGCCGTTGCCGCCCCAACCGCCAAGACCGTTTTGACCCGTGCCGCTGTAACCGGAACCGCCGCCGTAAGACCATACATCCCGAATCTCACCATACCCTCCGTCGCCAAGCGGTTTTTGTACACGGTCATAGTCTGTATCGATCTGTTCCTCTGCACCGTTGCCGCCGTTAGCGCCATTGCCGCCGTTGCCGCCGCCGATACCAGGTGCGTTTTTACCGACTGCGCTGACTTCGCCGCCAGCAATAGTTACCGTACCACCATTGCCGCCGTTGCCGCCCCAGCCGCCGTTGCCGCCGGCACCGCCGCCGCCAAAGCCGCCGTCACCGGACGAGGCGCCGCCTTGATAGTCCCACTGTATGTTACCACCATCATCGCCTTTAAGACCTTTAGACCCAGCTTTGCCAGCTTCACCGTCCTGACCTCGTCCGCCGCCAATACCGGCCGCATCGGTGCCGCCATTGGCTTGAACCACACCAGAATTGATCGTTATAGTACCGGCATTACTGGCAGCACTTCCGTCTCGGCCGCCTTGGCCGCCTTGACCGCCTTGGCCGCCTTGACCGCCATCGACCCAGTTGTAGTGGTCCCATTTAGTCGTGCCACCGGAGCCGTTTCCTTGTTCGCCAGTACCGCCAGTACCACCATCTGCCTGACGGATTCCATATGTTGCAGTATAGCTGCCGCCGATGCCCGCGCCGCCGTAGCCGCCGGTCACGCGCAGTGTACCGGTACCATTCTCTCCAGAAGCGCGGTCAATGGTCAGCGAGGCGGTTTCCGGTACAAGGATACCGGCGGTCTTGCCGCTGTTGGAAGCGTCCGCCGCCGCTGCGGTGCAGGTCAGGACATTGGTCGTGTTGTCCTTCACCACAAGGGTGACCTTCGCGCCGTCCGCCAGCTCGATGGGGGAGGTGGCCGTTTCGATGGTCACGTTGTCCAGCACCAGCACAACTTCACCCGTCGCGGTGATCTTCACCGGGTTTTTGCTGGCCCCGCTGATTTTGTAAGTGCCGTGATTTTCTATGAGGTTTGTATCATCGGTTAGCGTTGTCGCACCGGCGATGTTCACGCCATCGCCCGCCGCCAGTGCCGCCAGCGCTGTGGTGACAAGGGTGCTGGGGATGAGGGAGATTACCATGGTCAGCACCAGAAACCATGATAGAAATCGTTTTTTCATACATTTTCTCCTTTTATGTTTTCATGGTTGGTCAAATCGTCCTGTGACGGCGCACGCACCAGGTAACCCAAGGGAGCGTGGTCCGCAGGCCGCCGCTGCTGGTGTGTGCCGTCCCGTTGTCGGAACGGTGCTGCCGGTTTTGGCGGAAGCAGGATGATCTGTGCTTCACAATATCTCACTACCCATCACCCCCTCTCGCGTAATAGCGGTGGACAGGCCGCGGGCCTGCCCGAGCTTCACCCGTTTTCACGGGGGTCGATGTGGTTTGGGGTGGAGCAGTGCTCCACCAGTTTTTCAAGGTGCAAATTGTGCAGGGCGGTCTCGCCGGGTGCTCCGGGGGATCATCCTCAGCGATGCGCAGGTAGAAACGGGCGCGGCGCGACGTGTATTTTCGCCCCAGTACGGCGCAGTGCAGCGCCGCGTAGGTCACGGCTCTCCGCTCCCGATTCTGCTTGTCCTCGCAGAACATGATCCTCACCTCCGTTTCGGTCTGGTTTTCCATCAAGCGTCCCTGAGCAGGGACGCGATCGTTACCTCTTGAAATGCCTGATCCAGTTGAGACTGGATGCGGGAATAAAACTTATGAACAGGGCAGTTTGGCACGCCATTGCGGGAGCAGTAGCCGTCCGGGTCCAGGCAGCGGTTGATGCGGGTGGTGCCCTCCATGGCGTTGACGATCTCGTGAAGAGAAATTTCCTCCGGCTGTTTTGCCAGCCGGAAGCCGCCGTTGGTGCCGCGCAGCGTCTCGATGATCCCGCGCTCCCGCAGCGTTTTGGAGATGGAGCCGAATTGCCCGCGGGGAATGCACATCGAGTCGCTGATCTCCGTGCTCCCGGCTGCGCGTTCTACCGTGGCAAGGTAGAGCACCAGCCGAATGGCGTAATCGGTTGTAAGATTCAGTTGCACGGCTTACTTCCTTCCCGGATACATACATGAGTTGCTTTCCAATCAATGGCAGCAAAAAAATTTGCGCCGCAGTCGTTTGATCCCATGGGAAACAACAAAATCAGCATTTCGTCGGTAAACAACGAACGCACCGTTTAAGCGGTGCGAGACTAAATCAGCATTTCGTTGATCGGCGGACTCGCCGATTTCCGACTATTTGCGGAAAGTTTGAAAAACAGCGCCCTTTGTCCCCGCTGAATGTTTGTGACAGAGCGCAAAAAACCAGACCCACAAAATCAAAAAAATTGTGGGTCTTTTCGACATGCCCCTTGATATGGTAGGTATTGATTTTTCGTGAAGACTATGGTATTATTCAAGCAAAATATGCAGGAAATAGTCGAGCATTTTGCCGGAGCTAAATCACGAAATGCTGATTTAGTCATCTACGAAACAAGCCCCAATCGGTCGAGCTGCCGCGCCTGATCCGCCCCGCTGACGGTGAGGTAGATGCGCGTGGTTTCGATGGAGCTGTGGCCCAAAACATCCGCCAGCCGTGCAATGTCGCGGCTGGCTTTGTAGTAGGTGACGGCGAAGAGTCTGCGGAAATTGTGCGGGAACACCTTGCTGCTCTCCACGCCCGCCGCCGCGCATAAGCGCTTGAGCTCGTGCCAGACCTGCCGCCGCGAAATGCCTTTACCGCTGCTTGTGAGAAAAATCTCACCGGTAGCGATTTTTTGCTTTTTGGCGTATTTCAGCAGCTTGCGGCACAGCTTGGTCGAGAGCAGGATGGTGCGGATCTTGCCCTTGAGGGAGATGGTGGATTTCCCTTGCTGCGCCGCCGCGACGGTGATATAGCACAGCTCTGAAATACGGATGCCCGTCGCGCAAAGCGTTTCCATGATCAGGGCCAGTCGTTCCTGCCCATTGCTCCGCGCTGCGGCGAGCAGTTGGGTGTATTCGGCACGGTTCAGCTCGCGGGTCGCATCCCGAAAAAGCTGGCGCTGAATTTTGAGGAATTTCACTTTGATGTTCCAGCCCGCAAAGCGGAAAAAGCTGTTGACGGCGGCCAGCATGGAGTTGATCGTGCGCGGCGCATAGCCGCGGTTCAGCAGGTGGGCTTTCCAACCTGTGGAGTTCTCCTTGCTGACCGGGCGCCCGCCCAGCCAGCGGGCAAAGGCCGTCACGTCGCGGCGGTATTTGGCAACGGTCCCCGCCGAGCGCTCATCCGCCAACATGGATGCGCAGTAGGTATTGATCTGTTCCTGAGTTATGATGTTGTCCATAATATAGATACCTCCTGGATGTGGTATCTATAGTTTACTCCGGTGTAAAGCCGCTACTCTGGATTTCGGATGGAAATAAAAAAGCCCCCTCGGACGGGGAAGTCCAAGGGAGGAGAGCAATGGTCGATAAAAGTCAATTTTTCATTTCTTAATATGAACTTTATTGAAAAATGTAATATAGTATAACTATAGGCTGAAAGTATTGAGCCTATCAGTGCTAAAGAGAGGGGAGATCGTCAATGATTCAATTTAAGACGATAACCAGGCTTATACAACAAAACACAGCCCTGGTTGTGTCGACTGTTGTATCTGCGGCTATTGCATCCGCTTATGCTGCAATTCTCTTTAGCCGAAATCAAATCTTGTAAAATGGAGGCGGTGGAAGATATGGCTCCCCAAAATCAAGTAGATCAACCTCAAGACAAAACAATGCAATCAAAGCCAAATGAAAAGCATCTCGAATTTTTGCAAAACAATATCGCCCGAATGAACCAGTGCTCCTTCCAGATGAAGGGGTGGTCTATTACGATTGCATCGGCTTTGATTGCGGTTTTTGTTTCAACAATCTCAGACCAAAATCCGGGCAGCAAAATCTATTTGCTGGTCGCTATCGCTGCAACCGTTCTTTTCTGGTGTTTGGACTCGCTTTACCTGTCTAAAGAACGCCGCTTTATTGGAATGTATAACGATTTGATAGGCGTTGGGAACGGTGCGGATCAGCCAGTGACCCAAATTAAGGAATATGAAATCCCTGTGAAAAAATACGGCGGATGGCGATATAGTATTTTCTGGGCAATGGTATCCCCATCGGAGTTCCTATTCTATGGCGCGATTATTGCTGGCTTATTTTACTTGTGTAAGACGTTGTAAATATAGTGGTGAGGAGGAAAATATGTACACAAAGTTTAACTATTCTCCGGCTGGTTCATTTTACAACCAGGTTATCAATCGTCACTTGGAACATGGCAGGGCTATATATAAGAGTCATGAGGAAGAAGTTCAAGACTGTCTCTCGCGGTACATTACGGAGGATGGTGTCATTAATGGAACCGCGTTAAAAGAACATTGGTTTTCTATTTCCAAAAAGAATGTGTTTATTTCGCATTCTCACGATGATATTTACAAGGTAATAGCGTTTGCAGGATGGCTCCACGAAGCCTTTGGTTTGGAAGCATTCATCGACTCGTGCTCCTGGGGGTACTGCAATGATCTGCTGAAAAGAATAGATAAAAGGTATTGCTATAAGCGAGAGACTCATACCTATGACTATGATATGCGAAATTACACGACAAGCCATGTACACATGATGCTGTCTACAGCGCTGACCGAGATGATGTATAATACAGAGTGCATCATATTTTTTAATACACCACAGTCGATCAATATGGCGACAGAATTAGCAAAAATCAAGAAGGATAAAAAGCAGACAACAATCTCTCCGTGGATTTATCATGAGCTGTCTATGACAACTATGCTTGGTGTTGTAAAACCGCACAGACTAAGCCTTGCCCTGGAGCATCGTGATCACGTGGATTTTTCGCAATCCACGCATGATGAAAAGCCAAAATTCGATTATGATGTATCTAAGGCATTAAATGAAATGACGACCCTTACGGACAGGCAGTTACAGCAGTGGTATGAGAGGCATATTGATAACCCGACTATTCCGTCAGAATATGCATTGGATGAACTTTATAGAATTACTTTTCCAAATAAGTAATTGATGAACTGGGGTATTTGAATTACTTGAACAAAAATGCTCATTCTCTCGGACATTGCCCGATAGAATGAGCATTAAAATTATTGGATGGAGTCTTTCAGACCTTTACCAGCTTTGAAGGCAGGCACCTTTGCTGCGGCGATCTCAATGGCTTCGCCGGTGAGAGGATTGCGGCCCGAGCGGGCGGCGCGCTCACGCACCTCGAAGCTGCCGAAGCCGGGGATCTGCACCTTGCCGTTTTGCTTCAGCGTTTTCTGCACCGTGGCAATGAAAGCGTTTAGCACCTGCTCGGTATCCTTCTTGCTTACGCCGGACGTTTCTGCCATGGTTGCGATCAATTCAGCCTTGTTCATTTCTCATTTTTCCTTTCTTTACTTGTGGATCACTTCGACATCCCATTCGATGATGGTGCCGGAAGTTGCGTCAATGGTGAATTCGTACTCAGAGCCGCCATAGATGATTTTGCCCTCGTACTCCGGGCGCCCGTCATCATAGTCCAGCTCCCACTCGTAAATGTCGCTGGCGGTTGCGCCGGACACACGTGCAAGAACAGTTTTCTTGGCATCGGCCTCGCTGATGGTAGCACTGTTACTGGTGCCGACAACAACTTTTGCTTCGTAGTCGGACTTGACGACTTCGCCGGTAGCAACGTCAATCTCATAGTCATACTTTGCGCCGTTTGAGTACCATTCGACTTCATAGACCTGCCTGCCATCGTCATAATCCAGCTTGGATTTGGTGATGGTTGCGTCTGCAGGCTTTACGCCCGCGTGAGCCAGTGCAATTTCCTGCGCCTTTGCTTCGCTTACCGCGCCAGTGGATGTGTTGGGGGAACTCTGTGCCGGGGTAGCTGCATTGGGGGTAGTTGCTGTGCCAGCAGTCGAAGTGGCAGCATCGGCTTGTGTACCGGAATCCGGGATAATGGTGGCGACGGTCTGCTCCCAGCTGCTCATCTCCAGAACCTCACCGCTCTCGGCGTTGATGGAGTAGGAATAGGCGTAGTCACCAGAAGTAAACTCTACCTTGTAGCAGGTAATTCCGGCTATTTCACTGAGCGTTGCGGAAGAAACATCCGCATTGGCTGCGTCGATGTTGGCAGCATCCAGCGCGGCGGTCTGTGCCTGATTCATGCTGATGAGGGACGTTGGCTGGCTGCTCTGCTGCTGATCCGCTGCAGGAGTCTTGCCGCATCCGGCCAGTGCCGCCGCAAGCATAAGCGCCGTGCCGGTCGTCAAAAACCATTTTTGTTTCATGGGGAAACCTCCTCCTGTTAGTAATGGCTTGAAATATACCAGAGCAAAACACACCTTGTCAATAGGGAAATGGATGCCTATTAGGCACGATATCTATGAGATATTGAAAAATGGCCGAAAATGGTATATAATCTCGAAATAAAACGATGTTATTACAGCCGAATGAAAACAAAAATGAGAGAGTAAACAGATATGGCAAGACCAAAAGATGACAATAATCGAAAAATAGGATCTCGAGGACGGGCCATTGTGCATTTTCAGATAGATTCGAATCACTGGGACTATAGAGAAGAAACCGGAAATGATTATGGGAGAGACTGTGTAATTGAACTATCTGAAAACGATGAATGGCGTAATCATAAAATCGAAGGGCAGATTAAAGCCACAGGTGCAGTCAAAAAAATAGAGGGTGGCGCATACATATCATTTCCAATGCCGGTTAAGACCATAGAGTACGCTTTAGGGGCATCAACCGCTTTCGTGCTGTTTGTTGCCGACACAGAGACAAACGATGTTTATTTCCAGTGTGTTCAGGATTATTTCATTGATAACAAGCATCTGTTCGCAAAACTTGAACAAGGAACGATAAACATAAGAATACCCATCTCGCAGAACCTGGCTAACGGCGATGAACTGCTTCAGCAACTGGCCAAAGTGACATTTGTTGATGGACCGGGGCAAAGTCTAAAAAGACACACTCTCGCAGCATGATACTTTTCAAAATCAGAAATAAAGAAGTCCGCTCAATGCTTTTGCGTGTGCGAAAGCATTGAGCGGACTGGTTGTTTCAGGTGAAAGACCAGAAGAGGTGGTCCATCAGGAAAAGTCATTCAACAGGGATTCGTGATGCAAGTACCTTTCAATGGTTTCGTCAAAATTATCTGATAGTATCTTATGGAGCAGTCGGGCAATCTCGCTGTCAATCGCCTCTTTTGACATCGCGTCTTCTCCGAATAGCCTGTACGTCAGGTGCTCTCTCGCAGGGTTCAAGCCGACGGAGAAGAAAAGATTTACGATGTACTGCTGCGGGACTTCTGGCCCCGCAAGGCAGCATTCCGCATAGATATTTACCGAATCTACAGGGAAGTGCTCTGAGTGGACGATCCACCATGAAGTATAAAACGCATCTTCAATGACATCGATCTCAAATGCCATGATAGGTTCCTCCTGTTATCGTTATTGTTTAAACCGCGGATAATTTTCGGCGGCGTCCGTAAATGGCTTTTTGTTTGACACGGAGTTTATCAAACACCTATGCGCAAAGTCAATATGAGAGATAGACGGATTTCGACCTCACTTTTGCACTATATTGCGGTAAAGCGGACGCGCAAAAAAATAGAGAGGCTCATAGGGGAATGTCCTATGAGCCTCTCTAAGTTATTCGCCGTAGTATTCCGGCCTGCCAATCGTTGTAAAGCCAGCTTTTCCGGTCACCACCACGTTGTTGTACCCGCTGGCGCAGTGGATGATCATAATATTGCCGCTGCTGTCAAAGCCACAGACAATGCCGACGTGCGAATCCTCCGGATAGAACACAAGGTCGCCCGGTTGAGCGTCGCTCCAGTCAATGGGTGTGCAGTAGCTGTGCTGGGCAGTGGCCCCGCCGCCATGTCCTATGACGTACTGCCCGCCGCTCTGATTGTAGAATACCCAATCTACCATTCCCGAGCAGTCCAGTCCAAAGGGACGCACGGTGCCGGTGGTCGAGCTGCCTTCGGCAGTGACCTCCATCGGCATCCCCCAGCGGGAGTCCCAGCCGATCACCAAAGATTTTCCGCCCCAGTAATAGTGGACTCTGCCCAAGAGCTGATATGCAGTCAACACAACTTCTCTGCGTGCCTCGCTGAGATCGACGGGAAGGTTTTCCATGATCTTTGCCACCTCGTCAGGACTCAGCTCGATGTCCTGATAACTTCCAGTCAAAGCCATGAACAGGTCCTGATATTTCGGCTGTATGAGTTCCTCCAGCAGCTTTCGCTGATCTGCGTTGAATCGGTACTCATCCGCCATCTGCAGGTGATCCTTTACCGTGACGGTGATATGCAGGATGACGGTGTCGCCCGCATCTTCGCCGCCTGAGACAGTTTCGAGGCGGTAGGAGATTGCGTTCATATCCCAGAAGATTTCACGAAGGATCTCCATCTTTTCTTCCGTCAGTGTTGCAACCTCATCCGGTGATGTGTCATTCGTGGTCGTCTGCACGGCATAGATAGTCAGCACATCCCGCCAGTTGGAGACCATGGCGGCGCTGCCCGCGTTGTCCATGTCCAGTTCGTCATGCGGGTTCTCTGCCTTGATCTGTTCAATCCGGGCAGAGAACTCACTGTTCAGCATGCTGACAGCATCCGGCATGGTATAGCCGGTGCCGCTGTTTTCTCCGGAGAAGAAAATGCCGAAGGGGGATGCGATCAGAAGGCCGATAAGGCAAATGATCAGCACCAGAGATACCACGGTGCTGCCGCCAGCCATCATGGCGACGATCAGGCTCCGGGCGGCGGCGAGAATGGAGCGCAGCGCTCGACCCGCTGCCTGTGCGGTTTTCTGCACCGCGGTTTCTGCCGCTTTTGTCGTCTGTTGCCGCAGGGCCATCTGCATGGCTGCTTCTCTGGCAACATAATTCCCAATTGCAGCCGCATGGGCGGTGGAGGAGCGCACGGCCTGTTCGGCGGACTGCACAGCAGATTTGCCCCCTTCACGGACTTTCGGCATGATCCCCGCGGCGTGCTCCGGTGCTTTCGGTTCGGGGAGCTGATGCTTCTTCGGTGGCTGGATGCTGCCGCGCTCCTTGATCCTGCCACCGCGGAGAAGATCCTTCGCAAAGGACGCTGATTTGTTCGGCGTTGATGGAGCGGGGGAGTGCGAATCATTTGGGCGCTGCCGCCGCTGCTCTGCCTGTCTGCGCTGCACCTGCTGGCGGGACGCTTTTCGACCCTGCTCTTGAATGAACGTTTGCTGACCCTGCCGCTGCGGCTCCGGCGCTGCCGTTACAGCGGTCTTGCCCTGCGCGCGGATGTAGGTGTCCTTCGTTTTGACAGCTTGCTTCATGGCCGCCTGCCGTGCCTGTTCCTGCGCAGGCGGCGTGGGAGTGCTTACCCTCGCCGCTTCGGCTTCTCTGGTGCGGATGACGGGCGGCACGTCGCTGGTGGAGCTGGGGGCAGAGGCGTCACCCTGGGGTGACGCGCTCTGCTCCGCGTTTTTCTTCTTGCGCTGTTTCAGCAGCTCCTTTTTGGCGCGGCGCAGACCGCTGGCGGCAGTATCCTCAATAGCGTCGCCGCCATATTCGTCCCGGCGTCCCTGCTGGGCAGTGTCACGGAGCTGCGTGCGCAGACGTTCCGAGCCGTCATCCAGCCCCTTGCGCAAAAGTTCCTTTGGCGCGGATACAGCTTTCTCTTTGACACGCTCACTCAGCGCCGGTTTTTCTTTAATTTTCTCCATGGGCTATCACGATGCGAGGTCCGAGGGCTTTGTGGTCATCAAGCGGTAAAGCTTGTTCTTGGGGAAATGATCCACAAAAGGCACGATAGCGCTTCCGCACTTAATGAGGCCCCGGCCGGAGTCCACGTTGGTGATGTAGGAAAGCTGGTTATCTGAGATATTCAGCAGGTGCGCCAGTTCCTCCCGGTCTGTGGCCGCCTGATTCAGCATGATGAGAAATTCGCTGTTGGCCAGCATGGTGCGGGCCGTGTGAGACTGGAGCAGGTCTTCGATATTCTGGCTGATCCCCGTTCCGCAAGCCTGATACTTCCTCATACGTTTCCAGAGGGTGAAGAGGAAATTGGCGCTGTACTCGTGCTGGAACAGCATATAGATCTCGTCAATATAGATCCAGGTGGTGCGCTTCAAGCTGCGGTTTCGGATGATGCGGTTGAAGATGCTGTCCAGCACCACCAGCATCCCCACTGGCAGAAGCTGCTTGCCCAGGTCCCGGATGTCATAGCAAAGGATACGGGCATTGGTATCCACATTGCTGGGTTTGGCAAAGGTGTTCAAACTGCCCTCCGTAAACAATTCGATTGCCAGTGCCACGTCCGTAGCCTCTTTTTCCGGCTGGCGGAGCAGCTCCGCGTGGAAGTCCTGCAAGGTAGGGGCCTGCCCCTGATACCCGCCGCGAATATAGTCCCGATAGACCTGGGCGGTGCAGCGGTCAATGATGGATTTTTCCTTGGCAGACAGCTTTCCGGCGCCGATGAGCTGTTCACAAAGAGACAGCAGAAACTCAGATTTCAGCACCACGGGATTCTCGCCGTCACCGTAGCCTTGCTCCATATCCATGGCGTTGATATGGTTGGGTGATGTGGCGGAGATATTGATGACCTGACCGCCCAGCCCTTCTACCAGCGGGCGGTACTCGGATTCAGGGTCGATGATGATAATATCATCGTCGGTAGACAATGCCAGCGACACCATCTCCTTCTTGGCGCTGAAGGATTTGCCGGAACCTGAAACGCCCAGAATGAAGGCGTTGCCATTCAACAGCCGTTTGCGATCCGCAACGATAAGATTTTTGCTGATGGCGTTCTGCCCGTAGTATACGCCGCCCCGGTCCCAGATCTCCTGCGCCTTGAAGGGCATGAGCACTGCCAGCGCCTCGGTGGTGAGCGTCCGGAGGGCGTCGATGCGGCGCAGGCCCAGCGGCAGGGCCGTCACCAGCCCGTCCGCCTGCTGCCAGTTCAGTGTGTTGAGCTGGCAAAGGTGCTTGCGGGCAATAGATTGCAGAGTCTCCGTATCGCTGTCCAGTTCCTCCTTGCTGTCTGCCAGATGCACCAGCGTCACCACCGCAAACATCATGCGCTGATCTCGGGTGGTGAGATCGTCCAGCATCTCGCGGGTTTCCTTGCGCTGTTGTTCCAGGTCATAAGGCACAACCGCGGAGAAATTGTTGTTGCTGTTCTGGCGGCGCTGCCAGTTGGTCACGTTGGTCTCCACGCCCAGCAGGCGGTTCTGCATCTCC